>Ga0315296_10000064_pt1 | contig 110563 bp, 119 predicted proteins | sample YL17G14_18_MG_FD_203921 | JGI IMG/M metagenome (GOLD analysis project Ga0315296, IMG submission 203921) | Sediment microbial communities from Yellowstone Lake, YNP, Wyoming, USA - YL17G14_18 | ecosystem: Environmental > Aquatic > Freshwater > Lake > Sediment | place: USA: Wyoming | collected... | reverse complement strand
GAGGGCTGTAACTCGCCCTCATGAAGCTGGATTCCGTAGTAATCGCGAGTCAACATCTCGCGGTGAATATGCCCCTGCTCCTTGCACACACCGCCCGTCAAACCATCCGAGTTGGGTCCAAGTGATGATGTCTCTGATTGGGACGTTAGAACTTGGGTTCAGCAAGGGGGGTTAAGTCGTAACAAGGTATCTGTAGGGGAACCTGCAGATGGATCACCTCCTACGCAACAAATGAGGGGAACTACCCCTCTACCAAATCGTGGTGGGGTTCCAAGCACCTAAGACTGTATCTCTATCATCGAACTGTCATCGCTTTATTTTAATTCAAACAGCATGATGAGCGTGAACTCTGCATCCTGATTTTGACAAAAACAATGAAGCGAGAAAGGGTTTGGTTCCGATCGCCTAAGGCTTCTTCCTGGCCATCATCAGCATGACGACTAAGAGCACTACTACCAGGATCACAAGCACCATCGTCACCATTCCGTAAGTCCCGGCGGTGTCGGCCTTGTTCTCGACCCTGTCGATCTGCTCCTGGAAATCATCGAGCTGTCCCTGAAGGTCAACCAGCGTCGCATTCAGGTCGACCATCGCTGCGGCCTGGGCTGCGCCCATCGTCTGCAAACCCGTTCCGATCTGAGTCAGAGCGGCCTGCAGGACCGCGAGCTGGCTGAACAAGTAGTCCATCTGAGCGTTGATCGCGGTTAGGTTCTCAAACAACGCGGCATTCGCTCCTGCAAGAGCTGCTCCAAGAGCGTTGATCTGAAGCTGCAGTATGTCGATCCCCGCCTGCAGCGCAGCTATCTGCTCGTCGACCGTGACGGTGTCCACTACCGATACCGCGAACTCTCTTGTCCCAATCGTCCAGTCTGTTCCCACAGCCCATACGTACAAGTTATCAAGGACCAGGGAGTAGTCGCCTAACGCCATTAGGGCAGGTGCTTTCGCCTCGAATGCGAAAGTGCCAGCAACCGGAGATTGAACATACCTTGGTTCGAATACTGTCCCTGTGCCCGATTGGTAATAGACCGTACAGTAGAACCCATTCGGAATCAGGTACGCGAAGTCGTACGAGACAGTAACCATTATCTCGCCGCCGGCTGCAACGGTGGAAGCTGAAAGGGTGATCTGCTCGGTCATCACCTGAAGCGATTCGACCCTGTCGAGCGGGAGGCTGTTGTTGGTGCCCGCGAGCACGAGGATCCTTCCGTCCGCAGCGAGCGCAGCACCTCCATACGACCCACCGACACTCATGTCCGGCAACGCCGCCCAGTCATCCACGGAGTAGTCATAGTAGTATCCTCCGGTTCTCGGTGTCGTGGCCTCTGTCATTGTTGGGCCTCCTCCAATAACATACATGACGCCTTCCGGACCCAGGACTCCTTGCGCGTGAGCGACTCCTTCCGGCAGGTCAGGCATGCCTGTATACCAGCTATCCAAACCATAGCCGTAGTAGTACACGGTGCTGGCTGAATCTGCACCCGAGGACGCCATGCCTCCGATGTAGTACATGTATCCCTGCCGCTCGATGAGGACTCCGACCATTCGAGTCGCCGGCATCGGTGACCCGGAAGACCAGGAATCTAGTTCGGGATCGTAAATCTGGACCTGATCAGTTGCCGCACCTGGATACATCCATCCGCCGAAAACATATATCATGCCGTCATTGCCCACCGCCGCGTTCGCGTAAAGAACTGCTGTGGGTATTGGGGCACCTGATGACCATGTGTTGGACGTCGGGTCAAGAATCTGAGTATCGTAACTCACCCCTGTCGAGTAGTTGTATCCTGATATGACATAAACACGTCCGTCGGCTCCAACCACGCCTGTTGCATGGGCAACGCCGTTGGGCATTGCTGCATAGGATGCCCATGCTCCAGTCATTGGATCATAGGAGTTGATCTTGTCACTGGCAGGCGGAACACCACGATCTACCGCGTATCCCCCGGCCACATACACGAGGCCGGTTCCGCTCTGTGCAATCACAGCATCACATCTGATGTCACCCGTCGGAGCTTCAGTGACCCACGCCGGGGTCAGAGCTGCGCTTGCCGATGGGACTGTCACAACCAAGCTGACGGCCATCATCATAGTCGCGATGGCGACAGCAATTCCTGTGCTCAATAATCTTCTATCCGCTTCCATCTTGTCCACCTCTGGATGAGGAAACTACAGTTTACGTGCATCCCCAGGCCGTTAGGCCTGTGGTATGCAATGATGATGAGGGATATTAAGACCTTTTGCATCGAGTGGGCAGGTGGAATATCAGGACATTAATAAAGAATGCTGAATTTTACTTTCCAGCGAGCCCTTCGTGAGCTGCTGAAAGATTGTCAAACGAGCACGGGGGCAGTCAATCGTCCTTCAATACCGTTGACCCCTAAACCAACACTTTTTCAATCTGATTTCCGAATGTTTTTATACCTCGGTTGGATACTCAGAATCGCTGCGACAACACTCAGGTCTGGCCCGTTTTGTCGGCCGACCCGTGGACACGCAGGGTGATATCCCAACAGGGAAGAGATAGCATGATGATTCTGAAGATGAAGAAGGAGGACCTCCCGGCTTTCCTCGATGCTGCCAAGGAATGGGGCGAACTGTGGGGACCGACTAAGAAAGACGGCAAGTGCACCTATGCGAAGGTCGACTCGCTCTCTCAGATGGATCTGAAAGCGACAAGGACCATCATTCCGCCGAAGAAGTTCCTCTATCCGCCAAAGTTCACCATGTTCGACTTCGACCAGGACGGATATGTTGAGAGGCTTGGAGATGTGCCGAGGAAGATCCTCTTCGGAATACACCCATGCGACTTGCACGGGGTCCAGATCATGGACAAGCTGTTCCTGGAGACGTACAAGGACCCCTACTATGCCGAGAGAAGGGAGAAGACCCTACTGATAGGCCACAGCTGCATACCAGATGACAAGTGCATCTGCATCGCCACAAACACTGATTTCATCGCAGAGGGATTCGACCTTTTCTTCACAGACCTCAAGATGTTCTATCTAGTCTGGGTGGGCTCCAGCAGGGGCCATGACCTCATACGGATGAAGCCAGAGCTCTTCAGCCGGAACCTGGACAAGAACGACATTCTGAATTACACCGAGTACAGGAAGTGGAAGACCGCTCAGTTCAAGACAATCATGGACTTCACTGGCATGCCAGACGTTTTCGAGCTCGGATACAACAGTCCCGTATGGGATCAGCTCGCAGAGAAGTGCCTGTCATGCGGGCAATGCTCCATGGTGTGTCCGACTTGCAACTGTTACAACGTATCCGACGAGTTGGACCTTGGATCTCTCGAAGGCACGAGGGACAGGTACTGGGATTCCTGCATGTTCAGGGAATACTCGCTTGTTGCGGGCGGCAGCAACTTCAGGGACAAAAGGGCTGACAGGCTGAGGCTCTGGTACACCCATAAGCTGCAGGCGTTCATCGGCGAGTTCGGAAAGCCCGCATGCGTGGGCTGCGGAAGGTGCATCGACACCTGCCCAGTGGAGATCAATGTTTCAACTGTCTCGACAGCGCTCAAGGAACAGGAGGTGGAGAAATGAAGAAGCTCTGCGTAGTCCTTGACGAGAAGGAGGTCCAGGACAACCCGTTCAAGCCAGAGATGTGGAGGATCGTCAGAAGGTATCCCCTCACATATGACACCAACTTCTTCCAGGCTCGACCAGTGGACGCGGACGATGCTTTGAGGTTCGACTACAAGCCGGGTCAATTCGCAATGCTCTCCGTGGTAGGAGAGGGAGAAGCGCCCTTCTGCATGTCCTCGACACCGTCGCGGCCGGGCATGCTGGAGTTCTGCATAAGGAATGTCGGCACTCTGACCTCGAGCTTGTTCGGGCTGAAGGAGAACCAGACCATCGGAGTGCGCGGCCCGTACGGCAACGGCTTCCCGATGGAGAAGATGGAAGGCAAGGACATCTTAATAGTCGCGGGCGGCATGGGAGCAGCGCCGCTTCGATCGATCCTTCTGAACATACTCGACAACAGGGACAAGTTCGGGAATGTATCATATCTGCACGGCGCGAGGACGCCTGCGGACATGCTCTTCAGGGAGGAGTTCGTCCAGCTCAAGGAGAGGGACGACCTCAACTGCCTCCTATCTGTCGACAAGGATGACACTGGCAACTGGAGGTTCAAGGTGGGCGTCGTCACGACCCTTTTCAAGGACCTGGGACCGATCGATGCGAAGAACACCTACGCCGTCGTGTGCGGCCCGCCGGTGATGTACAAGTTCGTGATGCAGGAAGTGGTGAAGCTCGGCGTTCCCAAGCACCAGATCCTGATGACGCTGGAGAGGAGGATGAAGTGCGGCGTCGGCAAGTGCGGCCATTGTGCGATAGAGTATCTCTATACGTGTATAGACGGCCCGGTCTTCTCGTGGTGGGACGTCATCCACATGAAGGAACTCATAGGGAGGGGTGCAAGTGACCAAATCATCGCCTAAGATCGGAGTATACGGATTCACAGGGTGCGCGGGCGACCAGCTGATGATCCTCAACTGCGAGGATCAGCTCGTGGACCTGTTTGGAGCCACTGAGATCCGGTCGTTCGTCATGGCCAAGAGCGACAATCACGAGGGCGAATTGGACGTGGCATTCATCGAAGGGTCCATCTCGACCGAGGAGCAGCTGAAGAGAATAAAGGAGATCCGAGAGCGCTCCAAGGTCCTGGTGGCGATCGGTACCTGCGCGTGCCACGGTGGCCCGCAGGCCATGAAGCTCGGAGAGGGCAAGTTCGAAGAGATGTACAAGAAGGTCTACGGGAACGCCAAGATAACGATCTCCAAGGCGTTCGAGGCGCAGCCTGTGGATGCCTTCGTCAAGGTTGACTTGTACATTCCTGGCTGCCCGATAGACAAGCAGCAATTCCTGAGCGTCGTCTCGAAGGTCGTTGCCGGAAGACACCCGTACCTGATGAATCAACCCGTATGCCTGGAATGTAAGTGGCGCGAGAACCCGTGCATCCTCTACGCGGGGAGATTCTGCGGAGGTCCACTCACCAGAGGCGGTTGCGGGGCGGTCTGCCCGACCTTGAACCTGCCTTGCGTCGGCTGCTGGGGGCCAACGGACGACCTAAATGTCAGCTCTGAATACGAGCTTTTGAAGGAGAAGGGCTACGACCCCGACCAGATCATCAAGAAGATCAAGAAGTTCGGAGGGGCGGCAGTCGCCAAGCTCGTCAAGGACCTGGAGAGCAAGAAGGAGGCGAAGAAATGAGAGAACTCAATGTCGAGGCGCTCGCAAGGGTCGAGGGAGATGGCGGCATCACCGTCACGCTCGAGGGCAAGAACGTGAAGAGCGTCACCCTGGATGTCCATGAGGGCCCGAGACTGATCGAGCAGCTTGTCAGGGGCATGACCCCAGAGGACGACCTCACTGTCATCCCGAGGATATGCGCCATCTGCACGCTTTCCCACAGATATGCCGCGATAAGAGGACTCGAGAAGGCGCTCGCTGTCAATGCGCCGGAGAAGGCCCAGCTGACAAGAGAGCTCATGATGCTCGGAGAGAACGTGGAGAGCAACTCTCTGCACACTTTCCTGCTGGCCTTGCCCGATTTCCTTGGGTACCCGTCCGCGATCGCGATGCTGAACGACTATGCGGACGATGTGAAGCGCGCGCTTAGGCTCAAGAAGTTCGGGAACCACGTGATGGCCGTCACCAGCGGAAGAATAGTCCACGGTGAGAACCCCATCATTGGCGGCTTCGGGAAGTACCCGAGCAGGAAAGCGCTGGAGGAGATCAAACTGAAGTCGCACGAACTCATCCCAGACGCCATCAGAGATGTCGAGCTCTTCGCGTCGCTCGAGTATCCGACATTCCCAGAGGCGGACATGGTATTCATGTCCGTCAACGCGCCGAAGAAGAAGTTCGGCTTCGCAGGGGAGTCGATCCTGATCTCCAACGGCAAAGAGGCGAACGTGGAGGACTACAAGAAGCTGACGTCTGAGAGGATTGTAAGCCACTCGTTCGCGAAGAGGTCCCTCTACCAGGACAAACCGTTCACTGTCGGGGCAAACGCCAGGATGATCAACATGGGCAAGCGCCTGGACGGGCAAGCCGGGGACATGTTCAAGGAGCACTACAACGACAGATGGCTGAAGAACCCGCTCTACAACAACCTCGCGCAGGCGATCGAGATGCTCTGGTCCCTCGAGCAGATGCCTGATGTTGTCGACAGGATAATCGGCATGGCGGACCCGCCGAATGAGAAGCCCACCAGGACCACTGGCTCGGGCACGGGAGCAGTCGAGGCCCCGCGGGGAACGCTCTATCACCACTACGATGTCAAGGACGGGCTCATCGATGGCGCCGATATCATCACTCCCACGGCTCAGAACCTGGACGACATCGAGAGACACATGAAACTGGCCGCGGAAAGGTTGCTTGCCGAGGACAAGAAGGACGAGGAGGTCCGGCTTGGGCTCGAGATGGTGGCGAGGGCGTACGACCCATGCATAAGCTGCGCGACGCACCTGGTGACATTGAAAAGGATCTGAGGACGCAGATCGACGCCTTCTCGGGCGAAGGCAAGGTATATGTTCTCGGCCTTGGCAACACGGATAGATCTGACGATGGAGCAGGGATACTCGTCGCCGAGGAGCTGAAGAAACACTTTCCTGCATATTCCTATTCTGAGCATGACGGCGTCGAAGGCACCGTCCTCGACCTATCCGAAAAGAATGAGGATTCAACGATCTTCTTCGTGGATGCAGCGGACATGGGAACAAAGCCTGGAACAATCAAGATGATAAGGAAACAGGAAATTAGGGACAGCGAAATCACGACCCACAGGGTGGCGGTCGCCCTCATGGCATCCATGCTGGAAAGGACCGGCAAGAAATCGGCTGTCGTCTGCATCCAGCCCAAATCGATAGAATTCCGAGGGAAGGTCTCCGATCCTGTTGCATCAGCGATTGCAAAGGTGGTCAAGGCATTCTCGCATGTCATCAAGTCAAGAGGCTGACCTAATCGTCAACGAGGACGCAAAAGACAAATCTGCCGATGCGGCTACGTGTGACTCGCAACCATGGCTCCACATTCCGACGGACTAGTGAGCGGGCGAAAGGAACGCAAACGGCGAGTCGTTGTGATCGTTTCAGTGGTCATTGTCTCGGTGATCATCCTGGCCGCATTCGTGTACTGGTACCATTCAAGGAGTAGCTCCGAGAGGAACGGAACGTATAGCCACGAATACAGCTTGAAGGTTGAAGCCAACACGACAGAGGAATACATCATTCGTCTGCCCGTTCCTAACGACAGCAGTGGCAGGATGCCTCATGATTTCCTCTCTGAACTTGAAGTTATCAAGGGAGTCGCAGTGTTTGCTCTGGGTGATTACGAGAACGAGACTTGCTTGGAGATTCGCGCCAGCGGATATCTGGAGATAGAATGGGACAAGGCATATCCGGCATCATGGAATGAAAGATACGGCAACCTCACAATGACCACAGGAGCAGAGGGATGGAGGACACACGATCCATGCTATTCCTGGATATACTCAAGCCGAAACGATATCAAAATGACATTCTACTATTCTAGCATCCATCACTACATGGCGAGTCCTTGGTTCGCATCTGGAGGCGGGCCCACATTCTACTTCAGCGAGTACTTCTACTGGCAAGGATGGCAGCAAATCACCATTGATTACGGCTGGCTCATCATCAACTGAGAGTATTGTCCTCCGACAACTCACGGGAAATCTTTATGTCTAGGCACCCCATACAATGGGTCCCGTGAGATGGGAATGAAGGTTATTGTTGTCTCCGGGGGAGTTTTGTCGGGACTGGGCAAGGGCATCACCTCGTCCTCTATTGGATGTGTTCTGAAGGCGCGGGGCCTGAAGGTTACGGCGATGAAGATCGACCCGTACCTGAACTTCGATGCAGGAACGCTGAATCCGTTCGAGCACGGCGAGGTCTTCGTTCTGGACGATGGCGGCGAGGCGGACCTTGATCTGGGCAACTACGAGAGATTCCTGGATGTGAACCTGACCAGCGATCACGTGGTCACGACTGGGAAAGTCTACGGCAGCGTGATCGAGAAGGAGAGGAACGGCAATTTCCTGGGGAAGACGGTCCAGATAATACCGCATATCACCAACGAAATCAAGTCGATGATTTCGAACGTCGCAATCAAGACAGGGGCGGATGTTACACTTGTTGAGCTGGGCGGAACGGTTGGTGACATTGAGTCGATGCCGTTCCTGGAGGCAATGAGGCAGATGAGGTCCGAGATGGGACACGAGAATTTCCTGTTCGTGCACACAACCCTTGTGCCAATACTCGGCACCTTGCAGGAACAGAAAACGAAACCCACACAACACTCTGTCAAGGAACTGAGGTCTCTGGGGATACAACCTGATGTCATAGTCGCGCGATGTGAGAAACCCCTTGAGGACGCTGCGAGAAAGAAGATAGCCCTGTTCTGCGACGTTCCTCTCGAGGCTGTGATAAGCGCACCTGATGCGAAATCCATCTACCAGGTCCCCATCTTCCTCGAGGAGCAGGGGCTGACAGACTACCTGCTGGACAGAATGAAGATCAAGGTAAAACCGGACGGGCTGGGCGATTGGAAGAGGTTCCTCGCCAAGGTGATGAATCCGAAACACGAGGTCCAAATCCTTCTTGTTGGGAAGTACATGGAACAGCGGGACTCGTACATGAGCCATTACGAGGCGTTCACGCATGCGGGGGCTGAGCTGGACACAAAAGTCAAGTTCATCAGGATGGAGGCAGAGGACATCGACAAGCAGGAGTGCAGATGCATGCTCGAACAGGCGGACGGAATACTCATACCCGGGGGGTTCGGATCGAGGGGGGTCGAGGGCAAGATCGAGGCGATAAAGTACGCCCGCGAGAACAAGGTACCTTTTCTGGGCGTGTGTCTCGGCTTCCAGCTGGCGAATGTGGAATTCGCCAGGAGTGTTCTTGGAATGCATGATGCTAACAGCACGGAGTTCGATCCCCACACGTCGCATCCGGTGATCGACCTGCTGCCCGAGCAGAAGGATGTCACGAAGAAGGGTGGGACCATGAGGCTGGGTGCCCAGAAGGTGCTCGTCACGAAAGGCTCCAAAGCGGAGAAGCTGTACGGCGCGTCTGAGATCATGGAGAGACACAGGCACCGATACGAGGTCAATCCGCACTATATCGATAGAATCCAGGAGAAAGGTCTCAGGTTCACAGGAAAATCGCCAGACGGGCAGAAAATGGAGATTGCCGAGTTGGAGGGGCATCCGTTCTTCATCGGATCCCAATTCCATCCGGAATTCAGGTCGAGACCTAAGAAGCCGGCGCCCCTCCATTACGGTCTTGTGAAGGCTGCCCTTGAGTTCTCTCAGAAACGGAAGAAGTGATTTCGCCCGGGCTCCCTCTAGCATGGGTATTGTTCTTCGCCTGGGGGACGTGCCCTGGCTGGGCTTTGGGAATGCTTATCTTGAAGACGGTCCCCTTGCCGAAGTCTCCCTTCACTCGGTCCTCGACCCAGATGCGTCCGCCGTACCTGTCCACAATGGAACTCACGATGGAAAGGCCGAGGCCGAATCCCTTGACGCCCGTGATCCCAGTGGCGAACCTCTCGAAAACGATCTTCTTCCGGTCATCGGGTATCCCTCTACCCCTGTCAACGATTGAGACCACCCATGATTCGCCCTGAGCGGTCGTCTCCTCAGAGATGTGGATGTCCACCCTTACCCTGCTCGAGAAGTCGAACTTGACCGCATTCGATATGACGTTGATGAACAGGTCGTTGACGTACATGTTAGCCATCACGAAGTGAGCGCCCGGTGAGAGCGTGGAGACGATAGCCAGCTTCCGGTTGGAGAATGACTTGGTCACTGCTTCGACCGATTCCTCGATCGCCTTCTGGAGGTCCATGGGAGCGAAATCCGAGTCGGCCATCATTCGTATCTTCGTCAGCTTCCTGACATTGTCGATCAGCCGAGCGTTGTTCTTCACCTGGGTGAGTGCGCGCTCCGCGTACTTCTTCTGGTTGTCATCCAGGCGCCTGTCCTCCAGGAGCAGTTCAAGGTACCCCATGATCCCCTGGTTGAAGTTGTTAATGTCGTGAGTCATAAGATCGTTCAGAAGCGCGATTTCGCTTGCCGCGATGACCTGCCGCTCGTACACCCTGGTGTTCTCCACCGCGATGGAGGCGATCCCCGCGAGGATTTCCAGGACTTCTATGTCGTCGGCGGTGGGGATCCTGAGGTTGTTCGGTTCGTCGACGAGCAGGTATCCCGTGAGCTTTCCGCTCCGGTTCTTGAACGTCGAGAAGAATATGTCCCGCTCATGCCAGGCATCAGGGGACACTCGTGGCTTGTCAGCGAGCTCTGGATGCGCCAGGAAGTCGAACGCCTCGATCCCGAACTTCTGTTTCTCGAACTTGACGAAGTAGCTAGTCCTTCCCACCCTGAACTCCTCGTTCAGTTCGTCCATGATGTCGCTGACTGGCCGCTTGTCGGAATCCTTTGCCCAATCAGGGTAGCCAGCGAGTGCCTTAATCTGGAATTCTTGTCTCTCTGAGTCAAGGATCCCAATAGATGCACGCTTGAACCCGAACGATTCTATGACCGAACCTGCAACTCTCTGCAGAAGCCGGCCGAGGTCGTCCATGTACATGACCGAGGTCGTGAGTTCCAGGACCTTGGCCATCTGCTCGACCTTGCGCCTGCTTTCGGTGAGAAGAAACTCCCTCGTCCGATAGAGCTCGGAATTCTCGACAGCGACAGACGCTTGGCTGGCGAACAACTGTGATATCTCGAATTCGCTGTCCGTGAAGCTCGTCTCTCCGTTCCTGTACATCGCGAGGACCCCGATGACTCTCTCCTTGCCCATGAGTGGAATGGCCATCATAGCCTCCCTCTCTATTGGCGTCCCTGCGACTTGTGCGGCCCTCTTGTCTTTCGTTGTATCGTTGATGACCTCTGGCTTACCAGTCTTGGCGACGTGCCCAGTAATGCCCACGTCGAACCCGAAGGACTCGGACATGATTTCCGAGACATACGGGCCACGCGCAACCATCGGAACGATCAGTTTCTTCTCATGATCCACCTTGTAGAAAGTTATCGCATCATACCAAACCACTTCTCTGAGCTTGTCGGCGACCATTTCGTAGATCGTGCTCGAATCGATCTGTCGCTGCATTGACAGTGTAGTTTCGAGAAGAGCAAGCTGCGAGTGCACTCTCTGGTTGAGTGTGGACAGGAGATTCGCGTTCTCCAACGCGATTGCCGCATGGTCCGCAAGCGATGACAGGAACAGCGCATCACCTTTGCTGAACGACTTCCCGCCCAGCTTGTTGTAAACATTGATCACGCCGATCCCACGGCCCTCGATTATCAGAGGGGCGCTGACCATCGACTTGATCCCGAAATCATCTGCATCGCGAGATATCGAGTCTGGATCCGATCGATAGTCATTGACCACTTCAGTCCTCAGCGACTTGAGGACCCTGCCCGTGACTCCATGATTGTACGGGAAGACTCTTTCGCTGACTTTCGACTTCTCAATCCGGTATGGTGCGACAAAGGAGATAGTGTTCGCGGCCTTGTCCAGAAGCCCAACCATGGCCTTCTCGGCCTTCAAAAGGGTCGCAGCGTCCCTCGAGACCTGGTCTAGAACGACCGATTGCTCCAGCCGGTAAGAGATCTGCTTGCTCAGCCTGTCCAGCACCGACAGTGCAGCCTCTCTCTCCTTCGATTCCGTATACACCTTCGCATTCGTGATCGAAGTGGCGAGCATGTCCGCAAGCATCTCGAGGAGGTTCACATCGTTCCTCGTGAAAGCGTCCCGGATCTCCCGCTGAACATCAAGGACTCCCAACAACTCTCCACGGAAAGTCATTGGGACCGCGAGCTCCGACTTGGTCCCTATCAGAGCTTTGCGGATGTATCGGGGATCGTGATCCACGTCCCCACAAATCAGGGTCTCCCCGAAGTACGCGGCGTGACCTACCAGGCCTTCCTTCATGTTCTGTCGAATCTCCTTGGGCAGGGCATCCATCATCTGTCCGTAACCCGACTTCATGTAAAGGTCGCCACGCTCCTTGTCCATCAACATGATGAAGACATGCTCGTAGCCGAAGCCTTGGGCAATCGCCTTCACGAATTCCGACACGAGTTCGTCGAAATCGAGGATCGAAGTGACAACACGGCTGATCTTGTTTATCGTGGTGAGCTGGCTGACCTTTCTTGCCAACTCCAGGGTCCTGGCTTCCATCTTGGACTCGAGCTCAGTTGTGTACTTCTCGGTCTCAATCTTCTCCGACTTCTGTTTCGTGACATCCCTCAGGATTGCCACGACCGCCAACGGAAGACCCTTGGGGTCATTCACCGGTTTGGCCTCGACGCTGGTGTAGTATCTGGCGCCGTCCTTCCGCAGGCCAGTCATGTCACCACGCCAAGCGCGTCCGACCGCGGCCTTCAGGATGGCCTGCATGGTTTTGTCAGATGCGCCACCATCGGAGACCTCCATCATACTAAGGCTCGCCACCCCCTTGTCCTCGTATCCGGTAAGCTGGACGTAGGCTTTGTTGAGATAGATTATTCGACCGTCCAGGTCCGAGATGCAGACGGCATCGGCCATCTGGTCGAGGGACGCTGTCAGTGTCTTGAGCTTGCGTTCCGTCCGGGCGTTGTCTGTCACGTCCCGCTCTATCGACACGAAATACTCCTCCTTCGTGTCGGTGTCCGTGACCTTTGATACGGTGAATTCGTAAGCTCTTCCCCCGGAATCCACGCCTTGATGTCTGTATGGCGCCGCGTTGTAGTCCCAATTAGTCTTCACAGGACAGTGCGAGCAGATGTCGTCAGACCCCAGCTCTGTCTCGTAACACTTTTGGCCCACGAGGTCGCCCGTGACAGCCTTGAGTCTCCTGTTCATGAAAACAATTCTGAACTGCTTGTCAACGACAGATACTCTCTCCGGCACCGCCTCTAGAACTCCGAAAAGATCTTCCTTGGACATCAGAGCGCTACCGCTGTCGAATTCTTCTGGGGGAGTCTTGGGAATCGTTGGGTTCACCGCACCAATTGAAATGACTCGCGCTTGTGATTATCCCGCCTTGGCAATAAATGTTTCGAGATGACGGTCGAACCCACAACCCACGATCATAATCCGTGTGTCTCCAGGAGTCGCATGGACCCATCTGTCGCGCCCAATAGATTTAACTAGGCCATGCACTATGGAACCATGATGGCGGCACAGAACGATTTCGATTACGAGTCGCTGCTCGAGAGGGCCAAGAAGAAGCTCCCGCACACGCTCGAATCCCATGACAGATTCCAGGTTCCAGAGCCTGATGTCATGATCGAAGGCAAGACCACTGTCATCCGCAACTTCGGGGACATCGTCGATGTCCTGCGAAGGGAGCCGCAGCATCTGCTCGGTTATCTGCTAAGAGAGCTGGGAACCGCGGGCTCGATGGAAGGCAGAAGGGTGGTTTTCAAGGGCAAGGTCACCACGGCACAGGTCGCTGACCGCATCAAGAGCTATGTGGACGAATACGTGCTGTGCTCCGAGTGCACCAGGCCGGACACGAAGATAGTGAAGGATGACCGCGTGCTCATCCTGGTCTGCGAGACCTGTGGCGCCCACCGTCCAGTCCATGTGAAGAAGCAGGTCAAGGAAGTGAAGGCCAAGGAGATCGAGGCCGGCCAGACCTATGACATGCTCATCGAGGATGTGGGGAAGAAGGGTGACGGAATCGCTCGCAAGGGCAATTTCATCGTCTTCGTGCCGGGCACCGCGAAAGGTTCCCAAGTCAAGGTGAAGATAGAGAAGGTCTCTGGCACTGTGGCTTTTGGGACCCGCGTCCAGTAGATGTTCTGGCCTCAAGGGATGGTCATTCTACCTTTGAATGTTGTGCGAGCGGCGCCGCCAACCTCGACTCTCCGTATCGAAGGCCCTCGCTTGTCCACCCGAACGTGGATCCTGGACGGCCTTCCGATCCAATTGCCCTGCTCCACGACAATCCCATCGTACTTCTCCCTCTCGATGAACTCGTTCTCGACCAGATACGATCCGAGAGCTCCGGCCGGAAGTCCGGATGCCGGGTCCTCGACTGGCCCCGGAGAGGCCAAGAAGAATCGGGCATGAACTGTGGAAGACTCGTCGAACACGCCCCAAGTGAACACCTCCACTCCAGCGACATCAAGCTCCCGTGAGAGCCCAACGATCTCGTCCTTCCTGGGCTCCAGTTTGCCGATAATGTCCAGTGACCGCACAGGAACAATCAGACATGGCAGGCCCGTGGACACACGGCTTATGGGGAACTCGTCGTGGAACAACGCGTCAGCGCCGATCCCGATCGCGCTCGCGACCTCCTTCAAATCCCCCTCCTCTGCGAACATCGGCCTATTCTGGGTCATCCATATCAGGCGCAGGGCCTCGGCGCTCCTCTCGATGGTGAACGGCAGGATTCCGACCTGTGTCTCAAGCCTGTGCCTTCCCCCAGAAGCCGACCCGAACATGCCGCGCTCGGCCATGCACCAGAGCGCGGCGATTGTAGCGTGGCCGCTCAGGGGCTCCTCGTCGTACGGCGAGAAGTATCGCAGGCGGACGTCTGCCTTCCTGGACCGCAACGCGAAGGCAGTGGAGGGGACACCCGACTCGCTGGCCATTTGCTGCATCTGTATCTCGTCCAGCGCGTCTGCCTCAAGCACAATACTAGCCGGGTTTCCATGGAACGGTTCTTCTGTGAATGCGTCGACGCGAAGGATGTCTAGCTCTGCCACGCCCAGCTAACCGGTTTCGAGGTATATGGTAGTTGTCAGCTCCTTGTGTGCAAAAAGTATTTCTAAACTGCTTTGAATAGTGGGACGAATGGATTCCTCGGTGAAGGCGACGATATACATGGCGCTGATTTTCGTGGTCGCCCAAGTCGGCGCGATGTTCATGATATACTCGATCCTGGCAGACGTTCCCCCAGCTTTCGAGAACCCGAACGACCCGCTGATACCAATCTACTACATCGTCGCGATGGTCGCATTCACGTTCGCTATACTGTATATTATCAAGAAGAAGAGAGAGAGCGTCGTCAAGTGGATTTTCCTCGGAGCGGTCGGATTCACAGTCTTCTATGTCTTGCTCGTCACGGTCGCCGCATTCACACATGACATCGTCGCGCTGATGGTATCGCTAGCGGCCACAGCCGTCCTGATGTACTACCTGGTCAAGAACCCAGAATGGTATGTGATTGACACCGCGGGGATCCTCATGGCCATAGGCGTGATCGGGATTTTCGGAATATCCCTGTCCATACTGCCGGTTTTCATACTGTTGGTCATTCTGGCCGTCTACGATGCGATATCAGTCTACGGGACGAAGCACATGGTCGCGCTCGCGGACGGCGTGACCCAGATGAGATTGCCAATCCTGCTGGTCATCCCGAAGCACGCAGGATACTCGTACCTGCATCAGAAGCCCCTCAAGCAGCAGATAGACGAGGGTGAGGAGAGGGAAGCCATGTTCATGGGGCTAGGAGACGTCATCATACCTGGCATCTTGGTGGCGTCCGCATTCAACTTCCTTCCTGAGGAGGTGGTCTCTGGCCTGAACGCGAACCTCGTCGTGGCCCTGGGAACCCTTGTGGGAGCCGTCGTGGGATTCGGGGTGCTCATGAGGTATGTCCTCAAAGGCAACCCTCAGGCAGGGCTACCGCTGCTCAACGGAGGGGCCATCATCGGGTATGTCATCTCATACCTGCTCGCGTATGGAGACCTATCATTCGGGGTAACCCTCTCGTGGTGAAAGCATGAAGGACCTCAGGATTCTAGCGTGTTCGGACCTGCATGGTTCGCTGCCAGCGTTGGAGATGATCGAGAAAGCGTCTGACTCCAGCGCCTACGATCTCGTCGTCGTGTGCGGCGATTTCACCACATTCGGTGCGCTCGACTACACGAAGGAGTTCCTGAGGAGGATCAAGACGCGAGTGTTGGCCGTGCCTGGGAACTGCGACGTCCCAGATACTGTACCGCTACTCGAGGAGAACAACGCAAGCGTTCACAACCTGCAAGTGGAGTTCGGAGGCAGGAAGTTCTTCGGTTTCGGAGGCGCGGTCCCGAGCACGATGGGCATGCCTTTCGAGATCGAGGAATCGATCATTGAACGATCCCTGAGGGCTGTCGCGGTCGAGGGGGGGATCATGGTCACCCACACACCTGCTTACGGGATGAACGATCTCGGGAAGTCCCGCAAACACGCGGGCCTGAAGGCAATCCTAAGAGTGGCCGAGGAGTTCAAACCCGTGCTCGCCCTCTCGGGACACTTCCACGAGTCGAAGGGAAAGGTGCTGACGATGGACACCGCCTTCGTGAACCCCGGGTCCGCAAGGAACGGTCACTATGCCAGTGTCGTCGTCGGAGACGCGGTCGAGGTCGAGTTGCACGAGCCTAAGCATGGTTGAGACGTCTCCAAATCTTTTAATACCCCTCCCACTTTCCCACCTTCAGAGGTTATTGATGGCCATTTGGCAGGGCAGACCGAAGAGGAAAGCCTCAGGCGGAAGACTGAGGCTCGCCCGAAAGAAGCGCAAGTTCGAGATCGGAAGAGAGAAGCAGTTCACGCACCTCGGGGCTGTCAAGGTCAAGATGTACAGGACTAAGGGCGCCAATGGGAAGGCGCGTCTCCTCCAAGTCGACATCGCCAATGTTGTGGACCCCAAGACCAAGGTCATCAAGAAGGTCAAGATCCTCACGGTGAAGACGAACCCGTCCAACCCAAACTACGTCCAGCGCAACATAATCACGAAGGGCGCGACGGTCATGACCGAGCTCGGAGAGGCGGTCATAACCTCAAGGTGCGGTCAGGATGGAGTCGCCAACGCGATGCTTATCAAGCCGTCGGAGCCCGCCCAATCAAGCTGAATCCAGTTCCAGGCATCAGGCCGACCGAGTGATGTTCACATTTCTTGCGCGGACAGTCGGCAATGTCGATGGCGGAGCGGCCTCGGCCCACCAATAGACCTCCTGGACCTGTTTCGAGACCGCGTCCATGTTCTTCCAAAGCCCCATCATGTTGTCGCTTATCCTGATGTTCTTGATGGCTCCGATGATCTCCCCGTCCTTGATCCTCAGAATCGCGTCTCTCGGAATCGTCGAGAACTCCCCGGTCGTGTAGTTCTGATACCTCGTGTACCAAGTGTTGTTGAGATACAGGCCGCGCTTCGTATCGGATATGATCTCCTCGACGTCCCAGTCTCCTGGAAGAACGACCGGGTGGAAGGGCAACGGTTGAGTCGCGTAAGCATACGGTGTCGGAATCAATGGACCAGCATTGCCCGTCGTCCTGGTCTTGAACTTCTTCGCTGTCGAGGTGTTGTGAAGGTAGGTCTTTAACACTCCGTCTTTTATCATCACGTTCTTCCTAGCCGGCGCGCCCTCGTGGTCGAACGCCCTTCTGGACGTCGAATCGATAGTTGGCTCGTCTATGAACGTAATCTCCTCAGAAGCCACCTTCTTCCCAATCTTCTTCGCGAACATCGAGGAGCCGATCTCTACTCTCAATGCGCTCATCATATGCGAAACGGATTGTGATATCGACCCGAAGAACAACGGTTGTATGATGATGTCGAACTTACCCTCCTCGCCCTGGACAGAATTCCTGGCCATCAGCGATAGCTCGGCAGCATGTTCGCCCACCTCCCGCGCGTTCAGTCCGCCGATGGACGGCGTGCAACAAACAGCGTGTCCGGACGCCTCTGGCTGTGAGAACGCCCTTATGCTCAGCTCCACTGAAGCGCTCTCGTCGTTCCCAATCGGGCCTGCTGATGAGGCTATACCGAGCTTGGAAAGGCGAATGTACAGGGTCCCTCCAACGTCGACCGCTCCAGCGGCCTCCGCCGCATGAATCGCCTCCTGAGCGTACTTCGAAGGATCGTCGACCGAGGCGGTCCTACGGTCAATCCTACCCTGTTTGTACCTGAATCTGCCCGAGGCCAGGCCACCGTAACCCTTGCTCGGAGGAGCCCGCTTCCCCAGCTCGACCAGGACGCGTGCCTCCTTGTCTGCGGCATCCAGATTACGCAGGTCGGAAGATATCACTCGCTTTCCGACGGCGACGAACATCATGGCATGGCTCTCAGTCCACGAATTGACGGCATCGATTTGGCTGTTGGAGAAACGGACTTGCTGGACGGCGAGGTCCTCCACCTCACAGATAGCATCGGTCGCGCCCTCCTTCCTCGCAATCTCGACCAGCCTGGAGGCCGCATGGCTTAGGGAGCTCATTTCAGCATCACCCCTCTCAACCTCAGGAAGGGCCCACCCATGAAAGCCGCGACCCCCTGCATTGGATCGCCCTTTCCGCACTCGCCCGCAGAATAATCCACGTTCTTGGAGGCGGCGTCGATGGCTCCCCAGAACCCGGGCGTGGTGATCTCCAGGATGCACTTCCTTGCGGGGCCGGCGAGCTCGCCATCCTCGATGAAGTACGCCTCCCTGGAGACGTACTTCTGGTTGTACCTCTTGTCGTCAATGTTCCACTCAGTAAAAGAGTGCATCAGCACGCCGTTCTTCACCGCGCCAATCAGTTCGTCGTCCTCGAAATCGCCCGGCGCGACGTAAGTGTTGGCCATCCTCACGATTGGTTCCTTGAGGTATGTCTCCGACCTGGATGATCCGTTGCTGTGCAAGCCCAGTCGACCTGCAGTCTCCCTATTGTGCAGGAATTCGTTGATCCGCCCTTCTTTGTAAAGGTGCCGGGGTCTTGCCTTGACGCCTTCCATGTCATAGGCGTAATAGCCGTAAGATCCTGGAATAGTCGGGTCGTCAATGACGGTCGCGTATCGAGATCCGATTCCTTGACCGATGTGCTCGGGAGTGACGAAGGACTTGCCCGCCTGGGACATCTCCCTGCCGAGAATCCTGTCTGCCTCCATCGGGTGGCCGCAGGATTCGTGAGCTGCGATACCTGCCACCTCCGGACCACAGACAAGGTCACAGACCCCGGGTTTGACCTTCTTTCCCTTGTCGATCTGGGTCTTGAGCATCTTGATCTCGGCCGGCAGAACATGATCGAGCTTGAGTCTGTCGATCACCTCCCAGCCGCCAGTCCCGCCCCATTCTCTGATCGACTGCTCGGTCTCCCCTCCAGAGGACACGACGTTGGTCGATTCGATCATCACCCTGGGCAGGAACGACCTCACCCTGCTGCCCTCGGAATTCGCGAGGAATCCAGTTATCTCCCAGTCGCGAACGTCATAGAACCGCCCATGAACCTTCACCTTGGTCTTCAGGACCGCTGAATCAAGACCCCTAAGGAATTTCAGCCTGTCCTCCGTGCTCACATCTGCGAGAGCGCGCCTCTGCTGGACCTCCCAGTTCGTCCGGACGGCCGCCTCAGGCGACAGGCTCACGGGAACCTTCCTCTTGGAACTCCTGGCCTGCCGGTACGCACATTGGACCAGGCGGATGCCCTCTGCCTTCGACATCCTGTTGCTGCTGGCGAATCCAATGCCGGATAAAAGCGCTATCCTGACGTTCATCCCCGAGTCCACGGAGGACATCAAGCTGCTCACATCCCCAGACTTGATTGCCAAATCCCGCATGATGCGGTGCTCAAGCCTGACCTCGGCCAGCTTAACGCCGTCCTTGGCCTCGGCAGCGTTGAGCACTTGGGACGCGATGTCCTCGTCGATCGTTCCTCTCCCCTCGCCGGCGTGATTGCACGGCAGAGTAATAAATGTTCCAAGGTTGGTTTGGCTCCTCCAGACGGCAAGACCGACAATATTAGATAGAAGAGGCTCGTTCGCAAACCCGAGGAATGACCTTGGCAGTCGACCCTGAGAAGGCGGTGATCCTATGGCCCGCGTATTTCGACCTACGGGTCACGAGAGGAGAGGGTCGAAGGGTTCGGAAGAGGGATGCCACAGATGCTCCCACAGCCCACATGGTCTACGAGGCTGTCAAGGCGTTGCAGCTGGATTGCATCCTTGAGCTCGAGAAGGCCTACCCGAGATTCTGGTACAGAGCATCCGGCAGAGTACTTGTAGAACCGAAGTTCAAGAAGGCCGACCTCATAGCCAAGGTCGCATCGAATCTGAAGACCGTGCCTAGGGAGAAGGACTGAGGCTAACGATCCTGGGGAGTCCCGACCTCTTCGACCAGCTTTTTGCCCGCGGAGACGCTGTCGACCGAGTGGACGACGGCCCCGCAATCTGATATTGTCTCTTCGACGCTCTCGAAGTCTATAGCGGTGCCTTCGATGGTTATCTTGACGCTCTCGGTCTCCCGGTCGACTTCTTCGAGGGTGCAGTTCACGCCCGACACTCCGTTCAGAACTCCAAGCCGTTTTGCCAGGTCTATGATGGTCGGATGGTGGGGCTTCAGAACGTCCAAAACCATGCGCTTTATCTCGCTCACTTGCTGAATCCCTGCCGGTGATAGATGCTAAGAGGTCTGCATATATAGTCTTTTTCGAAACCGGACCTTGTTTTATCCAGTCTGGCTGGAGCGCGCAAGACTTGGCTCGTCAGATTTAATACCGCAATTGCTAATCCGAATGCGTGGCCAAGCAGGCGATACCTCCGGAGGAAGTCAAGGTCCTCGACCAGAACGCTTCGTTCCTGGGCGTCAGAACAATCACGTTGATGGAGAACGCGGGGGCCGCGGTTGCCCAAGTGATTGTTGGCTTGTCCAAACCGGAGTCGAGGGTCGTTGTCGTATGCGGCAGGGGCAACAACGGAGGAGACGGCTTCGTCACTGCCAGACATCTATCGACCAAGGGACTCCATGCTGATGTCGTGCTTGCAGAACCTCCTCACACGATTTCCAGCGATATCGCGCGGGTGAATCTGGACAGGGTGAGAGACAAGCTGCGGGAGCCTACTCTGTTCGACCCCAAGCAGTACGACTTCATCGTCGACGCGATGCTTGGCATAGGCCTCCAGGGCAGGCCGAGGGAGCCGTATTCGAGATTCATCAAAATGCTAAACGCATCACGACGAAGGATAGTATCGGTCGATGTGCCTTCCGGCTGGCCCTCGGACCAGCAGATCCATCCGGATGTGACCGTCACTCTCCATGCGCCCAAGACGGGGATGACCCCCAAGAACTCTGGAAAGATCGTCGTCGTGGACATAGGGATCCCGAAGGATGCAGAAACCTACTGTGGGCCGGGGGACTTCGCGCTTCTGCCGAGGAGAAGGAAGGATGCGCATAAAGGAGATGCTGGTAGAGTTCTTGTGATAGGAGGAGGCCCGTATACCGGAGCGCCCGCATTCACCGGCATGGCGGCGATGAGGTCAGGAGTTGATCTCACATTCGTGGCGACTCCGGAGAACGCAGCCCTTCCCGTCTCAGTCTACTCTCCGAACTTGATCGTGAGACCCCTGAAGGGGGAGATTCTCTCGCAGGAACATGTTCCCGAGCTGGTTGATTTCGCGAAAGGCATGAATGTCCTGGCCATTGGCCCTGGACTCGGCGATGAGAAGGAGACTCTGGCTGCCATCCAAGAGATCATCAGACGGGTCTCGTGCATGCTAGTAATCGACGCGGATGCGATCGGTGCATGCGGCTTCAACAGCAGGATCCTCAAAGGCAAGTCCGGGGTGATCACCCCCCACTCGGGTGAGTTCAGGAAGCTGACCGGCAAGATCCTGCCCTCTGAGGATATGGACAGGAGGACGTCGATGGTGAAGGATGCAGCTGCGAGACTCAAGATGACAATCCTTCTCAAGGGGCCCACGGACATCATCAGCAACGGAACTTACACGAAATTGAACCGCGTTCACAACGACGCGATGACGGTCGGGGGCACCGGGGATGTCCTCACGGGCGTGGTCGCGGGCATACTGGCTCAGAAAACCAGTCCGTTCGCAGCGGCCAGGATGGGAGCATTCGCGACGGGCCTCGCCGGCAACCTGGCATTTGAGGAAAAGAGCTACGGCCTCCTTGCGACCGATGTGATTGACAAGATACCTTTTGTCCTCAGAAGATATCTCTGAGACCACCGGGGAAAGACCCATGCGGATGGCCATCATCGCGGACGTGCACTCCAATCTGCAGGCGCTCGCAAGTGTGGTCTCCGAGATCGAAAAGGCCGAGCCGGATGTCGTCGTGTGCGCTGGAGACACCGTGGGATACGGCGCCAACCCGAACGAATGCTGCCAAGTCACAAGGAAGATCTGTGTACAGTCTGTCCTGGGCAACCACGAAATGTCCGTTCTTACCGGGAACACAATCTCGATGAACCGATACGCTGCCGCGGCGGTGACCTGGACTTCCCAGGTTCTTACGGATGAATCCACAAGATACCTGGCCTCGCTAGGCGAGGAATCGAAGTTCAAACTCGGAGAGACCTCGGTGGCCATACACCACGGTTCCGTTGGGAATCTGTTCGAATATGTCTACGAAGAGGATCTCCACGATGATCTCTTGGCTAGAGCTGCCGCAGACATACTAGTCCTCGGTCACACGCACGTCCCATATGTGAGAAAGTTCCCGTCTGGGCTGATAGTCAATCCGGGATCGGTCGGACAACCCAGGGACGGAGACAACAGGGCAAGCTTCGCCGTTCTGGACACGGACCAGAGGATATGCGATATCCGAAGGGTTCAATACGATGTCGAGAAGGCTTACGAGTGCATTCTATCCGCTGGGCTTCCTGCTTACCTAGCGGAGAGGTTGCTGCTCGGGCGCTGAGGACACACTTTTATCAGCCGCATGGTAGTTCCTGCTATCCGTGGACCTAGAACCGATACCAGACATCCCCGCACTCCTGATGAAAAGTCAGAGATCTTGGATAATCGTAGCCGACCTCCACATCGGCATAGAGGCCCAACTCAGGAGGGCCGGCTTCAACATACCGTCACAGACCGAGAAGATGTTCAAGACCCTGGAGGGTTTGAGCTCGATGGCTGATGGACTGATCGTCCTCGGAGACGTGAAGCACAAGATACCGGGTGTGAGCTACAGAGAGGACCGCGAGATACCCCCATTCATCGACAGACTTCTCTCAAGCTACAGGGAATTGATTGTCGTCGCGGGCAATCACGACGGCGGATTGGGTGCAATCCTGTCCGAGGACGTCAGGGCGATTCCTGGCAACGGGACCGCCATCGACGAAGTCGGCATTTGCCACGGCCACGTCTGGCCTTCCAAGAGCGCCATGGCCGCACAGAGGCTGGTCATGGGCCATATCCACCCGTCGGTACTGCTCACGGACTCCATCGGTTCAAGAACGAACGAGAAATGCTGGGCAAAAGCGAGATTCGAGAAGAAGCTGGTACTCGAAAGATACGAACACTGTCCGGAGGAGCTGGTAGTCGTCCCGGCCTTCAACCCTCTGCTGACTGGAACTCCGGTCAACGGAAGGAGGGGGGCATACCTCGGTCCCATATTCCGCAACAGACTCGTCGATCAGAAGAGCATGGAGGTCTATCTGCTCGACGGGAGCAACCTGGGCCACATGCCCTCGCCCAGCGTCGATCGAATCGCATCTCACTGAACGGGTGGTCGGTCGAAGTAGATGCTCTTGCCCGTGGCGGACATCGGGATGCCATGGCTGAATTTGGCCTTGCCAATCCCCAGACGCTTGGCCGAGACTCCTATCCTGTACATGATGCGGTTGTCAACGTTCAGCTCAGACGCGAGCTTTGCAGCTGAGCCGAGCGCTATCCCAAGGTCTAGCAGCCTCAAGGCGCAATTGGGCCCCTCGAAATCCACGGAGTTCGATTTCGAGTCGAACTCCTGACAGCTGGAGAATCCGCACGCACCGCAGTCCAGCCCAGCGCCCTTGTGCGGTAGAATACCGACCAGAAGCACCGCGTCCGAGTCGAGGACGTTCTTGCCATCGCGTTCGAAGCCCTGTTTGCCCCTTTCCTTGGCTATCTGGATCATGTCCTTCCCGACCGCGATCCTTTCGGAATCTGAAAGGAGTGTGATCTCGATGAAATCCTGCCCCGCAGCCTTCGGCGCCGTCCTTGCGGCGACGGACATCAGCTCTCCGACGAGTCTCACAGTGTCGTGAATGGTCATGTTCCAGGGAAATGCATGTTGGACTTTAAATCCCATGTTGCCAATCATGCGGGACACGGGAGCGAAGTGGTGATGTCCGACCATCTCACGGCCTTGTCATACCTCATTCCACTCAGGACAAGCAGGGCAGACAAGCCGAGGATGATCAAGGTCTCAAAGGGCCGCATCAGAAAAGCTGGGTCGATGATGATGAAGATGCGTACCCGGCCGCAGGTCAAGGCTTTGAGAGTCAAGGGACAGATCAAGTGCGACATCTGCCTCGGCGTGATCAAGAAGGACCTGCCGAGCGTGCTCTGTGGCTGTGGGAAGCAGTTCCACAATTCGTGCGCCATGAGGGTCGGGAAGTGCCCGATCTGTGGCAAGGAACTTGGATACTCAATGCAGAGGCCGCACGTCGTCGACTCCCAGATGCCCGTGATCAGGTCGATGCCTCTCGCCCGGGAGGACAAGCTCCTGCTTCTCGAGGAACGCTTCCTGCTGGGGGAGATGACTGAGCGAACCTACCTCCAGCTCAAGGAGGAAGTGAAGAACTCCCCGGAGACAGCGACCTTCTGCAGCATCTGCGGGCGGCGACTCCTAGATGGAGAAAGTTGCGACTGCACACTCTACAAGAGATCGCTCCAGTGTCCCGAATGCGGGGCAACCCTGTCGGATGAGGACATGTTCTGCAGCAGGTGCGGGGTGGTCTTCTCCACGGATTTCACAAACGACTTGTTCCAGTGTCCGGAATGCGGAAGGATTGTCGCCGACAGCAACCATGTGTGCGACTGCGGCGTGCTGTTGGTCGGCGAAGGGAACATGATTTGTCCGAAGTGCGGGAAGGAGATACCGGAGACCTCTTCGACGTGCGAGTTCTGCGGGGAGTCGCTGGTCGAGCTCATCTCGGAATGCCCGGCGTGTGGCAGAAGGGTCGATAGAGACGCCTTCACATGCTTGTGCGGGGTCATGTTCTCGGACAGGGTCAGCGGCGCAGAATGCTCCGTATGCGGAGGCGTCGTGGAGGTCCAGGACCGCTTCTGCCCGCTTTGCGGCGCGAGGTTCGATGTCGCGCCCAGGCTGGAAGGAAAAGTGGAGAGAAAAGTTAGAAGATAGGCGAGACAGGAGTCCTGCCCGCCAGGTTTGTGAGATTCTCGACATCCAGGCAGAGGCTCATCTGACGAAGTCTATCGAATCGTCACCGCGGCCGTACGAGCGTGATCCCGCAGCGGCCCCAGCTCTCCTCGGAGCGGATGTCTCGACCGAAATGGTGTCGTCGCCCTTGCCCATCATGAGCTCGGACTTCGCGCCCGTCACGATCAGCAGTATCTTGACCGTGCTCTCGAGTGACGGATCGATGCTGCATCCCCAGATCAGCCTCGCGTGCTTGGCGATGCTCTGGCTGACTATCTCCGCGGCCTTCTGTGCCTCGGAAACGGTCATGTCGGGACCTCCGACGACCCTGATCAGGGCGCCCTTGGCCTCCTTCAGATCGATCTCGCCTAGCAGTGGGGAGTTGAGCGCCTCCTCGATGGCCGACCCGATCCTGTCCTCGGCGTCCGACTCTTCCGACTCGCCGATCCCGACGAATGCGACTCCGCCCTCGTTCATGACGGTCATGATGTCGCTGTAGTCTAGGTTGACCAAGCCGGGCTTGGTGATGATCTCGGTGAGGCCTCTGATCGTCTGCATCAGCACCTCGTCTGCGACCTTGAATGCCGCGTCGACCGGGAGCTTCGGAACGAGTGCGAGCAACTTGTCGTTGGGAATCACTATCGTGGTGTCGCACAGCCTCCTCAGTCTGTCCAGGCCATCAAGTGCGTTCTCCATCCTCAGATCGCCCTCGGCCTTGAAGGGCAGTGTGACGACACCTATCGTCAGGGCCTTCTGCTCCTTGGCCAGCCTCGCGGCGTAGTGCGCCGAGCCTGTTCCCGTCCCGCCGCCCATTCCCGCAGTAACGAAGACGATATTCGCGCCTTCGAGGAAGTCCCTAATCTCCCTCTCATTCTCCTTGGCAGCCGCCTCACCGACCTGCGGTATGGCGCCTGCGCCAAGGCCCTTGGTCACATTCTTACCGATGAGTATCTTCTTCGGAGCGTGGATTGCCAGCAGGTGTTTGGCATCCGTGTTGATTGCGCATAGCTGAGCCCCGGAGATTCCAGCCTCAACACACCTGTTGATCGTGTTGGATCCTCCGCCGCCGCAACCAATTATCTTAATGCAGACATCCAATTGCGCCGCGATCTTTGCTATCTCTTCGTCGTCCGCGGTCGGGGGCGCAGGTTGTTTGGCCTGTACCTGAGCTGCGGGCTGAGAAGAAGCCTGTTCTAGCACTTTCTGTGCGTCCTTTCCCAATGCTTCTGACACTAGAGACTTCGGCATGAGTGCACCCCATAAGCTGACTAAGTAATCAGGGAGCCAGAATATAAACATTGCTAGACTGACTGATGAGCCAGTATTCTCGATTCTTTTCCTAGGGAAAAGAAGAGATAGGCCCCCGGGAAAAGTGCGTTCTCTGCGGTGCGTTAATGCATGCGCACGGATATTCTACATCTAGAGTAGTATCGTCGATGAGCGGCGCCCCTGCGGCCTGACTCGAAACTGTCCCACCGTCGACGGCAAGAGAATTCGAGCAGATGTGTCCTGACCCGACTACATTTATATAGTACGGTGTATAATACGTGTCAGCCAATAGTCTGGGATGGGATAAGATGAAATCGCTTATCGATGATGCTCTCGAACAGCACGAGCTACAGAAAGCAAAACCGCAACTGGGAACGCCGGACGACGCAGAACTGGCGAAGATAGTCGAGCAACTCAAGATTAACATCGCGATCATAGGATGCGGTGGGGGCGGATCGAACACCGTCAACCGCCTGAGCCAAGCAGGTGTCTTCGGGGCGGAGCTGGTGGCGGCGAACAGCGACGCCAAGCACCTTCTGCATGTGCATTCTCCACACAAAGTGCTTCTTGGAAGAGCGACCACAAGAGGACTCGGGGCTGGAGCGCTTCCCGAGGTCGGAGAGAAGGCGGCACAGGAAGCTGAGGACGAATTGAAGACTTACGTGAAAGGCACCAATATTGTGTTCGTGACGGCAGGCATGGGCGGTGGAACAGGCACTGGTTCTGCACCCGTGGTCGCGCGCTTGGCCCGTGAGTCCGGAGCACTGGTCATAGGAGTGGTCACCCTTCCGTTCAAGGCGGAGGGAAAAGTCCGAATGGACATCGCCTTGAAAGGGCTGGAGAGACTCCGAATGAACTGCGATACTACAGCGGTCATACCTAACGACAGGCTCCTCGAGATGGTTCCCAAGCTACCTCTGGATGCCGCGTTCCGGGTGGCGGATGAAGTTCTCATGGAATCGATCAAGGGCCTCACAGAGATCGTGACGAGACCTGGGCTCGTGAACCTGGACTTCAATGATGTCATGACGATAATGAAGAACGGCGGCGTCGCAATGATCGGCATGGGAGAGGCGAGCAACAAGACGGCCAGGGCCGACAGGATCGACGAAGCTGTCCGTCAGGCGATCGAATCTCCGCTGCTCGGGGACATCGATGTCTCGACCGCAAGAGGGGCACTGATAAGAGTCACCGGAGGGAACGACATGACAGTATCCGAGGCGGAGAAGGCGGCCGAGATGATCAGCTCCAAGATAAGCCCCAACGCGAGGATCATCTGGGGTTGCAGCGTCGACCCGGACTTGAGCGGACTGGTCAGGGTCATGGTGGTGATGACAGGGGTCAAAGGCCCGAGTCTGATGTCGTCCAAGGACGCTGAGCCGAAGGCGAAGCACGGCATGGATTTCGTCCGCTGAGAGAGCACTCATGCCGAGAAAGGAGCCAGGCGAGAAGTGGAGGTACATCGCCTTCCGGATAGAGGACGGGACGCCGTATGCCAGGAGCGACTTTCTTCACGCCTTGCTGATTCGTTCAAGGGCCACCGAACTGGGAGACTCATTCAGAATAACCGTATTCAGCGGTGATTTCGGCATACTCAAGGTCCCTCACACGCTCAAGGATGAGGCCGTCCGGGTGTTGAACTCATTGGATGACATCAGGGGGGCCTCTTGCAAGGTGGTCACTCTCCGGACCTCGGGGACGATAAGGACCCTGAAAGAGAAGTACAAAGACCTTGTCAGAGAAGACCAGGAATGACCGTCGGACGGCTCCTCCACCCGTCAGCATAAGTCGAAAACCTTTATATCGAGTTACCACCTTAGGCAAAATCCAGTACTAGCTGTAATAGCTAGAACTATCTCACTGTCATGAGAGGTGTCACGTAAATGCAACCAGGACAAATGGCATATGACCGGGCGATAACTGTCTTCTCGCCCGACGGCAGACTGTTCCAAGTGGAGTACGCGAGAGAGGCTGTCAAGAGAGGAACGACCACGGTCGGACTCAAGTTCAAGGACGGAGTAGCTCTCATCGTGGACAAGAGGATCGCGAGCAAGCTGATCGAGTCACGGTCGATCGAGAAGATCTTCCAGATCGACGAGCACATCGGGTGCGCAACATCCGGACTTGTCGCCGACGCGAGGGTCCTCGTGGACTACGCTCGGATGCTCGCGCAGATCAACAAGGTGACCTACGCTGAGAAGATGGACATCGAGACGCTCGTCAAGAGGCTGTGCGACTTCAAGCAGAACTACACCCAGTACGGCGGCGTCAGGCCTTTCGGAACGGCCCTGCTCGTTGCGGGAGTGGATGAGCAAGGTTGCCACCTTTTCGAGACCGACCCGAGCGGTGCGCTCGTGGCGTACAAGGCGGGCTCGATCGGGGCGGGCAAGAACGCCATTATGGACGTCTTCGAAGAACAGTACAAGGAAGACTTGACCATGGACGAGGCCATACTTCTTGGCCTTAGGGCGCTGACGAAGGCAACTGAGGAGAACCTGAACACGAAGGCTGTCGAGATAGGCCTGGTGAAGGTCGGAGAGAGGTTCCGAAGGCTTTCCGAGAGCGAAGTCGAGGCCTACGTGAAGAAATTGGCGACATGAGCGGACTTGTATGGTCGACCTCGACGAGGCGATAGTAGCAAGATACGAATCCCACGGAGAATCGTTTGAGATACTCATCGACCCCAAGGTCGTCCAGAAGATGAAGGACGGCAAGGAAGTCGATCTCCTAGAGAACATGGTCATTGACACCATCTTCAAGAATGCGAAGAAGGGGACCAGGGCTCCCGAGGACAAAATCAAGGAGATCTTCGGCACCACGGATCCGACCCAGGTCGCAAAGGTAATCATTCTTAAGGGAGAGGTCCAGCTCACGACCGAGCAGCGCAAGATAATGCAGGAGAACAAGCGCAAGCGGATCGTGGAGTACATCGCCAGGAATGCGATGAACCCGCAGACAGGCGCCCCTCATCCGCCGACCAGGATCGAGACGGCGATGGAGGAGGCTAGGATTCACATCGACCCCTTCAAGTCCGTCGAGGCGCAGGTTCCTGCAATCATGGACGCCATTCGGCCGCTCATCCCGATAAGGTTCGACAAGGTCCGGATCGCTGTCAAGATCTCAGGCGATAACTACGGCAGGTGCTTCGAGGACTTCAAACACTTCGGCAAGGTCACCAAGGAGGAGTGGCAGAAGGATGGTTCTTGGATAGGCGTCGTCGAGATGCCTGCAGGCCTTCAGACCGACTTTCTGGAGAAAATCAGCAACAAGACCCATGGCGAGGCGGAAACCAAGATTCTGAAGGGCGTGCAGTAGGCCATCTGGACATGCCTGTAACTCGGCTTGGACGCCGTACATGCCGTTACCAAAAGATTTAAAGACCAAACGATGTTTCGCCTCCGAAGAGAGATAGAGGTAAATGCACTGCAGGTCGCGACGCAAATCCCTGTGATTTGAGGCCTCGCCCAGCGCTTTTATCGCAATCATGCGAGTGAGAGTCAGATGCAGAATGGTGATTCTAAGGAGAGCGCGAGAGAGATAGTCGTCCCCGGAGACCTCCTCGCGATATCAGGCAAGAAGGCCGGGCCCGGGACATATTCCGTCGGGGGCAAGATATTCGCCTCTCAGATGGGCATCAAGTCCGTGAGGCCCGATTCGATAAGTGTGGTCCCTCTGGCAGGGCAGTACATACCGATAAGAGGAGACCTTGTGATAGGCAAGATAGTCGACATCAGCGCCTCGAGCTGGTTGGTCGACATCAACTCGCCGTACCCGGCGCCGCTGCACGTGAACGAGGTTCCGTGGCGCGTTGAGTTCGGGGAGACTCGCAAGTTCATGTCAGTTGGAGACATCGTGTTGATCAAGGTCATCGATGTCAACGAGATAAAGAGGATCTCGGTGTCCATGCAGGACCACGGGCTGAGAAAACTGGCGGGCGGGATGGTGCTCGAAATATCGCCCTCCAAGGTCCCGCGGATCATCGGCAAGAACGGCTCGATGATCCAGATGCTGAAGAACCAGACAGGCTGCCGGATATATGTCGGCCAGAACGGCCGCATCTGGGTCGACGGCGAGCTGGACAACATCATAAAGGCAGTGCGCGCGATCAAGCTCATAGAAGACGAAGCGCACAGCCAAGGACTGACAGAGAAGGTCAAGAAACTCCTGGAGGAGGACTCCAGGCAGGAAGCGTGAGCGACATGGGTGGAACGCCTACAGATCTCAAACTGATCGATGAGAACGGCCGGAGAATAGATGGCCGATCGCCGGATGAACTGAGGCCGCTGAAGATAGAGGCGGGAGTATTGAAACGAGCGGACGGATCCGCATATGTGGAGTGGGGCCTGAACAAGGTGATGGCCGCGGTCTACGGGCCGAGGGAGTGTCATCCCAGGCACCTGCAGAACCCCGAGAGGGCTCTTGTGCAGTGCCACTACAACATGGCCTCGTTCTCAGTGGACGACCGCAAGAGACCTGGACCGGACAGACGGTCGCACGAGATATCGAAGATAATCTCAGAAGCGCTGACGAATGTTGTCTTCACCGAGTACTTTCCGAGGACATCCATCGATGTCTACATCGAGGTGCTTCAGGCGAATGCGGGGACCAGGTGCGCCGGCCTGACGGCCGCCGCCGTGGCGCTCGCAGACGCCGGAGTGCCGATGAGGGACCTCGTGGCCTCATGCGCCGCTGGTAAGGTTGCGAACACGATGGTGCTGGACCTGGGCAAGGAAGAGGACAACTTCGGGCAGGCGGACATACCCGTTGGCTACGTGCCGAGGACGGGGGAGATCGTCCTGCTGCAGATGGACGGTGACCTCACGCCGGATGAGTTCGACAAGGGCCTCCGCATGGCGATTGATGCGTGCAAGAAGATCTACGAGGTCCAGAGGGACGCGCTCAAGAGAAGGTACTCCGTGAAATCGATGGACTCGGATCTGGGCATGGGGTCCGATGCGGACGCGAGGAAGGAGGTGGCCTGAGATGGGAAAGGACGTAATGGCCGATCTCAAGAGGGACTACATCACGAAGCTCCTCGCGAAGGGCATGAGGGCTGATGGCAGGAAGTTCGACGAGATGCGCCCGCTGACGATCGAGACGAACTACATAGGTTCCGCCGAGGGTTCCGCGAGGGTGAAGCTCGGCAACACAGAGGTCGTGGTTGGCGTGAAACTCATCCTGGGGGAGCCGTTCCCCGACACACCGAACTCGGGCGTGCTGACGACGAACGCCGAGCTCATTCCGATGGCGAGCGACACCTTCGAGGGCGGTCCGCCGGACCAGGAATCGATCGAGGTCGCGAGGGTGATAGACAGGGGCATAAGAGAAGGCCACGCAGTGGACATGTCCAAGCTGGTCATCGTGCCAGGCAAGGAGGTCTGGATCATGTTCGTCGATGTTCACGTCCTGGACTACGACGGCAACCTGTTCGACGCCGCCAACATCGGTGCGAACGCTGCCCTGAAGACTGCTGTTGTGCCAGCGAAGAGAGCGGGCAAGGGAGAGGACTATCCGCTCCCGGTCTCTCACCAGCCGATATCGATAACCGCGGTCAAGATTGACAATAAGATACTCATCGACCCGACCCACGACGAGGAGAGGGTCGCGGATGCCAGGCTGACGGTCGCCACACTCGAGAACGAGAACCTGTGCGCGATGCAGAAGGGCATGGACGGAGCCTTCTCACACGATGAAGTCTCCAAAATCGTTGAGCTGTCACGGAGGATCGGAGCAGAGGTGCGCTCCAGGTTCTGAGAGGACGGTGTTCATCCATGTCGAAGAGAACCAAGAAGGTCGGCTCGGCGGGCAGACTGGGTGCCAGATACGGCGTCCGAGTCAGGAAGCGGATAGCCGACGTCGAGCGTGTCAGCAAGGGCAGGCACGACTGCCCGAAATGCATGGCGAAGGCGATGACGAGGACCGCTAACGGCATCTGGAAGTGCAGACATTGCGGAGCCATAATCGCCAGCAGCTCGTACATGCCGACACCTCCGGTGGCCGTGAGGCGAGAGCTCGCCGAGGTCCTAGCGAAGGCCGAGGGCGAGACGAAGGCAGAGGAGGAGCTCGAGCCCGAGGAGTCACCTGAGCTGGAGAAGGCAGAGAAGCCCGCCAAGAAGGAGAAGGCCGACAAGCCGAAGAAGGCCAAGAAGGAGTAGAGATCATGTACAAGTGCTCGAGATGCAAGGAGCCGGTGAGGACGAACGTCAATACCGTCGGGCTCCAGTGCGAGAAGTGCGGCTCAAAGGTGTTCTACAAGGAGAGGCCGAACGTGCGCAAGATGGTCAAAGGTCGATAATCTTGACAGACAGGGCAGAGCTCAGCTTCAGGACCGAACGCCCAGAGGTCATAATCGGGGCGCTAATGCCTGAGCTGTCCGAGAAGATACCGAGGACGAAGGTGACGGTCGAACGAGGCGAGGGCGCGGTCATGGTGAAGATCGAGGCTGAGGACCAGACGGCGCTCAGGGCGGCTCTGAACTCATATATCAGATGGATGAACGTCGCGGCAGAGACGGCGAGGGAGGCAGGAAGACGATGATGGACAACATACCACCGAAGGTCCAGAACCAGATAGCGCAGTTCCAGCAGTTGACACAGCAGATACAGATGGTCACACAGCAGAAGATCCAGCTTGAAGCACAGGCCAAGGAGCTCGAGAAGACGATCCAGGAGCTGGAGAGGTCCAAGGACGATGCCGTGGTCTTCAGGAATGTCGGATCGCTTCTGATCCAGGTGAAGGACAAGGCCGAGCTTCTGACAGAGCTCAAAGAGCAGAAGGAGACCACCGAGGTCAGGGTCAAGACGCTGGACAGACAGGACAAGCACCTGCGGGAAAGGCACGGGAACTTGCAGCAGCAGATCACACAGGCACTTCAGGCGCCTGCGGGGGTCAAGACCGGCCCGGAAGTCGACGAGACCTAACGCATTTCAGTTCAACCATTCCTGCGCTCCCTCTGGAACATAATCCTGGGAGCTCAGCACCTATTTTATACGTCATTTGTTCTGACACTCCTTCGTGCTTTCCAGCATCGCGGTGGAGCTGTCGAAGGACGGCGGGACCCTAGTGCTTCTCCACGGCAACGCAGATCCCGATGCGCTCGCCAGCGCTTTCGCGGTCCAGAGCGCGTTCCCGGACGTGGTCATTGGGACCCCGGGCGGACTCGACAGAATCTCAAAAGTGCTGTCAGGAGTCATCGGCATAGAGAGCCGGGAGGATTTCTCTGATGTCAGGCACGAGCGAATCCTAATACTGGACACATCAGGTCCAGAGCAACTCGAAGGGGATTTCGACCTCTCCAAGGCGATGGTCGTGGACCATCATGCTCGAAACCCGAAGTGGGAATCCGCGAAGCTCTATTACTGCGACGACACGAAGAGCTCGTGCTCTGAGATCGTGTACGAACTCCTCGAAGCGGCCGGCAAAGGAATCGCTCGCGATGTCGCCAAGGCTCTGATGTACGGCATGCTGACAGACACTGGATACTTCAAGTTCTCCAAACCCGCCACCCTCATCACGTTCTCAGAGCTCATGCAGCTCCATGGCATCCAGATGGACGAGGTGATGGGGCTCGTCGATGTCGAAACTGACATCTCAGAGAGGATATCGCAACTCAAGGGAGCGCAACGTCTGAAATACTGGAAGGTGGGGAACTACATCGTTGCGATCTCTCAGGGAAGCGCCTTCGAGGCATCCGTGTGCAAGGCGCTCCTCAGCCTCGGAGCAGATGTCGTCTTCGTAGGATCCCAGAGAGGAGATCAGTTCAGGATAAGCGCGAGGGCCACTCAGGCCATGGTACGAAAGGGCGTCCATCTGGGCAAGCTGCTCGGTGGCGTTGGCTCGGAGACGACCAACGGCGGCGGAGGGCACCCCGGAGCGGCTGGTTTGACCGGAATCGGAGACGTCGAAGCGATCCTCAACATATCCGCCGAGAGCACAATGAAGCTCCTCAAAAAACTGGACTCATCTGGTTACTGAGAGCTCCTTGACCTTCTGCAGGTTCTTCGGGCTCTTCTCGAAGTATGATCTGATTGGCTCGAGTATCGTTCCCAATGAATCCGAGGCGCCCTTCTTCAGGTCCTGCGCGTGAAGCTTCCCGGAGGTGTATGCCAGCTGTATCTTCTCGTAGCTGGAGAAATCGATTGGCCCGCCGTACTTCGCCGGCCTGTCTATGTGCACTGAGCCCAGCTTAGGAAAGACAATGAGCTTCATGATGTCGAGCACGGGGTTGCCCTCGGCCTCCGCGGGGCAGAAGGCGTTCTTGATCTTCTTCGAGATCTCCTGTGGGGAGTCGTGCATGAAGACCGCGGTGTTCGGGTTGCTCTTCGACATCTTCGCCTCGACGGGGTCCATCCTGCCACCGCCGAGAAGGCTCACGAGAAGCGGAGTGTGGAGCGCGATCGGTTTCTTCCACCCGAGCTTCTCTGCGGCGTCTCTCGCGAGCATGTGCGCCCTTCTCTGGTCCATCCCGGCATAGGCGATGTCAACCCCGAGCTCGAAGATGTCCGCGGCCTGCATCGGCGGGTACATGACCTTGGAGGCGTCGATCTCAGCCTCGTCCTCAGTCCGGCCCATGATCGTCATGGCCCGCTTAATCCTCTGGAGCGAGCTGACCTTCGAGATCCGTATGAATTTCTCCCAGTAGCTTGAATGGTTGATGAGGTCGCTCGACCAAACGAACTTGACGGAGTCTTTGACCCCGGCTGCGAGGAAGCACTCCTTGAGGTAGTCTCCACATGTGCGAATGTCCTCAATCTTCCCGCCCAGCTTGTCGTTGATCAATGCGTGCCAGTCTGCCAGGAAAACCGTGACCTCGACACCCGCGTTCTGCAGGTCGAGGATCTTGCTTGAAGTGATCAAAGTGCCGACATGAACGAACCCGCTTGGTTCGTATCCGATGTACGCAGTCGGCTTGCTGTTCGTCTCGAAGAGGCTCTTGAGCTCTTCCGGAGTGACGACCTCGAGCGCATACCTCGAAACCAACTCAAGCTTCTTCTGCGCATCCATTGGCAAGTCCCGTCCCGATAGAAGAATGCGCATGAAAAAGCTTTGGGGATTGAGAGCCTGATGGAAACGATTAAGAATGCCACAAGCATTAGCTTCTCTCCCACTCGGGGAATCTAATAGGGGGAGAAAGGCTGTCTGTCTCTGCCTTGCGGAACGGCAAGATGATCATCAAGGTGTCTGATGTCAAGAACGTTGCAGGAGAGGGGTTCAGGATCTCCGAGGAGTTCTATTACGAGCTGGACCGTCACGTCCACGAGAAGATCGAGGACGCCGCGAGGAGAGCCAAGAAGAACGGCAGACGGACCCTGAAGCCTTATGACCTCTGAGCGTTCTGGGAAACACTTCTTCCGGGAATCATATGCGCCAAGATGATGAGCCTGCATCCGTCTGGAAAGAGAAGGAGCTGCTTGACGGCAAGACAATCGACGCTGGAGTCGTGATTCTGCAGACAACTGGTTGCAGCCATTTCCATGGAGGAGGCTGCTCCATGTGTGGGTACAACTTCGGCTCGAGCGGGAGGGCCAAGCCCACGGACATCGTGAGACAGTTCGACAATGCGATCAAGCAGCTCGGTGAAGTCCGCTTCCTGAAACTTTACACCTCCGGATCATTTCTGGATGAGTGCGAAGTCCCGAGCGAGACTGTCGACCATATCCTCAAGCACTGCTCGGATACCGGGACCAGGCTACTGTTCGAATCGAGGCCCGAGTACATTACTCCTGGTAGGCTCGGTCATGTTCTGGCGCTCCATGATAGACTTGAGATCGCGATCGGCCTGGAGAGCGCGAACGACAGAGTCCTGAGGTACTCAATCAACAAGGGATTCACAGTGGCTGACTACCTGAGAGCCGCAGAGCTATTGAACGAGAAAGATGTGGACCTAAGATCCTATGTCCTTCTGAAGCCTCCGTTCTTGACGGAGGCCGAGGCGGTCGCTGACTCGATATCGACGATTGAGTACGCGTCAAAGTTCAGCGAGACCATCTCCCTGAACCCAGTGAACGTTCAGAAGGGTACTCTGGTTGAGAAGCTCTGGCGCAACTGGGCGTATCGGCCTCCATGGCTGTGGAGCGTCCTCCAGGTCCTCAGAACCACGCAGACGAACGGCAAGAGACTAATCTGCGACCCGACGGGAGGAGGGAAGGAGAGGGGAGCGCACAATTGCGGAAAATGCGATGGAGTGATCCTCGACTCGATAAGAGCCTTCTCGCTATCCCAGGACAAGTCTAGGCTAGGCTCCCCCGAATGCGGCTGCGCGGACGTTTGGAGGAGCGTCGTCGATCTCGATGGATTCGTCATGGGCGGCACATGTGACCTCCAAAGGTTTTTCAGGAGGCACCGAGCTTAATCCTCGCAAGGTGAGCGGATGCAGGAGTACGAAATCAGAAAGGGATTCCAAGAGAACATCGAACCCGCAAGGCTCCGGATGCAGATGGAGGAGATCTTCGGGAACGTCCAGGAGCGCGACGGAAAACTCATTTCATCATTCGGCGGCCTGAAGGAGATTGCCGTCTGGCCGTCGAAGAAGACGATAGTCGTGGACACGAAGATGGACCCCACCGTGGCCGACGACGTGGCGGGATCCACCATCAAAGCGTACAACACTTTTCTGGAAAAGCTCACCGGGTACACTGCCAAGGAGCGCGGGAAGCGCGCCCAGAAAAAGGCGAAAGACGGGAAGCTGTGACCTGCTGGCGGGCGGTCACGTTTATATACCAGTATCCCATTCAGCGTGAACGCGATACCTGAGGCGGTATCGGCCAGACGCCGTTTGGGCAATGCCAAGAGCACCCCAACACTCGCGCCGAAACATTTTTTCAGGCGCGCACGAGGCGTCACGGCCGAGAAACAGTGCCTCTCGGACGCTGTGCTCGAACATCTCGAGGATACACAGCTAGGTCTATCGACCAACACGAGGGATTGCAATGCCAACCACGAGACGTCCAAGAAAGGGCTCAATGGGCTACTCACCAAGGAAGAGAGCCAGGAGCATAACCGCCAGAACATCAACGTGGCCTGAGGGCGGAGACGGGGCCAAGTTGCAGGGCTTTGCCGGATACAAGGCGGGCATGACCCACGCCTTCATAGTGGACTTCCGGCCCAGGAGCACGACCTCCGGGCAAGAGGTCCAGATCCCGGTCACGGTCCTGGAAGTGCCACCGATGAAGGTGTGCGGGGTCAGGTTCTACGAGGACACCGCCTACGGGAGGAAGTCCGTCGGAGAGGTCTGGTCGAAGAACCTTGACAAAGAACTCTCGAGGAAACTCCCGGTCCCGAAAGAGTACGACGAGAAAGCCGCCTGGAATTCGGTCGCGAAGATCGAGTACGACGACATCAGAGCGCTCGTGTACACACAACCAGTACTGGTCAGCGGGCTGCCGAAGAAGAAGCCAGAGCTGATGGAGATCAGGATCGGCGGCGCGAAGTTGGATGACAGGCTGGGCTACGCCAAGGGCATCTTGGGGAAAGCAGTCACGATCAAGGATTTTACCAAGGAGGGAGAGATGGTGGACGTGTCATCCATCACGAAAGGCAAGGGATGGCAGGGTACCACCAAGAGATGGGGAACCAAGCTCCTGATGCACAAGAACAGCAAGCACAGGAGACTCGTGGGCACGCTGGGGACCAAGAGGCCGAACTATGTCCGGCCGACGGTCCCGCAGGGCGGCCAGATAGGATTCCACCAGAGGACAGAGCTGAACAAGAGGGTCCTCAAGATAGGCGACAGCGGCGAGGAGATCACCCCGAAGGGCGGCTTCCTGCACTACGGGAACGTCAAGAACAGCTACATTCTGCTCCACGGTTCCGTGCCCGGGCCGACAAAGCGCATCGTGCGGCTTAGGGAGCCCGTCAGGTTCGGAGGCCCCGCGCTGTCTCAAGCTCCTGAAGTGACTTTCATATCGCTTGAATCAAAACAGGGGGCGTGAGTGAATGGCCGAGAAGAAAGTGAAGAAAATAAAGACAGAGAAGAAAGAGGCCGAGGAAGAGGCCGCACACGCTCCCGGGAAGCTGGTCATCTACGACCTCGAAGGGAAGGCCTCGGGAGAGACCGAGTTGCCGAACATCTTCAAGGCGGAGTTCAGGCCGGATGTCATCAGGAGGGCTGTAACCGCAATCGAGGCGAACGCCCGACAGCCGTACGCACCGAGCCCGACCGCAGGCATGCGCCACTCAGTGTCCACATGGGGCAAGGGAAGAGGCGTCTCCAGAGTCCAGAGGCTCATGGGAAGCTCCACTGCCGCCCAGTCCCCGAACAACGTTGGGGGCAGGCGCGCGCACCCGCCGAAGGTCGAGAAGGACCTTGGCAAGAAGATCAACAAGAAGGAATTGCTCCTTGGCAAGCTCTCTGCGCTCCATGCGACAAGCAAGGCCGAGATGGTGGCGGCGAGAGGGCACAAGTTCGATGAGAAGCTCACACTGCCAGTCGTCGTGAAGGACGACTTCGAATCGATCAAGACGACCCACGAAGCGGTCAAGGCGCTCGAGTCGATCGGCGTCTTCGAAGACGTGGACCGCGCAATCGAGGGGAAGCATGTAAGGGCCGGTCGCGGGAAGATGAGGGGCAGGCGCTACAGAGTGCCGAAGAGCCTCCTAGTCGTGCTATCCAAGGACTGCGATGGGGGACGGAGCATCAGGAACCTTCCCGGAGTTGATGTCGCGACACCGACGATGCTGAACGCGTCCGTTCTGGCGCCTGGTGGATCGGCTGGAAGGCTCATGGTCATATCTGAATCGGCGCTCCAGACGATCGGAGGGTGGGCAAGATGAGACGAACGATTATCCTGCATCCATATGTCACAGAAAAGACAATGAACGCCATGTCTGGGACTCCCAATCAGGACCTGAAGGACGGGAACCGGTTGGAGTTCGTTGTCCGCATGGACTCCACCAAGCCCGACATCAAGAAAGCTTTCGAGGAGAAGTTCCAGGCGAAGGTGGACAAGATCAACATCAAGATCATGAGGGACGGAAAGCACGCGATCATCAAGCTGAAGGAGGGCTACTCTGCCGAGGATATCGGCATGAGGATCGGAATATTCTAGGTGGTGTTGAAATGGGAAAGAGACTCATCACTCAGAGAAGGGGCCGGGGCTTCGGAAGGTACAGGTCCCCGAGACATCTCAGGTTCACAGACGCGAAGCACCCCAGGATACGAGAGGGCAACGGACAGATCGTGGAGTTCGTTCACGAGCCTGGCCGGATAGCGCCTCTGGCGAAAGTGCAGTACGAGGACGTCGAGCAGTACATGATTGCGCCTGACGGAGCGTCCGTCGGGATGCAGGTCACTTTCAGTAACCGAGGAGTGGTGTCCGCAGGCAACACGATGCCCGTTGGAAACCTGCCCGAGGGAACCATCATCTACAACGTCGAGTCGCAGCCGGGAGACGGCGGCAAGCTGGCAAGGACTGCGGGCACTGCGGCAACCGTCGTGAGCCACGGGACTAAGACGGTCCTGCTGATGCCATCCGGCAAGTTCAAGGAAGTGGACAGGAAGTGCCTTGCCACTGTTGGGCTCGTCGCGGGCGGAGGACACAAGGAGAAGCCCTTCGCCAAGTCCGGGAAGAAGTTCTGGGCGTACCACGGTAAGGCGAAGGCATACTTCAAGGTCAAAGGAATCGCGATGAACCCGGTCAACCACCCGCACGGAGGTGGCGGTCATCCGCACGTTGGTACTCAATCCAGCGTCGGAAGGAACACGCCTCCTGGAAGGAAGGTCGGCAGGCTGGCACCGCAGAGAAAGAAGAAGAAGGTGTGATGAATGGCCGATGAGAAGAAGAAGGAAGAGGCACCGAAGGCGGGTGGAAAAGCACCAGCAGCAGGAAAGGCACCGGCAGCTGACAAGGGCGCCAAGGCCCCTGCCGCAGCTGGAAAGGCCGGAGCACCCGCCGCTGCGGCACCGGCGGCCGCAGCACCTGCAACAGGCGCGCCCGCTGCTCCTCCGGAGAAGAAAGTGAAGCCTTCCGCGAGGCACGTCGGATCCGCAAAGGCCGCGAGAAGGAAGATGAGGAAGAAGAAGAGCCAGATCCAGGCCCGCAGGAAGAAGGAGTTCACGTACAGGGGGCACACGATGGAGGAGCTCCTGAAGCTACCGTTCGCAGAGATCATCGAGCTGTTGCCCGCGAGGGCCCGAAGGACGTACATCAGAGGGCTAAACTCTGAGCAGGAATCGTTCGTGCGGAGGCTGAGGGCTTCCAGTAGTGCCGTGAGAACTCACAGGCGCGAGATCCCCATCCTGCCGGAGTTCGTCGGCAAGATAGTTCAGGTTCACAACGGCAAGGAGTTCTCCACCGTGGAGATAAAGGCTGAGATGATCGGGCACGCCCTGGGCGAGTTCTCGATGACCAGGAAGTCTGTCAGGCACAGCGGCCTGGGAGTCGGCGCGACCAGGTCTTCCAAGTTCATGCCGCTGAAGTGAGGAGGTCGGAAGCAATGGGATACACACAGGAATCGGACCCGGAGAAGACCTCGAAAGCCATCGGCGCGGAGCTCAGCGTGTCGCCCAAGCACTGCAGGGAGGTCTGCAAGATGCTCATGGGCATGAAGGTGGAGGACGCCAAGAAGTACCTGAAGGGCGTCGCCGACCTGAAGATACCGGTCCCATACACCAGGTTCAAGATGTTCCTCAACCCGAAGCCGAAAGTCGGCCCTGGCAGGTACCCGAAGAACGCCGCGCTGGCAATCCTGAAGGTGCTCGAAAGCGCCCAATCCAATGCAGAGTACAAGGGCCTGGAGTCGGACAACATGAAGGTCAAGTTGGCAGCAGCTCACAGGGGAAGGATCCAGAAGTCGTACATGCCAAGAGCGCAGGGCAGGAGCTCCCCCTGGAACGAGCAGACAACGAACATCGAGATCATATTGGAGGAGATAGAGGCGTCCTAGGACGGCCTTGACAAGGAGTGATGGAATGGCAAGCGAGAGGAAGTTCGTCACCGAGAACATCCGGAGGGTCCTGCTCAAGGAGTATGTGATGAGCAAGGTCGGCAGGGCTGGTTTCGGAGGGCTGGACGTGCAGAGGACGCCCATGGGCACCAGAGTCACTTTGATCACCGAGCGCCCTGGACTTGTCATCGGCAGGAGAGGGGAGGCGATCAAGAGCCTCACGAAGGCGATCGAGGAGGACTTCAACTTCAACAACCCGCAGATCGAGGTCCAAGAGGTCGAGAACCCTAACCTTAATGCACAGATCATGGCGGAGAAGCTCGCGAACGCGCTCGAGAGGGGCTGGCACTTCAGAAGGGCGGGCCACTCGACCGTGCGGAGGATAATGGACTCCGGGGCGAGGGGCTGCCAGGTGATCATCGCCGGCAAGCTCACGGGCCAGAGGCACAGGACCGAGAAGTTCAAGGAAGGCCACATAAAGTACTGCGGCCAGGCGAAGCTGAACTTCATGGCACAGGGGTTCGCCGCCGCCAAGCTGAAGCCTGGGATCATCGGAGTCACTGTTCAGATCATGGACCCGAATGCGAAGCTGCCGGACGAGGTCGAGATAATCCCGCCGCCGCCCGTTGCTGTGGCCCCCGAGGCCCCCGTGACGAAGGAGGCCGAGGCCACCGCGAAGGCCGAGGAGAAGAAGGCGGACGAGGCGGTCCAGGAACTCAAGAAGACCGCAGAAGGCGATGCCGCTGCTCAGGCCAAGGCGAGAAAACCAAGGGCGAAGAAGAAGGAGGGCGAAGCCGGTCCGAAGCTCGAGGGCGCCCCCGAAGCACCTGCGGAACCAGGAGTTCCAGGGGAGCCGAAGAAGGCCGTCAAAAAGCGCAAGAAGAAGGAGCCCGAGGTGGCAGTCGCCGCTCAACAGACAGAGGCCCCGAAGGAGCTCCCGCCTGCTCAGCAGCCGGAGCTGCCCGCGCAGAATCCCCCAGCTGAGGACAAGAAGGAGGGCTGAGCTGGATGGCGCTAATTCGAACGAAGGACATCAGGGGGATGCGGCCCGAGGACATCAAGCTGAAATTCAAGGAGTTGAGCGACGAGCTGATGCATGAGAGGGGCGTCGCCGCGATGGGAGGAGCGCCCGCAAGCCCTGGGAGGATCAGGGCCTTGAGGACGAACGTCGCGCGCATTCACACGATCATGAGGGAGATGGAGCTGGCTGAGGCGAAGAAGAAGGTCGCCGGGAAGGTCCCGGAGAAGCCGAAGGAGAAGTCCGAGCCGAAGCCCAAAGAGAAGAAAGAGGCAAAGCCGAAGAAGAAGGAACAGAAGCAGGCAAGCAAGAATGAGGAGGAGAAGAAGTAATGGCAGGAATTTGCTCGGTGTGTGGATTGCCGGAAGAGCTGTGCATGTGTGAGCAGATAGCGAAGGAACAACAGAAGATACGGATACTCACGGACACCAGAAGGTACGGAAAGATCGTGACCGTGGTCGAGGGAATAGACGCCACGGACATCGACATGGACGATCTCGCGAGGAAGCTGAAGACCAGGTGTGCCGCAGGCGGCACTGCCAAGGAGGGCAGGATCGAGCTGCAGGGCGAGCACAAGAGGAAGGTCAAGGAAGTCCTCCAAGAGCTGGGGTTCTCCGTGGAGTAAGGACACCGGGCATATGAGTGTACAAGATTTCCGGAGGCGCGAGTTCATAGGGCTCGATGTGGAGGTCCTGGAATCGACCTGCAAGGAACACCTTGGGATCAAGGGCAGGGTCGTGGACGAGTCCAGGAACACATTCACCATCGAGCAGGACGGGCGCGAGAAGAAGGTGCCCAAGGACTGCTGCAGGTTCAGGTTCGTGGACGGGCCTGAGTCGCAGGTCGTCTCCGGGAAGGAAATCAAGTTCAGACCTGAGGACAGGATCAAGAAAGTAAGGTAGGGTGAGATGCGATGGCAGACAAGATCAAGAAGTCAGCGACGACGAAGCCCAGCGCGAGGGACATAGGGCTCGACGTGGAGAAGCCTAAGGGCGCGTGCAAGGACAGCCACTGCCCGTTCCACGGACAGCTCTCGATCAGGGGCACGGTCCTGAGCGGCACCGTTGTCTCGACCAAGATGCAGACGACGGTCGCCGTGGAGAGGGAGTACATGAGGTACCTCCCGAAGTTCGAGAGATACGAGAAGAGGACCAGCAAGTACCTGGCTCACGCTCCTCCCTGCCTTCAGACGAAGATAGGGGACAAAGTCCGCATCATGGAGTGCAGGCCTCTCAGCAAGAGAGTTTCATACGTAGTAATTGAGAACAGACAGTAGGTGGTCGCGATGAAAGGAATTCCTGGCAGGCAGACAAGAGGCATACCAACCGGGGCGAGGCTCGACTGCATAGACAACACGGGAGCGAAGATTGTCCAGGTCGTGAGCGTTCCGAGGTACCATGCGACGAAGAGGAGGTACCCGAACGCCGCCCTCGGAGAGATGATGGTCGTCACCGTGAAGAAGGGCAGCCCCGAGACGAGGAAACAGCTCTTCAGAGCGGTCATCGTGAGACAGAAGAGGCTGTTCAGAAGGCCCGAGGGCACGATGGTCCAGTTCGAGGACAACGCAGTCGTGCTCGTCACGGACACCGGAGAGACGAAGGGAACCGACATCAAGGGACCGGTAGCGCGAGAGGCCGCCGAGAGGTGGCCGAGGATAGCGGCGACGGCCTCGATGATCGTCTGAGGAGGGCATTCTCATGATGACCAGAAGCACGAAGGCGAGGAAGCAGAGGAAGGCCCGGTCGGAAGCACCGCTCCACATCAAGAAGCGCATGGTGGCCGCGCATCTGGACTCTGCGCTGATGAAGGAGTTCAACGTGCGCTCGGTCCCAGTCAGAAAGGGCGACACGGTCAAAATCCTGAGGGGCACGAAGGAGCACAAGGCCTCAGAGGCGAAGGTGGCCTCTGTGGATCTCAAGAGCTGCAAGATCATAATCGAGAACGTCACGGTGGCAAAGGCGGACGGGACACAGAAACCGCTGCCAGTCGACCCATCGTGCGTCATCATCACGAAGCTGGATCTGTCCGATCCGTGGAGAAAGAGAAAGCTGGACAGCCTCAAGGAGGCGAGATGAGATGAAGAAGCACATCAAGAGGATGGCCGCGCCGAGCAGCTGGGCAATCCCGAGGAAGACGAGCCACTGGGTCACGAAGCCCATGCCCGGACCGCACGGAACCGCTGAGTCGATGCCGCTGCTGGCAGTCGTAAGGGACATGCTGAAGCTGTGCGACAACTCCCGCGAGGCCAGATTCATAATCGGAAGCAGGAACGTCACAGTAGATGGGAGCGTCATCACCGACTACAAGTTCCCGGTAGGGCTCATGGACGTTGTCACTGTGATCAAGTCGAAGCAGAGCTACAGGATGCTCGTGGACTACAAGGCTAAGCTGAAGCTGGTGCCGATTGACGACACCGAGAAGAGCTGGAAGCTGGCCAGGATAGACAACAAGACCATCGCGAGGAAGGGCAAGGTGCAGCTGAACCTGCACGATGGAAGATGCATCCTGCTCCCGAAGGACCAGTACAAGACCGGTGACGTGCTCAAGATCGAGGTGCCGTCCCAGAAGGTCATGAAGGCGCTCAAGCTGGAGAAGGGCAGCGTCGCGCTGCTGATAGGCGGCTCGCACCCGGGCTCGCTGCAGACGATCGAGACCTACCAGATCAGGAGAGGCTCCGCGCCGAACCTTGTTACGTTCAAGGAGGGCTTCGAGACGGTCAAGGAGAACGTGTTCGTCGTCGGCGAGAAGGCCCCCGAGATAAAACTCCTGGAGGCGAAGGCGGCATGAGCAAAGAGATGAAAGTGATCAAGCTCGACAAGGCCGTCATCAACATCGGCGTTGGCGACGCCGGCGAGAGGCTCCTCAAGGCGGAGAAGGTCCTGCAGATGGTCACCGGGAAGAAGCCCGTGAGGACCATCGCGAAGACGACGAACAGGGACCTCGGCATAAGGAAGGGCATGCAGATAGGGTGCAAGGTCACCCTGCGCGGAGCCACCGCGGAGGAGTTTGTGAAGAAGGCCTTCTGGATCAGGGAGAACAGGATCGCGACCTACTCGTTCGACCCCGAGGGGAATTTCTCGCTCGGGATATCGGACTATACTGACTTTCCAGGAATGAAGTACGACCCTGAGATCGGCATCTTCGGGATGGACGTTTGCGCCTCGATAGCGAGGGCCGGCAAGCGCGTCCAGAGGAGGAAGGTGATGCGCGGGCACATCCCGAGGCACCACAGGGTCTCCAAGAAGGAAGGCATGGAATTCGTCAGGTCGAAGTTCGGTGTGGAGGTGGTCGATTGAAGCCCAAGAAGAAGTTCGGAAGGTCCATCGGATGCACCAGATGCGGCAGGAAGAGGGGCATCATCCGAAGATACGGAATGCACCTGTGCAGGCAGTGCTTCAGAGAAATCGCCCCCCATATCGGATTCAGGAAATACTCGTGAGGTGACAAAACGTGCAACACGATTCACTAAACGACGCGATGGGTGTCATCAAGAACGCCGAGAAGGTCGGCAAGGGCCAGTGCACGATCCGACCGTCGTCCAAGCTAATCGGGCGGGTGCTCAGGGTCATGCAGGAGAACGGCTACATCAGCCAGTTCGAGCTCATGGACGATGGCAGGAGCGGCGAGTTCAAGGTAATGCTGGCCGGGCACATCAACAACTGCGGCGTGATCAGGCCGAGGTACTCGGTAAAGGTCGCGGACCTGGAGAAATACGAGTCCAGATATCTCCCGGCCCAGGACTTCGGGGTCCTGATACTCACGACCACGAAGGGAGTGCTCACGCATATGGAGGCAAAGAAAGGAGGCGTCGGCGGCAAGCTGCTGGCGTTTGTCTACTGAGGTGACCAAGATGCGTGCAGGACTGATCAAGGACGACATCGAGATTCCCGAGAAGGTCAATGTGAAGCTCGAGGGCGGCCTCGTCAAGGTCAAGGGACCTCAGGGAGAGGTCACGAAGAAGCTGTCTCATCCCAGGGTGAAGCTCGAGATAAAGGGCAGACACATAGTGGTCTCGAGCGAGATGCCCAGGAAGCGGGAGAAAGCGCTAGTCGGAACCTACGGCGCGCATGTCAGGAACCTGCTCGTTGGAGTCACGAAAGGTTTCGAGTACAAGATGAAGGTGGTCTACGCACACTTCCCCATCAAGACCGCGGTCAAGGGAGACGTGTTCATGATCGAGAACTTCTTGGGGGAGAAGTCCCCGAGAAAAGCCAGGATCCTGGGCGCGACCAAGGTCAACATCAAGGGAGACCAGATCGTGCTGAACGGTCCGAACGTAGAGGATGTCGGCCAGACCGCCGCGAACATCGAGCGCGCCACGAAGATCAAAGGGTTCGACCCGAGGGTCTTCCAGGACGGCATCTACATTATCGAGAAGCCTGGGAGGTGAACATGATGGCAGAGAAGAAATCACCACATCACGACGAGTTCATGAAGCTCCACTCTTTCAAGGAGGAGTACATCGCGAAGCTGGAAGCCATCGGGATCAAGTCGCCCAAGGAGCTTGGCGAGGCGCTCAAGGACGAGGATAAGGTCAAGGAGATCCACGAGCACCTCAAGGGCGCGGGCCCGAAGACTATCGAGCACTGGAAGGAGGACCTCGGAGGCGCGAAGACGAGGGCCGCGAAGCCGGCCCCGAAGAAGAAGGAGCCCAAGAAGGAAGCCAAGGAAAAGGGTGCCGAGAAGGAGAAGGCCGAGAAGAAGGAGAAGGAAGAGGAGAAGGTCGAGATCGAGGAGGAAGGCGGCTACGAGGTCAAGCTCAAGCCGAAGCTCTCGAAGGAGACCTTGGACGCTCTGAAGAAGAGGGCGGAGGTCGACGCCAGAAGGCCCGAGTTCCTTAGGCAGGAGTACCACAGGCGCAAGAGGCTTCAGAGGGTAAGGTGGCGCAAGCCGGTGGGGGACCACTCCAAGATGCGGCAGCACTACGGCTACCGCCCGAACGTCGTCTCAATCGGTTTCGGAACCCCACGAGGGGCGAAGTACCTCCATCCATCAGGATTCAAAGAGGTCATGGTCTGGAACGTGAAGGACCTAGACAAGATCAACCCGGAGACTGAGGCCGCCCGCGTGGCGCACCAGGTCGGGATGAAGAAGAGGATAGACATCGAGAACAAGGCGGACGAGCGGAAGATCCGCGTGCTCAACAGGAGCGGATGATCCATGAACCTCAAGAACCAGAGAAGGATCGCGTCTCAGATACTCAAGTGCGGCGTCAACAGGGTCTACATCGACCCGAACAGGTCGGAGGACGCGGGGGACGCCATCACGAGAGCTGACGTGCGGACGCTGATCGACTCGGGGGCAGTCTACGCCAGGCAGAAGAAGGGCATCTCCACCGGAAGGGCGGAGCACAACAGGGCCCAGAAGCGCAAGGGCAGGCAGAGCGGTCATGGGTCCAGGCGCGGAAAAAAGGGCGCACGGAGGCCGACCAAGGCTACCTGGATGAGGACGATAAGGTCGATCAGGAGGAAGCTGAGGGAACTCAGGGACTCCGGGAAGATCGACGCATCAGTTTACAGAGAGTACTACCTGAAGGCTAAGGGGGGACAGTTCAAGAGCAGGCCGCACTTGGAGTCCCACCTCAAGTCCGAGGGAGTGCTCAAGGAGTGATTGACATGGCCACAGGACCAAGGTACAGGGTGCCGTTCAGGCGGAGACGAGAGGGCAGGACGGACTACAGGCACAGGGCGGCGCTCTTGAGATCGGAGAAGGCACGCGCCGTCGTCCGGAAATCCAACCGGAACATCAGAGTTCAGTTCGTGGAGTACCAGGACAAGGGCGACGTCATAGTCGCGTCCGCGGTCTCGACAGACCTCAAGGAGCTCGGCTGGACAGGCTCAGGAAAGAGCACCCCGGGAGCGTATCTTACTGGATACCTCGCGGGCAAGAGGGCCAAGGAGAAGGGGCTTGCGGAAGCGGTCCTGGACATCGGCCTGCGCAAGCCGACCAAGGGAGCGGTGGTGTTCGCTGCCCTCAAGGGCATGCTCGACGCGGGGATCGAAGTCCCTCACAGCGACAAGATGCTCCCAGACAAGGATAGGATTTCAGGCAAACACATGCGCGAGGGGACACCCGCCATGTTCGAGAGTGCTAAGAAGAATATCGGAGGTGCGGCTCAATGACCGATTGGACCCCCAAGACGAGGCTGGGAAGGCTCGTCGCAGAGGGCAAGATCACCACTATGAGCGAGGCCCTGCGCAGCAGGCTGCCACTGAGAGAACCTGAGATAGTCGACATACTGTTGCCGGAGCTCGCGGACGAAGTCCTGGACGTCAACATGGTCCAGAGGATGACCGACTCCGGGAGGAGGGTTAGGTTCGCGATCACCGTGGTCGTCGGGAACTACGACGGCTTCGTCGGCCTGGGTAGATTGAAGGGCAAGGAGGTCGGGCCCGCGATACGCGCGGCAATAGATGTCGCCAAGCTCAACATAATCGAGGTGAAGAGGGGCTGCGGATCGTGGCAGTGCGGCTGTCTGACGCCTCACTCGTTGCCGTTCGAGGTGCAAGGACACTCTGGATCCGTGGTCGTCACGCTCAAGCCTGCCCCGAGAGGCACTGGACTCGCCGTCGGAGACATCGCGAAGAGCGTTGTCCGGATGGCTGGGATAAAGGACGCCTGGGGATTCACTGGCGGGCACACGAAGACCACAATCAACTTCTCCATCGCAGCGTACGAAGCGCTGAGGCAGACATCTCAGTTGAGGGTCACCAACGAACAGAAGGACAGGCTGCAGATAATGTCCGGTCCAGTCCAGATACACGTCGCCGGCGTCCCGCCGGAGCCGGAAGAGGACCAATCAGGGCCCGCTCAGGAAGCAGGCGAGGCGCCGAAGGGGGCGCAGTAGATGCCCGCGGTAGCAGTCGTCCGGGTCCGGGGACACGCGAAGATACAGCACCAGGCGGTCGAGACGATGGACATGCTGAAACTCACAAGGGTCAACCACTGCGTTGTGCTTCCCCAGAACGACACCACCAAGGGCATGCTGCAGGTCGTGAAGGACTACGTCACCTGGGGCGAGCTCGGACACGAGACGCTTGCGAGGCTCCTCCACCAGAGGGGGGAGATAATTGGCGGCTCGAGGCTCACGGACGCGTATGTCAAGGACAACTCGAAGTTCACCTCGATCCTCTCGCTCGCGAAAGCGGTCGAGAAGGGTGAGGCGAAGATATCCGACGTCAAGGGTCTGAAGCCCGTCATCCGGCTCCCGCCGCCCAGGCAGGGCTACGAGAGCACGAGAAGGTCGTACTTCGACAAGGGCGCCCTGGGATACAGGGGTCCGGAGATCGAGAAGCTCCTCGACCGGATGCTGGCCAAGCCGAAGGAGGCGAAGTAGATGGTCAGCAGAACCAGCAAGTTCAGAGGCAGCAGGACCCATGGCCGCGGCAAGAAGGCCGGCAGGGGTGCTGGCCTGCGCGGAGGCCGAGGGAACGCCGGCGGCCACAAGCACAAGTGGATAAGTATCGTTAAGTACTGTCCTGATTATTTCGGCCGCCACGGCTTCAAGAGGCCTCAATCAGTCGTGTCTGGCAAGGTCACGATGAACCTCTCGGATGTCGAACAATCCCTAGCCACGCTCTCGAAAGATGGATTCGCGGTCCAGAAGGACGGCAAGTGGACCGTGGACCTCACGAAGATGGGAGTCGACAAGCTTCTTGGATCCGGGAGGATCAAGACGGCGATATCGGTGAAGGTGGCGGAGGCGTCCGCGACGGCCCAAGTGAAGCTGAAGAAGGCCGGCGGGACGCTGATCAAGGAATAGAAACCAGAGTACTATTGACGCCTGTGACAAGGAAGGGTGCGAATGGCTGAGGAGAAAGAAGAGAAGAGCCTGCTCTACAAGCTCAAGCCGCTCACCGGCCGGATTCCGGCCGTGACGAGGCCTGAGGGGCATGTCCACTTCAGAACCAAAATGATGTGGCTCATCCTGATTCTGGTCCTGTATTTCGCGATGACCAACATCATGATCTACGGGCTGAACACCGAGGAAGGAATCGATTTGTTCGCCCAGTACAGAGCGATTCTGGCGGGCGCTCAGTTCTCTCTGATGCACCTCGGCATCGGTCCGATAGTCACCGGTTCGATCATCATGCAGCTCTTCACGGGCGCGAAGATCATCAAGCTCAACCTCAAGGACGACGACGACAAGGCGGTCTACCAGGGCACGCAGAAACTCCTCGTCATAATCATGATCTGGGTAGAATCAGTGCCGCAGGTCTTCGGGTTCATGGAACCGTCCGCCAAGTTCACCTCCAGCGTGTCGAACCTGGTCGGCTCCGGCGTGATCATGTCACCAGAAGGATGGGCCCGGATGATCATCGTGGTCCAGCTCTTCGTCGGGTCCTATCTTGTGTTCCTAATGGACGAGGTCGTGTCCAAGTGGGGCATAGGGAGCGGCATATCTCTCTTCATCGCTGCCGGAGTCGCACAACAGATATTCACGGGCACGCTCAACTGGCACCCATCGGACCCTGGGGCGGCGATGGCACTCGACAACGCGCCCGCGGGAACGATCCCGAAAACGATCTACCTGTTCCACAACATGTCTGCTGGACAGCTCGCGAACGGAGGCTATGAGCAGATCTTCTTAGCGCAGCCCAACCCGCTCGTCGCGCTCATAGGCACGATCGTGATATTCCTCTTCGTGTCGTACACCGAATCGTCCAGGATAGAGCTACCGCTCGCTCACGGAGGGGCAAGAGGCGCGAGGGGCAGGTACCCAATCAAGCTCATCTACGCATCCAACATCCCGGTCATCCTCATGGCCGCGCTGCTCGCGAACGTTGCGATGTTCTCGCTTCTGTTCTACAGCAACTCGGCGTTCCAGAGTGTCCCACTTCTCGGAGAGAATCCGTGGTTAGGCTACTATCCACAGGGATCGACGAAGCCCGCGGCGGGATTAGCATACTACGTGTCACCGATAAGTGGGTTCAGCGACTGGTTGTTACCCCTGCTTAGCGATAGCTATCTCAACAGTTACAACGGGAACTTGGGCCTCGACAAGAGCAAGCTGCAGATAGGGGTCCACGTGCTCGTCTATATGGGCGTCATGGTCGTGGGTTCCGTGCTGTTCGCACGGTTCTGGATCGAGACCACGAACATGGGCCCCGAGGCGGTGGCTTCTCAGATCGAGTCAAGCGGCATGCAGATACCAGGGTTCAGGAGGGACCCGAGAGTGCTCAAGCGAGTGCTCGAAAGATACATCCCGGTTGTCACAGTCATCTCGGGAGCGACCGTGGGAGCGCTCGCTGCTGGAGCTGACCTGATAGGAACCGTTGGTAATGCCTCAGGTACCGGCGTTCTGCTCGCGGTCGGCATCATGATCCAACTGTACGACGCCATGGGCAGAGAGCAGATGATGGAGATGCACCCTGTGCTCAGGGGATTCTTCGGAGGAGAGTAACCGAATGGCTGGCGGTGCGGGAGGATCTAGACCACCGAGGCCGGACATCGGCAGCCAGATGATACTGCTCCTGTCATTCATGCTAGCTCTGTTCATCATGTTCGACCAGAACCTGAGGAAAGGGCTGGGCGATATCGTAGGATACGGCCTGACGCCTATCGTCGGGTTCGACGGCAACCAGCCGATCCTGACACTCATGTTCACCGGCCTTCTGATGAGCTTCTTCAGCATAGTGGTGAGACATGTCTTCATCGACTGGGTCGACCAGGCGAGGAACCAGAGGATCACTTCGGCGTTCCAGAAGGAGCTGAGGGACGCGAGGAAGGACAACAACACCTACAAGCTGAAGAAGCTGACCGAGATGCAGCCGGAGATCATGTCGAAGTCTCTGAAGGCGTCCCAGTCCCAGCTCAAGCTGATGCCCGTCACGATGCTCGTGATCATCCCGATATTCGCATGGCTAGCGAACTTCGTGTACATCGACCTGGGATCGACCAGCCTGTCCGTGCCCTGGGAGTACAACGCGAGCCTGAAGGGGACGAACGTCCTCCCGAACTGGGTTCTGCTATACTCGCTGCTCACCCTTCCTTTCGGGCAGGCGCTCACCAGGCTCCTGAAATACTTCAGCTTCACGAGACGCCTGAACCATTTGGACAAGGAGGAACAAGAGGGGGGCAGCAAGAAGGCAGAGGGAGCCGCCCAATGAGGATCGCGATTTCTGGTCCACCAGGGAGCGGGAAGACCACCATCTGCATGCTCGTCGCCAACAGGCTCAACTGCAACTTCGTTCTTGTGGGCCAGATATTCAGACAGATGGCGAACGAGCGACAAGTTGACCTTGCCACTTTCGGCAGACTCGCTGAGGAGAACGAGACCATAGACAGAGAGCTCGACGAGAGGATGGTCGAGGTCGCAAAGCAGAGTGACAACATCGTCCTCGAAGGAAGGTTGACCGGGCTGCTCCTGAAGGAGAACAAGATCCCCGTGCTCGCCGTCCTCGTGACGGCCACCCAGAAGGTCAGGGCAGAGAGGATAGCCCAGAGGGAAGGCAAGGAGGTCGCCTCTGTGCTTAGGGAGATGGAGGCCCGGGAGAGGTCAGAGAAGAAGAGATATCTTGCATATTACGGGATCGACCCGAACGACAAATCAAAATACGATCTCTGGGTCGATTCTACAAGCACGCCCGCGGACAGGATAGCGGACATGGTAGTGGAGAAGGCGAGGGCTGCGAATGTCGAGAATACTAGTCAAGTCAAAACGCTCGATCGGCCCGGGTAGAGGCAAGAGGCCGGAGGAGCGTACGGTCCAGGAGCTCATTGAAGACGGAGTCGTCGTGATCGACAAACCATCGGGACCGACTTCTCATCAGGTCACCAGCTGGGTAGGGCAGATGCTGGGAGCGAGCAAGTCCGCCCACGGCGGCACGCTGGACCCCAGAGTCACAGGCGTTCTCCCGGTCGGCTTGGGCAACGCGGTCCGCGCGATGGACTCGCTGCACATCGGCACGAAGGCCTACGTAGGCGTCATGCGGATGCACGGGAACATCGACCCCAAACGGCTTGACGAAATCATCAAGGAGTTCACGGACGAGATATTCCAGACCCCGCCAATGCGCTCGGCAGTCAAGAGGGAGCTAAGGTCGAGGAGGATCGAGTACCTCACGGTGATGGAGATCTCGGGCAGGGACGTTCTGTTCAAGGTGGACTGCGAGGCGGGGACATACATCCGAAGCCTGTGCGTGGACATCGGGGACGCGCTCGGCATCGGTGCACATCTGCAGGACCTCAGGAGGACGAGGGCGGCCACGCTCACGGAAGATGGCGCGCATTTCCTGCATGATCTGAAAGACGCGCTGGAGAATCACAAGGCCGGTGACAGCACCGAGCTGAAGAAGATGCTCCTGCCAAAGGAGGTTCTGCTCGCACATCTGCCGAAGCTGGAGATCAAGGATTCCGCGGTCGACGCAATATGTCATGGGGCGGACCTCGCGATTCCGGGAATCGTATCGCTTGATGATGGCATCCAGAAGGGACAGACCGTGGCGGTGATGACGCTGAGTGGGGAAGGCGTCGGCCTCGGGCAGGCCCTGATGAACTCTGAGGAGATCATGAAGCGCTCGGAGGGTTTCGCGGTAGACGTCTCCAGAGTGCTGATGCAGCCAGGAACGTACGAGCGTTCGTGGAGAAGCTCGAAGCAGGACGACTAACAGAAGTGATCGAGCGTCCTCTGGCGTGCCACGAGCGGCTGGGCCTGGATGCCGAAGTTCCTCCGGATCTGCATCGCAAGCTCTTTTGTGTATCCATGCGTAGTGAGGACCTGCGCCGGCTTGCACTGTCTTATGAACTCCATGAGCTCGTTGAACCCGCAGTGGTCTGATACTGGGAAAGCCTCGTCGACGCGAGACTTGAACATGAACCCTCGGTCCAGCGCCCAACCCGAGAACGCGGCAGTCTTAGCGCCACGTTTCTTGAGCGAATCCACGCGCGCTGAATCCTTTCCATAGCCTGATGTGATGTACACGAACGGCGGCTTCGCACTCTCAGACACGAACTCATCCGTTGCGAGGGAGTAGCCGTGCTTTCTCAAAATCCGATTGTTCTCCGCGATGGTCGGGTGTAGGAGCAGAGGAAGATCCTTCAGCGATGCCGACAACTCCTGTGATTTCCCGAGTGGGTACGCGAGCAGGACAGCAGTGCCGTCCTTGCGCACGATATCTTCGAGCCAATCCCTGGCGGCGGACATTATCTCGGTATGGTCCGGGAACACGTACTGCGGTTTGCCATAGGTGGCCTCCACAATCAAGATATCACAGCTGTGCGGCCTCGCAGCCTTGGTGTGCTCCTTCTCCCTAGTACAGAAATCTCCAGTGTACAACACCCTGGACTCCCCTTCGACCATGAACATCTTCGAGCCCGCGATGTGCCCTGCCTCGAGCATCTTCACGCATTCGTCAGTGCACGATTCGATGTCCTTGCCCGTGCGCACCTTGACGAAATCCCGCGTGATGCTCGAGCAGACCGCCTTTGTGGAACGAAACGATGTAGGGAGATGATCTGAGTGAGCGTGCGAGATCATGCAGACATCATCTGGCATCACCCGCTTCGGGTCGAATCTGTATCTGCACCCATCCATCTCCAACAGGATGCCGTTGCCCTGCTGAATCATCACATCACGGGCGATTGGAGATGACCCCTATTAATTATCTTATCCTCTCGAGCGAAAATGCTCCCACTATCAGGGCCTTGTTCGTATGACGGTAATCGACCCAGTCCCTGGTCTGCACGTCCCCTATGCCCTGGACACTCAGAAGGGTCTTCTGCTTGTCCGTCTTGAACTGAATCGCCCCGGTCATCAGGTGCTGTATGGATTCCTGCTGCTGCTCAGTATGCATGCCCCGCTCAAGCGCATAGGCGCAGACCGCACGGGCGAGCTTCATCCGCCCAGCCAGCGTTTGGACGAATTGGAACGCCGCCTTGTCCGTTGCCTGCGTGATGCTCATCGAGAGCGAGAAATACGCAAGCCTGCAATAAGGATGCTTCTGCTTCTCAAACGCCTTGACGCATTTCTCCACACCTGCGAGGATACCATCGAAGTCGCCCGGTCCGGTCACGCGAGTGACATTCGCCTTGGTCTGACCTCCCGCATCCTTCTCGGCGGGTGCGCCCGTAGCGTCAATCCAGTGAACGAGCCCGACATGTTCGAACTCTACGAACGCCGGCAGTATCGGTGCCATGTCCTTCGCGATCTCGGCCGGCGGTTTCGACGTGGTGATGATTATCGCTGGAACGCCCTTCTTGAGGCCTTCCTCGACGAACAGGAGCATGCCAATCTCCTTTCCGATGAACGGCGGGCCGACAAACAGAACGTTTGATCCGAAAGGCATCCCGCCCAGGAGCAGGTCGTCGAGCCGTTCCACCCCGGTCTTGACCTTCTCCTCGACGTACTCCTCCTCCACGGACTCCTCCATCCCCTCGATGTCCTTCTTGAGGTGAGCGCTGAGAGCCTGTTCGCGCTTCTCCAGCTCCTTCTCGCGCTGGTAGAGCCGAGACTTCATCTCCTGCTCTTTCTCCATCATGCGCCTTTCGCGGGCGTCCATTACCTTCGCGCCCTCATCGTCGACTGGGATCTCCGCTCTGACCTCCTCGACTTCCTCCACGCTCTCGAGCACCTCCCTCTCCATCGCTTTCAGCTCGGCGTGGCGCAAGCCGACTTCCTCTTCCTCGGCCTCGAGCGCCTTCTCCTTCTCGAGCAGCTCCCTGAGCTTCTTGTTCATAGACTCCTTCTCTGCCCTGAGCCGCTCATCGAGTTCCTTGATCTTCTCCTCTCTTTTCTCGAGGGCGGCCATCTTGCGTGTGATTTCGTCCTCCTTTCCCAGGACGACGCTGAGCTTCCCGCGAGTCAACATCAGGAGCTCCTGGTACTGCTTCTCCCTGTCAGTCACCGTGACCTTCGCGCGCTGAACGTCCTCCATCTGGGAGTCAAATTCCTGGAGATGACCTTTGAGCATGGATTCCTTGTCGGCCAGAGCCTTCTCGCGCGCCAGAATCGATGATTCCTTCTCGACCAGTTCGTTCATCTGCTTGTCCGCGCGGAGTATGAGTCTGTCAGCGCGCTCGGCCTTCTTCTTGAACTCCTCCTCGGCCGCCCTGAGTGCCATCTCCTTCTCGTTGACGGCCTCCTGTCTCTGCAACAACTGCTGTTCCAGAGTCTTGACCATAGACTTCTCGGCCGCGACCTTGCCCAGTTGCTCCTTGGCAGCCGCAGCCTCGAGGGCCTTCACGTCGATAGTGCTCTCCCGCGCAATGACCTGCCTTTCCTTCGCGGCTAGAGATGCTCTGAGTGCATCGAGTTCTTTGCGCTTGAGTTCGATCGAGGCTTCCTCCGCCTGGACCTCTGCCATCCTGTTCTTGATGTCGCGGTCCCTTGCCTGCGCTTCGAGTATGAATCTGCTAGCGTCCTTCTCCTTCGTCGAGATGGCTTGTTCCTTCGCCACGACGTCCTTGGCACGTTTGTCGAGCTCTCTCCTCTGAATCTCGACATCGGCGAGCTTCATCTTCACCGCTTCTCGCTCGTCTTCGATGGCCGACTCCATCTTCGAGAGTCTCTCCCTTTCACCCCTCACGGCCTGGAGACGCTGGTCTATCTCGGATTCGGACGAGACCACCAACTTCTTGTGGTCCTCTATCGAGCTCAGCTCGTCAGCGAGCGTCTTCTCGTAGGCCTCGAGCTCAGACTCTCGCGAATTGAGCGCATACTCCTTGTAAGCGAGCGCCTCGCGCTTCCTGTCGAGTTCGAGCAGCTGCTCCTTCAGCTTCCCGTCGCTCGCCCTGAGTACCTCGCGCTGCTGCACGGACGTCGAGCTAGATATGATGTGAAGCATCGAACCGCTGAGCTGGATGGCGATCGCGCTGCCGAGATATGCCATGGGCAGGATGCTCGCAAGCTCCTCGGGCTGGAACTCGAACAGCACGGGGAATGAGAGCAGGATGGGCGGAAATATCGCGGCGAGGATGCTTATTGTCCTGCGAGTGCTGGTACCTTCCCAGGTCATCGCGAGCGAGATCTCCGTCAAGCACATTCCAAGAAGCGAGGCTGGATAGAGCCAGTCAGGTCTTCCGATGTCGACGAAGTTGTACTCGTCAAGAACGATAAGGGCCGCCAGGAATGCTGGGACCACTAGCGCTGCCACGGTCATGACGAAGTGCGGCTCCTCCCTGTCCGCGGTATAAGGCTCCCACTTGATCCAGAGAACGACTGCGGCGATGACAATGCCCGTTATGAGCGGGATGAACCATTTCAAGAGCTCAACGAGGCTCGCAAGTCCGCTGAAGAAGTCCCAGTTGATGACGCCGTATGACATGAGGGCTGTGAGCGCCAGTGCGAGTCCAGAGGCGATGCCTATCACGTGTGCTAGCCGCCCGAGCCTGAGCTGAAGTATCGCGGCCCTCCTTGACCGCTTGACCTCAGCGGATTCCACCTGCTCCTGGTATTTCCTTCGAGCGGGTGCCTGCTTCTGAGTTGCAGGCGGTCTCCTAGAAGACCCTCTAGAGCTCATGTTCCTCAGTCCCTTCCCTACAAACCTCGTTAGCCTTGGGGGGCTGTTATTCGATGAGCGCCCTTAGTATACTTAAACATTAACTCGTCATTTCCACAGGAAGTCAGTTGGAGGGCACTCCTCGTCGGGGCTTCGGGTTGCTGGATTTTATCGTCCGCACTAGTTTCACCATGCTCCCCCCTGTACCGATTTAACTCCAAGACGGGAGATATTTCGAATGCCGGTGACAGCGCTTGAACTTCCAGAGAACGGTCGCCATCGAGGAACCTCTGATCAGCATAGTCGACGCGGGACCGCTCTTTCGTGAGAGGACCCTCAAGACATCCGTTCTACAGCTGGACGAACTCACTGGAGGACTTCATTCGGGCCAGGTCAACCTGTTCGACAGCGACAACAGCTACTCGACGAGCCTCCTCCACCTGCTTTGCGTCCGGGCGATATCCGAGTTCGATGAGGAGGTCGTCTGGATCGACGGGGGCAACGCCGTCGACCCCTACGGGATAAGCTCCATCTGCAAGCGGCTGAGACTAGACAAGAGAGACATCCTCTCGCGAGTGAACATATCGAGGGCTTTCACCGCGTACCAGCTCGTCACGCTCATAGACGAGAAGCTGCAGGAACAGGTGGAGAGGAGCGCTCCAGCGCTCGTGATCGTCTCTTCGATAACCGAGATGTTCCTGGACAAGGACATGAAGTGGATGGAATCGCACCAGCTTCTCAGGAGATGTCTGGAGAGAGTGGCGAAGATAACGAAGGAGCACGAGACCATCTCCATAATAACGAACAACACCCACCAACCGGTGCGTCCGAGCCCCTTGCTCACGAACCTGTTGTACGAGCATGCGGACCTGGTCCTTCAGATGCGCACACAGAAAGATGGGTTGCTCTTCAGGCTTCCAGGGAGGGATCGCGAGGTGCTCTTCGCTCCGGTTCCCTGGAACCAGACCACGCTCGACGAGTTCAGGGGGGATTCTGACGGGAAGGACAGTGCCTACCTACCGCTTGGCGCTTGAGGCGATGGCGCAGCAATGGAACGAATTCAGGAGGGCGCTCAGGAGCGGGGACAGGGAGGCCTTCGACTCTCTGATGAACAGGGCGCGGTTGCACGCTTCCGCGGCCACTTACGCGATAAGCCTGGACCCCACGGAGTCCGCGCTCTTGTCGATGCTGCTCGAGCACGAGAAGGAGCTCATGGACATGAAAAAGAAACTCGATGGCGAGAAGGACGTGAACGGAGAACAGGATGGGGTGCTCAGGAGCAGTGAAGCCGAAGGATGAGAGGTTGGCTCATCGACATCTATCCAGACTACGCGACGAACTCGATCGTGTACTGGATCAAGACCAAGAAGGAAGCCCACAGGATAGTGGACCGGTCGTTCCTCCCGAAGATATACGTCCATTCCTCGCCTGAGAAGCTAGATGGTCTCGAGAAGGCGCTTCCCATCCTGAAATCGGTCAAGAACACGGGGCGAGAGGTGAAGCGCACATGGCTGGGAGAAGATCCGCGCGAGGTCCTCGCGATAACGATACGAGACTACTCGAAGGTCGAGGAGGTCGCGCACACCATCGACAACCGCGGGAAGTACAAGGATTTCTCGCTGTTCAACGTGGACCTGCGGTTCAGCCAGAGGTACTTCGTCGAGAAGGACCTGTTCCCGATGGGGTTGCTCGAGTTCAGGCCGAAGCCGCGCATGATGGACGACCCGTACAAGATCGACTACGAGATGCCCCCGATGTCCGGCGCGGAGCTGAGCATCGCCCCCGAGACGAAGCGCGGCATCCCCACGTTCACCGACAAGCTGCTCTCCGCGAAGGTCGGGGAGCATGTTGTTGACGGAGACGAAGAAGACGTGCTGAAGGGGATAGAAGAACTCCTTGAGAGGGACGATCCAGACATCGTGTACACGGACGACGGGGACGCCTTCGGGATACCGTACCTCTACGAAAGAGCAAAGCACGTCGGCATCAAGAGCCTCAAGCTGGGAAGGGACGAGGACGATCAGCGGACGGACCGGAAAGGCAAATCATACTTCACTTATGGTCAGATAAAGTACAAGCCCCCATCGTACAAGCTGCGCGGCAGGATACACATCGACCGCGCGACATCGTTCATGTACATGGAGAGTGGGCTGAACGGGCTCACGGACCTGTCGAGAATTTCCCGCGTGCCCGTTCAGGAACTCTCGCGGCTCTCCCCCGGGAGCGCGATAAGCGCCATGGAAGTCAACCAGGCCATGAAGGACGGCTGCGTCATCATGTGGAAGAAGAACCTGCCCGAGCAGTTCAAGACCGCCGAGGAGCTGGTCGTAGCGGACAGGGGCGGGTTCATCTACGAGCCGAGAGTGGGGATACACGACCACGTCCTCGAGGTCGATTTCACATCGCTCTATCCGAACATAATGGCCAGGTTCAACATCTCCCCTGAGACGATCATGTGCTCTTGCTGTCCCGAGCCGACCCGGAGAGTCCCCGTCCTTGGCTACAGCATCTGCGACAAGCGTCTGGGGCTCATACCCAGGGTACTGAAGCCGGTGGTGGAGCGAAGAACCACGCTCAAGAGACTGGTGAGGGCGGGGGTCGGCGATACGAAGGCGTACAAGGAGCGCGTGAGTGTCCTGAAATGGCTCCTGGTGACCTGCCTCGATTCTGGGACGGAGATACCTTTCCGAAGGCGTGGAAGGTTCGATGTCCGCCCAGTGGACGACATCGTCGAAAGGTACGCACGAGGTTCGTCCGGTGAGTTCGTTGTCCGAGACGGCCTTGAGCTCTTCGGGGTCGACCAGTACCTGGAACCGAGCTTGAAGAAAGTCGCGAGCGCGTTCAAGTTCCCAGCGCCCGAATGCGTGGTGGAGATCGACCTCGGCGCAGACGTTTTCAGGCTGACTCCTGATCATCCGTGCTATGTCTTTCGAAGGAAAAGGCTCGTGCTCAAAAGAGCGGATAAGCTAGCCGCAGGAGACCGCCTTCCAAGACTGCTGCCGCTCTACAGCAGACTATCGCGAGAGGAACAAAACGTCTCAAGCGTGCGAGTGAAGTCCGTGAAACCGTCCAAGCCAGCTGGCGACTCCGTGTATTGCCTCGGCGTGTCGGAACCGCTCCACGGGTTCGCGCTGGCGAACGGAGTGCTCATGCACAACTGCTTCGGATACACAGGATACAGGAACGCGCGATTCGGGCGGATAGAATGCCACGAATCGATAAACGCCTTCGGGAGGGAGATCATGCTCCAGGCATCCGAGATAGCGGAGGCCCACGGATACGAGATACTGCACGGGATCGTGGACTCCCTCTGGCTCAAGGGACATGGGGACCCTGAGAAACTGTGCGAGCACGTGTCTGGTCACATCGGCATACCCCTGGAGCCCGAGGGGACATACAAGTGGATCGTCTTCCTCCCGGACAGGTCCCATGGGGTCGGCGTACTGAACAGGTACTACGGACTCTTCGAGGACGGCAAGTTCAAAGTGAGAGGTATCGAGCTCAGGAAGCGGGACACGACAGAGCTCGTCAAGGACATGCAGAACGAACTACTCCAGCATTTCTCGAAAGCCTCGGACTCGCAGCAGTTCATGGAACTAGTCCAGTCGACTCTCGGCATCGTGGGAGAGTATGTCGAGGCGTTGCGGTCGCAAACGGTTCCACTGAGGAAGCTGCTCATGACAAGAAGCGTGTCGCAGTCGCTCGACGAGTACTCTCAGTTCAACGACAACGTCGCCGCGCTCATGCAGCTCGACGAGAGAGGCTTCAATGTGAATCCGGGAGAGGGCGTCAGATATCTCGTATTGGATTGCAAGAGCAAGGACCACAACAAGCGCGTGAAAATCGACTCGTTCCTCTCGGGGGACGAGGCTTACGATGTCGAAGCATACGTCGATCTTCTTCTCCGCGGAGTCGAGGGGATGCTATCGCCCTTCGGTTTCGATAAGGAAAAACTGTCGGAGATTTTCGGCGCTCGGAACCCCCGGAAGGGCTAGTCCGAGCATTATCAAAAATGATTCAATGCAACCCCCGACAAGGCTATATAGCATGATATAGAAATGGGGGAGTCAGTACGAACGCCGAGGGGGAAGAAGAACGTTCGATTCTAAGTACGCAATGTCAGCCCTGATTGTCGTCGCACTAGCCCTAGGAGGGGCAGCTCCCGTAGCAATAGCATTGGCCGCGAACAACGACGGTAGCCCGCACGACGACCTCGTCTCGGTACGGGGAAGAGTGACCGCTTTCGTCTACGACGATGAGGACGTCGATGACGATCAGGACGACACCGACGATGACATAGACGAAGCGAGGATCATGTCACTTGATGGCAAGAACAAGATCCCGTCCGAGATGAAGGTGACAGCGTTCGTGATCGACAACGAGACCATGGTCGAGTGCGGCCCATGGTGGTACTGGGTGTGGAAGGGAGTCAACATAACAGACTTCGTCCACATCGGAGACTGGGTGAATGTGACCGGTGAGCTCGAAGAGGACGAGGAGGACGGCATGGATGTTCTCTCGGCCTGGCACATCGAGAACATCACGACCGATGATGAATTGACGATAAAGGAGGAAGGGAGGCCGCCTTGGGCAGGAGGCCCAAAGGCGCTCGGTATTGATCCTTGGCCTATGTCCCAATAGGACTGTTAACCAGGCCATGGTAGTAGCGCCGAACCGGGTACTGCAATTCGGGGGGAGAAAGGTGAGCCCCCCTTCCTCTTGTAACATCCTTTTTCTGTTCGACTCATTAGCCTCGGCCACACATGTTCTCGAGGAACATGATGCTGATCGGCACCAGCAGGCAACCCATGAGCAGAATCCTGCGAACGCCGACGAGAGGAGGGAGCAAGCCGAGCATGGATGCGGCGAACATCACGAGAATCCCTCTGGTCCCAGTGATGAGAGCGGACAGGGAGCAAACGAAAATCAACGATGCGAGCGCGAGTTCCCTCGAGCAGAGGAGACCACCCAGCCTGGAAAGATGCGGCATCAGCAGATCGATAGTGGATCTGGACATGATCCCCGCGATGAGCATCGACAACAGCAATGACGCCATCAATCCGAGGCTGGACAGCCACTGGCTTGCCCCATCGGCAGATCCCAGGAACATCGAGACAGCATCCATCGAGCCGCTCCTCGCACGCATGATAACGAAAAGCGCGCCGAGCGCGAATACAGCTCCTGACGCGGATATCGACGAATACAACCAGATGAAGCGAATGGGATTTGCGGTGCCCTCATCACACGGAGCCTCTCGGACATTCGGCGAGCACACGGATACGGACGAGCCCGATGTCATCCCTGGCATCCATCCGACCATCGTGCCACCAAGCAAAGTCAACGCGATATCTCGCAGCCGCATGCTTGGAGTCCACCTGGGTATCAACCTTTTCTGAACGTCGAACGCCCGTCTTGAACCCAGACTCAGAACTAGACTCGGTATCCCGAACAGACCCGCGAACAATGGCAGAAGAAGTGATGAGGGCGAGACGTATCCGTCGTGCAACCACGGCAGATCTGGAAGTGGCGAGGAGTAGTACTGTGATGACAGAACTGAGTGCCCCAGCAACCCAGCTGCAATGAATACCGTCGCTGCCTTGATGATCCTGATTCGCGGGCGTTTGCGACCGTGGCCTATCCTGAGCCTGGGATAGCCTTCGGAGACAATGAGCAAGGCTGATAAGAAGATCATGAAGAAGCCCATGACTTGCCTCAGAACGGAGTACAGTCCGATCGGCCAACCCATAATGCAGCACATTGGGAACAGGAGAATCGATGATACCACCAAACCGAAGAGTGCACCGTCTGCCGACGCGCGCACGGCGACGATGCCGAGTCCTGCCTTCGCAAGTTGATGTGCTGGCAGGACCGAGACGACATCTTCTGCGGGAATGCCAACATAGGTGCATGTGATCGACTCCCCGAAGAGGTGGGCCACCAACGCGGACGATATGAAACACGCAACGAGCAGACCGGACTCATCCGAGTCCACGGACCAGTCTATGATGGCGAACGCCCCGAGTGTCATCCCAGCGTATGCGGTCAATCCGGCGGCTATATTGTTCATGTGCAGTCCCGGTACGAGTCCCGCACAGAAACCGAGCATGGTTCCGAATGAGCAAGAAATCAGGATCGACAGAACAAGCCCGAACTCCGCCACAAGCTAACTAACGCGCGCGAGCTACTGCACGTGCGCACTACATCTAGACTCCGGGAGCCGTCCGAAGAGATATACCTTTTATGGTCAGATTGAAGCTAGTCCTCTCTAGCCAATTTGCCGGAATTAGTTCAATCTGGATTCAGAGAAGGATGACTTTGCCGTCGACGACGTCGACCTTGACGAGCGTCTTGATCTGCTGCTCGATCTTCCTCTCGATCTCGGATTTCTTGTCGGTCTTCTCCACGACGACGAGGATGTCGACTATTTTCACCTGCATCCTCCTGAGCGCCTCGACGAGTGCCCAGAGAGTTCCGCCCGTGCTCACGACATCATCGACTATGACGACTCTGTCGCCGGCCTTGACGCCGTTGATTGAGAGAATATTCTTGGAATAGCCTGTAACCTGCGGAATATTCACTTCACCAGGAAGGCCGTACAACTTCTTTCTGACGATATTGAACGGCTTGCCAGTCTTCATTGACAGCAGGGTCGCCAGGGGGATCCCGAGGGCCTCGATTGTCATGATGAGATCGCAGTCGAAATTGCCAATCTCAACAAGTGCATCGGTGACCTCTTTCAGAACCTGCGGTTCCACCTTCGGAATTCCGTCCGTTATCGGATTGACGAGGTAATCGTAGTCGCCGCGCTTCACAACAGGGGATTCGACCAGGGAGGCTTTCAGTAGTTCGAGCGCCATGGTCAATACGAATCGCTGAACAGCATTAAAACCTTCGTTTCACCCGAGGCCTCAGCAGAGGCTCATCTGCACTCGTCAGTGGTCTCGATGGGTATCAGCGAGAAGATGTCATACCCATCGCCCAGGTACTCTCTGGGATGGAGGTACTTCAGCTCAACGAGGAAGCCCATGCCAACGACCCGCCCTCCGAGCTTCTCGATCAGTTCCGCGTTCGCCTTGATGGTGCCTCCTGTGGCCAGGAGATCATCGACGAGCAGCACGCGATCGCCTCGTTCTATCGCGTCCTCCCGTATCTCGATTACATCAGACTCGTATTCCTTCTTGTAGCTGACACTGGCGACCTTTGGCGGGAGCTTACCCTCCTTCCTGATAGGCACGAATCCAACGCCCAGCTCGTGTGCGACCGCCGCCCCGATGATGAACCCACGGGCCTCGTTCGAGACGACCATGTCTATGTCCTCGTCCCTGAAGTGATCAGCGAGGCCCTTGATACACTGCCTGTAGGAGTGCTTGTCCTTCAGCAGGGGCGTGATGTCCCAGAAGACGACGCCCTTGAACTCTGGAATTCGCTTTATCTTCTTCTTGAGGTCCATGTTCCGGTCACCTGGCCCCATTGCCGATGAATGCCTGCCGTCTCCAGAACGATTCTCTTGACTTTAATCTTCTCATTTCCATGGGCAGGCCCCTCTGACACCGTCACAGTACATGCCAGACACCCCAGGAGACGAACGGCGTCAAGTCTTTTAACCCCAGCAGTATTCGCATCCGATGAGGAGTAGGACTATGACAAAGCCAATGGGAACGAAGGAAATCGCACCGAAGGTCTATTGGGTCGGTGTGAAGCACCATAACCGCCGGCTGTTCGACGGACTCATCCCCCTGCCGCACGGAACGAGCTACAACGCGTACCTGATCCTGGGTTCCGACAAGACTGCTTTGATCGACACGGTCAACCCGGGCTTCGAGCAGGAGCTGGTCGACAAGATCTCGGAGCACATGGACCCTGCGAAGATAGATTTCGTCATCATGAACCACGCCGAACCGGACCACGCGAACGCGACCAGGTTCGTTCTGGAGCGCGCGATGAGCGCCAAGCTGGTCACAAGCGCGAAGGGTAAGGAAGCCGCGATGATGTACTTCGACGTCCCAGCCGACAGGATAATTGTCGTCGACGAGAGCTCGAAGATAGAACTCGGAGGCAAGACCCTCAAGTTCGTGGACGCTCCTTGGCTGCACTGGCCAGAGACGATGTTCACCTACCTCGAAGAGGACAAGATTCTGTTCCCGTGCGACTTCTTCGGATCGCACCTCGCGATCGGAGAGTTCTTCGCGGACGAGTACGGCAACGAACTCACGCTCGACATGGCCAAGCTGTACTTCGCAGAGATAATGATGCCTTTCAGGAAGCCAGGCGCGAACGCGATCGTGAAGGTGAAGAACCTCAATCCTAAAATCATCGCCCCCTCTCACGGGCTGATTTGGAGAGAGCCACAGGTCATCCTGGACGCGTACACAAAGTGGACCGGTGAGAAGTTCGAGAAGAAGGTCATGATCGCATACGTCTCGATGTGGGGGAGCACCGAGAAAATGGTGTTCGCGCTGAGAGACGCCCTCATAAAGAAGGGAGTGAGTGTTGTTCTATTCGACATCCCGAACACCGAAATAGGACACATTGCGAAGGAACTCGTCGACACACCAGTGGTCGTAGTGGGAGCGCCCACAGTCCTTGGAGGAGTCCACCCAGTAGCGGCATACGCGACCATGCTGGTCAAGGTCCTGCGGTCACCCACGAAGTACGCCGCAGTCTTGACATCGTTCGGATGGAGCGGAGGCGCGGTCAAGGCGCTCCAGGGGATCCTGGAGGGCACGAAGATCGAGGTGCTTGGCGTCGTCGAGGTCAAGGGCCCACCGAAGAAGGCGGAGTTCGACAAGATCCTCGAGCTGGCCGACAAGGTGCACGAGAAGATTGCGAACATCTGATGGCCGACCACCAAACCCCAGCCAAACTTCTTCCCAGATTCTTGTTTTCCACGGCAGACAGAAACCGTCTTATCCCGCAAGTGCGCCTCTAACATATGATGGTCTACCCGAGAGAGATCTTGAACAAGATCAAATGGACCGGGACCAAAGGCCTCCGAGGAACAGAGATCTGGTACGTTCATCGTGGGGCTCCTGGGGACCTAATGAGGATACCTGGCGAGAGCATCGTTTCCCTCGGGCAGGGATTCTTCGAAACCCAGGAGACCAGGATCCCCTATCACAGGATCGTAAGAATAGATTTCGAGGGAAGAACGGTTTTTGCCAGGGGCAAATGAGTCGCATTTCTGATGAACATCGTGACCAGGGGCCGTCATTCTGAGTTGGCTGGGAAACATATATCTACGGCCGGAGTATGCCCGAAAACAAATGGATCTCCTGTGGCTGCCGTTCTCGTTGGCGACGATTTTCTTCTACGGCCTAGGTCAAGTGTTCGCGAAGGAAACCAGGACGAACGTTCCCTCGGCGAATCTCCTCCTGATCCTGGGGATCAACATGCTCGTAATATGGAGCGCCTATTGGATCATTCTCAGAGAACCGGGATCATACGGCCTGGACGCATGGCTCCAGGGCGCGGCAGGCGCTGCGCTCTCAGGATTCGCATACGTCGCATTCTACGAATCCCTCAAGCATGGAAAAGTCAGCATCGTGGGCACTATAGTCGGCGCGTACGCCCCATGGACCGTGGTGCTCGCCATCATATTCCTCGGAGAATCGATGTCCATCACTGAGGGCATCGGTGTCATGATGGTAGTCACAAGCATGCTCTTGTTCACGTACTCGGTCGGGAACAACGGGAACAAGAAAACAGAAAGACTGGGCATCGCATTGGCAATCGCAGCCATGTTCCTATTCGGTACTTCAGCCGCCGTCGCGAAGGGCGCAATCTCCGAGATCGGGAACACGAATTTCATCGGCATGTACGCGCTCCTCGTGCCAGCCATATGGGCAGTCTATTGGCTCGTCACATCGAAGGGGCGCTTCGAGATGCCAAAGTCGAACAGGCGGATCTTGGAACTCTCATTGCTCTTCCTCGCACTGGGAGGGATCACATATTATCTGGCGATTGAGAACGGGAACGTATCCATCGTTTCGCCGGTCACCAATGTGTATCCCATCCTGACTATCGCCGTGGCCAACGTGAGGCTGAAGGAGAAGCTCACAACAAGGCAGATCGTGGCGCTCGTGTTGCTGTTCGCGTCAATCCCGCTCTTCTCCATCTAGACGTTTCTCAGCTTGCCGTCTGAGAATATCATCCTGTCCTGGATGGGCATCTCTTGGTTCTTCGAAGGCACCAGATCCGTGACTATCTCAATATCGTCCTTGAGCGGGCTCTTAGCGACCTTGTTGCCAAGGGTTTCCTGTACCTGGTATATGCCAGCCGAGTTGGACATTGTCACGTGAATCTCGATCAGCTTCGTGCTTCCCTTCAATATCTCGACGGACTCGATTGAGAGAGCCGAGATGGAGTGTATGTCGTGCTTCCCTAGGTCGTAAGCCAACCTGCCTCTCCCTTTCGTAATGTCGCTCCCGTCGGCTATGACGACAATCGCGCTCTCGATTGTCAGCGCGTTCTCACCGACATCGTGCGCATAAATCGCGTGCAATACCTGGTTGATCACCGCGGTCCTCTTCGCGATGTCTGGATAAATCTCCGGGAGCAGGCGTTCAAGGATGCTCTTGCCGTAGATCACGCTGAATATCTCGTGCTCTTGTCTGTGGACGGCGTTGCCGATGTCGTGGAGCATGCAGGAGGCGACGATTATCAGGTGCGCGTCATCCTCGGTCATCCCAAGACCAGTGATGGAGTCGAGGGCGAGCTCCTTGCTGTCGAGGATGATTCGTAGTATCTTGATCGCGTTCGCGGTCACGATTTTCGCATGGATCGGGCCGTGGTCATTGTAACCGAGCTTCCGCACCGCGATGTAGTTGGCCATGTTCAGTAGGGTTATCGTCTGGGGATCGCTCTGGAGCGATTGGAAGAGCTTGCTCGCCTTGGGATAGTTCTTGAGGCCATCACCGATCGTCCTTATGGACTCCTCTTCCAAGGCCTTGTACGTCGAGGGCATCTTGAGCCCGTGAAGCAAACCGCGTTCCAGTACCTGTTCAGCCATTGTTCAGCACCATCCTTCTGTTCCGGCCTCGAATGACCATGTAGGATATTGAACCTCCGCCGGCGGCGGTTAGGGTCCTGCGTCGGGAGCCAACATTGTACGTCAAACATCCTTTTGTAGGCCGATTCCTCTAACGGCCATGAAGATGTCCTATCTAGACGAACTCGTGACCGCTCTTGGCAAAGAGAAGGTCTTGCTGGACCCCTCAGAGAGGTTCGTGTACGGGGCCGACTGGAGTCCTCGTACCCCTGACGAATTCTGTCCTCCGGACGTCGTGGTTCTGCCCAGAACGACAAGGGACGTCCAACGGCTGGTCAAGATCGCATACGAACACGAGATCCCCGTGACGACAGGCGCTGGCCTTACCGGCATGCTGGGAGGAGCGGTGGCAATCTACGGTGGGATCTACATCGACATGACGACGATGAATTCGGTTGTCGAAATAGACCCCAAGAATCAAACAGTCCGAGTACAGACAGGGGCGACCCTTCAAGAAGTGAACGATGCCGTCAAACCCTACGACCTCTGGCTCCCTCATCAGCCAGAGTCCAAGTGGGTGAGCACCGTCGGCGCGGCGATTGCGTGCGACAATGATTCCACATTCGGGGTGAGGTACGGAAAGATACTCAGCTGTCTTCTGAGCGCGGAGATCGTTACAGGCACTGGCGAGATCCTTGAGCTGGGCCACAGAAAGGCGCACTTCACGTCGTCCGGGTACAAGCTGAAGGACCTGCTGGCTGGGAGCGAGGGCACTCTGGGGATCATCACGGAGGCCACGCTTAAGCTCGAACCGATCCCGTCGGCACGGAGAGTGGACATGATAGTGTTCCCGCGGATGGGAGCGGCTGTTGACTACCTGAGCAGGCTGCTCAAGGCCGGCCTCTGCATCGAGGCTGCGCACATCAACTGCAAACGCAGGCTGAAATTCTACACCCACAGCTACAAGCAGAAGTTCGGGAAGGATCCTGAAATCCCGGCCTGGGCGGAGGCGCTCCTCGCCATAGCGTTTGCGGGAGACCAAGATGTCGTGGATTACCAGAGAAGCACCGCTATCAGACTCTCGAAGGAGTTCGAGGGACAGCTCGTGGAGGAGCGAGAGATAATCGACGCATGGTGGGCATCCAAGTACACGCTCGAGTTCGAACCTTTCAAGCAGAAGTGGCCGGATTCTCAGAAGCAGAAGAAGTTCGGCGCCGCCGACCCTGGCGTGCCCGTTGGCAGGCTGGAAGAGTTCTATCACAAGTTCGTGGCGACTGCTGAGAAACACGGGCTTGAGATCATTGGCATGAACGCGTACCTGGAGCATCCGAACAGCATCGGGTTCTCGCTGTCATGCGCGGTCTTCGTCGACTACAGAAGCGCGGACGAAGTGCGGAGGTTCAGGGAGTTCCATGACGAGCTGAGCAAGCTCGCAGTCGCGTTCGAAGGCACCATGAGCACGTTCATGAGCGACACTTACCAGAAAGCGCCGTACATGGAGGTCGAGCACGGGGCCTCGCTCAAGTACATGAGAGAGGTCAAGAGACTGTTCGACCCGAAAGGGATCCTGAACCCTGGCAAGAAGTTCCTGAAGGAGGCGAAGAGATGACCGAGCTCACGGAGTTCAAGGACGAGATCGAAACCTGCTTCGGGACATCATGCGGATTCTGTGAGCGGGGATGCCCGGTATACCAGGTCTTGAAGGTCAAGACGCTGAGCATGAAGGGCCGGAACCGCACCATGCTCGGGCTGATCCAGGGTAAGTTCGAGGTGTCCCCCGCAGTCGTCCAGGCAGCCTTCGAGTGCACCCTATGCGGGAACTGCGACCGGTGGTGCGCGCTCAAGAACACGGAGCATACCAGAGCATTCAGAGAGTATCTTCTCAAGCACGGCGTCGAACCGATGAAGGAGCACTCCTCCATTGTCACCAGCATAAAGAACTACGGGAATCCCTGGTTCCAGCCCAGGAGCGCGAGGAACAAGTGGAGCAAGGGTATGAACCTCCCGAAGGCGGCGCCTGGACAGCAGGAGGTCATATTCTTCGCGGGCTGCACTTCAGCGGTCACGAAGCAGCTCAACAAGGGATTGGTCGCGAGCGCGAAGCTGCTCCAGAAGGCTGATGTGAAGTTCGCTATCATGGGCCAGGACGAGCCGTGCTGCGGGTCGACCCTGCTCAGAGTGGGTCAGAGGGAGGCTTTTGAAGAGCTGGCGGCTGATAATGTCAAGAAATTCAGGGCGCTGGGCGTCAAGAAGATCGTCACGGCTTGTCCCGGATGCTACACCACCCTGAAGAAAACCATGGAAGATGCAGGAGCCAAGATAGAAGTCACCCATGTCGCACAGGAGATCGCCAAGCTCGTGAAGGATGGTCGTCTGAATGTCAAGAAATCGAACGAGCGCATGACGTACCACGACCCATGTCACCTTGGAAGGCTTGGAGGCGTGTTCGACGAACCGCGCGTGATCGTGAATGCGGTCGCTACGCTGGTCGAGATGCCCAACAGCGGCTACGAGGCGAGGTGCTGCGGAGCGGGTGCAGGCCTCCAATCGGCGTTTCCCAAGCTTTCGAGAGAGCTAGCCTCGAAAAGAATAGGGGAGGCGAAGTCCACGGGGGCCACGACCATCGTGACTTCGTGCCCGTTCTGCGAAACCCAGCTGAGAACGGTTCCGGGAATCAAGGTCATCGACCTGTTGGAACTGCTTCTGGATGCAGTCCAGGACCAGAACAAGAACAGCGCACAGACCAAGAACGCGAAACAGAACCAGGCGTGAGCGACGGCGTGTCCTACTTGCGCATTATTCTCACAGAATCGTTAGCCATTGACCATATGACCATGAACAGGATAGCGACTCCGAACGAGAGAGTGCTCGCCCACAGGATCTTCGTCGTGTCGGAGGCGTCGGATATGAGGATCGCAAGATACAAAAGCCCTATGCCTATGCATCCGAAAGCCGCACTCAGTCTCACTGAGACCTTAGACGCTTCAATAGCAGTCCCCTTCTCCACCATGATGAACCCCGGTGGTCATTAGCCAGCCCCTCCGTACTTAAGCATTTAGCTGGATTCCCGGCAAATCGCTCATTGGACCAATTCGTAAGTGATTCTCTCCCGGTCCTTGCCCTTGTTCTCTCTCTTGGTTATCCTTACCTTGCCCAGCTCAGAGAGCGAACGCACATGGGTTCCCGCACATGGGCAGACATCGAACTCCTCGACCTTCACGACCCTGAGCTCCTGGACAGACTTGGGGAGCAGGTCAAGGTTCGCCCTCTGCGCGTCTATGTTCTTCTCAAGCTCTGCCCTGTTCGCCGTGCATACCTCCACCTTGGCGCTCGAGGCGATTATCTCGTTGCATTTCCTTTCGACCTCGGCGATCATCTCGTCCGTGAACTTGACGGGCGCAAAATCGATCCGCGACCTGTCGTGATACAGTTGGTTGCCGACCGTGCGGGCCTTGAAAAGATCGTAGACCACCCCGGACACGATGTGCTGGGCGGTGTGCATCTTCATGTGAGCGTACCTCCGCTCCCAGTTCAGAACCCCGCGTACTTGGTCGGGAACGATCTCGGGGTTCTGAGCGAGATGGTGTCTAACGCCCTCCTTCTTGGTCACCTCCTTGACCTCGGCCCTTCCTCCTAGCCACTCGAGGTGCCCTGTATCGGACGGCTGTCCTCCACCCAGAGGGTAGAACGCCGTCCGGTCGAGGACGACGTAATCGAAACCGCGCTCGAGCACCTTCGCGTCGAACTCCTTGATGTAGTTCGACTCGACATCCTTCATGTAGAGCATCTCTGTCATGACAGTTCACACTAGCCTACGAAAAACTGAAAAGAAGATCGAAGGGAAATAGTTTTACTACTTCGGGGCCCCGCAGTTCGGGCACGAGTGCATGAAGTCGGGGAACTGCACATTGCAGTTCTTGCACCTGTGCATCGGGGTCTGGTGAGCGTGGTACGCCTGCGCTGGCTGCGGCCCCGGCTGAACCGGTGGTGGCACGGGAACAGGAGCTGCAGGCGGCGGAGCATAGGTTGGCTGCTGGACAGCAACGCTCCCAGGGGCGTATGGAGCGTACCCAACAGGCGCCTGGGCGACGATTGCATCCCCGAGCTTAGCGTATGTCAAGATCAGGAACAGCGAGGGTAGCACGAACGCGAACAACCCGATGATTATCCAGATCAGAGTGTCGTTCTTGGCGTCGTGGAACCTGCCCTGGTCGATCGCGTCCAGGACCGTCTTCTTGAGGAACAAGCCGGCCAAGAAGCATATGAGCATCCCGAAGAAGCCGAACATACCCATAGCGAGCCGCCACGCGCCTCCGTCGGCAACATACAGGGTGATCAACACGACAGCTACAATGAACCACAACACGGCCATCAGAAAGAACATTATCTGTGCCCACCACGCGAATCTCCGACCCTCAGCGACCTCTCTCGGGAGCCAGGGGGGCGCACCGCTCGGGGCAATAAACGATCCAATTGGACTGCTCATTTTCGAATGCCTCCTCTAATTCATCCCTTCTAGCGCCGCCTTTCGACGGTGTTACCTGAAGAAGCGTGATGGCGATATATAGTCTTTCCTGGTGTGAGTCAGAGGCCAGGTACTGTCGCGGATAGTCGAGGCGCGCCGGATCACTTCAGCGAGCCGCCCAGCCGGTCGACCTCGTTCATCGCATCGAGGACCATCTTGGAGGTCACCTGGAAGGGCATGCTCGACATCGAATCGTTAGGGTCGCAGGCCTTCTCGGCGGCCTTCATCAGCTGACCGAGGTCCAACTGTCCGAGATCCCTGAGCTTCACGGGGAGGCCGAGGGACATGCACCAGCGCGTGACTCGTTCCAGCTCGCCCATGGGCCGCTTCTCGAGCACCATCTGGACAAGGACACCGAACGCGACTATCTCGCCGTGCTTTCTCGCGATCCCCGGGACGATCGTAAGTCCGTTGTGTATCGCGTGGGCCGCAGCGCAGCCTCCGCCACCAAATCCGAACCCGCTCTGAAGCTTGATCGCCTCGACGACCGCCTCCACGGCCTCGGTCAGCTTGCCCATCTCGACATCCTTCTTGGCCTGGAGACCGAAGGTCATCAGGGTCGAGAAGCATCTCATGTTGACATCCAGGGCCGCCTGGGTCGCTAGGTCATTGGCCTTCTTGGCCTTCTGCGTGGCGGCATAAGCCGGCTTTTCGAAGGCGCTCGCTAGCGCGTCGCCCATGCCTTGAACGATATACTGTGGAGGCGCACGGCCGACAACTTCCGTGTCGACGAGAACGAGGACAGGCGCGCTGCTCAGGTACATGTCCTCAAGGAACTTGTGATCCTCAGAGAATATGACCGCGTCGGCCATACCGTCCGCGTTCGTCGCGCATTGGGTCGGAACCGTTATCACCGGCACATGGAGCTTCTCACCAACCGCCTTCGCCGTATCAACTGCCTTCCCGCCTCCGCATCCGACTACCACATCAACATCCAGGTTCTCCGCCTTTGCCTTGATCTCGTTGATCTTCGCGTGAGTGCATTCCTTCACTGTGTCATCATAGCTTACCACGGGCACGCCCGCGGACAGCAGGCTGGCCAGAACCCTGGCTCTGACCTTTGAGAAGCTCGTCTTGCCGCTCACCACGAACGGCCTTACGCCGTACTGTTTCACGTAAGCCCCGAGCTGGCTCAGGGCTCCCGCTCCTTGGACGTACTTTGAAGGGAGGATTATCTTCCGCGCACCGCTCTCGGGCAAGAACAACACCTCGGACCGCAAAGCGCGGCCGGAGCAGAACCATGACTTATGCGATATTCAAGGTTGTGCATGGGGTTGTCCGGTTGGACGTCCGAATGCAGATAAGCGTGGCCTTGGATGGCCAAATAGGGGCGGGGTCGTCCGCAAAGACATAAGTAGAATCAGATACTAAGGGCATCCCACAAACAAGCGAAATGAACACTCAGTTCAACGCTAGACTAGACAGTGAATCAGATGAAGTACGAAGACTACATGAGTATCTATTCTCAGCTACGAAAGCCACATGACATCGACACTCTTTCTCAGAAGTGCGGATTAGACAGGGAGCTACTCCTAGTCCTCTACACCCAGAGAACCGTGAGGGACGCGACCCGAAGGTTCTACGTCGTGAAGAAGGACATCAGGAAGATCGCACGCGAATGGCACCGGGGGACCTCCATCTCGAGGATCGCGCGGGAGATCAACTTCCCGCCCGTGCTGCTCGGGCTGATGCTCACGCAGGAGATCGGTCTCCCGAGGAAACAATTCTGGAAGTACGTTAGGAACCCGGAATCGTGCCACGATAAAAGACTGAAGAAGGAGCTTAGGCAGATGGCGGATGACGACATGGTTTACTCTCCCAAAGGATCTCAGGTGCAGACGGAGAGAGGGGCTTGGGGAGAGAAGAAGCTCCAGGACTGGCTCGACCACAGAGAGCTGAAGTACAAGACGGAGCCGGAACTCAGGGCGACCTATAAGAAGACCCCGGACTGCCTGCTCGAGAAGCCGATCCAGATCAACGGAATGAAGGTCCATTGGATCGAGTCGAAGGCCTCGTTCGGGGATGAGATAGAGCTCAAGAAGAACGTGAGAAAACAGCTGAAGCCGTACACCGAGTTGTTCGGGACAGGGGCGGTAGTGTACTGGTTCGGCTACATCGAAGGCATCGAACCCCCTGAGGGTATAATGCTACTGCCAGGCAGTTATTTTGACAACTGCGTCAGGGACCATATCCAACACAAACATTTTTAGCTCATGACAATTATAATTTGACCGATGGCGAGGACCTCCGTCAAGCACATCTCAGCGGGTGATTTGGAGAAGTATTGCTACTGTCCGCTGAGCTGGTGGCTGAGCGACGAGGAGGACTCCGAGAGTGAACGCCTGGCGCAGGGCATCAAGGGACACGAGAAGCTCGGGAGGTCCCTCTGGAGGATAGACTCCGGGGAGAGGACCGCGAGCCAATCAGAGAGGCTCGTGTTCTGGTGGGCGGTCGCGGCCACCATCATAGCCATCATAGGCCTCGAACTGCTGCCGTTCGAGAACACTGTTACCATCAGCCAGATACTAGGGGTCGCCGCGCTGTTCTGGATCCTCGCAGCATCGTTCTTCTTGTACATGGCGTCGAAATCCACAATGCACAGCAAGGTCCTGGATTACGAGCGCATCATCCTGGTGTTCGCGATAGGCGCGGCGATAGTCGCGGTGAACGCGGTAGCGTTCTCGATAACCGATGTGAGACTCGCGGTATCTCTGGAGACGACCGCGCTCGTCTGGCTCATAGGTGCCTCCTATTTCCTGCACAGGTCCTTGAAGTCCAGCGAAATAGCGGACTCGCTGAGGAAGGAGTTCAGAGTCCAGGGAAGGATCGAGTACATCGACATCGACGACTCCAAGGCGTTCAAGTCCGACGCTTACGGACTCTCCGGCAGGCCGGACTATATCATCAAGGTGGGGGACAAACTCATCCCGGTCGAGGAGAAGACGGGCAGGACACCGAAGGGGCCCCTCTTTTCACACATCATCCAGATCGCCGCGTACTGCCTTCTGATGGAAGAAACCAGCGGGAAGGCGCCTCCGTACGGCCTCCTGAAGTATCCGGAACACGAGCACGAGATAGAGTACAACGAGGACCTCAAGAAGCTCCTACTGGAGAAGCTCGCGGAGATGCGCACAACCGTGAAAACGGAGGTTGTCCACAGAAATCACAACAGGCCCGGGAAGTGCAAGAACTGCTCCAGAAGGGACATCTGTCCTGAGAGGCTCTCCTGAGTCATTCGACCGTTACCGTCTTAGCAATGTTCCTCGGCTTGTCGATTGGGCACCCTCTCTCCTTCGCCAAGTAATATGCCCAAAGCTGAAGCACCACGATTATCGGCACAGGAGCGAACACAGGGGCAATCTCCCGTATCCTGATCACCTCGTCGGCGTATCTGGACAGGTCAGAGTCACCCTCGAACCCCACCGCTATCACGGGGCTCCCTCTCGCAGACACCTCACTGATGTTCCCCAGCATCTTCTCGTAGGTGTGATCCTTGACGGCGATCGCCACGACCGGAGAGTCCTTTGAGATTAGTGCGAGCGGCCCGTGCTTCAGCTCGCCCGCGGGGAACCCCTCGCCGTGGATGTAGGAGATCTCTTTTGTCTTCAGCGCACCCTCGAGGGCGATCGGATAGTTGATGCTCCTGCCGATGAAGAACATGTCTCTCGAGGACGAGTATTTCTTCGCCAGGGACTCGATCGACTCCGCCTGGTTCAACACGTCCTGGACCGCCCTTGGGAGGTTCCTGAGAGAGCCGATGATCGACCGCCTGGCCTGCGCAGTCAGAGATTTGTTCTGCATCCCGAGCTCCATCGCGAGCAGGTAGAGCGCCACGAGCTGAGTCACGAACGTCTTCGTCGCCGCCACACCGATCTCCGGCCCCGCGCGAGTGTAGATCATGTGATCCACCTCACGAGTTATCGCTGACCCGACCACGTTGGCAATCGCGAGCGTCTTGTTTCCGCGCTTCCTCGCCTCCCTCGCAGCCCCGAGTGTGTCTGCAGTCTCGCCGCTCTGGGTCACGAGAACAACCAATGGGTTCTCCTTGGACACCGAGGAGTACCTGTACTCTGAGGATATCTGGACTGTCACAGGGATCTTCGCGAGCTCTTCGATTATGTACTTCCCCACAAGGCCTGCGTGGTACGATGTCCCGCAGGCCACTATCTTGACGCTCGAGAAATGGTTCTCCGAGAAGAACGCATCATCCTCTCCCGACTCCAGCCTGCCCAGCAGAGAGTCGTGTATCGCGTCCGGCTGCTCGAATATCTCCTTCAACATGAAGTGAGGATACCCGCTCTTCTCAGCGTCCTCTAGGCTCCAAGTGATCTTCTGGGGCTCATGCTCGACCTTCGAGCCGTCCTCGTCCACGATCGTGACTGAATCCTTGGTGATGCGGACGACCTCTCCGTCCTGGATGTAAACCATCCTGTTGGTGTACTTCAGGAGCGCGGTGACATCGCTCGCGAGGAAGTTCTCGCCGTCCCCGAGCCCAACCACTAGCGGGCTCTCTCGCCGGGATGCCACGATCTCGTCCTTGCCCGAGGCGACGACTGCGAATGCGTAAGTGCCATCTATCCGTTTCAGGGCGTTCCGGACCGAGGCGACCAAATCGCCCTTCAACTCTGATTCCACAAGGTGCGCGAACACCTCGCTGTCGGTCTCAGAGGACATCTTGTGACCCGCGGCTATTAGCTCCTCGCGCAGGCTCATGAAGTTGCTGATGATGCCGTTGTGGACCACTGCCAGGCTGTTCGAACAATCTGCGAGCGGGTGCGCGTTCTCGGTCGTGGGCTTCCCCTGGGTCGCCCACCGCGTGTGAGCTATCCCGAGAGCGCCCTCCATCTTCGGCATCTGGGATTCGAGCACCGCGATCTCGCCCTTCGCCTTGAAGAGCTGCATCTCGCGCCCGATGACCGCTATGCCCGCGGAATCGTACCCACGGTACTCGAGTCGCTTCAGGCAGTCCATGAGTATCGGCTGCGCGTCCCGCCAGCCGGCATAACCAACTATTCCGCACATCCGAGTTGCACCTTATGTCACAAGCGACCTGTTCGGGAGGTTCCGAGTCAGCTTCGCACCGCTCGAGATCTTGCATCCCGCGCCCACGATGGTCCCGGGCTCTATCGCCACACCGGTCCCGAAGGTAGTGTCCTCCCCGAGGATGGACCCGATGTGCGGGACCTTGAAGAACTCGTCCGCTATGTTCACATACGCCTCGGACCCGGGGACCATGAGATGAGACTGCGACTTCACGCCGTAGCCGAGCACGGAGTGTGACAGATATGAATGCGCCCCGATGCTGCAGTTGCTCATCAGGATGCTGTTCTTCACCATCGTGTACGGCTCGATGGTGACGCTGTTCCCGATGCTGGTCGACGGGAAAATCGTCACATTCGGGCCGATGTCGCACCCGTCCCCGATGAGCACTGGACCGTAGATCGTCGTGCCCGCTCTGATGACAGTCTCCTCGCCTATCCCGACCGGCCCAGAGATGACGACCTGAGACTCGATCTTCCCGGCGGTCTTCACCGCGAGGTTCTCGAGCGCGGCGGCATTGAGCTCAAGGAGGTCCCAAGGGTACACAGCGTCTATCCATAGCCCGTCCGAAAAGACCGGAGTCACTGGATGCGCTCCAAGGCTGGACTGAACCGCGTTACTCAGCCCGTACTCCCCCGCAGCGATGCACTCGTCTATGAATCTGAATATCTTGTCGCTCAGGCAGTACATGCCTGTGAGTATGATGTTAGAGATCATCTCAGTGGGCTTCTCGTGAACGCTCTTGATCGAGCCCTTGTCCAGCGTCACGACGCCGTACTTCGAAGGGTTCTCGCTCTCGACCACGAGCGCGCTCGGACGAGCACCCGCCTTCAGCAGGTCGCTCACAGCCCTCTTGTCGACGATGTTGTCACCGGGGAGCACGAGGAAGTCCCCGGACAAGCGCTCCCTAGCACTCAGAAGAGCGTGCCCGTTGCCAAGCTGTTTCTCCTGGACGACATACTCGATTTTCGCGCCGAACTTCTTGCCGTCCTCGAAGTGGGACATGATGCGCTCCTTCCGATAGCCCACAACAACGACGATCTCGCGCACATCGTTCTTCACGAGCGCATCGACGACGTACTCGAGTATCGGACGGTTGGCGACAGGGATCATCACCTTCGGCTCGGACACGGTCAAGGGCCGCAAACGCATGCCCTCGCCAGCAGCCAGTATCACAGCCTTCATCAGAGACACACCGACGGGAAAGCTACACGAATTCCGCCTATTAACCTTTGCGCAGAGAGGCTACTCCTCCTCGCCCTCCTCGTTTATGGTCCCGTAGATCTTACGGTTCCTCGCGTCAACCTTGGAACGAGTCGCCTCCTCGAAAACATCGCACTCGCACCTGATACGCGTCATCACGTCCTTCTTCACGCAGTAACCGAAGCCCGGCCCTGAGCCCTCCTCGGGCCTGGGGTCCCAGTGAAGACATACCGGGCACAGCTGACGCTGCTTCTTCACGTCCTTACACGTCTGATGAAGAGTCACGGGCCTCGTATGTGTCGTTCCCGATATATCACGATTTGCATCATTCATTCGACCCAAAGTCGGAAAGACGAAGGAGCAACCTGCCACTTGAAGCTCGGAAGAGGACCATAGGGAAGGGAAGGTAAAGTGACCGTATTCTGTGGAGATGTTCTCACACAGAAGAGGGAGGTCTTCTCCTTTTCCATAGCACCAGAAGAGCAACAAGAGCAACGAAGGTAACAACCATAGCTATGGCTACAATCTCTATCGTATGATCTCCGGGTACGCTCCCTCGCGGAATCTGAACGACGCTGACGGGCACCAAGAAGTCTCCAGTCAGACCTTCGCTATCCTTGACCTGTAAGCGCAAGGTGTAGTTGCCTTCGCTCAAGTACGTATGTTCTGCCGTTCTGTTAGTCGCCCATCCCGTATCCCACTCTCCGTCCCCTTCCCAATCCCATCTCACCAGGAGACTCATGCTCGAGTCCTCGATGTCCCACGAAGCTGAAGAATTGACCTCGAACGAGGTTGTAGTGTTCCCCGAGGTAGGATGGACTACAAATAGAGCCACAGGGGCTAGATTTGGTATTCTTGAAGCCATCAGAGGGAAATTGTCGGTGTTAGATGCGTCAATCACGTAAGGCGAATCGCCAATATCGTCAGACCCCGAGATATTCTGTGAGGAACCACTCGATAAGTCGGTTCCTGAATAGTCAGACCAATAGTTCCCTCCAATCGGGTAGGAGTCATTCCAGGATACGAGATCTGAGGATTCCACATAGACTTGCCGATAATTGTTCACAAAGCTGTTGCCGAATACAACCACCTGGGAGCTCGAGTATAGTCCCAGACCCGCGCCGTAGCTTGTGCCTGCCTCAGCGCATGACGAAATCAGGTTATCTGTGATTCTGACATTAGTGGACCCGCTCAGGCTTATCCCGTCGAAGCCGATTTCAAGCATGGCATTGTGCCATATGTCTATGTCATCGCAGTCCCATACCTGGATTCCGTCCCAGTTCTTTATCAACTTGTTCGCCTTCAACATCACCGCTGTTGAATGAATCACTTGTATTCCTCGGCCCAGATGGGAGGATTCCTCGGAGTCATACGCAAGCGTATTGTACATCGCAACTACTTCGCTGGAGCTGTCGATGTTTATACCGCACACCTGAAAGGAATCGAGGTCGTTCCTGAAGAGGGATGCATCGGTGCATGTGTACAAATCGATGGCGTTGTTTCCAGCTGAAGCGAAAGTGCAGTTCTGGATGCTTATGCGCTGCGAGTGAGCTATGCTTATGCCTTTGAATACACTAGTGAGTGAAAGATTTGACGCGCGAAAATCATCGCAGTTCACAACAATGAGCTCTCCAATCGGTATTCTGTCAATAGTCACATCTGAGCGATTCTTGAAGAAGTATACAGGTTTTCCGTCAATCGAGTTGTTGGCGTCTATCGAAAGCGTCTGATAATCGTCATACCTCCAGCTTGCCACGCCGATGCCGGCGGATGAGAGTGTGTTTCTGCTGATGGTCACATGATCGGAGTCGTAGGCGCAGATTCCGCCGTAGTAGGTACAATTTGAGATGCGATTTTCAGTCACGTTGACGTAGGACGAGAGATCGTAGACAAAGATTCCCCAATAACAGTCCTCAATATCGCAACTGTTAATCGCGATATTCTGACCGATGTGCACCCTGACACCAGCCCCGCCATATTCGCCTGCGACCAGGTGACAACCTGATACTTCGATATTGCTGCAAGACCAGAGCGCGATTGCATCATCGCCATTGGCTATGATGTCAGATTCTGATATGTGACCATTTGAACATGATGCCAGCTCAATACTGCCACCCGAGAGCGTCACGTCTCGAATGATGAAATGGGATTCAGTGTTCTCAATCCATATCCCATTATTGCCGCTGATCTCCCATCCCTCGATGAGATAAGGATCCGCAAAGGTGCCACTTCCTTCAGTGACTCCGTTCGCTGCGTTGAATCCGGCGTCTCCAACGATGTGTATTGGATCATGAAACGCGAGCGCTGTGGCGTTGTCAGGAATTCGAATAGCGAAGATAGCTAACAGGAGAATGAATCCTGCACAAAGAACCTTCACCAACGTTCCAAATCCTCCTATAGCCATCTGAGCCGACCCCACATCCAGATTGGCAAGCCTCTCAATAACCTTTCCTTGAGATGCCAGGTCAGTAGACCGAAGGGGAGGAAGAGAAGGGGTTTGGGGGACGGACGAGACCGACACTTGGAAGCCTACCGTTGATATATTCGCGAATCTGGCCCCATAACACGATTTCTGTTACCGCCCGCGACACAACGCCCATGCCCGGCCCCCTGGATGTAGTGTAACTGCAGTGCTGGCTACTATCTTGCTGGCCGTTTCTCAGACTGTTGGATACAATGTCCAGCAGAGGAACGAGAGGCGCGTACAGGAGGGAGGATAGGGTCGCGCTACCCCCAGAGCTGCAGAAGGAACTCGTCGAGAAGGCGGCTGCCAAGCACGGCAACTGCCAGGAACTAGCCAAGGCACTGGATATACCGAAATCTTCCGTACACTACTACCGCATCAATCGCCTGACGATGCCAGAGTCATTGCTCGAGAGGATGCTCCAGATAGCCGCAGACGAGCAACTCGAAGAGAAAATCAGGAACCGTGGCATCACAAAGGACAGGACGTGGGCGAACGAGTATTCCTCAAGCATACACAGGGAGATGTGCAGAGACCGGTTGCGGCTGCCAACACGGGATGAGCTGGAGAGAGACGACGAGCTGAGAAGGAAGGCGGCGGCAATAGTGTCCTACATCATGGCAGAAGGATCGATATGGCTTCAGAAGGAGGAGTGGGGGGAGTGCGCAGTCAACATAACCTTCGCAGCACATGAAACAGACTTGTACGAGCATTTCAGGTCTCTATGCAAGGATGTGTTCCTTTATGATATAGGACCACCGCAAGAGCCTGGGAACGGCGCCGCTGCGATTCGGGGGTTCATTTACTCAAGATTCGTTGCAGAATGGATGATTGCCAACGGCGTCATGCCTGGCGACAAATCGTCGAGGGCTCTCCACCTCCCCCAATGGATTATGCAATCCGATGACGCTTTGACGTGGATAGCTGCAATTCAGCCTTGGTGCGATGGGGAAGGGAGCGCACGCTCATCGAACAACGGTTCCCGTTCGAAATCATTCACAATAGCTCAATCGAGACACACCAACTTGGACACGAACCGAATTCCTCACGCTCTCGCTCATAGGGTCCATGGCTACGTGAGGAGATCTTTGTTGGATAGAGTGTTTGTTCACGGTGTCGTTGCAACCGAGTATCTGAGGGTGAACTGCAGGAGTGAGATATTCGATGATGTGAGCATACTACTCTCGCGTATTGGATTGTCTCCGAAGATGGACGTTGATAGAGTCTTCATGAAGGATGACGGCTACTGGAGCTGCATTTGGATCATGCACTTTGGGAACAAGGACGCGAGACGGCTACCATCCCTTGGATTAGTGACGCAGGTTCACAAACGAACCGTACTCCTGGCTCAATAAAATATTGATATTATTATATAACCCAGCAGATTAGCGCGGGTTGGATTTGAACCAACGATCTTCAGGTTATGAGCCTGATGGGATTTCCAAGCTACCCCACCGCGCTGTGCTGGGATGTCTCCTCGACAATTGTACCCGACTAATGTGCACGGGATAGTTAAAAGTATCCGTTCCACACGCTCCTGCACCTCAGAAGAACTTCCTCAGCCTTAGCATGTCCTCGAGTGTGGCGTGGACCTTCAGCTTCTTCAGGGCCAGAGCCTTCATCGGGCGCAGGTCGCCGGACCTGAGCTGGTCGAATGTCTCCTTGCTGGCGACGACGCTTATCTCGGGGTTCGTGGCCTTGCCCATCTGCAGCTCTCCGACGCGCGAGTTCTCCAGGAGGAAGTGGTAGCTTTCGCCATCAGTGACGACGATCTCGACCAATCTCTTCACACCCGCAAATTCCTTGGCCAGTTTCGGGTCTTCGGCGGCCTTCTTGTTGAACGTGACAATCATTTCTCTGAGGTATTGTTCGACCATATTCATCCCTCGAACGATTCCAGGGCCCGGACATCTTTCAAGGACATTATGTTTTTGGCGGGGAGCCAGCGCTTTCTCGTATGCGGTGGGAGCGAGCCGTTCTTCTTCGTGTACTCTTTGAGGAAGGCCATGGTGTTCTCGTCGGAGGCGTACCCGCTACCGATCGGCTCGCCTATCTCAACCTCTATCTCCCTTATGCGCGCGTCCCTTCTCACTTTCGCGACGATCGATGCTGCCGATACGACCGGGTAGTTGATGTCGGCCTTGTGCTTCGATACTATCCGCGGCTGGCACGTGAGGCACGCCATGACCATGCGGGCGAAGTTCTCCTCGCTGGCATCGGCGGCGTCCAGGTACGCGACCTCCGGGGACATTCGCTCGACGAGTTCCGCGAACTTCATGGCCTCTATCTCGTTCAGGGTCATGTCCTTCATGAGCGCGTCTAGTTCTTCTGCGGATATCTCGACGAGCTCTACTCGCGCGATTTTTCTTATCCTTGGCTCGAGGAACATTCGCTTGGCCGGTGTGAGTTTCTTCGAGTCCTTGACGCCGAGTCTGCTGAGCTCCTGCTCGTCGTCCACTCCGACCGCGCATATGACAAGAGGTCCGAGGACCGGCCCTCTCCCCGCCTCGTCGACCCCGCATATCATCTGGCGTTCCCCATCTCCGACCGATTAGATAGAGGTTGTTCTCGTGTCCTGGGGCCTTCCCGGGAAAGCATTATCAACTGATTGAGCCGATATTCTTGCGGATGAATGCTCACGCGCTCCAGTGGTTTCAGGATGGGCAGTTGCAGATAGACGAGCAGTATGTGACCTTGGTCGCTGTGATTCTGGTCGTGGTCGGGCTCGTGCTCGCGTTCTTCGGCCGGCGCGTCTGGAAGACCGTGATCTCCATCATCGGGTCGATTGTGCTCGGCCTGCTGGGGTTCGCCGTGGGTGAGTCCGTTGCCGGTGTGCTCGGCGGACTCGTGCTCGGCACTTTGGCTGCCGTCATCGGGGGCGCGTTGTTTGTGTTTCTCGCCCGTGTAGGCATCGGCGTGGTCGCGGGCTTGATCGCGTACTTAGGCGTGGCCGCGGTGACCGGCATGCCCTTGCTCGGACTCATCATCGGATTCGTCGCATTCGTGGTGGCGTTCGTCTACATCGAGACCGCGGTCGGGATAGTGACCGCGATCCTGGGCGGCATAATTGTTGGCCTTGCAATGTACTGGGTCGACATCGAGATGGTCCTGGTCGTAATCGCGATGCTCGGGATCATCGTGATCGGCGCCGCGGTTCAGATGATACAGCTCAAGAAGGAGCAGGAGATGAAGCGGCGGATGCAGGCGATTCCGCCTCCTCCACCGCCGCTCTGAGGCTTGCTTGCCAGGTGGGCGCCATGATAAAAAGCTGAGGCTAGCTACTGTCGGGATAGTAAATTCGCCACGCTTTATAATTCGGGTCCGGCTATGCCCATCCGTTGAAGACCAAGGACCGTCTGGATTGTCAGAGCAAACGGCTCGAGAACAGCTTCAAACTGACCAGGGTCGGAGTGACCGAGGTCAGGAAACCGGTAGTTGTCATGAGGGACGGCAAGAAGCACCATCTCACGGCCGACATCGACATCTTCGTGGACCTTCCATCGACCCAGCGCGGGTCGCACATGTCCCGGAACGTAGAGGTCGTCACCGACATGATCGACAAGAGCGTCCGAGAGAAGGTGTCGAGCCTGGAGCAATTGGCGGCAGACATATGCAAGGCGTTGCTCGACAGGCACGACTATGCCAGCTTCGCCGAGGTGCGCATGTCCGCTGACTACTTCCTAGAGCGCAAGCCCGATGGAGGCAAGAAATCGCTCGAGTCGTTCAAGCTCATGGCGAAGGCCACCGCGATGCGTGGGAACGGGCTCATGAAGGAGGTCGGGGTCGAGGTGCAGGGGATGACGGCGTGCCCCTGCGCAATGGAGACTGTGAGGCACCAGCTCACTGGTTCGCAGCCCGCGTTGGACAAGCATTGCGGGGACATCCCAATGATTACGCACAACCAGAGGAACAGGACGACCTTGATGGTCGAGGTGCCCGAGAAGGACGAGGTCGAGGCGGACGATCTCATCGAGATAGTCGAGAGCTCGCTGAGCAGCCCGACCTACGGTATCCTGAAGAGGAAGGACGAGGGGAATGTCGTCCTGAACGCGCACAGGAACCCGAAGTTCGTCGAAGACGTCGTGCGCGACATTCTTGGCAAGCTCCTGAAGAAGTACAAGCACCTGGACGACTCGGTGCACGTGACCGTGAGGAGCGTGAGCGAGGAGTCCATCCACAAGCACAACGCTTTAGCGGAGAGAGTCACTACCCTGGGCGAGCTGAGGAAGAAGTGAGATCCGATCTTGCGGGACGGCGGCCAAGGGTCGGTCAGGTGAAGGGCGTCGCGGTCGATGTCGACGGCACGCTCGCGGACGATGATAGGCGGGTCGACTTGAACGCCATCCGTGCGCTTCGGAGAGTCGACGATTCAGGCGTTCCAGTAATGTTGGCAAGCGGGAATGTCTTGCCCGTCGCATACGCCCTCTCGAACTATCTCGGGTTTTCGGGTCCGGTCATCGCGGAGAATGGAGGCATCGTCTACTACAAGCAACAGGTGTGCGTGCTCGCGAATCCGAAGGGACCGCGAGAGGCGTACGGGTATCTCACGACCAAGATGAGCGCTGAAAGACTTTTCACGGACCGGTGGCGTGAGACCGAGGTCGGACTGAGAAGGGATGTGAGTCTCGAACGTGTTAGGGAGATACTCAGGGACAAGGATGTCGATGTTCAGACCACGGGCTGGGCGGTCCACATCATGCAGAAAGGGATGAACAAATTCTTGGGTGTGAGGAGGGCATGCGAGCTGTTGGACATCTCAGTCAAGGAGGTCGCGGCCATCGGGGACTCCGACAACGATGAGATGATGATCAAGGAATGTGGCTGGGGAGTGGCCGTTGGGAACGCCTTCGAGGGGACAAAGAAGGCTGCGACGTTCGTTGCGAAGGGCACTAATGGGACAGGAGTGGTCGAAGGACTCACATGGCTGCGCCTGTTAGACAGACGGTCTTGAAAGGTTTTATTTCACCCTGAGTCGCTTCGCAACTGCAATGTCGATGATCGGAATGTGCAGCATCTGCGGCAGACCGGCAGTCACAAGCTGCCCATTGTGCGGCAGGCTCATCTGCGCGCAGGACTCGGACCCAGTGACCAAAGTGTGCAGGGCATGCGCTGGGAAGCAGAGACAAATAAGCAGACTCACCTGATTGATCAAGAAGACAGAAGCCTCTTGGCCTCGTCCTCGGAGACACCGGCTGCCTTGAGTAGATACTTCAGGCCCTTCTTGACGATCATGTCCTTCGTTTTGTCGTCCAAGAACTTCTCCATAACCACGGGAGCCTTCTGAATGTATTCGACGCCGAATTCAGAGAAGTAGTATCTCGCGTTGTCCGGGTCCAGCTCCGCGGCCTTGACGTATGCCGCCTCAGCCTCATTGAACCTTCCGACCTCCACTAGGAACGCACCGTACGAGGACTGGTAGATCGGGTTCTTGGGGTCGAGCTCGACCGACTTCTTGTAGAGCGCGATTACCTCCTCGGGGGTCATCTTCGGCACGCCAACCGATGCCTCTGCCTTGCCGAAGTATGCGTCCGCGCAATTCGGGTCCACCTTGAGAACCTTGTTGTACTTCGACACGGCCGTGTCAAAGTCACCGCCAGCGAGCGCCTCCTGAGCATCCATCAAATCCTTCTCAATCTCGGCCATTTATCGCACCGACCTTGTGTCCACGAGGATAGAACATCAATGTTGGTTAATCATATAAAAGATTTCTATGTGCGGATTAGCAGATGGATTAGAACGACGGCATCACGGTGGCCACGGCATAAGGTTATGCAACTCGAGAGCGATTGCGTCCACTGAAGCCAGGTCCATATGCGCAACAGTAGACGGAGGAACACTCGATGTACTCATGGAACCAAAGAGGGCCTCCAAGAGCTCGATGTCGAGTCTCGTGAGGAGAAGCACCGAGGCCTCCAGGGCCGCAGCCAGGCTTGCTCTGATCTCGTGGTCTGGACCAAGAAGGTCACCGCCACTGGCATCGAGTCTCCTATAAGACATTTCAAATGCATCTTCAAGGTGGAGAAACGTAGTGGCTTGCCTGCTACCCTCAGAGTACATGATTGCGATCTCGGAGGACAGGCTATCGAGGTGCCACATGAAGAGTCAGGAGGTATGCGCATAAGAGGATCTATTCTGATAGGAAAAATTGTGGTTCAGTATCCCTGGAATCCAGTACAACGCGTTCTCTATGATGTTGGACATATCAGACACCATGAGATGCTGTGCCCTGTACTTGGCGCCTCGATAGTCTTGAGATGATGCGTAGAAGTATGTGGCGAATATGGAGGGCGTGGCAATCGCTATGGCAATGACAATGACCGTGAGCCTCTTCTTCGTCTTAGGGTTACTCAGCATCTTGACTTTGAACGACTGGTTCATGAACATCATCCCTCCGCTGATTGGCGTCAGTTCGACACAATACCCTCATCCTACAAAACCCTTTTATCAAGATTGGCAGTTCACGAGTGTGCGATACCTTCGAGGTGCTTGACTTGATCCCCGGCGGAAGGATGAACCCGAAACAGATGCAATCGATGATGAAGAGGATGGGAATATCCCAAGAGGACGTCAAGGACGTCGAGGAAGTCGTCATCAAGACCAGGACGAAGGAGATCTTCTTCAAGGACGCCGTCGTCACCGCAGTCAAGGTACAAGGCCAGCAGACGTACCAGATAGTTGGCACTCCTCAGGAACGAGAGCGGAAGAAAGAACACGCAGAGGAGGAGGGCGGGATACCAGAGGAGGACATCAAGCTCGTGATGTCCCAGACCGGATGCGCGGCCGCCCAAGCCAAGAAGGCGCTTGAAGAATCGGACGGGGCGCCGGCGGAGGCCATCCTCAAGATCATGTCCAAAGCGATATGAGCCTTGATAGGTGTCCCATCATCGCGACCACCTGATGGGCAAGTTCGCAACATACCGACCAGTGAACCAGGAAAGAGCCCGCATGATAGAAACCGTGGAGCTTTGCAGGAAGTTCAATGGAAACACCGCAGTGGAGAACCTCAACCTAAAGGTGGAGAAAGGAGAGGTCTTCGGTCTCCTCGGGCCGAACGGCGCCGGCAAGACAACGACCATCAGGATGTTGGCGTGTCTGATAGAGCAGACTTCAGGAACGGCCTATGTCAACGGGTTCGAGATCAACAAGGAGAAGGACTCGCCGCGGATACGAGAGATCGTCGGGGTCCTCCCCGAATCCCCTGGCTTGTACGAGTCGTTGAGCGCCCAGAAGAACCTGAATTTCTTCGCGCAGCTCTACGGCATCCCGAGGGACAAGAGGAATACCAGGATCGAGGAGCTTCTGAAGATGCTCGACCTCTGGGACAGGCGCGAGGAACCAATCGCGACGTACTCGAAAGGAATGAAGCAGAAGATCGCGATCGCCCGCGCGTTCGTGCACAATCCACAGGTGGTCTTCCTGGACGAGCCGACGGCCGGGCTCGACCCCGCGGCTGCGCTTACGGTCCGCGAATTCTTGATCGCGCTGAAGAAAGAAGGCAGGACAATCTTCATCAACAGTCATCACTTGGACGAAGTCGAGAGGCTGTGCGATCGCATCGCAGTGATGAACAAGACAGCACTTGCGGTCGGATCACCCAGGGAGCTCACAAGAAGGTACTGGGGCAGGACGACAGTCATCGAGCTCCTTGATTTGAAGCCGGGGTACGTGGATCTCGTCCGCGGGTTCGACTTCGCACTGAATGTTCGCACTGCGGACGGCAGGATATTGGTCGACCTCGATGACCCGGAGACGAGAAATCCCGTCATCGTTCAAGCGCTGTCCAAGGCAGGAGCGAAAGTCGAGTATGTCACTGAGCTGAAACGCACGCTTGAGGACGTATACATGAAGCTGGTGGGGGCGGAGCGCAGATGAACACGGACAGGATCCTAGCGGTCGCGAAGAAGGACCTTGCCGAGTTCAGGAAGAACAAGTACATCATGATGACGATACTGTTCATGCCTCTTGTCATATCGGTGATATTGCCCGCCATCTATGTCCTGCCGATAAACACCCTCGGCGCCCAGAACTCTGACACCGTGACCCTCGATCTGCACGTCACTTCGAGCTACAGCGGAGTCACAATTGCGGATTCGGTCCTGTACAACGCGTTTCTCCAGCGCGTCAACCTTACGAACTGCATTCTCTTTGGATGCGAGGTCTCCAACTCGACAATCGCCTCATCACGCTTGAACGGTTCAATCATTGTCAGCAGCAATGCGAGAGGGACCTTGATCACGAGCTGCAACCTCATCAGTTTCGTGGACTCCGGTGACAACACTATCATCGACTCTCAGTTCATAGGTGGGAACAAAGAGCTGGATGATCTCAAGAACATCATGTTCAACGTGCTCCTCATCATGCTGATCATGATCCCGGTGACGATACCGACAGTAACGGCATCCTACAGCTTCGTTGGTGAGAAGGTCAACAAGAGCCTTGAGCCGCTCCTGGCAACGCCCATCAGCGACCTTGAACTACTCATAGGCAAGTCCGGGTCCATCTTTGCGGTCAGCATGATCGCCACTTGGGCGTCCTTCGCGGTATCAGTCGTGATGGTCGACTTGCTCACCGAGCCCGTGCTGGGGTACTACCCACTGCCGAACGCGTACTGGGTCATCGGGATTGTGGCGCTCGCACCCGGGATGTGCCTCATGAGCATCCTGTTCAATGTGCTGATATCCTCGCGAGTGAACGATGTAAGGGTCTCACAGCAAATTGGCGGCATTCTGGTGCTTCCCATCATCTTGTTCTTCGTCTTCAGCCTCTCAGGGTTCCTGTCATCTGGCATCGCTCCGATGGTGGTCTTCTCTGTCCTAGTGTTTGCAGCTGACGCCGGGATCCTGTGGCTGAGTCTGAGGGTGTTCAGCCGAGAGGAGATACTGGTCAGCTGGAAGTGAGCTGAGCGCTCGTGCGCAAAGCTTAAAGAAGGCGCTGTCATTCGGAAAACGCACTGAAGTGGATTAGAATGAAACTCATCGAGATGAAGACGAAGTGCAGGATTTGCGGACGAGAGCTGATCGCGGACACGAAGGACGACGACTTCGTCAGCTTCTACTGCATGAGATGCGGAGTCTACACGACGAGGCCCGTGGACGAGTTCAAGGACCCGCCGAAACCTGCTCCCGCCTCACCTGTTGCACCCGGTTCAGCAGCAATTCCCAAACCCGAAGAGAAAGCGGTTTGAGAATTGCCTTCCAGACGGACGCCGAGCCAGCAATATCCGCACCCGCCAACTCTTAAATACGCAGTTCGCTTTTGCCTCAAGAAGGCGCTTTGGATACCGCTAGTCCAGAGTGCGCCATCACTGCCCCGGTAGTGTAGCGGCCTATCATCCGAGCCTGTCGAGCTCGGGACTCGGGTCCGAATCCCGACCGGGGCGCCATCTCATCATTTCTTCTCGAACATGATTTGGTAATAAGTGTCCGTCTCGAATCTCGATACTTGAGCGAACCACTTCCCCGCGGTCCTCTCCACATGCTCAGGCGTTTTCCTCTCCGCCACTGGAGGGCCGAACTCGGTTTCGCGCTTTTGGAAATCGACGACAGTGAGACGTCCCTCCCGTCTCAGCATTCTAGCACATTCCCTCATAAGTTCCTTCTGGGAACGCACTTCGTGATACACGAAAGCTGCGAGAACGTGATCAACAGACTCTGATTCGACCGTAAGCGCCGTTATCTCGGCCTTGAAAGCCTTGACATTCGAAACGCCTCTCTCAACCAATCTGCGCTTCAGAATCTCGACCATCTTTGGTTCGATGTCGACCGCGATCACAGTTTTCACGAGTTTGGCCATAGGGAACGTGAAATAGCCAATGCCGGCGCCGAGATCGACCACAGTATCCATCTTCGAGACGCCCATCCGGTTCACTACATCCTCCGGTGGGATCGCTTCTCTCCGCTCGCTGCCTTCAAGGCGTTCCACGAAGTCGCCGGATGCATCGAACCTGTGACCGTGCCCTCGTTCCAGTGTCATGCTTGGTGCCATCATTGCACCGATGGACACAAAGCCTTTCTCCCGCAACAGAGAAGCTCACCCGACAATGTCGAGTTTCGCCCTTGAGCTCCACAGGAAGTGACCCATCAGACCGAGGCTGGAAACAGACGGACTCTAACCCTCATTTCCTATGCACAATTATATCTAGTCAGGACGCCAATTCATAATCCCCTCTTCCGGAGAGCTTATGGCCACTAGACTCGAGATAGAGACGCTAATCTCCTATGTTCTTGGCGAGGAGAACCGGCAGCTGCTCATCAAGTCCGGCCTAGACGCAGTCCCAGATGCAAGGCGCTCTGCTGCGCTCAGGGGACTTCAAGATCTTGGATGGATAGGTCCAAGCGGCACCGCGGATTTCGAGATGAGCTACTCGATAACGAGGGAGGGTCGTTTCATATTCTCGGAGACGCCTGCTGTGACCGCTTTGGCGGGCGCCGCCCAGAGGCATGTCGAAGCGTTGCGCCTGGCCGATTCCAGCGGGAGCTTGACCCAGAGAGAGGGCTTGAAGAAGCTGATCGCCATCGACTGTGAGAAAGGTAACTGGGACAGCGCCCTGATGAACTGCTTCGAACTCAGAAAGTCCGCGGAGCAGGAGAGAGACATCGAATCGCTCGCATTCGCTTTCTATCATGAAGGAATGGTGGAGGCGGCCCAGAACAGATGGGATGATGCATTGGCATCTTGTCTCAATGCTATTGAAAGATACATGGACATCGGGGACCGCAGAGGTGTATGCGAGATCAATCGGGCTATGGGCGTGATCTATGGCAACAAAGGGGACCATGTTTCCGCCCTCAGATGCTTCGACAACAGCCTCACAGCAGCTTTGGAGATAGGCGACAGGGCACTGCAGGCGAAAGCCGAAGGCAATCTCGCGATAATCTACGACCTTCAGGGGAGAGTGGAGGAGGCGGAGCGGGCGAACGAGCATTGTCTCGCGTATTTCCTCGGGACTGGAGACCTGTCAAACGCTGCTAGGGTAGCGAATAACCTCGGAATCCTGAACCTGAGCAAGGAGAGGTTCCTCGTCTCGGCCGAATACTTCGACAAAACGATACACGCCGGAAGGAACCTGATGAACAAGGAAGTGCTCGCGAGAGGGCTCGTCAATGGAGGATTCTGCTATGCGCGTCTCGGCCAGACCGGCAGGGGCCTGCAGTACACGGAAGAGGCGATTTCGCTTCTCAGGGAACCCAACGACCTGAACATGCTCGCCCTGGCCTACAGGAACTACGGCTACATCGAGTCCAAGAACTCCAACATGGAGAAGGGCGGAGCCTGGTTCGAGAAAAGTATCCGGACGGCGAAGGCGTCCGGAGTAGAGGATACCTACGCAGCCTGCTGCTACGAGTACGGGACGGCCCTCATTAGATCGACGGTCAACCTCAGCCTAGCCAAGAAGCTGATGAAGCGAGCGGCCGCGGTATACAGGGAGATTGGCAATATCGACAAGGCGAAGAGAGTGGAATCGCGGACCCCTGCGTTCTAGTTGGCGCGCTCTAGCACCCTCTGGATTCTGAGGGTTCCGCGATGCTTATGATGAGTTCGCTGCATTTCTCAGGATCAGAAGAACCAGGCGTGGCCTCCCTGTGGTACTGGTACATTGGCCACTGCTGACTTCATTGCTGTCTGAATCGAGAAGAACCAAGCATGGCCTCCGTCTGGAGCGACGCCCACGAGCGCGAGTGCAAGTGTCGCCACGAGAGCCAGCAGCCCAACTACCACTATCCAAATTCGTCTCAGTCTTTCACCCCCGTGACAGGCAATGTCTAGCGAGTATTTGAGGTGTTTCTTCCGGTTATTTTGACGAGTCAGGATCATTCGTTTAGCCAGGTCAGTGATCCTCAGCCGGCCATCGGAGAGTTGACATCCGGTCCTTCCTCCGAGAGATATATGACAATGCTTGCCGTTACCCGACTGGCAATGTCGCAGAGAGTGTACATCACGATGACGGGCATGAGCATGTGGCCCGTTCTGAACAGCCTCTGGGCGGCGATATGCTGCAAGAAATTCCTGCCCGACAGGATCTACCTTTTTGTCACCAGGGGCAGAGAACGAGAGGCGGAGGTCCTGTCCGAGTGGATCAAGATTCTCGTCGAGTCCTACGGGAGGCAACTGGAGCCGATCAGGAAGGAGATCGACGAAGGGGACTTCGCATCCTCGGGGAAGAAGATCACCGCCGTGATGGAGGAGGAGAGGGCGGCTGGGAACGAAGTCGCGATCGACATCACGCCCGGCAGGAAAGCGATCATCTCATCAGCGCTCTTGTCAGCTTGGCAGAAGCAGGTCGATCACGTATTCTACCTGTACCTGGAGGACATGCGCAAGTCGACCAACCCGTACCCAATGATACCGTTCCACCTGCAGCACTTCGTGGACCTCAAGGAGGAGGTGTGGAAGTGAAGGAGCTGGTCGTCTCAAGGAACGAGCTCCAGGTCCTGACGAACGCGATGCTCAGAGGGGATGTCAGATACGTCCATGTCCAGTACCCCTTCTACGAGACAAGACTGTTCACTCTCGACATAGTGAAACCTGAGCTCACGAAGATAGTGAGGCCGGACGAGTTCGATTGGGCGAGGAGCACCAAGAAGCCGCTCGACCGGTCGGTGAGCGCTGACGAGCTGCCGAGCTACGGGGACCTCAGGAACTGCCTCCTGTCTTCCGGATTCCTGAGCTACAAGAACGAGTCTGAGATAACGAGGAAACTGATCGACCTGAGAGAGGAAGCGAGGGACCCGAACAAGCGCCCCAGGCCACTGTTCGTCGCGGTCGACACGAACATATTGTATGACAGGTTCCTCTCCAGACACCTCCCTCTGAGAGACGAGGCCTCGGGGAGGACGGTGGAGGCGACCGACTTCAGATACGTCCTCAGCGAGATCGTGCAGATGGAAATCGACTCGAAGATCACCCACAAGTACTCGAGGGAAGAGATCCAAGGTCTGGCCGCCGCGTTCTCTCACCCCGAGCTGTTGAAAGAGTTCCAGAACGGGAGCGGCAGGCGCACGAGGATTGCGAAGCTCGCGTTCAACGAGATGAGCTATCTCTCATCCGAGCTCAGAGCCCTCCGGATCAAGGGCAACCGCGCGAGAAACAAGGAGGAGAGCGACATTGAGATCGCGCAGTCGTACAAGTTCTGGGCGAGGAACGGCGATTACGATGTTTTCCTTCTGACGGCGGACGAGGACATGGTGAGCCACGCGCGAGCCAGCGAACTCATGACCATGCAGCTGGAGCTCCCGTTCGTTGTCCCCGAGCATGCGAGGATCGATCCTTGGAGGATCTCAGACATGCTCTACGACCTCTCCGTGACCTTCGGAGTCGTGTGCCTCGAGAACGAGGAAATGCACATACTGGGCGAATGGGCGGGCAAGGCCAGCTCCGACTATCTGAACGAGAACGTCAAGGTAAGGTTCGGCAGAGAGGACAAGGTCGGGGAGATCTCGAAGCAAATCGAGGTATGCAGGAAGATTCTGGGCAGGCTCCCGGCGTGATGCAGGAGATGACCTCTGTTCGGGCAAAGGTATTATGATAGTTACCTCTTCTTACGCGCTAAGAGGCGGATTGAGCCTCATCGAATCAGACACGGAAGTGAGTTCTATGACGGTGAAACCTAAGGTCTACGCGTTGACCACATGTCCCTACTGCAAGAGGACGAAGCGTTTTCTTGAAGACCACAAGATCGCCTACGACTGCATCGATGTGGACTTGCTGGATGATTCCAAGCAGGACGAGGTTCTCGATGAAATCGAGAAGATCACAGGGAGAAGGTCGTTCCCTGTCGTCATCATCGGAAAAGAAATCATCGTTGGCCACGACGAAACGAAGCTGAAAAAGGCCCTGAGACTATGAGCGCTGGGAGCACACAGGAAAGAGTCTATTGTCCTGTCTGCCAGGCGAGGTTCAGATTCGCTGAGGGATGGAAGCCAGGAGACACGGTGATATGCACGATTTGCGGACAGAGACTGAAGCTCGAGAAGACGCCCGAGGGGTGGGTCGGCTCAAGACCCGACAAGGGCACTGAGAAGGAAATCAGGGACAGGGTCGACGAGTACGGAAGGATAAAGGGCTACGTTTTCAACGACATGAAGGAGGAGCTCCTCGAGGGATTGCTCGGAAAGAGAAAGCGCTTCGGGGACTTCTACTGCCCTTGCAGGATGGAGCACGTTCCAGAATTCATGTGCCCGTGCAAACCAACGAGGGGCGGGGACGTCGAGAAGTTCGGGAAATGCTACTGCGGACTGTTCTGGAAGAAGACCTGACCGATCACTTCTCTGTCACGGCGTTTCTTGGACAGCTTGAGACGCATACCCCGCATCCTGAGCACTTCTCGGGGTCGAATGTCGGCATGTAGGTCGTCCTGTCCACATACATCGCGCCAGTGGGACATATCCGGGTGACGGGGCAGTATGGGTTCTGGTCGCAGAGGTTCTTGTCGAACTCGATTGCCATGGTGTCAATCCTTGGAGGTCGGACCGTCTAGATAATGGTTGTGCAGTAATTTTGCACAACCGAGGCACCGCAGACAGCTCATATGAATAGGCGACGGTAGCCTGTTTCTCAACAAAGAGAGCAGGTGCAAAAGCAAGATATACACCCCACTTCATGAATAGGCGGTGTGAAAGAGGATCGCCTAGATAGAACCCTCGAACTAACCACCTCCATTCTGAACACAAAAGATGTCGATGTCCTCCTGGACAAGATCGTGAACATCATTACGGAGAACTTCGGCTTCGAGGCATGCGACGCGTTCATCCTTGACGAGGAGAGGGACAATTACGTCCTCAAGGCAAGCAAGGGATTCCCTACTGACGTGGCCGCCAGGGCCGAGGGACTCACGAAATCCAAGGAATCGTTCAAGCAGGATCTTGCTGTCTCGGAGAGGTACGGAAGGCTCACATATATCTTCAAGGCGACCCCGGAGACGACGGGGTCGGAATACTACAGCGTTCTGCACCCGGACAGGGCCAATCTCCCGAGGGAGAGCCCGGACGATTGGCACGAACTCGACGTCCTTTATGTCGTCTTCGAAGACCCCGAAGGTGAGATCGTCGGGTTCCTGGAACCGGACGGACCGATCAGCCGGAAGCTGCCAAACCAATCGATGATCATGAACATAGAGGTCTTCGCCAGCCTGGCGTCGATCGCCATTGCCAACGCGAAGCTGCTCACTGCCCTGAACAAGACGCTCAGACTCTACAGGGCGATTATCGAGACGACTGTCGCAATGCAGGAGCCGGTGGACCTCAGGGGCACACTTGAGACGATAGTCAACAAGCTGAACGACCTGGTCCCGTTCGATGAGGTCAGTGTGTACCTAGTCGACTGGAACAAGGGTCTGCTCAAGCCCGTGTATGCCACGGGTCCGTATATAGACGAGGTCATGTCAGACCTCGGCCCCATCTCTGGGCTCGCAGGCGAGGTCGCCCGGAGCGGCAGGGTCGAGATAGTGGAGGATTCCCAGTCTGACAACAGAGTCGAGGACATCCCGGGAATCGAGGACATCGACATACACCAGACCATAATGGCAATCCCACTGAAGGGTAAGGGAGGAGTGGAGGGTGTGCTCGAGCTGTACAGGGACACGGGCAGGAAGTTCACCCAGGTCGAGTACAGCGTTGCAGAGCCGTTCGCGGCCCACGCGGCCATCGCTCTGGAGAACGCGAAGCTCAGGGAGGAGCTGAAGGCCAACTTCGATTCCGTCCAGAAGGCCTACGAGGACATGAAGGACCTTGACAAGATGAAGGACAGTCTCGTGGACACAATCTCACACGAGCTGCGGACTCCCTTGACCACGATACTCGGGTACCTCGAGATGACTTCCGCGGGACTGTACGGCGACGTGACTCCGAAGATGAAGGAGAAGTTCAACAACATGCTCGAGCAGGTGCACAGGATCAACCTGCTGGTCGCAGCGATGCTGGAGATGTCAAGGCTCGAGAAGAACGCACTCATACTCGATTTCACAAGCATCAACATCGCGATGGTCACGAAGGAGGTACTTGAAGACCTGGGCAGGGAGATCACCGCGAAGAGCCACGCTGTCACCGTGCTGTTTGGCAACGAGCTCCCAGTCGTCTCGGCCGACAGGCTCAGAGTACATGACGTCCTCGAGAACTTGGTCAGCAACGCGGTCAAGTACACGGATCCAGGAGGGAAGATAACGATTGGCGCCGACATCCTGGGCGGCAAGGTCCACATGTGGGTCAAGGACAACGGAGTCGGAATATCCGAGGACGACCAACCGAAGGTGTTCGACAGGTTCTTCTTGGCCGACTCGGGCCTCACGAGGGCGGACGGCAGGGTGGGGATAGGGCTCAACATCAGCCGTGAGGTCGTGCGCAGGCACGGCGGAGAGATGTGGTTCGACAGCAAGAAGGGCGTGGGCAGCACTTTCCACTTCACGCTGCCCCTCAAGAGAGCTGCCTAGCCGGCCGAAATGTATATGTCATATTTAGTTCAATCATGATATTGTCATATGCAAGGATTCCTGTTTTGCACAAAGTAGAATAGAAGAACAGGAATGGGTTTGGTGGGGGTATGAGATGTCGCTTCACAGTTCGCATGATAGCTTCTCGAAGACCTCAGGCGCCGGCCAAGACGGGTCCTGCGTCAGGTACTTGTGCATGGCATAGACCGCGCGTTTGCCGTCACCCATCGCCAGTATGACTGTCGCGGCTCCGGATGCGATGTCTCCACCTGCGAATACGCCCTTCTTCGAGGTCTTGCCCTCAGGGTCAACGGCGATCGTGCCCTCCTTCGTCGTCTTCAGATCTGGCGTGGTCATTGGCACCAGAGGGTTCGGGCTTTGACCAATCGCTATGAGCACCGTCTGCGCGTCGACCAGGAACTCCGAGCCTGGAATCTTGATCGGGCGTCTCCTGCCCGAAGAGTCCGGCTCTCCAAGTTGCATCCTTATGGCCTTCACCTGTTTCACGTTGCCAGCTTCGTCGCCGATGAATTCCAAGGGAGCAGCTAGCAGCTCGAACCTCACGCCTTCTTGCTGCGCGTGGTGGATCTCCTCCCTCCTCGCGGGAAGCTCCGCGTCAGATCTCCTGTAGAGGATGACGGATTCCTTGCACCCCAGCCTCAGCGAGGTTCTGGCGCAGTCCATCGCGACATTGCCTCCTCCGATCGTGACTACGCGCTCCCCGACGCGAATTGGTGTGTCGTACTCCGGGAACTTGTAGCCTTTCATGAGGTTGACCCTGGTGAGGTACTCGTTCGCCGACATGATCCCGTTGAGGTTCTCCCCCTTCAGGTTGGTCCAGTCAGGAAGTCCCGCACCAGTCCCGACGAAGACCGCATCGTACTCGTTCAGAAGCTCGTCGACAGTGTCGAGTTTGCCGACCACATGGTCGTTGTGTATCTCGACCCCCATCCTGCTGATGTAGTCGACCTCCGCCCTGACGATATCCTTTGGCAGCCTGAACTCGGGAATACCGTAGATGAGGACACCACCACAGTACTGAAGGGCCTCGAACACCGTGACCTTGTGTCCCAGCTTCGCGAGGTCGCCCGCAACGGTGAGACCGGCCGGTCCACCGCCGACGACCGCGACCTTCTTGCCCGTGGGTGGCGGGACCGCGATCTTCCCGTGCTTCTGCTCCTTCCTCTCCCAGTCGGCCAAGAACCGCTCGAGCCTTCCAATGCCGACCGGCTCGTTCTTCTTGCCGACCACACAGTTCCCCTCGCACTGGTTCTCGTACGGACATACCCTTCCGCACACAGCGGGCAGGTTCTGCTTCTCCCTGATGATCCTGATGGCCTCTGAGAAATTACCTTCCTGGACCTGCTTGATGAACCTCGGGATATCGATCTCGACCGGGCAGCCGTCCATGCACAACTTCCTGTTGGGAGTGCGCTTGCACTGGAGGCATCTCTGCGCTTCGAGGATTGCTGTCGGGCCGTCCTGGCCGATGGGCACTTCGTTGAAGTTGTGGATTCTCTCCTTAGGGTCCTGCTCGGGCATCGGATACTTCTTGGGGATGATCTTCTTGGGCTTCTTCTCTTCCTCTGGCATCTACTTCCCCTCCATGAACCGCTTGAGAGAGATCTGCTCCTCGGGGATGTACCGCTTGTTCCTAGCAGTGAGGTTGTCGAAGTCCACCTTGTGTCCGTCAAACTCTGGACCGTCCACGCAGCCGAACTTGGTCTCCCCGGAGATGATGACTCTGCACGAGCCACACATGCCTGTCCCGTCGACCATGATCGGGTTGAGGCTGACGATCGTGGGAATGTTGTGCGGTTTCGTGATGTTCGCGATGACCTTCATCATGATGATCGGGCCGACAGCATACACCAGATCGATCTTCTTGTTCTCAGCGATCATCTGCTTCAACACATCGCTGACAAATCCGTGGTGTCCCTTGGAGCCGTCATCAGTGCACACATGGAACTCGTCACTGACCGATTCGATCTCCTTCTCATAAATCAGGAGCTTCTCGTTCCGTGCGCCTACGATGTTGATAGTACGGTTGCCGCCCTGCCTGAATGCGCGGACCACGGGGTACATCAAGGCCAGGCCGATGCCGCCGCCGATGCTGACGACATTGCCGTACTTCTGAAGATGCGTTGGAAGTCCGAGAGGTCCAACAAGGCTGAACACCATGTCCCCGGCCTTCATCCTGCCGAGTTCCCTCGTGGTCTTCCCGACCTCCAGGGCTGCGATTGTCACCGTTCCCTTCTCGGGAGAGAAGTCCGCCATTGTCAGGGGAATCCTCTCGCCGTGCTCAGTCGGTGTCACCATTACGAATTGACCAGCCTTCGCCTTCTTCGCGATGTGAGGCGCGCGGATCTCCAGCTTGATGACATCGGGCGTGAGCTTCTCCGATTTCACTACTTCGTACATGTTCACACTCTGCCCGCCCCCGGAGCCAGCAAGAGCGGACTGAGGGCTAGGAACGAGGCAGTGATGCCTGTCGGCGCTGCATTTCAACGTTCATATTTAAGCCTGCTGACATCACAATTATCTAGGGCAATTTTTTCCAATGGAACGAGGGTTTTTCTGGCCGTCGATTGGACATTATTCAACGCGGGGTGTCCTCGAATGAATAATCGTCAAAGACTCCAGGATTCTAGTCCCCGGTGTCGAGATACTGAGTGGCTCCCGCGAGGGTGACGAGCGGCACCGCCTCGATCTTCCTGTAGACTTCCTCCGGAGGCTTGGCGACTCCGTCCACCTTGAGAAGACATTGTTCTACGGAGATCCCAAACAAACGTTCGTTCTCCTTGAGATGGGGCAGGATGAGCCTCCAGTCCGCATCCGTCAGCCGCGAGATCCTCCCGCCGTTGAGCTGCTCTTCGCCGACTTGTTTCTTCGGATCCCGTACGTAAATTGCTCCTCCAGAAGCGAGCGAGAACAGGTTACCTCCAGGATAGGGCGCGGGCAGGTCGACGATGTTCCCTCTACCGTCGAAGCCGATGCCGTTGAGAACGACGAAGCCGCCTCCGTAGAGGGGATTCCCTGCCATGAACGATTCGGCGAGGTAGTCAAGACAGGTGCCGTTGATCACGACCTTTGGCTTTCCCACTGCGTTGATCAGTGGGCGGCCAGCTGCGTTCCCGAGCACATAGGCCTCTCCGCCCTTCGCTCCGTACAGGAATGTCTGCCCGACGTCCCCATGCACGACCAGTCTGCCATCGCTCATGATCTGCCCAAGCTGGTCCTGACCGTTGGAATGGACCACCATCTCCGCTCCGTCCAATCCTGAGGCGAGATAGTCTCCTGGGCTACCATAGACATCAATCCTCAGTCCTTTGGATCTGGGACCGAGTCCGCATCCGAAGAACCTCTGCCCGTGAGCTCCCACAAGCAGCACTCTGTTCCAGCCAAGATCCTTTGCGGTCTTGAGGAGGAACGAGACTCCGTCGTCGCCCTCCATCGGGAAGCCAGCACAATCGACAACGAGTCTCGCATAGGGAGAGTTCGGTGGGCGCAACTTGTTCCTGTTCCGCTGATCGACAAGTGAATAGATGGACCGGTCGTTCGCCTCAATCCGCTTCGTCGACCTCAGGATCATATCGACAGCTTCGGACAACTTCTCGACTATCCTGCTCCGCCTGAACCTGCCGGTGGAGTACCTCCTGTCGATCAGGAGCGTCAAGAGTTCGAGGGACTCGTCCATCGAAGCGTCGTCTTTGGATCCCTGCTGAGCGATGTGTGCAAAGAGGTTGTTCAGTGCGCTGCCGGAAAGACTGTTCAGCTTGCTCGTGATGACCTCGAATGCCCATGTCGGGTTCTTCCTGGAGACGACCTCCTTCGCGAGCGCGTCGGCCTTTGGCTTTGCCGGAAATGGCTCGCCCAGCGCGAGATCTTCTTTCGTGTCCCAGGATATGGTCGTAGCCGGTATCGGCGTCCCGAACTTGTTCGTGCATATGAGCCGTTTCTTGCCATCCGCCAATTCCTCCGGATAGAGGCTGAACATGAATGCCCCACCATCCGTGTGACTACCGCCCCTCGCGTTCCAGTACGAATCCGCGGACTTAGGCACGGAGGGGAATTCGGACGACATGCTCCTCAACAGAGAATCAATGGCCTGCTTCTCCGAGGCGATCAAACCCAGCTGAACCTCCCCGTCCACGAGAGCGAACACCTGCGGCCTTAGCATCGAAGTGTCCGTGATTCCCATGAGCTGCATCTTGCGCTCATACGGGCAGTTCCGACCGATGATGAAGAACCAGGGACCATCCGGAGAGCCGTGTATGTGAGTCGCCTGGATCGCTCTGTAGGTCTTCTGTTTTTCCTCAGGCAAGAGCGAGAAATCTCTCTCTGTCGTCGGGGCGAGGGCTTCTATGATCGCCTCGAGCGGGTAGCCATAGGTCCTGTTGAGAACATCGAAGAGCAGCACAGAGACTTCGGTGTCCGTCAGAAAGAGCGGGACGACGTTCCTCTGAGCCAAGTACTCGGTGACAGAATGATAGTTGGCGAAATCACCGTTGTGGACCAGAGCCTCATCGAGCCCGACGAACGGGTGCGCACCTCCCGGATGCCAGACCCTGCCCGTGGTCGGATATCTCTGGTGCCCGATCCAGATGTGCGCTTTGAGGTCTTCGAGCTTGTAGAACTTGACCACGTCTTCCGCGTAGCCCACGATCTTCATCACAATCATGTCCCGGCCGTGGGACATGACGAACGCGGACATCTCGGAGGATGCGTAATACTTCTTGTTGATCTTGAAACTGGTCTGATACACGAACTCGTCCTCCGCCCTGCGCGGGTCGAGTTTCGTCATGGAGCTCTTCTTGACGAAAGTCTCCAATGGCTCCTTCTTCGCCCGGCAGAAGTATCTCCACACCTCGGGAGGCGGCACCTCGAGCGAAGAAAGGAAATTCTTATCCGAGGATGTGTCGACCTTGTACTTCTTGTCAACCTTGTAGTTCGGTTTGATGAACTCCTCCTCGAGCGCGTTCCTTACCTCGGGCTTGAGATAGGCGACCTGGATCAGGTAGTCGTTCTCCAGGATCTTCTGGCTGACACCCATCTGCTCGGGCATGAGTCCGACGGCTGCGATCCCGCCGCCCTTTCCGTTCCCTCGATTGTGCATCTGGACGAGCGGGTTGAGTATGTGTCTCCCCGCAATCTGGACAGAGCTCGCGAGACCCACGACACCGCACCCTCCCTCGGCTTCGAGAAGACGAGCCGTGTCGGGGGGCGCGCAGGGCTTCATCCAACTCCTTGACTCGACGAGAATCTCGGGCTCCTTCACTTCCCCACCTCCTTCGCGGGCCTGTCCGCATGCCTCAACAGGTCAGTCCTGCCCCTCAGCTGGGAGATGTCATCCATGCCGAACCTGGAGAGAAGGTCACACCACTGGAGCCTCCACGCATTGTACAGATTGGATATTCTATCGGCGCCCCAATCGGAATCTATCTGAGCCTGCAGCATCGGGTCTGTGGTCGCGATTCCCCTCGGACACCCTCTTCCGCTCTCGCAGTTGCCGCACCGGACACATCCGATCGCGACGAGGTCCGCGGTGCCGATGACGGCTCCGTCCGCGCCCAGAGCGATCGCTTTGGCCACATCCATAGCGGTCCTCAGGCCGCCACTGGCCATCAGCGTGATCTGATCCCTGATGCCTTCGTTGATGAGGAATCTGTGGACCTTCGGAATGGCATACTCGATGGGCATAGCGATGTTCTTCTTGGCTATCTCAGGGGCCGCTCCTGTGCCTCCATACCCGCCATCAAGGTGGACGATGTGCGCACCGGCGTAGTAACTTCCGACCGACACCATCTCGACATCGTTCGGCGTCGAGACTTTCACGGCAAGGAGAGCCTGCGGGTTGATCGCGTGCGCCCAGTCGAGATGCTTCTTGTGGTCTTCGACCGAGTAGACGCTGTGGAACGGGAATGGAGAGAACAGGCTGGTGTATGGCACGGCCTCCCTCATTCGTGCGACCTCAGGGGTGTTCTTCTCGTGGAGTAGGTGGCCGCCTAGTCCGGGCTTCGCTCCCTGAGCATACTTGAACTCCACGATCGGCGTGCGCTGTATCGTCTCCTCTCGAACTCCGAAGAGGCCCGTGGCAATCTGAGTTATGACATGGTCCTTGAACGGGATGAGCTCACCTGGGTAGCCGCCTTCGCCCGTGCAAGTGAAGGTGCCCCACTTCTTCGCGGACTTCGCCCGTGCGAGCATCGTGTGTATGCTCACGGAGCCAAAGGACATCCCGCCGCCGTAGATTGGAATTGGAATGGTGATCTTGCGCCCTTGCGCTCTTCTGTTCAGGCTGATGGCCGTGCATATCTTCTCGGGGTCGAACTTCACCCTGGATTCTGGTATTTTGAAAAATAGCTTGTCGAAGCCTCCACCGGACCTGCCGATGTTTCCGTCGTGATCGAGAGCCAATGGCCTCCCCGTCTCCGCCTGATCCCAGGCGGCGAGTATCATCTCTGAAGTCCAGCGCGGGTCGCCGAGGCTGACGAATGTCTCGCTGGTGCTGACGGAGAGCGAGTTGGTCGGGCAGTTCGCGACGCAGAAGAAGTAGTTGACTTCGCAGGACGGACCGATGCACTTCCTGTCATCCGGCGGGAGGATCTTCGCATGTCCCTCTATGCGTTTGTGGACGCCGTATGGACACAAGCTCGCACACAGCCCGCACGAGATGCAGCTGTCGGCGCGCGTAACGGTGAACCTGTTCACGAATTTCAGACTCTCGGATTCTACTGGGGCGACCTCGGGCAGGTCTTGGGCGCAGGATTTCTCCTTATCAGCCAGGTTGGTCACCTCCTGATATCCCTGCGAACGATTCCCTCTCAACATCCTCGAAGAAGATGGCCCTCCCCAGCTCGCCCCTGAGCCTGCGGACTTCCCTGAGACCCATGGCTCCGAGCACCTCGAGCAGCTGATCCCGCCATGCGCCCACCATGTTCTGAACGCGCCCATCTATCCAGTCTACAGGTGCTTTGTGCAGAGTGATTGGACACGAACCTTGGGAGCACACGAGACAATCCCGGCATTCCATGGATATGGTCAGCGATTTCTCGAGCGCGACCACATCCGCACCGCAGATGATGCTCTTTGGAACATGCTCCGCAGCCGCCGTTCCTCCTCCCGTGATTATCGTAATCCGGTCTCTGACATTCTCAGACACCAGCGCCTTGTGAATAGCTCTCAGCGAGTCCATCGAATGTCTTGGCTCTCCGGTCTCTGGCTCGTTGCCCTCTTCGTCATAGAGAACATGAGCGACAGCCACGTTCTTGCGGACAAGCCCGAGGACGGCTTCCTCGGACGCCTTGCTGGCGTTGATCCTGACGGAGAGCACAATGTCCGGATAGAGCGATCGGAACCTCTCGACATCCTCTCTCCACGAAGGGCTGTGCGTGATCTCGGCCATCCGCGAACCCTGGGGCATCTCGAGGTCCTGCACGTCCGCTCCTTCCGGAAACACGGGGACGAAGTGATTTCCGAGCTGCTCGGATTCGTTCTTGGGCAGAACATCGGGGGCGGCGAACAAGATTGTGTTGAGGTTCTTCGCGGCGTGCGCGAGGCCGATCAGGATGTTCTCGTGAGACGCTCTTAGACGGGTGACATCAAGAACGACTGGAATAGGAATTTCAAGGATTGGCGGGATCACCGTCTGCAGTGGACCTGATGGCGAGAACTCGAGGAAGTCCACCTTGCTCCCGATATCCACACTAGTCGAGATGTACTCTCGGCCATGGATGCCATCCCTGGTAGGCCTCACAATCTCGGACATGTCCGTCCACATGCCGTCGTAGCCGCTGCCAGCGAACATTCCTCTGTAGCCAGCTCCGAAGACTGGTATCCTGCCCGTCTCGGCCTCGCCCCAGATGGTAAGGATCCTCTGCGCAGTCCAGATCCCTCTTCCGAGAGCTCTGAAATCGGGACCGACGACCATAATGAGCGATCTCTGAGGACAATCCTGAATGCACCTGAAGCAGTTCTTGCACAGCTGGTCGATCGGGTCGGCCATCTTGCGCAGGTCCTGCTCGCTGCGTGTGTGGACTCCGTAGATGCACGCCCTCTCGCACTTGCCACAGTTGACGCAGTTCGAGGCGCGGACGATCACGAACTTCGGGACCGATGTGGCCCGTCCAGCGACAGTCTTGGTCAGGACGTGGTATCGCTCAAACATCGGCTTCGCCACCTCCCATGCCGTGCCTGGGAGCTCCAAGCACCAGACCTCTCTCGACAAGCTTGTCGTACAGGGGGGTCGACTCAGCATACTTGATGAACTTCTCGATCTCGTGCTGATCCTTTCCGTAGAGCTCTTCCAGCTCTTTCTCGAGCGCATCGAATACGGATATGAGCTCCAGCTTCGACTGGCAGACCTGTTCGCACGCTTTGCAGCGCATGCACAGGAATATCCTGTGAGCGTGCTCCTTGGAGATCTGCTGACCCCGGGTCATAGCTTTCACAGTCAGCAGCTTTCCTCTGGCGGTGACGCGCTCGTCCGAGGCGACAAGATATGCCGGGCAGACGCTCACACACGCGCCACACATTGCGCACTCGTCCGCTATCCGCAGCAACTCGGATCTGGACTTCGGCTTGAGCCTCTTGTTCGCAAACCTGTGTCCCGCGGCCATGACGCGAGCGGTGATCGGAGAGAAGACCAGGAATGCCTTCAGGCCCGGCATCATCACGCGGGGTCCAAACCCGAAGGACACGATTCTCCCGAAACGTCCAGACAGGGAAAACATCTTGCCGCTGTTCATCACGCCTCTCGGGTCCAGCGCCGATTTGGCCTTCCTCAACTTCGCAATCTTGTCGCGTCCTTCAGCCGAAGAGAATGGATTGTTCCAAACGCCAATGGAGTATGGCTTTGCGCCAAGGTCTATCAGCAGCCTGGAGAGAATCATCGACTTGACGGCGTCGAGCATGTAGCCTATCGTGTTTCCCTGGTCGGTCATGTAGAAACAGAGAAGCAGCGCCCAACCACCCTCGAGGAAATGTACCTCGAAAAGAGGGTCCACACCGAGCTTCTTGGACATCGATCTAGCCTGGTTCAATCCGTCTGCCAGCCTGGAGACCGGCATGAGCACCTCGGTGCCCAGCATCCCGGGCCCGAACTTCCTGATCTTCATCGGGAAGAAGCGCTCGTTCCACATGTAGCGTGCAAGGAACTCCTTCTCCTCCTTCAATCCGACCGCCTTCACGAACGACTGGAACTTGGCCTCGGGGACATCGCCCTCTATGCTCACGATGACAGCTTCACCGTTCCTGAAATAATCGTGCCCGAGCATTCGATTGATGAGAGAGAACTTGTTCGCGCTCTCGAACATTATGTGCGCAGGGCCGACATCGCTGTCGGAGAGCGCCTTCGCGAAGCTGAGAGCGGACTCGACATCGTCGAACAGAAGCATGTGAGGCCTTGATTTCGCGGGCTTCTTCATGACGTACAGTCTCGCGGATGCGATCACTCCCAGCTGTCCCTCACTTCCGAATACAGATGCGAACTCGGGATTCTTCGCCGATAGTGTCCTCACGTTCCCATCCGCTGTGACGAGATCGACAGACACGACACTCCTGCTGAGATGTCCTCTCGAGTAGCTGTTTAGACCGAGGCCGCCTGTTGCGATCCAGCCGCCCACGGTGGAGAACTTGCTCGAGGGGCATGTGCTGAGCGAGAATCCCGACTTCTCGAGGAAATGGTCGATATCCGCCCACCGGGCACCGCCTTGCACTGAAACAGTCGCCTTCTCAACGTCTAGACCGAGTACCCCGTCCATGCGGGACATGTCGACCACAAGTCCGCCCAAGACTGGGACCGACCCGCCGAACGGAGAGGAGCCAGCGCCTCGAGGGATGATAGTGGCTCCCTTCGAGGCCGCATATCGCACCACGGCTGAGAGAGCCTCTGTGGAGAGCGGCTGCACAACGACGTCTGGCTCCGCTCTGAAGAGGATGTCCTTCAACATCCTAGGTATCTCGGATTGGTCCCGGGAGTAAAGCATCTTCTCTCCGGCGGACGAGATCACCCTCAGGTCCTTGATGTGAAGATCAGCTATCGCCGAAGCCAACTGTCCAGACGTCGGTTCGATTCCTGCTGAGAACTCTGTAGGGGGAGATGAAGAGGTCGGCGTGCCCGGACAAATAGCCCGGCCTACTTCAGTATCTGCCAAATGCATCCCCCCTCAGGGACTCGATGCCACTACAGCCCCTTCCGGAAATCGAGCGCGAGCACCGTGCACCCATTGCTCGACTCGGGAGCAGGTCCCCTTGCGGAGTCTCCTGATGGGCGTTGACAATGCTGTGCTCCTTAGACAGCTAACGGCAAACGCACAGGAGCATATATAGGGCTTTCCCAGAGAGGACCCGGTACTTTGGGCATCCTGACGGGGGAAAATGGCCGGAAATCGACACAATGACGGCAGGATTGCAGCGTGTAAGGGGGGTTCTGTTGCATCATCGGGTGGTGACCGTCAGGTCATCACGCACGCGCAACTCGTTCCATTCGGCTCCGACCGTGCGGCCATCGCTGGCTCGTATAGGATCATCATCACGTCATGCTGGAACGCGCCGGGGTCGAACCGTAGACCCCCTGCCATCCCTTTCGAGATGGCTGTCTGCAGCAGGTTGATGCTGGCGTTGATGTGCCTGTCGAGACGCCAGCCACATTCACAACTGAACTCGGTGCCCATTCGGGAATCCTGTATCCTCCCACATATCGGGCACTTTCTGCTGCTGTATCTTGGATCTATCTTGAAGACTGGTATGCCTCTCCATTGTGCCTTGTAAGAAGTGAAGCGGGTTTCACAGAATGTTTATACCCTTCCGCCCATACGGGAAATCATGGAAGACGGCCTCACACCGACGACATTGCGGATGGTCAGGAACGGCCTCACCGAGAGCCAGCAAGCCGACCTGATGACCTGGGCTCACGAGCTACATGCGCTAGGTCGTTCGCCTCGGACGTCTGAGCGATACGTCGCGCGGCTGGTCCCCTTCGCACGGAAGTATCCCGTCTCATTCAGCGAGCTGAGCAAAGAGCAGATTGTAGAGCACATGGGCACGATCGCGAACGAGGTTTCTAGGCGAGACTTCGGAGTGGTGCTGAAAGGCTTCCTGAAATGGAAACATGGTGGCAGCCCTCCTGCCTGTATCTCCTGGTGGAAGCCATGCAGGTTGAGAAGCAATCTCCTCCCCGAGAACATTCTCACAGAATCGGAAGTGCTCGCCATCCTCAATCATATCCCATCGGCCCGTGATCGATGTTTCGTTCACCTTCTGTATGACACAGGGGCGCGAGTCGGAGAACTGCTGTCTCTTCAGCGGCAGCATGTCAATTTCGATGCCCTCGGAGCTGTCGTGATCGTTGGCGGAAAGACAGGAAGAAGGCGTCTGAGATCCATCTCAGCGGCTCCAGATCTCAGGGAGCACATGAATGGCCTGGACGACAGGCACCCAGACGCTCCGCTTTGGCTCACATATGCGAGGAAACCGTTAGGGTATCACACGATCCTGCATGCGATTCTGAAAGCGTCGAGCAAAGCAGGAATCACCAAGAAAGTCGGATGTCACAGCTTCAGACATGCCAGAGCCACGATTCTGCGCAGGAACGGAGTGAGTGAGTCGAGCCTGAGAGCGCAGTTTGGTTGGACTGAAGATTCGGCCATGGTCGAAAGGTATAGCCACCTTACAGCCGTCGATGTTGACAACGAACTGGCGAAGGCCTCGGGCATGCCCGCCCCGACCAAGATAGAAAAATCCTACCTCACTCCTATCTCATGTCCCGTCTGCAAGGAGCACAATGACGCGACCCACAGCTTCTGTGCGCGTTGTGGCTTATCATTGTTGCCCGGGGTTGAAGGCGACCTCGAGAAGTTCGGCGAGCAGGTATCGCGGCTGTTAAGCGACCCGGCCCTTGATGAGATGATGGCGAAATGGCAACAGAAGGATGCTGCTGGAATCGTCGGGCCACACCTTGAAAAAGAAGCTCGCTTCCTCCAGATGATAGCCACGATCGGCGAGCGTCAGATGATGCTGATGCGTGCCCTCACCGGTTTGAAAGAGCCGCCGAAGGTTCCTCAGAAGTCGGACACCGAGATCGCGGAATGGGCCAAGGCTGAATTGAAACACGACATGAAGAAGGTCAAGAAACCAAGGACAAGGACCGCGCTAAAACGACACAAACGATAATCCAACTCAGAATTATGAGTGCAACGATCACCCAGATGGCATCGCCGA
>Ga0315296_10000063_pt1 | contig 110646 bp, 85 predicted proteins | sample YL17G14_18_MG_FD_203921 | JGI IMG/M metagenome (GOLD analysis project Ga0315296, IMG submission 203921) | Sediment microbial communities from Yellowstone Lake, YNP, Wyoming, USA - YL17G14_18 | ecosystem: Environmental > Aquatic > Freshwater > Lake > Sediment | place: USA: Wyoming | collected... | reverse complement strand
TGCAGACGTTGGCGGCTCATACAGCGGCAATACCCCCGCGCCGATCTATGTGAGGCTGGAAGATAGTACCGGTGCAACGGACACGGTAACTCATCCTTATCCTGCAGCCACAAATATTACTTCGTGGCGTCAGTGGACGATTCCGCTGAGCGAATTTGCCGGCGTGGATGCGAGCTCAGCCGCGAAGTTTTACTTTGGTGTAGGTGACGTGGCCAATCCGACGGCCGGCGGCACCGGCACAGTCCGTATCGATGACATCCGAGTCATCAAGGCGGCCGGCGCCAACATCATTCTGGTCACGGAAGTATCCGATGACGATGCGGATGGTATCCAGGACGACCAGGGATTGATAGACTGGCTCGTGGCTGAAGGACACTCTGTTGACGTCCAACTAAACAACTGGATGGAGCTCGATGACAGCAAGATAGGAGCTCTTAATGCCGCCGACCTGATAATTGTAAGCCGCAGCTCTAACAGCGGTAATTATAACCAAGGTGATGAGCCAACCCAGTGGAACTCCATTACAACACCGATAATATTGACGAATGCATACTTGCCCAGGAGCAGCCGTTGGCTTTGGGTCAATTCCACCTCAACTGTAAATCTCGTTTCTCCGATAATGCAGGCTGTGTTGCCTGACAATCCTGTATTCAAGGGCGTGGCGATTGAAGCGGACAATATAGTGTTGGCCATAGATGACACCGTAGGTACGGGTCAGGCCACATTCATTTCCGCAGCCGATTTGGGTAGTGGTACACTCATAGCCCAAACTATCGATGGCTTGCCCTGGATTGTCGTATGGGAGGCTGGAGTTGAGTACTACGCCGGCGCTGGTCAGGTTCCTGCCGCCAAGCGTATGATGTTGGTCGCCGGCACCCAAGAAGTTGGGGCCACTCCTCAGGGAGCGTTTAACCTGACCGCCGATGGTGAAAAGATTTTACGCAACGCGATTAAGATGATGTTACCAGTTAAACTGTCGGATGTTACTGTGCCGAGCGATATCGTTCAGGGTGTTCCCAACGATGGAGACTGGCCTGGTGGTGAAAAACCTCTCTTGGCAATCGATGATAACATCTTGACGAAGTATCTGCACTTCAAAGGAGATTTCAATCCCGACCCAGGAACAGGTGGTACCGGTTTCCGCGTTACACCGTTAGATGGCGCGAGTATTGTTACGGGACTGACCTTCACCACAGCGAATGATTCAGCACCGCGCGACCCCGTTGCATTTGAGCTCTCCGGCTCTAATGACAGCATTGACGGGCCGTACACTTTGATTGCCAGCGGCGATATTGTCGATTTCGCCCAGGAGACGGCTTGGCCGCGCTTCACAAAGAACGAGACGCCGATTTCGTTTGAGAATGACGTGGCATACATGCACTATCAGATTATCTTCACGGCCATTCGAGACGCACCAAATGCGAATAGTATGCAGATAGCCGAAGTGGAGCTATTAGGGGTCAGTGGGACCGTCCGGAAGGTCTATGTGTATGATGGCGATGCTTTAGATGAAACCTGGGGCCATGACAACGGTTCCGACGTGTGGGATGGCACAGGACCCGGCGAAGGCAATCCCGGTGGCGCAGCATCGCTGACCGAGGATGGAGTGACCTTCCTGCGTATCCAGGATACGGGCGACCCCAGGGATTATGGTATGGCTGACCCGAGTAACCGCAAGGTCTATCTTACCCACCTGACTGATATTGGTCTGGACGGGGCGAGACTTGAGTTCCGGGCCCGCGTGGCGACCTCAGCTCCTCTGGATGATAAGCATCCGGATGGTGGTGCCGGAATTGAGCCCTGGCCTGCTGGCGGTGTCGGCTCCCACATCAGGGATAATGGCAAGGGAATGTTCGGCATCTCCGACGGCGTGGGGATAATATCGTTCTCCCTGGCCAAGGCCGGTGAGGCCGGCTTTGAGGGTGTGACTACCGATGTGCTTGTTATGAACAACCTGGTGGGCACGGAACCTTCGGGCAACGTGGACACCGGGGAGGCAGCAGTGGCTGCAAACATGATAGCCATTTGGAACACCTTTGACGCTACCCAATGGAACACCTTTGTGATAGACATTGCTGCCGGCGGTGCGGGCACACATATCGTGAGCGTATCCGTCAATGGCTGGCCGGCAGAGTCATTTGAGGTGACCGCGGGCAACGGTCTTGAAGGCAATAGTCCTTACATCGCTTTCGGCTCCTCCGGAACCGGACCTGTCACGGCATTCGATGTGGACTATATCTCAGTAAGCGAATAATTAGGGCCGGGCTACATCCGAGTATCGACATCGGGGCTCGGCTTGTCCTGGTGGATATAATGACATCAGGATTTGCAACCAATTCGGGGCCTATACTGATTGATTCGGTATAGGCCCCGGTTGTTTTTCATCTCGCTCACAAAACCGCATCTACTTTGCTTAGCAAAGTTAAATCCTAATATCTAAATCCGAAATCCTAAACGATGTCGAAATTCAAATTTTCAAATGTTCAAAACCAATTGTTTCTGTCATTTGAATTTAGATATTTGAATTTGTTTAGGATTTAGAGTTTAGGATTTAGGATTTATCGTTTTCTGGTCCGACAAAACAAGGCAGCTGCAAGAGATTTGTACCTTTCACTTCATAGGTTTTCTACTTGGCGTTCGCTTATAAGCCGGACAATAATCATTGTTGCATATTTCCACCCCGGATAGTATAATGAGCAAAAAATGAAAAAACGTACCCGAGGAGGCTGCGGCCGAAAGTTATGGAGGTGTGAAAATGCTATTGCGAAAAGCTAAAAAACCTTTGTCGGTTTGCCCAAAGACAGGCAAGTATTTCTTACGCAACAGGAAATATCCCTGGTTAATATGGCTTTTGCCCATTGCCGGATTATTGTCGCTGATATGGTTCCTCATTCGTGTTCTGCCGAAGCCTTCCCGTGCGACGTATCCCTGCCAGCGGGTGGCGGCCCCGCTTGCGAGCGGTTTTGTCGTTTGGATTACGGGGCTGATTGGCTCAACTTTAGCATACCGTAAAGCTAAGCGAACCCTTCGTCAATCGCGGTACGTAATTGCGGCCGTTTGCATCGTTGTAAGTATTATGGCAGTATGGTGGTCTCTTAATGTAACCGGGGAGCTCCCCGCAGAAGCAGCATTTACACCGACCGACCCGCCGAACAGCCCCATTGGCGTAGCGAAAGGAATTCATCCCGGCCGCGTCGTGTGGGTGCACGACCCGGCTGCGACCAGCTGGGACGGCTCCACCGGCAACTGGTGGGACGATGAAAGCACCGACCAGAACGTAGTTGATTATATGTTCTCCAAAACCATCCAGGAGCTGACCGGCCAGGCAAACGACCCGAATGCGTGGAACGCGCTTTTCAGGCATTTCAACCAGACCAGGGGCTTAGGGGATATCGGCTATCAGCGGGGAGAAAAAATCACCATCAAGATTAATATGAACCAGGACTCCGGCTCTACGTGGACCCGGGGTCAGGGTATGCCCAGTCCTCATGTGATTCACTCGGTCCTCAATCAGCTTATAAACGTTGTGGGCGTTTCGGGTTCGGCGATTACCATTTACGATGCCTCTCGGTATATCGGCGACCCCATTTTCAACAAGGTCAGAAGTAATCCGGACTCAAATTTTCAATCTATCAAGTTTGTGGCCAGCAGTACCCGCAATGGGCGTATTGCAGCAGTGTATGACAGCAGTAATCCTCTTCATACGAAGGCCGAAACTGCCTACTTACCCCGATGTGTTACTGAGGCTGATTACCTCATCAATATGGCGCTGCTAAGACCTCATTCATTGTATGGTGTTACATTATGCGCAAAGAACCACTTTGGGTCCATTTATTTTCCATCCGGAGGGGGCTGGACACCTTCGCCGCTGCACAATTATGGCGGTCGAAGTCAAAGTATGGGCTCATATAACTGCCTGGTCAACTTGAACGGACATAGGCATCTGGCCGGAAAGACCCTGCTGTATATGATTGATGGACTGTATGGAGCAAGAAATCAATCAAGCAATGTGTTAAAGTACGTATCCTTCGGCGATGACTGGTGCTCCAGTATATTCATCTCGCAGGACCCGGTGGCTATCGATTCTGTTGGATTGGACTTTCTACGATACGAAGATGGATTGAACCAGGATATGGTCGATGTAATTGGTAATCCCGACAATTATATGCACGAGGCGGCACTGGCGGATAAGCCCCCCTCAGGCACGGTTTATGACCCCGAAGGTGACGGAACGCCATTGGCCAGCCTCGGCGTCCACGAGCACTGGAATAATCCTGTCGATAAGCAATATTCTCGCAATTTAGGAACCGGCAACGGCATCGAGCTGGTGGTGCCCTCATTTGCTACTGTGGATGGACCAATTGAGAACCTGACCAGCGGTAAAAGGTACGATTATATTCGACATGCCATTAATGAAGCTAATCCCGGCGACCATATAGTGCTCGGCCAGGGTATTTATTCTGAAAACATCAATTTCAAAGGCAAAAATTTAACGCTCACCTCGACCGACCCCAAAGACCCTGCCGTGGTGGCGGCGACTGTTATCGACGGCGGCAATCATGCGGCAACTTTTGCCGGTGGTGAAGATGCAAACTGTGTGCTCGTCGGTTTTACCATTACCGACGCAAACACGGCTATCTACTGCTCTAACGCATCGCCCACAATTGCTAACTGCGTCATCGCGGATAATAGCGGTGCCGGAATTGAGCTGCATAACGGCAGCAATCCGACAATCACAAACTGCGAAATAATGTCCAATGGACGTGCCGGCCTTGAAATGTGGGCAAAAAAGACCGGACGCCTTATCATCTACAACTATCCCACAATTACCAACTGCGTCATTGCCGAAAATTCCCAACATGGTATTTCCGGCTGCATACCCACAATTACCAACTGTACTATTGCCGTAAACGGTTTATGCGGTATCTCCAGTTTCAAGCCAACGGTTACCAATTCAATCATCTATTATAACAGCTTTGACTCTGGTGGTGTTCAGATAGAAAGTAATTTGGACGCCACAGTAACCTACACCGATGTCCAGGGTGGTTGGCCGGGACAGGGCAATATTGACGCAGAACCTTGTTTTGCTCATATCGGTTTCTGGGACCCGAACGGAACACCTGAGGATGTGAACGATGATTTCCGGGTCAACGGCGATTACCACTTGAAGTCGCAGGCCGGCCGATGGGACCCGAATAGCCAAAAATGGGTCGTAGATAATGTAACAAGCCCATGTATCGACGCAGGGGACCCAACAGCTCCGGTTGGTTTAGAGCCATTGCCTAATGGCGACCGGATTAATATGGGAGCCTATGGAGGGACTCCGCAAGCCAGTATGTCATTGTCAGACACAGGTAATGTTGCTGATTTGAATACTGATGGTCTCGCCGGCTTCCGGGACCTTACTGACTTTGCCGAAAGGCAAATCAACGTTCAGGATTTTTTGCTCAGTATTTTTTTGCCTCGCAGGATGTGATGGTAGTGCTGTGCGAAGCGGTGGGCCTCATCTCTGACGTATTGCAGCAGCTTGCGGACAGGCGAACTGGCAGGCAGCTTCAAGGGCTTGTTTTTACCCTGCAGGTAAATATCTTCTTCTTTCTTGGCAATTGAGGCGATCGTTATGGCCGGTGCCTCCATTTCTCTCAATGTCTTTTCAGCAGCTCTCAGATGCCCCAGGCCGCCGTCAATTAGAATAAGGTCGGGCCAGAGCTCCTCGCCACGCAGGGCGTATTTGTATCTGCGTTTGACCACTTCGGCAATCATTGCATAGTCGTCTATACGTTTGACTGTTTTTATTTTGAACCTCCGATAGCCGCTTTTAAAGGGCCTGCCGTCGATGAATTTAACCAATGAGCCGACCGCCTCGGCCCCTGCAATATTGGCGACATCAATACCCTCGATAATCCGTACCGGCTCCGGCCTTTGCAGCAATTCCCGTAGCTGTATGAGGGCTTCAGCGGGGTCGGCGGCAAAAACCTCCGGCTGAACGTCTTCATCGGGCGTGCCCCTGCGGTCGAGCCGTTCTATCAGCCGAATACGGTCGCGAAACACTGCGGCCCTCTCGTATCCAAACGCCTCAGACGCCTCCGCCATTTGCTTTCTTAACTGGCGCAGGATAGTTGAACGCCTCGACCGCAGGAATTTTATAAGGTCTGTAACGATTTTTTTGTACTCACGCCTGTCAATTTTGTCTGCACAAGGAGCGGTGCACTGCTTTATGCTGTACAAAAGACAAGGTCGAAAGAATCTGCGTTTTTGGTCATCTTCTCTGATATTCAGCTTGCAGGTGCGAAACTTGAATATCTTCTGTAATACTACAAGAACGCCCCGCAGGTCCTTTGCGCCGGCAAAAGGCCCGAATAATCTGCTGCCGTGCGGCCGGGGTTTCCTGGTGATATAGACGCCCGGAAAATCCTCACTGCCGGTGATTTCCAGATATGGGAACGTTTTGTCATCGACAAGGTCCGTATTGTAAGGCGGACGGATGTCTTTAATCAAACGGGCTTCTTTGAGCACTGCATCGACTTCGTTTGGAGTTTCAAGAAAGTCAACGGTTTCGATTTTACTGAGCATTTCGGTGATTTTCGGCCCACGTGATGTGCTCAGGTCGCTGCCGGGCTGAACCCCGCCCATCCGATGGGCGGGGTGAAAATAGCTGGCCACTCGCAAGCGCAGATTGTTGGCCTTGCCGATGTAAAGCACTTTATCCCCCGGACCCTTCATAAAATAAAGCCCAGGCCCTGTCGGAAAGCTCTTTATCTTCTCACGAATCGCTTCAAATTTGCAATTTGTTTTAGCTAACATATCTTTATCTTAACAACATTGTGAAGTTATCTAAAACAGATTGCTTCCATACAAAAAAATTTTTTCTTCATAGATTCAGTAGCTACAAGGACTAAGAACAAGACCGAAAAATTTATCCGGAAATTTCCAACTTTGGACTTTACACTTTATCAAATTATCATTAATTTGCCGATACTGTTTTTACGGGTTTTACCACTATATCTGGCTTAATTCCCGGTCATTTTTCTATATATTGTGGTCTTTTTTTCGCAGGGAGGCGCATAAATGTCGTATAAATTCGACCCTGAAAATCCCTTCACAACGAAGCCATCGCAACCGGAGACGGCTGTAAATGCAGCCGAATCAAGGAGTTTGAAGATAAAGCATTTCTTTTCGACCCCGGGCGTACATCCCTTTGAGCAGCTCGTATGGCAAACACGTTCGGCAAAAATTACCGACGAAAGCGGACAGGTAATCTTTGAACAGGACAATATCGAGGTCCCAAGCTCCTGGAGTCAACTGGCAATAAAGGTTGTGGCCAGCAAATACTTTTTTGGTGATATTGAGACAGGCCAGCGGGAGCGTTCAGTAAAACAGCTTGTACATCGGGTTTGCAAAGCGATTGCCGACCGGGGCAGAAAAGACAGATACTTCGCTACCGACGAAGATGCCGAGGTTTTCTACAACGAGCTGACCTGGCTCTGCGTCAATCAATATGGAGCATTTAATTCGCCCGTGTGGTTCAATGCTGGGCTTTTGGACGTCTATGGCGTTGCCGGCAGCAAACACAACTTCCATTGGGACCCGCATGAGAAGACCGCCGTTGCCTGTGAAAATAGCTACGAATATCCGCAGGCATCAGCCTGTTTTATCCAGTCGGTTAAGGACTCGATGGAAGATATAATGCGCCTGGCAACAAACGAGGCAATGCTGTTCAAACACGGCTCCGGAACAGGAACCGACCTTTCCACGCTGCGAAGCAGTAGAGAAAAATTGTCCGGCGGAGGCAAACCATCAGGGCCTTTGAGTTTTATGAGGGTCTATGACCAGATAGCGGCAGTAATTAAATCCGGAGGAAAAACCCGCAGGGCGGCCAAGATGCAATCGCTAAAGATTGACCATCCTGATATTAAGGAATTCATTACCTGCAAGACCGAGGAAGAAAAAAAGGCCTGGGCCCTTATTGAGGCCGGATACAACGGCGACCATAACAACGAGGCATACAACAGCGTAATGTTTCAGAATTCCAACCTTTCTGTACGTGTAACCGATGAGTTCATGCAAGCCGTGGAAAAAGATGCCGACTGGGCTACCTATACCGTAACAACGGGCGAGAAGATAGGGGAGTATTCGGCACGTGAGCTGATGCGGCTGATTGCCGAGGGTACAAGGATTTGCGGCGACCCGGGCCTGCAGTACCACAGCACAATCAACCGCTGGCACACCTGCCCGAACTCCGGGCCGATTAACGCCTCGAATCCATGTAGTGAATATATGTTTGTTGATAATTCGGCCTGCAATCTTGCTTCACTGAATCTTATAAAGTTCCGAAAAGAGGACGGCTCTTTCGACATTGAAAGCTTCAAAAGGGCGATTCGCCTGTTCATCATTGCTCAGGAGATTTTGGTTGACAACGGAAGCTATCCGGACAAGGTAATTGCTGTAAACAGTCATTTGTTCCGCCCGCTCGGTCTTGGTTTTGCCAATCTCGGCTCTCTTATAATGAGTCTGGCGCTTCCCTATGACTCCGACCAGGCGCGTGTAATCGCCGGCGCAATCAGTGCTGTCATGACCGGCACAGCTTACGCAGCCAGTGCCGAAATAGCTGAGATAAAAGAGCCTTTTGAGCAATTCAGCAACAACCGCGATGCGATGCTTAAGGTTATAAATATGCATCGCAAGCACGTTTATGATATTCCGGAGTCCCATTGTCCGGACTATTTGCGCAACGCTGCCAAAGACGCCTTGGACCAGGCCTTTGACGCCGGCTCCAAGGTAGGCTTCCGCAACGCTCAGGCTACCGTCCTTGCACCGACGGGAACCATCGGTTTTATGATGGATTGTGATACCACGGGCATTGAGCCGGATATAGCACTGGTTAAGTACAAATTACTGGCCGGCGGCGGAATGCTCAAGCTCGTCAACAAGACCGTGCCGATGGCTCTTGAGCGGCTCGGTTACAGTGCCGATGAGGTCAAATCCATCTGCGACTACATAGATAAAAATGAAACAATCGAGGGGGCCAAAGAGCTCCATCCAGACCATTTGCCGGTCTTCGATTGTGCTTTTAAGCCGCGTAATGGTAAACGCTACATCAATTATATGGCGCATTTGAAAATGATGGCAGCGGTACAGCCCTTTATATCCGGCGCCATAAGCAAAACCATCAATATGCCGAAGGAAAGCACAACCGAAGATATTGCTCTGGCTTATATCGAAGGCTGGAAGCTTGGGTTAAAGGCGGTCGCAATCTATCGCGATGGCTCGAAGAAGCTTCAGCCGGTCTCTACCAAAAGGCACAAAGAGGCCAAGGCCGCCGCTGAGGCGTCTCCACCGGCCAGGCCGTTCAGACGCCGCCTGCCGGATACCAGACACAGTATAACGCACAAATTCTCCGTCTCAGGACACGAAGGCTACCTGACGGTGGGGCTTTATGAGGACGACCAGCCTGGTGAGCTGTTCATCACTATGGCCAAGGAGGGCAGCACCGTCGGGGGCCTTATGGATGTCATAGGCACCTGTACTTCAATGGCATTACAGTACGGCGTGCCTCTATTTACACTTGTGGACAAATTCAGACACGCCCGATTTGAGCCGTCAGGAATGACATCGAACAGGGATATCCCCTTTGCGAAGAGCTTGATTGATTATATCTTCTGCTGGCTGGGCTGTCAGTTTATACCCGGCTATGCAGACAAGAATACTCCCAACAGAGCGGAAGTCCCCGGCACAACAGAGAACAAAAATACTACGACCGCCAGAGAAGTGGTTGAGAAGACCAAAGACCTCGCGAAAAAAATTGCCGAGGCAAAGGCCACCACAAAAATCAAGGCAGAAGCAGACGCTGAAGAGAAGCCGGCTCTTTCATTTGCAAGAGGAGCTCAACGGACCTCTCCGAGCTCGAAACATCTCTTTTCCGACTCTTCGGACCGAATCGGAGTCATCTTAGGTTCAACGGTTACTGAGACAAGCGGGCCATCGCAATCAGAAGCCAAAGTTATGGAGCAATTTAACGCCCAGTTTGAGCATTTTGGCGATGATGCTCCTGCCTGTGATATATGTGGCTCAATCACCGTCCGCAACGGCACCTGCTACAAATGCTACAACTGCGGAAACTCTATGGGCTGCTCATAAGAATTTATTATTAGGATAGCTATGGGTGGACTGAGAAAACTCAGGAGGAGGAGCCGTGGTAAGCAATATGAAGTTGAACCTCTGCGGCAAAAACAGCCTTTTCCTGTTAGGAAAATGTCCGAAGTCATTCTTGATTTCGCTGAGCCTCTGCTTGATGCCATTGACGATGATGAACTATTCGAAAATGCTATCAACTGCGCTGTAACTTGCTGGAATCTTTCTTTTTTGCCGGAAAAGAGGCAGCAAAAGCTAATGCGGGCTATGTTCAATAAACTCGACAAGTCCGGTCTGCTAACACGCTTCGAAGCCGAGGATTATGTACGAATGCTTTTGGAACGCAAAAGAATTTTATTTGCAGATGAAAAAAGGATAGTTGTAAACTATAAAATTGTTGAGGAAGAAGACCATCACCATTTGTACGTAATGTCAACTTTAGCAAAGGATTGAGCTGCGGAAACTCAACGGGATGCTCATAAAACTGATTATTTGGAACTGGGGAGTTATCTATTAAATCTTCGGAACTGAGCATCAATTTCAGGCCGAAGTTCGATACCTACTTTTTCAAATACGTCTAAAAGTTGTTCGTATGTGTCTTCCCCTCCCAAAAAGTTCCAAAACTCTTCTGCAACCATAATTTCATTCTCAAGTTCGAAAAGGCCTTGTAGTGTCCAACGCTGATATGGCTCAGGTTCGTAAGGATTGTATGGAATAGCAATTAGAGTTCGTAAATCGACGGTGTTATCTTGCGCACCACGGATTGCAACCCATTCCAACAATTGCCGTTTATACGCCCTAAAGTCGGTTATATTTGGTTTTACGGTCTTAAAATCAAAATAATATTACATACCGCCTTTTGTTTACAAGTCAATTTTTTTCCTAAGTTCACACAAGCGAAGTTCGGCTGAATAGAGGACGCCCACATCTTCTGTGGAAACATGCTTAAACCTTTCTTTGAATTCTTCAAAAGATGACATTACCTGCATGAATTTTTTGGGTTGGTTTGATATAACATATAATCTTGTTGAAGAGTAATCTCGCAAAGTTGATAGTCGTCCTACACCGGACCAAACTCCGGTGGATAATTCGACCTCGAAAGCATATTCGGGAAAAAGTGCGCCTTTAGCTTTTCTTAACCACATTACATCTATTTGGCGTAATATGTCATATTCTGCAAACTGTAATTTGGGACAGGTTTCTACCGTAGTAATCTGGGAAATTTCTTGCTTATTGAATCGTTTGTTTTTGTTGGGACAAAAAGTCTCATATCCACGAACGTTTCCTATTCCTATTAATCTTCCTTGCACAACCGTATGGATACTTTCTTCTGGGTTTGTCGATATTTTTCCCTGCGCTTTAGGATTTAAAACAATATCCCAATTGTTAACAAACTGTTTGCAGTCCAATTTCTGCCCTCGACCTTTTATAATAAGATTAAGGTCTCGGTCAAAGTTTATCTTATACTCACCATTTCTATCGTGACTTATTTTTGGCAAGAGATTTATTAAAACTTCAGTGGGCATAAAAACAACTTGGTCTAATCTACCACAAATGAAAGCAATAAATGAATTGTCCAAGTTTGAAATTTCTTCGGCGTTGATATAATTTAAACCAAAAAAGTAACGTCTTCCGAGATCAGATGCGGCACGTAACAGAATATTTACCCTATTTATTTGGTATGCATCAGCCCGAAGCACTTTAATAGGTTGTACATCTCCACCTACCTTCGTAGAATGTTCAAGAAACTCGTTTTTTAATTTTTTTATACTATTCATTTATTAATCCAATGTTGCTTCATGAGTATCAAATGCGTTGTTTTCTATAAGTTCCACATCTATAATTTTACACTTTTGGTCACAAATTTCATATTCTTTTTCTTTGCTCCTTCTTTCGTAGCTTTCGATAAACCACTCAGATAAAATTGAAGCATTAGTCTTATCCTTAGCATCAATCAAAACACGATAAGTACGTGATAGAAAAAGTTCAAAAATAGCCATCTTATATCTCCTAAACTTTTATTCTGACACTGTGCATTTTCATTTCGTTGCCTTGAACAAGGGTTGTTCCTGAACCCATAAATGGGTCTAAAATAATATCATTTTCTTTGAAATACTGAGCTAAAAACCATTCGACAAGTTGTGGAATGAATTTACCAAGGTAAGGATGTAATCGGTGGACGTGTTTTGTACGTTCATATTCAGGTAGGCCGTAAAAACCTAATTCTTCATGCAAATCAGACCTGTGGTGTTTTTGTCGGTCTTGTTCAAAAATATAAAGAAAATCCCTTAATTCTCTTAATGAAACTCTAAGCTGGCCGTTACGGGCTTTGGAAATTCGGTGTCCTGATAAATCATATTTATTGATTCGCCCACGTTGGATATAATCACGTATATTGTGGACTGTTTTACCAACAATGTTGGCGGCTTGTTGAAGTGTAACAAGATCCGAATCCTTTCCAGTGGTAGGTATTAAGTACTTTTGCAGAAAGGCGTCCCTTCCATTAGGGCTTATTAAGTATTTCCGTGGAGCAATGCGTGTGACGACAATTGTGTCGCCTACTTTAAGATTGTGAATTCTAACAAATTTCTTTGCCCAAGCTCTTTCTCTAAAGATCCATCGTGGCCTGCCTGTTTTTTTGTCCGTTGGGATATCGGTTTTGATCGGATTAGGAAACCCATCGACTTCGAGGGTAATTTGCACGCCCTGGCCGGCTTTTCGGGATGAACCACCAAAGACGTCTGACGGGAAAAATTCTTTTCCACACGTGCGTATGTTTAGGTTCCCGTGCCTATGAGCTGCTGATGTTATCTTGATTACGCTTGATTCCATATTCCGTATAGATCTCCTTACTGAGATATGATTATAAGAATCATATTAGAAATTGGCAACGAGTTGCCAAAAGAATAATTTTACAGCGCGGGCAAATTCGGTAAAATACCGCTTTTTGTGTAGCTAAAGAGAGAAGAGGAAAAGGAGAGGAAAAGGTGTCAGGAGCATTTTCTGTGTCGGCCGCGAGGTTGCAGAGTCGGAGGGGTCAGCCTAATGATTGACACGGGTTTTTCAGCTTTTTTCCTTTAATCCGTGCTAATCCGTGTAATCTGTGGCTAAAAAAATCCGTGAAATCCGTGGTTAAAAAATCTGTGTAATCCGTGGATAAATTTACTTGACGTTTAACATAATATATTGTATAATATATATCTAACTAATAGAATGAAATCATAAAAGTTCATATTTAATAGACAATTGTCAATATTGAAAATCCGTCCTTCCTTGGACGGAACAAATAAGGAGGATCTCCTCATGGCTACCGAAGCCCAAATCCTCACCAACCGTCGAAACGCCCAAAAAACAACCGGCCCACGCACCCTGTCGATGATTCTCGGCGCGCCTGGAGACTTATTTATGCAAAACAAAGCCAATTTCCGAAAGGCCAAAATGAACGAAAACTTATTTGCCGCAAAGGATTATGAGAACGAGACCGCCTTCAGGCTTCAAAAATACAAACCCAAACAAAGCCAATTTCAAACGGGGCACCTACTCGTTAACCGGATGAAGCCCAAATTATTGGATTTTCACCCCAAAAATAGTTTGACAGCTTGGCTGAATTCTGTAAAATACCACTTTTTGTGCAGCGAAAGAGAGTATTTCTATGAAGAGCTTTATGGCAAAAAAAGAACAGGTCGAGCAGAAGTGGCTGCTCGTTGACGCCGACGGGGCCGTTCTGGGCCGAATGGCTGCTAAAATTGCACCTATACTTATGGGAAAGACCAAGCCTACCTATACGCCGCACGTTGATACGGGCGATTATGTGATTGTAGTGAATGCCGAGAAAGTAAGGGTTACCGGCAAAAAAGCCCAGGTGAAAGAATACGATTATTACACGCTCCATCCGGGCGGGCATAAATTCGTCAGCTTCGCCGATATGATGGCGAAAAAACCCGAAAAGGTCATCGAGATGGCGGTTAGGCGAATGATGCCGAAGAACAAGCTCGGCAGAAAAATGCTCAAAAAGTTGAAAGTTTATCGAGGCCCGGAACACGAGAACCAGGCCCAAAAACCTGAAAAGATAGAACTGTTTTAGTGAAGAACACAAATTATGACAGAGACCAAAACCGATAAGCTTAATGTCAACGTAAGTGCTCAGACCAAAAAAGCATCGAGTCCGGCCAGTGAATCCAAAAGTGGTTACTGGTGGGGTACCGGCAGAAGAAAAACCTCTGTTGCCCGTGTGCGAATCAAACCCGGCGACGGCAAATTGCTGGTCAACAAAAAGGAGCTTAAAGATTACTTTGTTCGTGAGCAGGACAGAAAAGCGGTGCTGGCGCCTCTGGCGGCGGTCAGTGCGGAAAAATCTTTTGATATCTTCATCAATGTCAAGGGCGGTGGAATTACCGGGCAGGCAGGAGCCTCGCTGCTGGGAATTGCCAGGGCATTGAAAAAGTATGATGAAAACTATCTCCAGGCGCTGCGGGACGGCGGACATCTTACCCGCGACCCCAGAATGGTCGAAAGGAAAAAGCCCGGACAAAGTGGAGCAAGGAAAAGATTCCAGTTCTCGAAGCGTTAGTGTACGAATCATTTTGGATTCATCAAAGAGCCACTGGAATTTCCGGTGGCTTTTTTTGTGGAGCATATTGTGATGCCGAGGTTGGAATATAAAACCAAAGGAGCTACTCTGATAATTTTGGCTTGCGGTTTTTTTTGTATAACCGGCTGTCTTGTTAAGTCCGGCTCATATATAGGCGCATACAGGCTGGCATTCTTTCGCTTCGTCTTAGGGCTGGGACTGATTGCTAATATCGTCTTGTTGGGAAGAGTCAAGCTCGTCTTTAATAATAAAAAGCTGCTGTTTTTACGGGGTTTAACCGGTGGTATAGCTGTTTCTATAGCTCTGTTATCTATTATTAAACTGGGACTGGGAAAGGGAATGGTTCTTGTCAGCTCATACCCCGTCTTTGCAAGTATTACAAGTGCGATTTTCCTGAAGGAACGGCTTCGGCTGTTAGATTTTGTGGCAATTATGGTGGCCATGCTGGGTATTTACTTTATTGCTTATGACAAGCAGCAGAGTTTTTCATTGCCGGTCTTTGGGAAATATGAGCTTTTGGCGGTTCTCGGGGCAGCAATTGCCGGGATAGCTATAACCTTGATACGTAAACTCCACGATACAGACGATTCATTTGCGATTTACTTTTCGCAATGTGCGGTGGGTATGTGGCTGGTTATAGTACCGGCCTTCGCTTCCGCAGGCGGGATTGGCTTAAAAGGAGTCTTCATACTGCTTGGTATCGGCGCCGGCGTTACAGTGGGGCAATTAATGATGACAGAAGGGTTTAAATATGTGCCGGTTAGAGTCGGCTCGTTATTGCTTTTGCTTGACCCTGTGCTGTGTTACATAGCCGGTACGGCAATATTTAACGAACCTTTGACTCTGCCTTGCTTTTTGGGTACTGTGTTAGTTATTAGCGCTTGTGCAACCGTTTTAGTAAGGAGGAAACTTGACCACTAAAAGTGAAACTGATATTCTTGGCTGATATTCTCGAAAAGGAGACACAATGATACGAGTTGCGATAATCGGAGCAAGCGGATACACCGGTGCTGAGTCGATTCGGATTCTCCTTCGGCATAATGAGGCAAAGCTTACCTATCTGACCGCCCTGCCGGAAGAATGCGGGGCAGTGGAGGATGTTTTTCCGCAGTTTAAGGGCCGATGCGCCCTGCAAATTGAGCCGTTGGATATGAACAAGCTGTCGAATCTTGCTGATGCTGCTTTATGTTGTCTGCCGCATAAGGTCTCTATGGGATTTGTGCCGAAACTTTTAGATGCAGGGCTGAAAGTAATCGACTTTAGTGCCGATTACCGCATTAAAGATGTTGCAGTGTATGAAAAGTATTACGTCAAGCATACCGATACCGAGAATTTAAAACACGCCGCGTTCGGCCTGCCTGAGCTTTTCCGTGAACAAATAAAAGTCGCAAAGCTCGTCGCTAATCCCGGCTGCTACCCAACCGGAGCCTCGCTTGCCATTGCGCCGCTGCTCAAAGAAAACCTGATAGAAACCGAATCCGTCATTGTCAATGCGGTAACAGGCACATCGGGGGCGGGGATGAAACCATCGAGTAAATTTCATTTTCCGAACATGAACGAGAATCTTTTCCCCTACGGCATCGGCAATCATCGCCACATGCCTGAAATCGAACAAATCGCAAGTGATGTGGCAGGTAAGAAAGTTATCGTGCTGTTTCAGCCGCACGTAGGGCCTTTTGACAGGGGAATACTTTCGACAGTCTATTGCCAACCAAAGAAGAACCTTAGCAATGAAGAACTATTACTACTCTATAATGATTTCTATAAAGATGAGCCATTCGTACAAGTACGCAAAGATGCTCCTGCTGTTAAGGATGTCGCAGGGACGAACTATTGCCATATCTTTGTAACCAATGTCAAGGGCAGAATTGTCTGCTTCTCAGCGATTGATAATCTGGTAAAGGGCGCATCCGGCCAAGCGATTCAGAATATGAATATTATCTTCAACCTCGAAGAGACTTTGGGGCTTAAATAGCATTGCCTTGTGTTCCTGCTGCGGATTGGAGAAAAAGAAAAAATCGGCCATTGCGTTCATTACATATTTGGCTAAAAGGGCTGTTTAGATTATAATAAGCTAAGGTAGTAGTCATTTCTGTTTAAGCTATTTTGCTATGTCCGTTAAAGGACTAAAACATTTGTTTTCCGGAAGCAAAGAGTGATAAGAAACTGGCATAAATTAAATAAGTTCAACCAAAAACTAATCAGGGAAGAAAACCTTTCCTATAAAGAGGCTCTGTCTATATATGAAGCACTTCATAAAGAAGCGGTATCCCTCGGGATTATCAATTCCGAAAATATCTTAGAGGGATTGGACGTTGATTTGAGGATTGCCAAAACAGTTAACGAATTAACTTCATGATAGAAAATTTAATAAAAAAGGTAGCCCAATATTTGGACGAAAATAACATTCCTTATATGATTATCGGTGGCCAGGCAGTCTTATTATACGGAACCCCACGTCTGACACGAGATATCGACATAATTTTAGGCATAGATACGAATAAATTCCCATTAATCGAAGATATATGCAGGAAATTAGGATTAAAAGTTCTCCCTGAAAATCCGGAAGATTTCGCAGTAGAAACCAAGGTGCTTCCCACAGAAGATACACATCTGCAAATACGCGTGGATTTTATTTTTTCTTTTACTCCGTACGAAGCGCAAGCTATTAAACGAACAAAAAAAGTCATAATGGATGACTATCCAGTGAAATTTGCATCCTGCGAAGATGTTATTATTCATAAGATGATTGCGGGCCGAGCAATTGATAACGAAGACGTAAAAAATATACTAATTAAGAACAAAAATTCTATTGATATTGAATATATCAGGAAATGGCTTTTAGAGTTTAGCAAGATTTCGGAACAAAGAGAGATATTAAAAAAGTTCAACAGCTTATTGGAACAATAAACCAATACAACGCTTTATGCGACTTTTCTCTCCAACAACAGAGTGCTCATGTAATTAATGTTGGAATTTCGTTACAAATTTCATTTTTGAATTACAGTTTAGTGAAAGTGTTATGGTAAACAACACTATAACTTGGCCTTTAGATTTTTGGCTGGAGGCGTGATGGTTGATGGTGTACTTAAAGTCGCCACGTGTCAGTTTACTGTGGGGGCTTCGATAAAGAGAAACTCCAAAATAATCTGCGAGTTTTTACGCAAATCGAGAAAGGCCAAAGCAGATATCGTTCACTTCTCCGAGTGTGCTCTTAGCGGCTACGTGGGCACGGACTTTCCGAGCTTCGAGGGGTATGACTGGGAGCTGCTGCGAGAGGAGACGCAGAGGATTATGGCACTTGCGGGCGAGCTGCGCCTGTGGGTCGTTCTGGGCAGCACACACCCATTGACTGAGCCGAATAAGCCGCACAACAGCCTGTACCTTATCAATCCAAAGGGCAAAATCGTTGACCGCTATGACAAAAGATTCTGTACGCCGGGCGATTTGCAAAGGCTTACGCCTGGCAACAGGTTTGCAGACTTCACCATTAACGGCGTGAAATGCTCGCTGCTGATATGCTTTGATTTGCGGTTTCCGGAACTCTATCGCCGGCTTTACAAAGAAGGTGTCAACTGCATTTTCCAGTCGTTTTACAACGCCCGCCAAAAGGGGCCGAGCATACATACGCACATTATGCGCCAGACAATGCAGTGCCTGGCAGCGACAAATCATTTCTGGGCGAGCTGCGCGAATTCGAGCGGATATTATTCGCCGTATCCATCTTTTTTTATCCAGCCGGACGGCAAAATAGCAAAACAGCTAAGGCAGAATCGCCCCGGCTTGATGGTTAATCCAGTCGATTTGAGCAGGAAATTTTACGACCCGATGGCTGATTTCAGGGATATGGTTCTCGCCGGAGCCCTTAGTAATGGTCCTGGGACCATTAAAGACCCACGCTCAAGAATCACAACCCAGCTTTGAAAACAACTACTCTGAGAACAAAAAAGCTGGTTAAATCAGCCATTTAGATTTATAATAGTTAATGAGGGAAAGAGTAATATCTATCCAGAAAGGAATGAAAAATGCCGGATAGGTCGAGAGATTGGTTGGCCCAGGCCAAACGTGATTTGAATCACGCAGTAAATGCTCGCCAAGATGGGGATTTTGAGTGGTCGTGTTTTAGTGCCCAGCAGGCGGCGGAAAAGGCGGTGAAGGCGGTTTTTCTTCACCTGCATGGCGAAGGCAGGGGGCACTCGGTCTATGGCTTATTAGGCGCACTCGGTGATAAGGTGGATGTTCCGGTGGGGCTGTTAGATGTTGCAAAAGCTCTGGACAAGCATTATATCCCCACACGTTATCCTAACAGCTTTGACTCCGGAGCTCCAGGTGACTACTACACAAAAACCGATGCGCAACAGGCAATTGAAAATGCTCAACAAATCATCGAATTCTGTGAGGGTTGTATTTGCTGACAAAGCGAATGTCCTGCGTCAGTTAAAAGATTACGCGAAAAGCATCAAACGCAAACACCCGGAAGTGGAACGGGTGGGTTTTTTTGGTTCTTACGCGAATAACACATACGGCCCGGCCAGCGATGTGGATTTGCTGATAATTTTACAACAAAGCAGCAAACGCTTTTTGGACAGAATTCCCGATTTTCTTCCTGAGAATCTTTCAATCTGCTGTGACGTTTTCCCTTATACCCGCGAAGAAATAGATAGGATGAGAAAGGAAAGCAATTCCTGGATTCGTCACGTTCTTAAAGAGGTGGTTTGGCTTTCAATAAATAATTGAGAGATAAAAAATAGGTATGTTTGCGCATTTACTCACACAGAAAGACGCACAATAGTTGCAATTTGAAGAAAGATTTGGTAGTCTATTCAAGTTGAAAGGTTCAGCAGTACTGCAAAATACCCTATATCGGAAATCTCAGTTTAAGTTTAACAAGAATACAGTATCTGCCAACTATAAAATATTCGTCTTTAAGGAAAGCCGAATCTGTCACCCGGAGAGAGAATTGTGGATGTACTGGGCAAGCTCAGACGACGAAAACTCCGAAAGCTTCTGCGACTACTTCTGGCCAGAGACGCCGGCTCACGCAAGCAAGCTGTTGAAGGCTTGGCAAAGCTGAAGGACCCTTGTGCGATCGAGCCGCTTGTTCTTGCGATCAAGGACGAGGAGTGCTTCCCGATCGCAATTCGAATGATAGAGGTTTTGGAAAAGCAAATACAATCCATCTCCCAATACGACGAGTCTGTTATTGGCGCTCTCAGCACAGCTTTGAACCTAACCAGCTCCAAGCGGCTTAAGGGTAGTGCATTTGTGTTTGTCAATAGGGCGGCTGCTGAAGCATTGGGCAGAAGCGCACACCGGAGCGCTATTGAACCACTGTTGGCAGCCTTAAGTAGTGGTACGCAATATGATATTTGTCAGAGCGCAGCTGACGCGCTCAGTTTGATAGGAGGCCCCCATGTCACAGATCGTCTGATAGAACTGCTCGGTCACCCAGCACCTGAAGTTCGTCACGCTATTACATCCGTGCGAATCGCCCTGCGTAAAGTGAATTGGGAGGCGCGTGATGCAAAAGACCGTGCTAACTGGTTTGCTGCGACGCATAATTGGGAAGAGGCTATTCGTCTTGGTTCTGATTCTGTCGACGCCTTAGTGAGAGAACTCTCCAATCCTGGTGCTTATGTCAAACGGTACGCGGCACACGCCCTTGATGAGATAGGTTGGAAGCCCACAAGCACAGATGAGAGGGTTCTCTACGAGGTCGCGAAGGGATTAGGAAGCAAGAACAAATTCGATGTGGTGGTGGCGTCATATACAAGATTAGACTGTCGGGGACTGGCGCTAGTAAAGAAGTATCTCGGACGAGATCCAATTATTTGGGATAGTTATAAGGGGTACAAGACGACATTCTACGACGAATGGGTAGGAAGAGACTGCGATGTGCACACGGCGCAGAAGATTCAATGGGAATTTGCCACTTGCGGTATACAGGTTACCATACACTGCCGTCGTTGCGGGCTGTCGTCGTACGATCTTCCAAGAGTCGCTTGCTCTGATTGGGTGCCCTTCATTGTGCGCATCAAAGAAGATGCTTCACCACTGCGTCGGGGGCTTGATTTATCAAGCTACCTGATTTGCCGTCGATGTCAAAACGCCGACTTACTATTTATCAAGTTTGCGCTGGGTTACTATTGCTTCGGCTGTGGGAACAGGGACTTCGAGCTTGTCACATTTTGAATAAACGGGGAAATCCACCTGTTTTTAGTACTCATTTAATTAACACTTCATCTATTCAAACGGAAAATTGTATATAGATGTTATACCGCAAAGTGGGAATGTAAACCGCTTTTTCTTTCAGCAATAGATTCATTTTATAGTTTATGTTAGAATTTTGGTGTAAAATCTTATTCTTAATTACAGGTTAGTGAGGATGCTATGGCTAATAATACTATTACATCGCCGAAGGGATTTTTGACGGCGGGGGTGCATTGCGGGATTAAGAACTCGGGCAAATCTGATTTGGCGCTGCTTGTTTGCCCAAGCGGCGCAAACTCGGCAGCGGTTTTTACAACTAACAAGGTCGCCTCGGCGGCAGTGCAGGTCTGCAAAAAGCACACCAGAAGCCCAAGAATATACGCGGTAGTCGTCAATTCCGGCAACGCTAATACCTGTACAGGCCGAAAAGGTATCGAAAACGCAATTACAATGTGCACCAAAACAGCACATTCATTGAATGAGATACGAGATACGAGATACGAGTCACGAAATATCCTTGTCGCTTCGACCGGCATTATCGGAAAGCAGCTGCCGATTAAGAAAATTACCGCCGGCATTTCAAAAGCGGCGGCGAAGCTCTCGGCTTCATCTAAAGCGGGTCTGGATTTTGCAAAGGCGATTATGACAACCGATACAAAACCTAAACAAGCGGTTAGAAAATTTACGATTGATGATTGTCGATTGACAATTGAAAAACGCAAGCTTAAAATCGAAAATCGAAAATTGAAAATCGAAAATTGTATTGTTACAATAGCCGGCGTAGTCAAAGGGGCCGGTATGATTGCGCCCAAAATGGCAACCACACTTTGCTTTATTACGACCGACGCCTCTATAAGCAAATCTCTGTTAAGCAAGGCATTGAAACGCGCCATCGGCAATTCGTTAAACAGGCTAACGGTTGACGGACATCAAAGCACAAATGATACTGCGATAATTCTTGCCTCCGGCTTAACGGGCAATCGGCCAATAGTAAGTCAGTGCCCGCGATATAAAAGATTCGCCAACGCATTGGCTGAAGTTTGCGGCGATTTGGCCAGACAAATGGCTCTCGATGCCGAAGGGGCGACGCGGATGTTTAAGGTAGTTGTCAAAGGTGCAGCGACAAAAGCCGATGCCGCAAAGGCCTGCAGAGCCGTAGCTGATTATCCGCTGGTAAAATGTGCAATCAACGGCGGCGACCCCAACTGGGGCAGAATTATCTGTGCAGTCGGTTCGGCGGGTGTGAAATTAAATCCGAATAAGCTCTCCTGTATGCTTGGGCCGATAACCGTTTTTAAGAACGGTACACCGAGAAAGTTCGATGCAAGAAAGGCAAGCAAGGTTGTTTCGCAAACCGAACACACGATAACCATAGATTTAGGGGCAGGCAAAGCGGACGATTTTTGCTACGGCTGTGATTTAAGCGCCGAATATGTAAGAATCAACGCTGATTACCACACTTGACAGTCGAATATAAGAGTACAAGCATTTCGTACTCTTGTACTTTCTTTCTGCACTTATGCACTTTTGACCTATTTTTGGTTTTCCAAAATAAAACAGTTGAAAAACTAATCCAATTGGTTAAACTGCTGACAATTTTAAGTCTGTTGCAGTTAGAGAAAATTATCAAATTTGAAAGGAGTAAAAAAGTGAAAGTTTGCAAAAATATCTTCGGAGTTTCGGTTGTGATAACAGCCTTTAGTGCGGCAGCAATGGCGGCAGAGGGTTCACAAGCTGCACCGGTGGGCGGCACGCCGTTGGGATGGTGGATTGCACCACTATCTTCAATTGCAGCAATAGTCTTTGCTTACTTTTTTTACAGGCAGATAATGGGCTCGCCTAAAGGCAACGAGACTATGGAAAAGATAGCTTCATACGTTCGCGAAGGGGCTTATGCGTATCTTTTCAGACAGTATAGCGTGGTGGCGATGATATTTGTGGGGCTGTGTTTGATATTCGCTGTGCTGGCTTATTATGGCATTCAGAACCCATTTGTGCCGGTAGCGTTTTTAACGGGTGGTTTTTTCAGCGGTCTGTGTGGTTTCCTCGGAATGAAAACAGCCACACAGGCATCGAGCAGGACCGCGCAGGGAGCTACGGTCAGTCTCAACAGGGCTTTGCAGGTTGCTTTCCGCTCAGGCTCAGTTATGGGATTGGTTGTTGTGGGGTTTGGCCTGCTGGATATCTCGCTGTGGTATCTGATTCTGGATAAGCTCGTTTACACAGCCGAGCATATGGCCAACGGCCTTAAACTCTTCGGCGTAACATTGGTGCTCGCAGGGATGAATCCCGAAACCAAATTAGCTGAAATCACCACCACAATGATTACGTTCGGGATGGGTGCTTCGACACAGGCGCTCTTTGCCCGTGTGGGAGGCGGCATATTCACCAAGTCAGCGGATGTCGGAGCAGACCTGGTCGGCAAAGTGGAAGCCGGAATTCCAGAGGACGACCCCAGAAACCCGGCAACTATCGCTGATAACGTCGGCGACAACGTCGGTGACGTGGCGGGTATGGGTGCAGACCTCTATGAAAGCTATTGCGGTTCTATCTTGGCAACGGCGGCACTCGGGGCGGCATTACCGATGAATATCCTGTCACAATATGGTATGGACCCGCTCAAGGCAGTTCTTGCACCGATGATTGTTGCGGGCATCGGCACGCTGCTTTCGATTCTTGGTATCTTCTTCGTTCGATGCAAGGAAGACGCTTCTCAGAAGAACCTCCTGCGCGCACTGCGGATGGGAACGCTGAGCAGCCCTGCACTTATCCTTGTTGCAGTCGTTGGACTGGTTATGGCAGGATGGATTAGTTGGGGAGTATTCGGGTCGGTGGTTTCCGGTCTTATTGGGGGTGTAATAGTTGGTCTATTTACTGAGTATTATACATCCGACACGTATTCGCCAACCAGAGGCATTGCCGACCAGGCACCGATGGGTGCTGCAACGACGGTCATTGATGGTTTCGCGACGGGAATGCTCTCTTCGGGTTTGCCCGTCGTCACGATTTCTGCTTCTATTCTGTTTGCTTATGGACTGGCCGGTGGCTTCAGTAATACGGCGATGGGGCTTTACGGTATCGGCTTTGCCGCAGTCGGAATGCTCTCCACGTTAGGCATTACTCTGGCGACCGATGCTTATGGGCCGATAGCTGATAACGCAGGCGGAAATGCAGAGATGAGCCATCTGGAACCTGAAGTCCGCAGGCGGACCGATGCCCTCGATGCCCTCGGCAATACTACCGCTGCGACCGGAAAGGGCTTTGCAATCGGCTCGGCGGCGCTAACAGCGTTGGCACTATTGGCGGCTTATATCGAGGAAGTCCGTATCTGGATTGCCAGGCTCGCCAATCAATCCACCGATGGCATCTACCGGGTCGGGAGCACGGCGTTTTACGGCGGAGAGCTCACAGGTAAGGTACAGGCGAGTTTTGAGGCGTTGAAGGCCAAGGCTGCCGCTGCTTCGGAGACGCTCCCCACATTGGTAAATGTAAAGGCCGCGGCTTTTACCGATTTTGTCAATGCATACGCCCTGAACATTATGAATCCAAAGCTCATCGTAGGATTGTTCATTGGGTGCATGATGGCGTTCGTCTTTGCGGCCATGGCGATGAAGGCGGTTGGCAGGGCGGCAGGCAGGATGGTTAATGAAGTCCGCAGGCAGTTCAAAGAAAAGCCCGGCATTATGGCCGGTACAGACAAACCCGACTATGCCAGGTGCGTGGCGATTTCCACTGCCGGCGCTCAGCGAGAAATGATAGTTCCTGCAATGATGGCAATCGTTGTGCCGGTAGCGACAGGATTGCTCTTAGGCGTGGAAGGCGTGATGGGCTTGCTGGCGGGCAGTACAGCGGGAGGGTTTGTGTTAGCCGTATCTCTGAATAATGCCGGCGGTGCGTGGGACAACGCCAAAAAATATATCGAGAAAGGTGCTCACGGCGGCAAAGGTTCGCCTGCTCACAAGGCCGCTGTCATTGGCGATACCGTAGGCGACCCGTTTAAGGATACATCGGGCCCGGGCTTAAACATTCTCATCAAGTTGATGTGCATGGTTAGTGTGGTCTTTTCAGGTGTCGTGGTAAGATTCGCTCCTATTATTGGTAGCTGGCTCGGCATCGGTGGCAAATAGGCTGATTTCTGAAAAATATCTGCAGAAAGACAAAAAAACTCTTGACATTTGTATATCGCAGGCTATACTTAAAATGTATAGAAAAACAGAAGGACCCGATAATCGTTAATCAGGGAGGCGGGTAATCGAGTATACTTCTCAGAGAAAAGGACAACTGCCGCTTCCTGATGTTACACCGAAAGTGGCAATGGTTTTGTAAATTTGTTTGCGAGGCCATAGACTTGCTGGTTTAACATCAAAAAAGGATTTTCAAAAAAATGAACGATTATCTGGGTTTTCAGGAAGTTTTGGAGTTATTCGAGTCGCACGGCTGGAAGCTACAAAAGATTTATGAGCCGTAGCGGGTTTTCGTTAAAAAAAGAGAGCTGCCCTAGCTTATCCCGGTACATAATAAGAAAGTAGATGCCGAATATGTCAAGAAGTTCAAAGAATTCCTCGAAGAGCGGGGCGATATCTAAGGGGCTCGAACGGCCTTTTAAGGAGTCGGTTGTGCGTAAAGCCAGGAAAATTGTAGCCGATTACCGTATCATACTTGAGCGAAATGAGAGGTTAGGTTTCATCGGCAGTTCTGTTGAGCTTCCTACCGTCTTTGCAGACGCCAAAACACCTGAGAAGTGCTACAAAGCTACGGAAGATGCCCTGATGGTTGCGGTTGCAACAATGATTGAGTGCGGCCAGAGACCTCCACAGCCGGCATTTGCCGGAAGGCGAACTGAACAGGTGAATGTTAGATTAACTTCCGAAGAGAAACTGCTGTTTGCCAATGCAGCGACGAATCTTGGGTTCAAGGGCATATCTGATTTTATTCGCAGCACGGCTCTCAATAGCGTTCTCTCCAGCCGTTAAGATGGTTATGTTTTTTAATCTACGCCTTTAATATTGAATTTGTTGACGTTATTGTCTAATATTTGTAATCTATCAGGGTGGCCGAACGGGCCGCCCTTTTTTATTAACATTGAGGACATAAATTTGGTAAAAAAGAAAACTTCAAAAACTACCGAGAAAAAAACACGTAAAAAGGTTTCCGTAACCAAACCAAAGACACAAAAAAAGAAAGTCCCAAATCCGGCGAAGGAATTTGCCCTGGAAGCAGCTAAGGTGGCGGCCGGCCGGCATTGCAGTAACATTACCGTTCTGGATTTAAGGGGCAAATCGCCTGCCACCGATTATTTTGTAATCGCCACCGGCACAAGTGATAGACAGATGCGCACCGTGGCCGATGAAATCTGTGACGCTGCAAAAAAACAAAAAATACAGCGCTTCGGCAGGGCCGGCTACGAACAGGCTCGCTGGATTCTGCTCGATTTTATCGACGTTGTAATCCACATCTTTGACAGTGAATACCGCGACTACTACGATTTGGAATTACTATGGGGCGACGCGGAAAGATTGATTATTGAATGAAGCCGACTATTAACATACTTGAGGAGCGGATTAGCGCAGCGATGGCCGCTGCTACCGGCCGTGATGATTGTGCCGCCATAGTAAGACCCTCCACCGACCCTCAGTTCGGCGATTATCAGGCCAACGGTGTAATGCCATTAGCGAAAAAGCTCAAAACCAATCCCCGAAAACTTGCTGAAAAGGTAATAAAGAATTTAGACATTAGCGATATCTGTGAGCCGCCGGAAGTTGCAGGCCCGGGTTTTATAAACTTGAGGCTGAAACCCGATTTTTTAGCCGACAGGTTGCTTGAAATCAACAAGGACATTGCCAATCTTGGTATAGATAAGGCTGCGATACCAAAGACTATTGTTGTCGATTTTTCAAGCCCGAATATTGCCAAGCAAATGCACGTCGGCCATCTGCGGAGCACAATCATCGGCGATTGTATCTGCCGAGTTCTCGAATGCCTCGGCCATAAAAAAATCATCCGCCAAAACCACATCGGCGACTGGGGAACCCCAATGGGCATGGTTATTCATGGTTTATTGTCAACCCTTGCAGTGCGTCAAGACTTTATAACGGCCATGGCTCAATCAGCACCATTGCATGATATCTTGATTTCGATGCGCGAAGGTAAGGTAAGCCTAAGCGATTTAGAGAAAGGCTACAGATTAATCGACTCGATAGAGAAGAACGATCCATCCGTTGCAGCCGAGATACGCAAAGTCATAAGGGGCCTCCAGAAAGGCGATCCAGAACTGAAAGACATTTGGCAAGCGGCACGTGAAATTACCCTACGCGAGTGTTCCCAAATATATTGTGATCTCAAAGTGGCGCTCTCTGATGGGGATGTCAGAGGCGAGAGTTTCTACAAAGACATGTTGTCGAATGTTGTTGCTGATCTGAAGCAGAAGCAACTCGCGATTGAGTCTGACGGCGCGGTGTGTGTATTTCCACCAGGATTTAAGAATAAAGAGGGTGAGGCGTTGCCATTTATGATTCAAAAATCCGATGGGGCATATCTTTATGCCACGACGGATTTGGCGGCGCTGCGATATCGTATTAACGAGCTAAAAGCAGATGCCATAATTTATGTTACCGATGCCCGGCAGAAGCTGCATTTTGAGATGCTTTTTGCCGTTGCGCGAATGGCCGGTTGGGTCGGCGATGATATCGAGCTTTCACACGTTATGTTCGGCAGTATTTTGGGAGATGATGGCACGCCGTTAAAGACGCGCTCCGGCGAGAATGTGAAATTAAAAGAGCTGCTCGATGAGGCGGTTGAACGTGCAAAGGCAGTAGTTGAGGAAAAAAATCCGGAGCTTTCGCAAGATAAAAAAGAGAAAATAGCCAAGGCGGTCGGAATTGGTGCCGTCAAATACGCCGATTACTCCAACAACCGCACGAGCGACTATGTCTTTAGTTTTGATAAGATGCTGGCGATGGATGGCAACACCGCTCCGTATATGCAATATGCATACGCCCGCATAAAATCTATCGAAAGAAAGGCACAGACCAAAGATGTGGATATTGAAGATGAGCTTGCTGGCCTGGAAGCTCTGAGTTTGACCGAGCCGGCTGAGCTGGACCTGGCAAAATGCCTGATTCGCTATGGCGAGGCGATACAGGCCGCTGCCGCTGATTACAGGCCAAACTATCTTACTGCTTATCTTTATGAGCTTGCGCAGAAGTTCAGCATATTTTATACAAATTGTCCTGTCTTAAAAGCCGAGCCGGGCAAAAGACCAACCAGACTTTTGCTTTGCGATTTAACTGCAAAGACTATCAAACACGGTTTAAGCGAGCTTTTGGGTATCGAAGTTGTTGAACAGATGTAAAGAGGTAAAAATGAAAATCGTCCAGGAAGATTTCCGCCTAAGCACAAAAAGCCGTAACCAGATGATTGACATCACAGGCCAGGTTCGCTCGTTTGTCAGTCAATCAGGTATTACTAACGGCGATTGTATTGTCTATTGTCCTCACACAACGGCGGCACTTACGATAAACGAAAATGCTGACCCATCAGTACCACACGATATACTTTTAACTCTGGAGGAATTAGTGCCCCAGCATCGTCCGGGCTATCGGCATTCTGAGGGCAATTCCGATGCACACTGCAAAAGCTCTCTGCTCGGCTGCAGCGAACAAATCCTGATAAAGGACAAATCTCTGAGCCTCGGCACCTGGCAGGCTATTTTTTTCTGTGAATTCGACGGCCCGCGAAGCAGAAAGGTAATGCTCCAAATCCGCGGGGAATGAAAAACTTAAGTGACAGTCCCCACCTGACCGGTATGTACAAATCTACTGTGAAAAATAAATATCTGAAAGGAATTAGCGCCAATATACTTCTATTGGGCGTTGTCAGCTTTCTGAATGATTTAAGCAGCGAAATGATAATGCCGATTTTGCCGATGTTCGTCAAGTCATTGGGCGGTGCCGGCCTGGCTGTTGGGGCAGCGGGGGGATTTAGAGACAGCATATCAAGTATTTTAAAGGTTTTCTGTGGGTATTGGTCCGACAGAATAGGGAAAAGAAAGATATTTGTTTTCTCCGGATACGTGATTTCCTCTCTATTTAAGTTATTTCTGGCCTTGTCTAAAACGTGCCAACAAGCTGTGATTCTCGCTTCTCTGGAGAGAGTAGGCAAAGGTTTAAGAACTGCGCCAAGGGATGCTATTATTGCAGACTCTATGGCAACAGAGCGGGGTAAGGGATTTGGAATTCACAGGGCGCTCGACACCTCCGGGGCGATTTTGGGCTCGATTGTTGTTTTTCTTTTGTTCTGGTTCTTCGGCTTTGGTTTTAAGCTGATTATATTCGCTGCCGGAATTGTCGCATTTGTTTCTTTAATTCCGCTGCGTTTTGTAAAGGAAAGTAAAAGAGAACCGCAAGAAATGACGCTAAAGATGAGCCTGCAGCAACTTCCGAAAAAAGTTAAGTTATTTATCCTGATTTCCGGTACGTTTGCATTAGGAAATTTCAGCTACATGTTTTTTATTATCAAGGCACAAGAAGCCTTTACGGATAAATTGTCGGTCGCGGTGCCCATCCTCTTATATATTCTTTTTAACATTTTCTATGCCGCCTTTGCTATTCCTCTCGGTGCTCTCTCAGACAAAATCGGCAGGAGGAAGATTATTATCCTCGGCTATTTGCTGTTTTCCTTAACCTCACTTGGCTTTGCCTTTTTCACTTCACTGCCGGCTTTTATAGTTCTGTTTGCCCTTTACGGTATAACGTGTGCGGCGGTTGACGCAAACCAGCGAGCACTTGTGGCTGATTTGTCTTCGCTACAGTTGAAAGCTACAGCGTTGGGGGCATTTCACGCCACAATAGGTTTGATGGCCTTGCCGGCAAGTCTTATAGCCGGATTCTTATGGCAAAGTATTGCTCCAAGCATAACCTTCATTTACGGCAGCACACTTGGCTTTATGTCTCTTTTGTTGTTCATCGCTTTTGGAAAGTTATTTTAGTACCCCAAAACAAGTAAAAAACGCCTCATGAGCCTATGCGCATAAAAAAGGCGAGGTGGTGGGACCGGCTGGGGGGGAGACCGGTGGACCACACTGCCTCGCCGAGGTCTATAAGCTGTAAAAAAAACAGCTTTATATTTTAAAGAGCAAACGAAAAACTAACGTCTCCAGAAAATCCTGTCAAATGAAATATACAAGAACTACAAAAATCCTCAAGGGGTTTATCTCCACCCCATATTACATTATTAGTATACAAGTTATGGCGATAAAATGCAAGTTAAAAATCCCTTTTTTTCTGATTTTTTTGGGAACTTTGTCCTACCTCAGCAGAAATCATAAAGCCAAATGGCCTGCATACTTACGCTTATTAGAACCAATTACGACCGATAAGTTTTTGAAGCTGTTGTTTAACAAATATCCGCCCGGCAGATGAAAAAAACCCGTCAAAATTTCGCCGTGATTGCTTTTATGCTGGCAAAAACTCTCACGGACTGATATTTTGAATACGTCCCTGGTTTGTTGTAGATTGAATTTTTGATTTTATAACTCTTGGCTCTTCTGCTATGGCAAAAATTTCAGAGAGAATAGAGCACGTAAAAGACACCATTAACTCTGCCTGTGCCCGCGCCGGCAGAGACCCTGATGAGATAAAACTTGTCGTTGTAACCAAATCCGCCACCATCGAGGCCATAAAAGAAGTTATTCGTCTGGGTTTCACCAACCTGGGAGAAAATCGCGTTCAGCAACTGATAAAAGTTTCCACCCAGGTAGCTGAATTTGTGCAAGGACGTGATGGTGATTTGGGCCTGCCGGAAAAGGTCAGTTGGCATATGATTGGCCATCTGCAGCGAAATAAAGTCCGCCACGTCTTGCCTATTGTTTTTCTAATACATTCGATAGATACGCTCCGGCTGGCTGAAGAAATAAACACCTCAGGAACAAAACTAAACTTATGCCCAAAAGTGCTTCTGCAAGTCAACGCTTCCAACGAACCGCAAAAATACGGTGTGCCGGTCGGTGCGGCAACACATCTGGCTGAGCAGATAGAGACCTTGCCGAACTTAAAACTCGTTGGCCTGATGACAATGGCACCATTAACCCATAATAAGGACGTTGTTCGAACTTGTTTTGCTCGGACAAGGGAGTTATTTATCGAGATGCGCGGTGAAAAAATTGTCGGACGGCAGTTTACAGAGCTAAGTATGGGTATGAGCTCAGACTACGATATCGCCGTCGAAGAGGGGGCAACCATCCTTCGCATCGGCTCGGCAATCTTCGCCGGTTAAGAGCAGGTTTGAGCCGGACAAACATCGAGGATTCTTGAACTATAGTTTAGTAATTTTCATACTTTCATTCTCCCACAGGAACAAATTTTAATTTGTACCCTCGTATCTCTGCGGCCCGTATGAATTCTGTCGGTCTTGCAACCGCAGAAAAAGGCAAAAAAAATCCAAAGTACCGCCCTTAACAAGCCGAAAATAGCTTATGGATTGTAAACAGCTGTTTGTGAATCGTATTTAACGGCTAATCGTCCGGCTAAACCTGGGCAACTGGACAAGTGGATGTTTGTTCAAGGTCTCATAATACAATAAAAAGAACAGGTGAAATGGAAAAAGTAAAATTACTAACTGCTATTGAGCTGGAAAAAGGCTATACGGATGTTCTGTATCTGACGAATAAAAGCCACATCCCGTCCGAAATAAGGCGGCTTTTAAAGAAGAGGAGGCTTTCTTACCACACTCTTCCGATAGACAAGTTTTCAAAAGTATGCGACAGATTCGATTTGATTGGGACCGTTATTATCGATATGAAAGACTCGGACGTTTCGCAGCAGCAGCAATTGGCCCGAATAATCGAATCTCTTGAGACGGAAAATATCGGCACGATTTTACTCACGGAGCGCCCGGAGATGCCCGTTAGAAGTTTTTCCATATCGCCGTCAAGGACTAGTTTCTCTATGATCGACACCCTTGAGTCAGTTTTCATAGATGAGCTGTGGGTCAAAGTAAGTGCTAATCTTGCATATCGTAAAAAAAGTTTTGGAATTATGACAAAATCTTTAGTTCCGCGAAAGCATGTGCTGAGAATTCACAAGAATAAACTGGCCGAGCAGCTTTCTATAACAAAAAACCTCGCAGATAATCTGGCAGAGCAGCTCCGTTTAGCCGGCCTTGTACAGCAGGATTTTCTCCCCACCCAGCTGCCAAATACTGATGAAGTGCAGTGGGCCACATTTTTTTTGCCGGCAGAGTGGGTCTCGGGTGACATTTACGATATTGTCCGTATCGACGAGCAGCACATCGGCTTTTATGTAGCCGATGTGGTGGGGCATGGCATGCCGGCGGCACTGCTGACAATCTTTCTAAAGCAGGCCTTGCTTATGCGAGAGACGTATGAGAGTAATTACCGTATATTCCCACCGGCGGAGGTTATAAAAAATCTGAATGTGCGAATGGCGGCACAAAAACTCTCCGGTTATCAATTTGCCACCTGCTGTTATTGCCTTTTAAATACAAAAACACTACAGCTCACATACGCCCGTGCCGGGCATCCCTATCCAATCCTTATCAGACCCGGACAGCAGCTTGAACAGCTCGAAATACGAGGCTCGCTGCTGGGGGTTTTTGAACAGGCCGAATACACCCAGCAGACCGTGCAGCTTCAACCCGGCGATAAGCTGCTGCTGTATTCCGACGGGGCCGAACCCTTCATAGGCAAGTTCGATGACACAACCGGCTTCGGTTTCGGCGAAGAATTTTGCAAAGTCAAAGATTTGTCTGTTGTTGAGATGATAGACAGACTTGACACGATTGCCCATAATCAAAAAATCGAACTATCTGAGATTGATGATATTACAATGGTTGCCCTTGAAATACTTCCTTAGATGCGGGAAACAAAACCATAGACTCAGGTTTGTATTATTCGCCCTCTTAAGTTACGACCTTGATGCCATATAATTGGCAGAAAATTCGCAGTTCCTTGGCATAATTGCCATAGAATATAATCTGATGCATACCTTTGACATCGCATACATCATCCACCTCGTTGATAGTCATCTCTACGTTCGTACGGCAGCCGCCCGCCTTTAGAATATCCGGACAGCCTACCGCTTGTCCGCTGTAAATATACATCTGAGGCTCTTCGTTTGAAAGGTATTGGGCCATCGTAACCTCTTGACCAACGCGCCACAGCACTCGAGGCACGCAGCCCCAGCCCGCTTCAGCGTGGCTCATTAAAATGTACGGCTCGGAAGGGCCGGCTGTACCGCTCAGCTTGGAGGCACAGGTGCAGTGGGCACCGAAATAATGGTTTTTCTCCGTCTCCATTGAAGCGTTCTGTTGGAATCCGGGCTTGTCAAAGAGCCGCTGCACTAACATCAAGGTCAACGTTGCATTAAGGTCGGCTTGGCAGCCGGCAGCGATACCTTCGTCCCTTAAACTCATAAAGCCCATACAGGGTGGACAATGTTTGTGTGGTTTCTTAAGTCCCGGCAAACAGTCCATCATCACAGCATCAGCTTGCTCTGTCTCAATAATTCGTTTGAGGACGAAATATGCTTTTGCAGCCTCAAGTATGTCAGCTTTGGCAGGCTGGAGCACCTTCTCGGCATTTTTCAAATATGCCTGGGCGAGCTTTTTCACGGCATCCGTAACCTTGGTACGCTTAAACTCCTCATAAAACTTCGTATGCGGTACGGTCCGCACTTGTGTTCCAAGATGAGGCACTGTGGTTTCTTTGGTTTCTGACCCTCCTATGTTGACGATACGGCTTTCCTTCATCCAGTGTGCCGTTTGAATCATCTTCATCCCGTCTTCAACCGCATCGAGATTATCCAGCGAGTTTATCAAATACACTCCGGACTTTTCGTGGAGCTGATTTATGTGATCGACCAGGAGTATGCCAAGTGTGGCAAGCACCACCGTGGGAATTCTCACTTCCTCAACAATACGAGTAACGTGCTCCCAATGGCTTTTCTTGAAGGGTATAAGCAGCAGCCCATCGGGCTTTGTCTGTTCGACCTCGTTGATAAAACGGGTAACACTCACCGTCTCATCGAGCGGCTGCCTATCCATTGAGACGCGCATCCCCAGCTTTCGCTCGATTTTTTGAATCCTGTCCATATATTGCTTTTGACGTCCTTCGGCATCGAAACTGGACCCCGGCCAGCTATAATAACCGACCTTTCTCAGAGACTCGGTTGGAGGATACAAAAAGGCCCCACGCACTATAGCAGGTCCCTTTTGCCGGACCCCGCTTTCTTTAGAAGCCCCAGCGCCAAGTAGCTCCTTGGAACTCAGCGAAATCCCCGCTGCAGTGCCGCCCAACGCTTGCAGGAAGTTCCGCCGTGACATCTCCCACGTTTTTGCTGATTGTAACTGTTTCATACCAGCTCCTTTCTAATTCGACGAGTAAAGCTCGATATTGTTAAAAAATTAGGCCCGTGTGTAAGATAAGCCGCTGATATATTAAATGATTATTGGCTGTTCAGAAACTGTTTTCTCGCAAATCGCAGGTATTTGTCCATAAACCTTATTGAACATCTCTAAAATAGAATTTCTAACGGATATTTGAGCGGATTTGTTTTCTCACGGATAAACCAAAAATTGTTTGCAAAAACACTCCTTCGGGTTATACTCATTAGGATTGAGCGATACCCGTTGCAAGGAAAGGATGCGGCAATGGCGGAAAAAGATACCGATTTGCAGAAAATCAAAGAGCTCATCGAGATAATGAAAGAGAATGAGCTTCTCGAGGTTGAGATAAAACACGGTGACGACAAGATTGTTCTCAAGCGCTCACAACCTCAACCATCTGTTGGCGGGACCATAAGCGCTGTGCCGACGATGAGGCCGGAACCCGGAGCCGTACCTGCCCGCGCCGGAGGTGCTGAGGCTTTGATTCAAACTTACACCTCGCAAGCCGCCCCGGTTGCGGCGGATTTGGCGGAGATAAAATCGCCTATCGTTGGGACATTCTATGCGACACCAAGCCCCGATTCTGAGTCTTATGTGGAAGTCGGTTCCACAGTCAGTCCACAGACGGTCGTTTGCATGATCGAGGCAATGAAGGTTATGAATGAAATAAAAGCCGAGACCAGCGGAACGATTGCTGAAATACTTGTAACCAATGGCCAGGCTGTTGAATTTGGCCAGGTGCTTTTCAAGGTCAAACCGGACTGATAATTGATTATTTGTACCAATTATATTTATTGATTGCCGATTGCCTTAGACCGTCATTCCTGCGAAAGCAGGAATCCAGGTCCTCTCAGTTAGTATAATATGCAATCCTTTCGGCAATTTCTAACTGCAATTTGTACTACTACTGATCGTTGAAAAGAATGACTGTAATCAGAAACAGGAAAACAATAGTAAATTGAAATATGTTCTCAAGGATTCTTATAGCAAATCGTGGTGAAATAGCCCTTCGTATCATTCGTGCCTGCCACGAGCTTGGTATCGAAGCAGTGGCAGTGTATTCCGAGGCGGATAAGGATGCTCCATATTTGCAGCTTGCTGATGAGACCGTTTGCATTGGGCCGCCCGACTGTGCCAAAAGTTATCTAAATATCCCCCGTATTATAAGTGCCGCCGAGATTACGGATGTTGAGGCAATTCATCCCGGTTATGGTTTTCTGGCTGAGAATATAAACTTTGCCCGGATATGTCGGGAGTGCGGAATAATATTCATCGGCCCGCCCGTTGAGGCAATGCAATTGCTTGGCGACAAGATCCAGGCACGCGAGCTGGCGCGCAAGGCCGGTGTGTCGGTAGTGCCCGGCTCCGATGGTGCTATCGAAAAGGAGTCCGAGGCGCTAAAACTGGCGAACAAAATGGGCTATCCCGTAATAATCAAAGCTGCCGCCGGCGGCGGCGGACGAGGTATGAGAGCTGTACATAATGATATCAGTCTGCGCTCGGCGTTTAGCTCAGCACGTGCCGAAGCTGAAGTTGCTTTCGGTGACGGAAGAATCTATCTGGAAAAGTTTATAGTCGAACCCCGGCACGTCGAGGTCCAGGTATTAGCCGACATGCACGGCAACGCATTACACTTTTACGAGAGGGACTGCTCCATTCAGCGAAGATATCAAAAGATGATTGAAGAATCGCCCTGTCCCGTCCTGGACAGGCATACGAGAGAGCAGCTTGCCGAAGCCGCCTTGAGAATTATTAAAAAGGCTGAATATGTCAATGCCGCAACGGTTGAGTTTCTTTTAGACAATGATAAAAAGTTCTACTTCATTGAGGTGAATACACGGATTCAGGTCGAACACCCCGTTACTGAAATGGTTACAGGCCACGACTTGATTAAGTGGCAGTTGAAAATCGCCGCCGGTTTACCTATCAAATTTAGCCAGAGAAATATTAAGCAAAGCGGTGTGGCAATTGAATGCCGGATAAACGCCGAGGACCCTGAAAATAATTTTGCTCCTTCGCCGGGCACGATTACCAGATATATTCCGCCCGGCGGCCCCGGCGTCAGAGTCGATACTCACGTCCATCAGGGCTGGACGGTCTCAACAAAATACGATTCGATGATTGCCAAGCTTATTGTCCATCAGAGAACGCGAACCGAAGCCATTGCCACAATGAAAAGGGCTTTGAGGGAATTTGTTATCGAGCCTATCAAAACGACAATACCCGCCTGCCTCGACATCCTCTCCCACAACCTTTTCGTCAAAAACAAAATCGACACCGGCTTCGTCGAACGAAACTTCTAAAAAATCGTGGATTGTTCCTCTTCGAGCAGCTATGATATTCATGACTTATAGAAAACAGCTAAAAAGAGAATATCAAAAATGATATCGAAAGACCGATTCGATAAAGAAATACAAAATATCGTAAATCAGCTTGTACGACTCTATAAGCCGGAAAAGATTATTCTTTTTGGTTCATTAGCCAAAGACCAGATAAATCAAGGAACGGATATCGACCTTTTTATTATAAAAAGCGATGTTCCCAAACTTGGCGTTGACAGAATCCGCCAATTGGATGCACTTATCAAATACAGCCTGGCTACCGATTTTATCGTATATAAGCCCCAGGAGCTTGAGCAAAGGTTGAGATTGAGTGACCCATTCGTAAAAACTATTCTCAAGGAAGGTAAAGTGCTTTACGATGCTGCCTGAAATTGCTAAAGAATGGATAGACAAGGCAGAAGAAGATTACGGCTTTGCCTGCGCGGGCATTTAGTGCACAGATTACTTTCCTCATATATGCTTTCATTTCCAGCAGGCGGCGGAAAAGTATCTTAAAGCCTTTATAGTTGCCAATGACTTGGAATTTAGACCTGTTCATAATCTCCTGGAGCTATTGGAGATTTGCAGACAAAACAATCCAAACCTCGAAGAGCTCCGGCAGGCCTGTCGTTTCCTCAACCCATTTTACATTGATACTCGCTATCCTGTCCACTGGCCCGCTCACTATGATAAAGATACCGCTGTTAAGGCAAAGGAAATGGCTGCTAACATCAAAAACTGGATAAAGAAAACGCTAAACGTCTAATCTTTATCCGGGTTTTCTGTACTGATATGGCCGATTTCAGGTCTTTTTGTTAGAGCCTTGCTTTGTTGAAAAGCCACAAAAACTGTCATTCTGAACGGAGCGCAGCGGAGTGAAGAATCTCTTTATGGCTCAAGAGATGAGATTCTTCGGCCCTTCGGCTTCGCTCAGGGCAGGCTTTCTTTCGCCTCAGAATGACAGTCCATGTTTTCAACAGAGCATTAGAGCCTCTAAATCTCACATCAATCTGGAGTATGTTAAGGCTGATTGTCGTGAAATTCACCTTAACGGAACAAGCACACACAAAGCGGACAGCGTATGGTTTGAAGATGGGTGTATAGGTCAATGCCGACCCTGTAAAATATTCGGGGCCAACCGATATCGCTATCACAGGGTAAAACCTCATACTGCTCGGAGTGACAGCACTACCGATTGGCCCCCACTTACCTAACGCCTTAACCTGGTCTAATTCTGAGGATGGGAGAAGGCTTTCTTTCTGTAAAACAGGAAGAGGATAATTGCCAGAGCAATCAAACCAACGAGCCCATTCTCGCCCAGTGTACTAAGCAGAGCCGTAAGATTGGCAACAATTCCTCCAAAGAAAGGAACCGCATCGCCAAATAGGATTTCAATCGCAATCCCAAGGGCTATTAACAATAAAGCAATTTCAGTAATCTCACCCAGCCATCTTTTTGCCTCTTCAAGAAATCGCATCTTTTTCTCTCCTAAATTGAGTTGTTAAAAAAACCGGCACATCACAAACACACTGGCATTGTAGTCGGCATATATTTTAAATTTCTTTAATTTTATGACTGAATGGTGAAAATATACGCCCAATAAAAAAAGCCCTGTGTACTTAAAAATTCTGACAAAAATGCACCCAAAACCCACCTATCAGCATTGAGATTACGGTTAATTGAGCATATGACGGGCGTAAAAAATCTGTTGACGGCCTTTATGAACAAGTCTAAAGGTTTTTATATTGTCTATAATCCATAACGTCGGTAGCTACAAACAGGTAGAACAATTCCTTTTCCTTTCTCTGAGCTGACAACAGATAAGTATAAAGTGATATATTCCCTCAAAAATCTACCTTTCGCCTTATGGTCTCACCCACTTTTTTATTTATAAATGTTAAGTTGGGCAAATTTCTCTTGACTTAATATGTCAAACTGGGATATTATATGACTATGTTTACAGACTTTATATCTTTTATTTTACGAATATCGCTTATCGCAGCCCTTTGGGCCTTTGTATGGAAGCTTTTGGAGCCCAGAACACAACTCATGCGAATATTGAGGGCCGCAGTGCTCCTGCTCGGCCTTTTAGGTGTCCTGGTCGTGTTGAGAATGACAGAGCGGTGATTATGCCTTCTGCATTTTGTTTCGGTGCCGGTAAATCATCTATCGAGATATGAGCCACGAACGACGAGATACGGGCGACGAATCACTTTTCAAGTGCCGTTAAATCCTCGTATGTTTCGCGTTTTCTGATGACCGAGAAGTTGTCGCCGTCAACGAGCACCTCGGCGGCCCGGCCTCGGGCGTTGTAATTGCTGCTCATACTAAAGCCGTAAGCCCCGGCCGTAAAGACAGAGATTAAATCACCTCGTTCCACCGGCGGCAGGGCCCTGTCCTTTGCAAAGAAATCCGCACTTTCGCAGATTGGCCCGACTACATCAACAACTTCGATACCGTCTAACCGCAAATCTTTCTCCCGCTGCCGTGGAACAAACTTGTCGTCCACTTTTGCAGGCCAGATAAAATGGAAAGCGTCATACAGCGATGGACGAATCAAATCGTTCATTCCCGCATCAACGATAACGAATTTTTTCCTGCCGCTGTGTTTGATATAAAGCACACGAGTAAGCATTATTCCTGCGTTGGCGCAAATGCTTTTGCCTGGCTCCAAGATGAGTTTAAGGTTCTTGTCTTTCAGCAGCGGGACGATACCTGCTGCGTATTCCCCCGCCGAAGGCACCGTATCGGACTCGTAGTCGGCGCCGTAACCGCCGCCTAAGTCGAGAGCTTCGATAGTGTGGCCTTTGCTGCGGAGCCGGTCAATAAGCGGTAAGACTTTTTCAACAGCTTCAACGTATGGGTCAATCTTTGTGCCGCCGGTACCTAAGTGGACATGAATCGCACAGAGATTCACTGCTGCATTGTCGCCGTAATCGGCAAAGACTTTCAATGCCCGCTCGATATCGACGCCGAATTTTGTCTCTTTTTTGCCTGTGGTCAGGAAGGCGTGGGTTTTATAGGCAATATCCGGATTGACGCGCAGAGCAGCTTTGGGTTGTTTGCCATGTTGTCTTGCCAATCGAATCAGGTTTTCCAGCTCTGCTTCCGATTCGATGTTGAAATAGCCGATGTCGGCGCTGAGTGCTTCGATGATTTCGGTATCGGTTTTACCGACACCGGCATAGACGATTTTTGATGGTTCACCCCCGGCCTGCAAAACGCGATACAATTCCCCGCCGCTGACGATGTCAAATCCACTGCCCGCATCGGCCATAAATTTGAGGATATTTATATTACCGCAGGCCTTAACGGAAAAGCAGATTGTCGTATCGAGCCGGCTGTATGCCTGCTGAATCTTTTGCAGATGCTCCTTGAAAGTGGCCTTGCTATAGATATAAACCGGCGTGCCGACCTCGCCGGCGATTTTCTCAACACTTACATTTTCAGCGAACAGCTTGCCGTTTTTATAGTTGAAATAGTCCATATTGTTATTCTTTTTACGAATCGTCCTCGAAAATCACAAAAATCTCCATCTGTGTCGAATAGTATAAAGAATTGGCCGTTAATTGCAAGAAGGCACTTGTTCCTGATGTGTAGGGATAATTTTCGTGTTAAGAGGTGTTGTGAATGAACTATAATTGTGGTTCTGTATATAAATAAAAAATGGAAGGTTTTATCGTAGCGAGAAAACCTTCCATCTTCGCATAACTTGCCGCAGTTGATTACGGCTGAAACAACCGGCTTTAACCGGCAGCCCACCAAAATCCATAGCGATAAGGACAGGCGGGCTTTTGACTAAATAGCTATGCTATTTTTTCTTTTTCTTTTTGGCTTTCTTCTTCGTTACTTTCTTCTTCGTTATTTTCTTCTTTGCCATTATTGTGTCACCTCCTTTTGGCTGACCAAAAATCCTTTTACGTTATACTTAACGTTACAATACTGATTTACAATAAGGAACTCCGTTAAAAAAATATACAAAAAAGTTAATTATTTTTCATATTTTTTTATCGACCAAAAGTTTATAAATACTTTATAAAAATTTTGTCTTCAGTATTTTACACAACTTCATATATTGTTTACCATACTCTTTAATAAAACGATGCAAATTGTTTTATTGTAATTAAAGCTCTTACTAAAACTGAAAAGCTGCTTTGTTGTAATTACCCTTGTCGGAGTCGATTTATTTGACTTATAGGTTGATTTCGGGTGTTTTGATTGTCAAAGAAGGCTTTTATTGTGTCACTATGTAATATGTTTTCAAAATGTTATGGAACGCAAGAATAAAGTAAAAACCAGATTACACTTTAAATGTTTTATTATTTGCTGATATTTTTGTTGGTTAAAGTTTTTTAATTTCTTTCGTAATATTTTTTCAACAACGCACAGTTTGGTTGTTAGTTTTGTATGGCAAAAAGAAAAATAGCTTTGTTCGGCGGCACGTTCGACCCCGTTCATCTCGGCCATACTGCTGTCGCTGCGGATGCAGCCAAACATATTGGCGCAGAGAAAATCATTTTCATTCCCGCAAAGCGCTCTCCACTCAAAGGTTTCCTGCCGAAAGCAGATGATGCTCATCGCCTTAAAATGATAGCTCTCGCAATCGCCGAACAAAAGGGTTTTGAAGTAAGTGATTGCGAATTGAAAAAGCCGGCGCCGAGCTACACTTTGGATACCATAAAGCAGTTCCAGGCCGAATACGGCAGCGACACTTTAATCCATTGGCTCGTGGGCGCCGATAGCATCGATGATTTGGCGTATTGGCACCAAATTGTCGAGCTGATTGATGCCTGTAATTTAACCACTATGTACAGAGCCGGCTGCGAACACCCGAATTTTGCCAAATTTGAGGCTCTATGGGGTCCTCAGCGCATCGAAAAACTCCGGCAAAATGTTATCCAAACCCCTTTGATTGATATAAGCAGCACCGAAATACGAGAAAGATTAGCCGCCGGTCGCGATGTAACCAATATGCTGCACCCGGCCGTTGCCGACTATATACACAAACACGGTCTCTACCAATCAAAAACAATAGCAGACAGTCCATAACGTGCACCTTGGTACTACACGCTATTTTTTTCGACCGACTTTATCAGCCAGTCATACCAGTCGGTCATACCTTCACCGGTCTTAGCGGATATTGGAAAAATCTCGATACTCTTATTTAGTTTGCGGGCATCGGCCTTCGCTCTTTTGATATCAAAATCCACCTGCCCACCCGGCAGCAGGTCTATTTTGTTTATAAGCAGCACCTTTGACTTTGCAAAAATGGCAGGGTATTTGGCCGGCTTGTCGTCACCTTCTGCGACGGACAGCACAACCATCTTGCCCGCCTCACCAAGTTCAAAAGCCGATGGGCAAACCAGATTGCCTACGTTCTCAATAAAAATCAAATCCAAATCTTTAACAGGCAATTGTTTTAGTGCCCCGTTTATCTGAAGCGCTGATAAATGGCAGGCGCCTTCGGTGTTTATCTGAACAACAGGCGCTTTAGTCGCTCTGATTCTCTCAGCATCTATGTCGGTCTGTATATCGCCTTCAATAACACCGATTTTAATTTTGTCTTTTAAGTCGCTTATCGTTCTGGCAAGAATTGTGGTCTTACCCGAGCCGGGGGACGAAATCATATTCAGGCATAATTTCTTCCGCTCAGTTAAAAACAGAATGTTTTCAAAAGCATACTTCTCGTTTTCACTGAGAATTTTCTTACCAACGCTAATCTTTTTCATAGTGTCAATCCGCTTGGAGTTCTATCTCTTCGAGTAACAAAGGCGCATCGGCCAACAATTCAAAGTCTTCACTGCTGCACTTCGGACATCTCGGACACGAAAACTCAACATCAAAATCTTCATTACAATTCTTACATAGTCCTTGTATTGGCTTATGCTCTATTTCTAATTTCACACCTTCGCATAAGGTACCTTTGGTGATTGCCTCAAAGGCAAAACAAAGTGCTTCGTCATTGATAGGGTTAAGCGTCCCACAGCTAATTTTGGCACTAATGGGCTTTGCATTGTGTTTTGCAGCTTCGTATGATATTGTCGTCAGCAGGCTCTCAGCCACCATCATTTCGTGCATCAGCATATCCTCGGCAGTTCTTGCCCGTATGGCATTTGCACAATTCTTTTTCCGCCGATTTTGGTTATCATTTCTACCACAGGCACATCACGGCTCTGGCAAACCTCACCGATTATTCTTGCCTCTTTGCCCAACGGATGATTTTTGCAAATCCTCAAACAATCGTCCGCCGATTCCGGCGAGACAATCGCAATGAATTTGCCTTCGTTGGCGATTGTCAGCACGTCGAAACCAAGCATATCGGCTGCCGCCTGCACTGCCGGCCTGACCGGTATATCAGCTTCGCGAATTTCGATGCTCAGCCCGCTGCCTCTTGAGATTTCGTTAAGTGTCGCAGCTATCCCACCACGGGTCGGGTCACGCATAAATTTTATACCGTTCGTATTCTCCAACAGCTCACAGGTTAGCCCTGCCAGGCCCGCACAGTCACTTTGCAACTGCGATTGAAATTTGATGTCCTCTCGCTGCGAAATAATAGCCATCCCATGGTCGCCTATTGTGCCGTTGATAATGATTTTATCCCCGACGGCAATCCTCTCGAAACCCATCTCCACCTCGGCTAATTTTACCCCAATTCCTGCTGTGTTTATGAAAATCTTATCAGCCGCACCGGCCTCAACGGTTTTGGTGTCACCGGTAACAATACTGACATTATTTTGGCGGGCGGCTTCACCTATACTGGCTAAAATCTTTTCGAGCAGCTTAAACTCAAAGCCATCTTCAATTATTAACGACAAAGATAAAGCAACGGGCCTCGAGCCGGCAACAGCTAAGTCATTTACCGTCCCGCAAACAGCTAATTTCCCGATATCTCCGCCGTTAAAGAACAATGGCTTTACAACGTAGCTGTCCGTGGTAAAACACAGCGAGTTCGAAGCAACATTCAGCTTTGCCGAATCACCTAATTCAGCGAGGACCTCATTATTGAGTCTCGGCAGAATATGGTGGCGGATTAGTTCATCCATCAGTTGTCCGCCGCCGCCGTGTGCAAGTAAGATTCTATCGTGTTTGCTTGTTTTCTCCATTATCCCTGATTTCCTGATACCCTGTTATCCTGATTTCCTGATACCCTGTTATCCCGATGCCCTGATACCCTGACGTCCTGATATTCTGATTCCGCCATACTTAAACCACGCCGCGCACGCCCCTTCGGAGCTTACCATACAGGGCCCAATCGGTTCCTGTGGCGTACAGTTTTGACCGAACAATCCACATTCCGGCGGCTCTATCAATCCACACAGCACTTCGCCGCATCGGCACCCCTTTCTTTCTTCGCATGGCATTTCGGTTATGTTAAATCGAGTAAGGGCGTCGAACCGACTATATTTTTCTTTTAGCTTAAGCGTGCTTTTTGCTATTTTTCCCAGTCCTCGCCAGTAGCCGTCCACCGCTTCAAAGCACTCAGCGACGATTTCTTGTGCAGCTATGTTACCCCTCTCGGTTACAACAGCATTGTATATTGATTTTAGCTCGGCTTTGCCGGCCGCGAGCTGCCGACAGATTTCACCGAGTCCTTCCATTATTTGCAGCGGCTCGAAGCCGGCCACCACGCAGGGCCGACCAAAATCTTCCACAATCTCGGCAAAAGCACCGTAGCCGATTATCACACTGACGTGCCCGGGACAAAGAAAGGCATCTATTTTATCATTTTTTGCGCTCAAGAGTGCCCGCATCGCAGGGGTAACCAGCTTATGCCCGCTCAAAATACAGAAATTATTGACCTGCTGTTCAGCCGCTTCTTTTACCACCACAGCGGTGGCAGGCGCTGTAGTCTCAAAGCCGACCGCAACGAATACGACCGTTTTTTCAGGATTGTCTTTAGCCAATTGCAGGGCATCTTCACTGCTTAGAACTACTTTGATGTTGGCTTTTGCCTGCTTTCTTTCGAGCGAGCTGTTTTTGCCGGGAACTCGAATCATATCACCGTACGTGGCAATTAAACAATCATCGCGGTCCACTAATTGCAAAACAATATCGATATAGCCCTGGTCGGTAACGCATACCGGACATCCCGGCCCGGATAAAAGTTTCAACCGTTTCGGCAAAGTTGACCTTATCCCGTTGCGGAAAATAGAGACCGTGTGAGTACCACAGACCTCCATTATATTTATCTGCCGCCCAAGCTTCTTACAAGCTGAGTTCATAACGCTCTGTGCTTTTTGGATTCTATCAAGCATACTTTTCGTATCTTGTTATTTGGGTTATCCGGGTATCAGGTTATCAGGTGGTGGGCATCAGGTTATCAGGTTAGCTTGCCTAAAGCCGGATTAGTTTCTCCTGATGCCCTGCTCTGCTGATATCCTGCATCCTGGTTTCCTGATGTCCTGATATCCATCCGTGTTTTGCTTCACGTTTTTCTATCCTGAAATCTTATTCGGTGTATCTTGAAATTCGTTAATTTCTGCAATAAGCTGCCAGGTCTTTTTAGCCTCTTCTTCATCGACAAGCGAAATGGCAAAGCCGGCGTGTATCAATACCAAATCTCCTAATTTAGCTTGCGGCAGGAGCGTAGTTTTAGCTTTCCAGCGGTTGCCCATCGCATCGACAACCGCCCTGTCCCCCTCTAACTCCACTATTCTTGCCGGTATCGCCAAACACATAATTTATGTCGTATTGTTGTGCTCCATTTAGTTTCTTTTTTAGATTAAAAAGTACTTCGGTTCAACACCTTACGTATATTAAATATGTCAAAAAAACCCAGACCTCTGCTCAGCGCACTTCTGAGGAAATTCAGCCTGTAAGACAGAAAAAGCCTAAACCCTGTTAAGCCTGTCCAATAAGCCCCTGACTTCGTCATATTGCAACTGAATGACAGGTTGGCACGGGGAGCTATAAGATTGCAAAATCCTGTCGTAGTCAGGGATTTCCCACTGCTCCAAAATATTTTGATTATTATTTGTCAAAATTGTGGTTACTTTATTCGCACCCTTTCGATAGCAAAAATTGAAACGGCTGTAGTTAGCGGGAATACTGAGCAGGTTCCATTGATAATACCAAACCTTCTCGGTATCATGTAATATGACCATCGGGACATTTCTTTCCATTGCCAGGTTGGCCACCAAACACCTTGTCTCTGCAGCGCCATCACTAAAAACCAAATCAAAGTGTTGATTGTTGGCATCAAGGTGCTCGAATACTACCCGCGGATCAAGCTGAAAAACGGGGTGCCAGTTTGCTAAATGGATTTGGGCTTTTATTCTTTCATACCATTCTTTACTTTCTTGCTCCACGCTGACAACCACCTCGGCATGGTCAACGAGAAATGGTGTGCTGAACTCGCCGAGACCAAATTCAAGAGCCTTCTTTATCTCAAAAGTTGCGAATACTTTTTCGAATATAGGTAAATGACTGGCGTAGTTGTCAAGTTCCATTGTGTAATCCCACTACCCTTGCCGGTGTTGTCAAACACATATTTAGTTTCTCGTGAATCTTATTTCGTAATTCAATTTATTGTTTCTGAATACTGAATATCGCCGGTCTTGTCCTAATTCTATTGTTTGATGCGTTTTGAGTCAACCTTTGGTTTGTGGAGTAGTTAAGTCCATTTCTAATGACTGTAATTTTGGCCATTCGTCTCTTAAGTAGTCTGTAAAAAGTGTTTGACAAGGAAAATAGAAAGTCTATTCTTCTTTAAGCCGTGAATGGATAATCCGGGCATATGAGAGTTATCTATGAATATAGAGAAGTTTCTCTACGAAAAACGCAATGATATTCGCGCAATTGCTGCCAAGCATGGTGCATATAATATTCGTATCTTCGGCTCTGTTGTACGCGGCGAAGCCGGCCCGGATAGCGATATAGATTTTCTCGTTGACGCAGGCCCAGCCACAAGCTCCTGATTTCCTGCCGGCCTTATATTAGACCTTGAAAAAATTCTTGGACGCCGCGTCGAGATTGTTACTGAGAAGGCACCAAGTCCCTATATCCGCGAGCACGTGCTTGCCGAGGTTAAACCGTTATGAGAGACGATACCGTTTACTTACGCCACGTCCAGGAGAATATCCGGCGCATCGAGAACGCATCCTGTATGATTGGAATCTTGACCATTTGTCTCAAAACCAGATTTTATAAGAAATGCTTGACAACGGAATGCACAGAATTTATCCTTTGTAGTTGACAGGTACGCATATTACAAAATAGTAATGGTAATGGAGACCAATCATGAATTGGCATGACTATATAACAGTTGATCCAGATGTTTGTCATGGTAATGCCTGCCTAAAAGACACACGTATTATGGTGTCGGTTGTGCTTGACAACTTGGCAGCAGGTCTTTCAATAGAAGAGATTTTGCGTAGCTACCCATCGCTCAAACAAGAGTCGATTCTGGCAGCTATTTCCTACGCAGCTGAACTTACACGGGAACGAATCATACCGATGCCGGTATAGAACTGGTTATGAATTTTAAAATTGATGAAAATATACCCGTAGAAGCTCGCAGAGTTACTCAAGAAAACAGGATACGATGCCACAACTGTATCAGAGCAAGGTCTTATTAGCACTTCTGATACAAATCTTGTTGTCGTCTGCCGGAAAGAAAACAGTGTCATCATAACATTGGACACTGATTTCACTGATATCAGAACATACCCTCCCAATAATTTCTCCGGAATTATCGTGATGCGATTGAATCGACAGGATAAACATCATGTTCTTGAGGTTTTTGAACGCATAATACGTCTATTTTCCCAAGAGCCATAGACCGGCACTTATGGATTATTGAAGAAAACAGAATAAGAATAAGGAGCTAAGAAACCGCATAGATATTAGCTGCGATTGCCGCCTGGCCCAGCGATATTCCGCCTTCATTTGATGGCACTTCACGGTTAAATAATACTGAAAAATCGTTCTGTTTTAACTGCTTTATTAAACGGTTTATCAAATACCGGTTACAAAATACGCCGCCGCTAAGCGCAACGGTGCTCAAGTTTGTCTCCAACCTGCAAATCACAGCGAAACTGAGCAGAATTTCCGAGATAGTGTTGTGAAATTTCGCCGAAATTATGCTGATGGCTGTCTCTTTTCTGATGTCAACGATTAACTGCTTTAATATCTTGCCCAAATCAATCTGCAGCGGTTCACCTGCTCTGTTTATAAGTTCAAAATCGTAGTGCTCTTCGATTTCGTTCTCAATTGCTGCCTCAAGTGCCATTGGCAGTTGAGCATCGAAGTGATTGTAGCTGCCCAGGCCGAGCATAGCGGCAACCGCATCGAAAACCCTGCCCAAGCTGGAAGTCTCTACACAATTGACGCCTTTCTCAAGTTGCTCTGATATAATCCGTAGTTTGTTTGTGTCAGGCTCGATTCGTTCAAGCAGCCACTCGAATTTCTGTAAGGTAAATTCGCTGCCGTATGCTTTTTTTAATAATGACAGAGCGGGTCTTACGGCCTCTTTGCTTGCCTTATCCGCCCCTGCCAGTGAATAATAATCCAAATGGCCGAACCGCTCATATTTCTCTAACGATGCAATCATGCACTCACAGCCCCAGATTGCCCCATCTGTCCCATAGCCGGTGCCGTCCGCTGCAAGTCCGATGACAGGCCCGCTAAGGCCGTGCTCGGCCAAAACAGATGCAATATGCGCCCAGTGATGCTGAATGCCAATCACTTTTGAACTCTCCAGCGACAGTGCATATTGTGTGGATAGATAGCCCGGGTGAAGGTCATAGGCCACTACTTCGGGTTTGACTTCAAACAATTTAGCTAAGTGCTCGATTGAATTGATATAATGATGATAGACCTCCGCATCCTCAAGGTCGCCTATATGTTCGCTGCAAATAAGCTGGTTTTGTTTTGCAAAACAGAAAGTATTTTTTAAATCCGCTCCTGCTGCAAATATTTCCCGCCGGCAGTTTTGTTCCGTAAAGATTGGGCTTGGCACATATCCTCTGGCTCTTCTTAAAAGGACCGGCTGTTCGTCCACAAAATGAACAATTGAGTCATCAACCTGCCGGTAAATTTCTCTATCGTGCACCAAAAAAGCATCTACAACTTCGCCAAGGCGTTCAAGCGCCAGGTCATTTTTACAAATCAACGGCTCATCGGAAATATTGCCGCTGGTCATCACCAGAACATCCGTCCCGCGGTTGTTTAACTGCTCGAACAAAAGGAAATGCAGCGGCGCATAGCAAAGCATAAAACCATAGGTGTCAACACCTTCAGCGACTGATGGAGCTATCGGGCTGTTTGGTTTTTTGGGCAATAAAACAATCGGGCTTTGCGGACTTTTTAAGAGCTGCTCTGCTGATTCGCTTACAATCGCATATTTTTTTATCTTTTCAATCGAACCAGCCATCATAGCAAAGGGCTTATGGTCTCGCTTCTTGCGTTCCCGCAATAGTTCCACCGCCTTGTTGTTAAGTGCATCGACCGCTAAGTGAAATCCGCCGATACCCTTTATTGCTGCAATTTTTCCGGCTGAAAGTAAGTGCGCGGTTTCAGAGATTACCTTCTCGGTTTGAGTTTCGATTGTTTTTCCTTTGTTGTCTGTCAGCCGGATTTTCGGCCCGCATTCGCCGCAGGCAACAGGCTGGGCGTGGAAACGACGGTCGGTTACAACCGTGTATTGAGCAGCGCATTTATCGCACATCTTGAAGACCGACATCGTGGTATTAGGCCTGTCGTAGGGAATATTTTTGACTATCGAATATCTCGGCCCGCAGTTAGTGCAGTTTATAAATGGATAGCCGTACCGGAAGTTCTTTCTGTCGCTCATCTCTGCAAGACAATCTCGACAGGTGGCAATATCAGCAGTTACCTGAGACAGCGGTGCTCCCTGCGAGTCGCTGGCTCTGATGATGAATTCACTTTCATCTTCGACTGTCGGGATATCGACTGTGTTACAGGATTTTATTTCCGCCAGCGGCGGCTTGTCGGTATCGGATTGTAATCGAACCAAGAACTCGGCTATTTTTTCAGCTCTCCCCTGCAGTTCGATGGTAACGCCTTTTGTGTCGTTATAGACGACACCGGACAGCTTCAGCCCCTGTGCTATTCTATACACAGCCGGTCGAAAGCCAACTCCCTGCACACGTCCCGTTATGAATATTCTTTGTCTTTTAATCACAATCTTTTTTTCTTAATATTCTTTATTGATGACTATTGATTACTAATCGATAATTATTTAGAATGTAAACAAAAGATAAAAATAGTAAATAGAAAATAATAAATGGTACATCGTCTGGGGCCATAGCTCAGTTGGGAGAGCGCTTGCATGGCATGCAAGAGGTCGTGGGTTCGAATCCCATTGGCTCCATTTTACCTGAGCTTTCGGAAGTGTTTTTGAGATGTAAACTTACCGAAGCGCTCTGGTATTCTGTAACACGTCTGTTAGTCCTAAGGACTCCGCCGTAAGGCGTCCTGTGGACTTGCGGAGAAGCGTGCGTTTCCGCAACGAATTTAATGGCTGTAGGGGCGGTTCGTGAACCGCCCCTACCACCAGTCTATACCATTTCTTAATGACCGGCTCGCTCATACACTTATCAGATATGCTTATTTACCTGCCTTGCAATGCAGCAGTCAGCAGGAGGTTTCCATTATAAATACATTGCTGCCCCCGCCGGACTTACTTCCAAGAACATAAAAGCTTTCATTCCCCTCGGAAGAAACGAGCAGGTCAAGCTCGTCCCCTTCAAAAACTTCTGACAAATAGGTGGCTTGCAGGAAACGGATGTTCCCCTTGAATTTGAATATTCTTCTCAATGCATCAATGCCCCATCGCACATATTCCGTATTGTTAACATGTCCATTCAAATCTATCGAGCTGTAAGGCACGCGCACCTGCTCAATGTCACTGTAGCTACATTGTGGCTCCAATCTGCTCAGCTCACCTGATATCGCATTGGGCCCGCTTTTTGGCAAGCCCAGCTCAAGCCGGAATAGATTCTTCGGTCGGTTCTTCTGTCTGTCCAATACCATCCATTCGCTGCCGGCTCTCAATAAATCGCGACCATATTGGTCTTTACCGACAAACTCTCTCCTGGCCATCAAACGAGTATATCCGCTTGGCCATGTTTTGACGGTAATTGTATCATTCCATTTCGGAAATCTATCGATTTCTATTCTGAGGTTCGACAGCACCCAATAGCTGTCTATTTCATTCATTTTGCCAAATCCAAGGCAAAGCTGTTCTGCATGGATAGCTGCAATTTCTTGTAAATACTGCATAAGCAAATTTATCTTGATGTTTCCATCAGCCTGGCACTCATACGTCTTAACTGTGAATTTACCTTCTTTGATTTCGCTCGCCTCGTTGTGCACCCGAGTAACTCCTTGTATGACCTTGCTTACTTAATCGTGCCTATTATAATTGCTGTTTATCCTCTTTGCAAAGACGTAGCTCGACCGGCTTACGTGTAGCTCGTCCGTTATTGCCCCAAAACAAAGGGGCCTATACCAATCAGGTATAGGCCCCGAATTCATCCCGCCCGTCTTCTACCATAAGGTATCTGCCGAAAGTCATTCTGTGGACTGCGGACTATGTGTTTAGCCAGACTAAAGACGTACCCATTTACGACGGGCGGGATTAACGCAAATCTGCTATATCAACCACGTTAGATATGAAAAATACGACGTTATCTAACGGGGTCAACCACGCCCCCATATCTTGTTTCGCAAGAAGCAATGGGGGCCAGCCAAATATCGGCTTACGGTGCCGGAGGATACAGACGAATATCGTCGAAGTACATCGTACCTGAACCGCCGGCCTGCGGATTTTTCTTATTGCCTAACCCAAGGGCAATCGTATTGACATTGGCGAGGTTCACGCCCTGGTCTGCAAATGCCTGCAAGTCGATGTTCCATCGGGTCCAGGTAGCTATCTGCGCTGCCTTTGGATTATCGTGAGAGACCACCGCACTGCCATTAAGAGCAACATACAATGTCTCGGCAGCGTTAGCCGAATCGCCCCTGAACCAAATTGTCAGCGTGTTGACACCATTCTCGGTCCAGTCACGCGGATAGGTCAGCGTCTTCTGCGCCTCCGAATACTTCAGGACGCTGTTGTCGTAGAATAGAGGCATCGATTGGCTGCCTCCGTGAACAATAGTTTCCTCGGTATAAGAAGGAGTGTTTTCATCACCCACGGCTGAGCCGGTCCCGTTACCGGGAGAGTAGGGCTGAGTACCCGGCGTGCCATAGCCAAGCCCGTCTTTCCACGCGTACCATATCTGGTTCTCGCCGGCGTTGTAGTCCTCAAAATCGTCAATGATAAGGAAGTTAGCTGTTGTAAAGCTCCAGAGGTTGCCTGCCCACGGACTATCCGGATTGGTGTTATTGACCTCATCAACACGCCAGTAGTAAGTGGTATCCCACTGGAGTTTACCGGGGTCATAGCTCTCAGAGCCAAGGTTCCTGGTGCCTTTGTACTCTGGTGAACTTGTACCGGCATTTTTCACGGCATCTTTATCATCGCCGAAATAGACCTGATGCGAAGCGGCTGCTTCTCCCGCTCCCCACTTAAGAGTCGGTGTCTGCTTAACACCTGTGGCACCGTTAGAGGGGTTCGCGCTGCTTGCCTTTACAGGTAACGATAGTGCCGCCTGAGGAACCACTTGCTTTGACGTTTTTGGACCTTGCCAACGCAACTGGGCCGCGGCGGCGAGGTCGTATTCAAAATATTCCATCACAAGGGAATATTTCCCGGCGACAAGTTCAATCGTTCCGCTATTCTCGACAGCCCTATGCTCAGTCCAGTTATCAACGACTAACTGGTCATTCACCCACAGGCGGACACCGTCATCGCTCGTAGTATAGAAGGTCCAGGTCCCGGAGAACGGTATCTCCACCTCACCAGTCCATTGTATGGAGAATTGATCGTTGTCGACCCTTGGATCCGGAGACTCCTCGACCCAGGCAAAGTTAATCTGGGCATCTTCGCGCTCCAGTACCAGTGTCTGGAAAGGTTCCGTTGGAGGAACCGAACCGGACCAATGACAGTACGACCCTCTCAGGCCGCCACCTTCACGAGTAGTAGTAAAGCTCCAGACGTCACCTTTATACCTCTCGATGGCATCAAACTCATCGACCCGCCAGTAGTAAGTCTTCTCAAATTCAAGCGTGCCGGGAGTATAGGTTGTAGGTCCCTGAGGGACACCGCCAACGGCACTGTTCACATCGTCAAAATTATCGCCGAAGTACACAGTATGCAATTTCGCACCGAACCCGGGAGCCCAGCTAAGGATTACATTCGGGTCCACAAATTTAGCACCATCAGGCGGATCAGGGTCGTACGCAACCTTGGACGGAACCTTAAAGCTCCAAACATAGCCTTTCCATGGACTGTTCGGGTCCGTGTCATTGACTTCATCGATTCGCCAATAGTAAGTCGTTCCGGGGACAAGACCCTCCGGATAAGGAAATCCTGGAAAGCCGGCAACAAAAAACGTCTCGGTCCGATTGCCCTGGAACGTATCGGCGATACCATCGTTCACATCATCAAAATTCTCGCCGAAATATACATCGTGTGAGACTGCACAACCTCCCGGCGTCCAGCTAAGGCTCACCCATGTATCCGGATGTAGGCCACCATCAGCAGGGACGGGTCTACGGGCCTCATAGGTCAACAAGAGCCATTTATTATACATGTACTCCTCGACGGCCTCCATTTCCCCGTCAGTGAGCGCCCGGCTGTAGACCAGGATCTCTGCCACATCGCCGTCCCAACCCAGGCCACCGTAAAAATCGAACCCGGCGATCCGCCCTTCTGACATGGCGTTTTGGATGCCGTGATTGATGTCACGGCGTTCGCCAAGAAACTCTCCGTCGCGATATACGTCCATGACACCGGTGATGCTATTGAGCCGGACTACGTTGACAGTAAAGCCTTCTATCAGCTCCGAATGATCGTAATTCACCTCCCATCGCATGCCGGGCCCTCCGCCCAACATAATGTAGGTATTGTCCATGTGGAAGCCCCCTGGAGTTGTTACGCCAAAACCACCTACTTCACCCCAGGCGATATATCCTTGGTGGTAATGTGGCCAACCCTGACCTTCTCGTTCAAGCTCAGTTTTCATTAGACTTCTTTGCATTCGGCTACGGCTGACGCCAATCACCGTTATGTCTTTGTTATTGGGGCTGTAATCAAACGCCATGGACTCACTATATATGTCATGGAATGTTACTGTACCGAGACCACGTAGCATGTACTCGCCGTACGTGGCACCACCATCGCCCCCGCTTGCGTGGCGGTCATTGCCCGATGTGTCGTCCCAACTTCTGATGCTGTCGCCGGGAGCCAGGCCGGTGATGGCCGATGCGTCGAAACGCAGCTCCAGGCCATCCGCTACCGGTAGCTCACGCGCACTCACGGTAGTCCCGACCACAGCCAGCACCAAAACAAAAAAAAATAAATAAACCAATTTCCTGCACATAATTAGTCCTCCTTTGAAAAATTTAATATAGGTTGTTAATTGAAATACAAGAAAATGAACGCCAAACACAACGCTTTCGCTGCGACTCTGTGTCTTGCATAATAGCTCCTCCTCTATTCGGAAAACAAAAAGAATTGCGCCTGCTGGATGACCTCAAAGCCACAGATGCCCGACTGCGCAGGCACAAGCTTTACTGTTTTCGTTTATACCAAATCAGCCACCTTCCCGTCAAGGAAAATCTTTGGGACGGCTGGGATGTCAAGCGGGACACATACACAGCACTCTATTACTGCAACCGCTTTGGTAACCTGGAGCTGCCGTACCGCGACCCTGTCATCTCTTGTATGTACCCGATTCCCTTTGCTCGGCGTTCAGCACCTCCTGAGATACCACCAACGCTTGAGGTAAATCTCAGCAACGAAGGCGAATTTGTGCTCGTGGATATGCAGCAGAAATTCAGCTAAAGGCTTGTTTTTCAAGTCGGTATTCAATATGATACTTCGGTGATAGAAAAAATTGTCGAATTGTTAAGGGAGCAGAAATGAACCTGGATTTTTCCTATTACATGCCGACCAGAATTATCTTTGGCTGCGGTAAGCTGAATGAGCTTAAAACCACGCCGTATCTTCCCGGGAAGAAAGCCCTTATTGTAATCGGCGTATCCGGAGCTATGAGGAAATACGGATATCTCGACAGAGTTCTCAAGTACCTTGAGGAAAATGGGGTTGAGACGGTTGTGTACGATAAAATTCAGCCTAATCCTGTCTCCGAACATGTTGAAGAAGGGGCATCAGTCGCCAGAGAAAACGGCTGTGATTTTATCGTCGGTCTTGGAGGCGGCAGCACTCTTGATTCATCTAAGAGCATAGCGGTTATGGCGGTTAATCCGGGTAAGTATTGGGACTACATAAACCGAGGAAGCGGCGGCAGAAAAACACCCGCTAACGGTGCTCTACCTATAGTAGCCATAACCACAACCGCCGGGACAGGAACCGAAGCCGACCCGTGGACGGTGATAACCAGGAGCGACACAAACGAGAAAATCGGCTGGGGAAACGATTCGACCTTTCCGACCCTGTCGATCGTTGACCCGGAGTTAATGGTAAGCGTTCCTCCGAAAACGACCGCTTACACCGGTATGGATGCGTTCTTTCACTCGGTCGAAACGTACCTCGCAACGCTCAATCAGCCGGCCAGCGACCGTTTGGCGCTGGAGGCAATCAGCCTTATTACAAAATACCTGCCAATCGCCGTCAAAGACGGCGCGAATATGCAGGCCAGAACCAAACTGGCCTGGGCCAATACCGAAGCGGGGATATGCGAGTCACTGTCTCGTTGTATATCACTTCATTCTATGGAACATCCCGTTAGTGCTTACTATCCTAACGTTGCTCACGGCTGCGGTCTTACGATGCTTTCGGGTTCCTACTTCACCTTTTTAGCCGAAAGAAATCCGGCACGCTTCCCCGACCTTGCCGGGGCAATGGGAGAAAACATTGACGAGCTCCCAAAAAAAGATAGGCCTATGGCATTTATCACCGGATTGAAGAATCTCATCAAAAATGTAGGGCTTGAAAAAGAAAAGCTCTCCGATTTTGGGATTGAAAAAAGCCGGTTGAGAACTTTTGCTGAAAACTCCTTCTATACGATGGGCAGTCTTTACGATATAACGCCGGTCAAATTAACATTGGACGACGTTATTGCCATTTATGAAAATGCGTACTCATGATGTTGCTTGATGGAGAAAGTCGCTAAATAAGGTCGTCAATCTCAATCCCAATTACCGCAGATTCGCCGTCTTTTGGCGGAATCATTAATATTGTCGTTTCCGCGTAAGCGGGAACGATTGTGAATTGAAAAGGGCCTATGCTGAATCCTTCGGCATAGGCCCCGAATCGATGCGAATCTGTTATATCAACGAAACAATTTCAATTGTCACTTAAATCCAAACTTACGGTGCCGGTTATGGAGTCGGCCGATACAGCCGAATATCATCGATGTACATCGTACCTGAGCCACCGGCCCGCGGATTCTTCTTGTCTCCAAAACCAATAGCAATCGTATTGACATTGGCAAGATTCACGCCCTGGTCTGCAAATGCCTGCAGGTCGATATTCCATTGGGTCCAGGTGTCTATCAGAGCCGCATTGGGATTATCATGATGGACAACCGCGTTACCATTGAGAGCAACATACATCGGCTCAGGGTCGTTACTGAGCATAGTTGCACCGATGGCCTCGTGAGTCCAAATCATCGGAGTAACTGTGCCGGTGGTCTTGACGTCGGAGAATCCGGCCTCACAGACCGCATTAACGTTATGGCTGGTCAGCGCCAGACCGATATAGACATTCGGAGGCATTGAAATCCTCTGTGGATTCCATGACATCGCCTGCCAGGTAACGCCGTTACTGGAGTAGTAGCCATTAAAGTTGCCGGCGGCGTCACGCTCTAATTTCACCCAGTAGGGTGCCGTGATTGCTGTTTGCTGAGGCGTTACTACAGAAGTATCGCTTGTGGCGCTACTGCCAGGAGTCAGCCTACCCTGGAATCTGCATCCGTTGCCGGGTGTGATATAAACCGCAGCGAATTTCGAGCCTGGGTCAAGCGTTTCACGAATCATCACGCCGGCCTTGGCCCAGGGGTCCGTGTTCTGGACACTGAGCACCTGTGCCGAAATCGTCCCGGCCCCGGACAATTGCTTCCATGCGTAGCGGAATTCGTCAGCAGTGCCCCAAATATCCACGCCGGCGCCGCTCATTGTGTAGGTTCCGGCCGGTTCCTCTAACAAACCTGCAGGATTGCCTCTGAACCAGATAGTCAATGTTTTAATACCATTTTCGGTCCAGTCACGCGGATAAGTCAACGTCTTCTGCGCCTCTGAATACTTGAGGACGCTGTTGTCATAGAATAATGGCATCGCTTGGCTGCCTCCATGAACGATAGTCTCTTCGGTGTAAGAAGCGGTGCTTTCGTCTCCCACGGCTGCGCCGGTCCCGTTACCGGGATAGGCCGGTTCCTTACCATGCGCGGCATAGCCGAGCCCATCCTTCCACGACCACCATATCTCGTTTTTGCCAACATCGTAGTCCTCAAAATCGTCCACGACAAGGAAGTTGGCGGTCGTAAAGCTCCAGAGGCTGCCTACCCACGGACTGTCGGGGTTGACGTTATTGACCTCATCGACACGCCAGTAGTAGGTGGCATTCCACAGGAGTTTTCCGGGGTCATAACTCTCAGAACCAAGGTTCCTGGTGCCTTTGTACTCGGGTGAGCTTGTACCGGCATTGCGGACGGCCTCCTGGTCGGTGCCGAAATAGACTTCATGCGAAGAAGCATAATCTCCAGCAGCCCAGGTAAGAATAGTTGTCTGTTTTACATCTGTGGCACCGTTGGGTGGACTCGGGCTGCTGGCCTTTATTGGTGGAGACAACGCTGCCTGCGGAATAATTTGCCTTGGTATAGAAGGACTCCGCCAATATAGCTGCCATTCCGCTTCTCCAGTACTTTCATAACCCTCCAATACTATCGTATAGGTCCGACCCGCAACGAGTTCTATCGGTTCGCTGCGGTTCTCTTGACGGTCGTGGTCAGTCCAGTTATCGATGATCAGCTTACCATCCAGGTACAGACGTACGCCATCATCGCTACCGGTTACGAAGGTAACAGGCTCGGAGAAGGCCGCTTCCAGCTCCCCGGTCCATCTGACCGAGAAGTTATCCTCGTTGACCCCTGGCGGGGGGTTTGGCCCCGGGTTCCAGTAGAAGTCGATTTGAGGGTCTATACGGGTCAGCACCGGTATGCCGCTCAAGTCCATGTTGTTGAAGTACTCTCCTTTTATACCACCGCCGGCCTTTGCTGTTACAAAGCTCCAAACCTCGCCTTTATGCGTGCCGAAACCATCGAATTCATCGATACGCCAGTAGTAAACCTTCTCTAACTCAAGGGGACCGGGAGTATAGGTTGTAGTTCCCTGGGGGAAACCCCCAGTGGCATTGTTCACATCGTCAAAATTGTCCCCGAAGTACACGGTGTGTAGTTTCGCACCGAAACCTTCCGTCCAGCTAAGTTTAACATTCAGGTCAATAAATTTTGCCCCATTAGGTGGCTCGGGGGCATAGGCGGCTCTGGGGGGAATCGCAAAGCTCCAGACTTGGCCTTTGTATTTCGTCGTGCCATCAGCTTCAACCTCATCGACTCGCCAGTAGTAAGTTGTGCCCGGAACAAGGCCGTCCGGATAAGGAAATCCGGGAAAACCGGCAACAAAATACGCGGAGGGCTGGTTGCCCCGGAATGTGCTCTCAGCGCCGGCGTTCACATCGTCAAAATTCTCGCCAAAATATACATCGTGTGAGACGGCAGTCTCTCCCTGCGACCAGCCAAGACTCACCCAGGTATCCTCATACAGAGCCTTATGAGACGGACTTGGATTAAAGGCTGTGCCAGGAGGAGGAGCTGTCATGGCATTTTGATAATCCTCATCGGTGGGCACATAGTTAGCACCATCTGTCCACAGGAAGACATCCCAGAAGACGGTATCATTCCCTTGCCTGTGAAAGATGTACATCGTGTTCTCGCCATTTTGAAGGACTTTGGTATGACCCTCCCCGTGACCAACTCTGGCCCATCCCCAGGGAGGTCCGATATCTTCTTCAAAAACTCGGTCATCATCATTTACGAATGGTGCTGTCCCGTCACTTCCTGGAAAGGGTGGGCCAGTGGGAATCTGTGCATCACCTGGGTCTCCCTCCACGAGCATATAATCCGACTGATTGCTTGGATTGATTTCTCGTGCCCAGAAGTACCAGGTACCGCCGTTGCCGCCGGCTTTACTGATATCGAATGTCCAGCTAATCATGCCGCCGGCGCCGCCCGCCCGGGTAATTGCTCGACCAAACGCATCAGCCGCGTCAACGACCGGGTAATACTGTTCAGTGTCGGGATTGCGCTCATCGTAATTCTCGGCTTCAAACCAGATCTGGTGTGCACCTCCGTAGCTGGAGATTTTTAAGTTTCTTACAGCATAGACAGGCATTGTTATTAACAACAATGCGACGAAAATACCGAGTAAAATTTGTTTAGATAATTGGTGAAACATCTTGTTTTCTCCTTTTATTTGCGAATATTTGTAATCTGTTCTTTGTGAAAAACTTCAACTTAAAACACTTTTTGGATGCATAAACATTCGCATGATGACGAGCTTATGAATTTCATTAACCCATCATCATGGATGTTACGTGGACAAGTTATATAGATAAGGAATTAGTTTTTTACACATAGCCATCCTCCTACAAAAAAATAGAAATACAAAACGACCGATAACAATTTTCGCACTCACTACTTCATCTGCCCAGGATAACTTTTTACGGCTTGCCACTACCTCCTTCCTTCAAAAGCCTGATATTAGCGGCTAATTCAGTTATAAAAATCTTAACGGCCAAGCACAAAGCTCTCCCTTACAATTTTGCAACTTGCGCATTAACTTCCCACTAAGCTAATTCAATTAAAAAAAACAGGAATTTTTCTTCTTGGAAACCAAAATCTACAGATTCGCTCAATTTTATTTATAACAAATTAGCTGCCTTCCCGTCAAGGAAAAAAAGGCTTTTAGAGCCATTTTATATTCCCGTTTTTGGGAATCATTTTATGGCTTTTATTAAAAAAGAGCTGGGAACAGCCCGCTGCGGTCTCGGAATTAAGTAGAATTTGACCATTTAACATAAACCGTTTAGAATATCCGATTATGTAACGCTCACCGCGGTCAGCCCGACCGATTGAGTTGTCGTTACAACTGTTTGTGCAGGGAGAATGGTATGAATAGAGCCATACAGACACGACGCAATTTTCTGAAAACCATTGGATTGGACACGATGTGCTGTACTGGCAGTTCAGCAAGGCCAAAGCCGTTCGGACAGGCAAGTGGAAACTTGTCCGGTACGGTGAAGCTGACTGGGAGCTCTATGACCTTGAGAAAGACAGAACAGAATTGTATAATCTTGCCGGTCAATATCCACACAAAGTCAAACAAATGACTGCTATGTGGGAAGACTGGTGGATAAAGTGCAGGAGTAAAGGATAAATAGAGCAGATGGAAAAAGGTTAACTAATTGGGAAAGGACAAATTATGGAGCTTACAGAAAAATTAATGGGACAGTCTTGTGGACAAATGAAAAAAAGCGTCGTTTTGCTGATTTGCACCTTTTTGTCGGTTGCTTTTTCGGCGACCGGTCTTTATGGGCAAAAATCGGAATTCGACGGCCTGAATTTGAATATGGGGAATTTGCCTCGTTTGTCTTATGCCAGGACGCGTTCCATCAGCCCTGAGAGTTTCACGGGTGAAAAAGGCAGGGCAGGCAGGGCAACAGAAGGAACAGGGGCCAAGGCGGCTCGTGAGCTGGGGCAAGGCTGGAAAATCTCTCCTTCCGTCAGCATTGAAGCCGGCCAAACCTTTGTGCTGGCCGACATCCAGGGTTCCGGCGCTGTCCAGCACATCTGGATGACGCCGACCGGAGACAATCGCCTGAGCATTTTACGAATGTACTGGGACGGCGAAAAGAACCCCTCTGTCGAATCCCCGGTGGGCGATTTCTTTGCCTGCGGTCTTGGGCAATATACCCAGGTAACTTCATTGGCAGTCTGTGTGAATCCTAAAAGCGGATTCAACTGTTATTGGCTGATGCCGTTTCAAAAAGGCTGCAAGATTACAATGACTAATATTGATGACAAATCGATGGTGCTGTACTACCAGGTCGATTACACGTTGACCGCTGTTCCGGAGGATATGGCTTACTTTCATGCGCAATTTCGCCGTGTAAATCCGCTTCCTTACAAAGAGGTTTATACCATTCTTGATAGCGTGCGCGGGCAAGGACACTATGTCGGAACCTATATGACCTGGGGCTCGAACAGTCCGGGCTGGTGGGGTGAAGGTGAGATTAAGTTCTACATGGATGGTGACAAGGATTTTCCAACGATTTGCGGTACCGGTACGGAAGATTATTTCTGCGGCTCTTATGGTTTTGACAAACCACAGGGCAAAGGGTATCAGGAGTTCAACACCCCTTACACAGGGATGCCGCAGGTGATAGAGTCCGAAACACAGCCGCGTTTCAGTCTGTACCGCTGGCACATTATGGACCCCATCAGGTTTGAAAAAGACCTGAAAGTAACGATGCAGGCACTGGGATGGCAAAGCGGCGGAAGGTATCTGCCTCTGCAAGACGACCTTTCTTCGGTTGCGTTCTGGTATCAAACCGAGCCGCACGCACCTTTTCCAACATTGCCCGAAAGGAATTCACTGAAAATCAAGTAGTGGCTCTAACGAGCAATGGACGAAATTCATTTATCCGAATACGGCGACGCATCTGTCGTTCCCGCACCGGTTGGCAGGATGATGGCTTCTTTTGCCGCTGATTTCCGGGATGGGGTGGACATCAACCTTGGAGTAGGCTACGTCAATGAAAAAACCATCCCACGAACCCTAATTGAGCAATCATTGCACGAAGTAATAAACCATCCGAAGAGGTATCGCGCGGCATTAAATTACGGCGGGCCGAAAGGTTCGCATAACCTCGTTACATCCATAAAGGAGTTTCTAACCAGACACAAGATTGGTAACCTGACCGAGCAGATTCTGAATCGTAATGAAATCATCATCGGTCCCAGCGGCGCAACGAGCCTGCTGGAGGCAATAGCACATATCCTGCCTAAGGGCCTGGTAATTATGTCCGACCCCGTTTACTATATCTACAGCAACTTCCTTGAACGAATGGGTTTTGAAATAGTGGCTGTTCCAGAAGGCCAGGAAGGTATTAACATCGAGCTGCTGGAGAGAAAATTAGACCAGCTTGGCGATAATAAAAAAGACATCAGTTTTTTATACATTGTTACCGTCAGTAATCCGACCTGCACGATTCTCTCCTCATCCTGCCAGCGACGGCTAATAGATATCACCAACCGCTTATCGAACGATTTAGGACGCAAGGTCCCCGTGTTTCTGGATAAGGCTTATGAAAACCTTATCCACGCTCCTGATTTCACAGAGCGCCGGTCTGCTCTGCTGTATGACGAATTGGGCCTGGTTTATGAGATATACACTCTTTCCAAAATTCTGGCCCCGGCCCTGCGGATTGGGTATATGGTCGGACCCGCCTGTGCTTTTACCAAGGCTATGATTCAAAGAACCAGCGACGTTGGGTTCAGCGCCTCGCTGATTTGCCAGGAGATTGCCAGCCATATACTCGACCATCACGTTGCCGGTCAGATTGAAAAGGTAAAACAAGGCTATCACGAAAAAGCGATACAGACGAAAAAGTGGATTGATGAGTTTTTGGGCGATTCTATAACTGAATGTCGTGGCGGACAGGCCGGCTTCTACTATTATTTGACATTTGACGGCATTGAAACCAATGAAGATTCTCCTTTCTTTAAGTTCCTCACCCGCACTACCGGCCTGGCTAATATCGACGGCCCGGCGGAAAATAAGAATCCCCGCATCCTTTATATTCCCGGCCAATACTGCACGCACAAACGCGGGAGCTTAACTGAGATTGGTAAAAAACAACTCCGGCTGTCTTACGGCTTCGAGGAGTTAGACAGTATTCATAAAGCCATTAAAATGATGCAAGAAGCAATTGTCTATACCCACAGTCTTTAATGCTGTATCGTATGATCGGGTAAATAAAATACACATCTGTTTTATGCACCGGAACTTCCCTGAAATATCGAATTATTAGATTAGGCCTGTTATGGACAAACGAAGACAAAAGCGCATCAGCAAGACAGTAGTCATTACGCTCAAGGCTGGAAGAATGCACTCAGATTGACATAAATTCTGCCTTTCAGCCAATGGTATTTAGCTGACAAAGCACGTGCTGCCTGAGTATCTGATATTTCCCAAATTGACTTGAGAATAGTTAAAAGATAAACTGTATATCATGCAAAGAGGAATTGCTACATTCACGCTTGACACCGGGACCTGCCCAAAATGGCTGTTTCAAAGAATGGTCAAATTAGGCCGCGAAATGACCAGAGTATTGGTGGCTGAATACGGCCCGGATGAGTTTCTCCGCAGAATTGCAGACCCGGTCTGGTTTCAGTCTTTGGGCACGGTTCTGGCATTTGACTGGAATGCCTCCGGACTAACCACGATATTGACAGCCGCTTTGAAAGAGGCCATTAGAGGCCGGGAAAAAGAACTGGGTGTTTTTATCTGCGGCGGCAAGGGGAAAACCTCCCGGAAGACGCCGGAGGAGATTACCGGCTGGGCAGACAAACTCAGTTTGCCGGGTCAATGTGTTGACAACCTGGTTTATAATTCACGGATGAGTGCCAAGGTGGATAACTCTCTTATTCAGGATGGCTATCAGATTTATCATCACAGCTTCTTCTTTTCCAGAAATGGCGCCTGGGCGGTCGTCCAGCAGGGGATGAACCAAGTCGATGCTTCGGCCCGTCGTTATCACTGGTTCTCCGACAACATCGAAGACCTTGTCTGCGAGCCTCACACGGGTATCGTTGCTCCGGTAAAACAGCAGCACTTATTGAACCTTGTAGCCCGGAAAAGTGAGGACACGAGGCAGTTGAGCGTGGAATTTGTTTCATCCGGCTATCGCTCGATAATGAAAGACATCGAGATTTTGCGAAAGCACTCATCCAACTTGAGCAAGATGGTCGGCATGAGATACAAAGACCAGCAGCTGACCCTGCTGAAATTGGAAGACACTGAGTTCAAATGGCATCCGGTAGTAAACGAAGACTTCTCAAAGAGCCGTTATTTGGAAAAAATCATTCGATTACTCTGTGACATACAGCCTGAGAATTATGAAAAACTATTAGCTGTTAAAGGCGTGGGGTCGAAGACAGTACGTGCCTTGGCGCTGGTTGCCGAAGTGATTTACGGGGCCAAACCATCCTACGAAGACCCTGCTCGCTATTCGTTTGCCCATGGCGGCAAAGATGCCACGCCGTATCCGGTTGACCGGGATACGTACGACAAGACTATAGCAACGCTAAAAGAAGCCGTTCTTCAAAGCCACATTAGCCCTTACGAAAAAGACAGGGCGATTAACAGGCTTATAATCCGCACATAGAAGTTCGTGATTAGTTCCTTTTGCGGAAACAGTACGCTTTTTAGAAGCGTATGTATCCATATTTGTCATTCCCGCGAAAGCGGGAATCCAGCTTTTTCGCTCTGGACCCCTGCTTTCGCAGGGGTGACATCGTCGGTTTTTGCTTTCCGAAACAGATACTAATTAGAGCGATTTTGTTATTGAACTCCCAGTTTTCGTCTGAGCACCCGCAGGTTGACAACATCCTCTCGATTATATTTCAACAATGTTAAGAGAGCTTGTTGATTATGGTTGTTGACATACTCATACCAGAGCTTTTTCGCGTCTTTACGATATCTCTATTTTTCTCCCTGTTTGCACGTGCAATCTATCGTTAGCGCTTCCATTCTTTAAGCTTATCTCTAAAGTATTACAAGAGCCTTCTATCAGGAATAATTCATTTTCTTTTGCGACATTGTAGGTTGGATAATAATTCATTTGATATTTTTCCCCCGCTATTTCTACGATATATGCATTCTTATCTTCTTTTGGCAGATTGGTGATAATATTTCCGAATCTATCGATTCTCACAATCGTTCCTTCTCTTCCTTTGTGGTGAATTTCCAGCCTTTCCATTTCTTCTGTTTTTGGACCTAACGTATCAAAATGACCCATATCAATTCTTGCCGCTGCCTTTGCGAAAACGTCTCGACCGTGAAATGTGCTGCTTGCATCCCTGGGAATTGGAATTTCTCTGGTAGTGATTATTTTTTGTTCTTTCAGCGTTTCCCAGAGCAGGCCGTTATCCGGGGCGACAAAGTAATAGTCGGCTGTTTTCACTGCTAATGCTTTTCTTTCCGTGCCTACTCCGGGGTCAACTACACAGCAGAATATTGCTCCTTCCGGAAAGTATTTGTAATTATTTTTAAGTACCCACGAAGCTTCGATTGTCTTTTGAGGTGAGATGTCGTGGCACAAATCAACTATTTTTGCATCATTGTCAACGCGCCAAATCACACCTTTCATTACACCGACATATTCGCTTTGACCGAAGTCTGTTAGCAAGATTATCATAATTAGCTCCAGATAGTATTTTCTTTTATCAGCTTTTGATATATACGCAAATTGTAAGGGTATAGACATTTTGAAGAAAGACGTTTTTTACAGGCACAGTGAAGTTAATCTTTTTTTATAAATGCCCATTGAAGACCGGAGAAATGGAACCGCAAGGCAGAAAAATCTTGTTTTTTTTCGATTCCTTTCGTAATCTCTTCTGAACTCATAATCAATATGAAGAAAGGATAATTGCTATGCCGGCGAACATAACACACATGCTTATCGCCCATAAGGCGCTCCAGACACTGAAAACGAAAGGGATTGACGAATTTGCGGAATTTGCCGGGGCGCTCGATGATACATCCAGGGGAAAAAACTATAAGGCGTATGTGAATCTCGGCAGTCTTGGACCTGACCTGTATTACTATGCCAAATTATCCGGCTCCGTCAAAGACATGCTTAAAGAAGGCTTCGTTCAGGCCAAAGGAGTAACACCATGGTCGTACCATTTGCATTCACACAAGCCGAACGAGTTTCCCTTGAAGCTGGTCGAGATTACTTTCAGCGATGTAATAAGAGAAAAGGGCAAAGTCAAGCTCTTTGCGGATGATATTAGAAAGCTTGCCTATATTGCGGGACACCTGACGCACATTGCCGCCGACCAAATCATCCATCCGGTAGTGAACAGTGTTGCCGGTCCCTATTACCGCGAAGGGAAAAATCGCAAAAAACACCGCGAGTGCGAGGTTTTTCAGGATTACTTTCTCTACGAGGAGGTCTATCGTCTGGAGGAAAAGAGCGGGGCAAAATACGACTTTTTTAAACAAAATTTTCGCGGGTGGACGGATTGTGTGAGGGGGGCTACCACCAAAAACACAGAGGAATGGTTCCGTTACTTCCTTCAGCGAGGTTTTGTAGAAACCTACGGCACCTGTCCCTCGGAAGAAGAAATTGAAAACTCTGTTGATAATCTGCTGCTGACGTTGCGCGCCTGCCAAAAATTTGGGCCTTATAAAAAAGCAAACAAAGAATATCAACAAAACAAAGATGGCTCTGCGATGTGTCAGGAGTATATAAAAGATGTGAGCTATATTAAGTACTACCGATTGGCGGTGGAATTGGCGGTGATTTACCTCATTGCGCTGTATGAGCTCTTTTTTGTGCTTAAAGAAGGAAAAGACTTTATCGACAAGCACAAAAAACGGTTTCTTAAAATCATCAGCGATGCAGATTTATCCTGTCCTCTGAAGCAGAAGATATTCGAGAAGGCAAGTGCTGCACTGAGGAACAAAACGAGCATGGAAACAGCTATCAAAACGCATACCTCCGGCCTGTTGGCGAAAACAAAATTCCTCACTACGAACCGCATCTTCGAAACCGCAAATGACAGAGATATTGTAAAAGCGTAGCGAGAACATTTATAGAGATTACTGGAAAGATGCGGCGTTGCGGGATATAATTAATTGATGGATTTATCTATTGTTATACCGGCATACGAGGAGAGTAAAAAGATCGCCCGTGACATAGAATCGGCAACGGCGTTCTTAAAAGACAACCATTTTACAGGCCAGATTACCGTAGTCGATGACGGCAGCAAGGATGATACCGCTGAAGTCGCGAAAAATGCTATTGCCAATCCGGCACCGGGAATAGAGATTAAGGTCGAGCGTTACAAACACCATCGCGGCAAAGGTTACGCCGTCCGCAGAGGGATTGAGCAAACGAGCGGTGAATACGTGATGTTCGCCGACAGCGGCTGTTGCGTGCCATATAAGGACACTCTGCGCGGGCTGGAATTAATAAAAAACAAAGTGTGCGATATCGCACATGGCTCAAGAAAAATGCGGGGATGCCATATAGAAAGGAGCCAGAGTTTATACCGCCGTACGTGCTCTAAGATATTCCACTGGTTTGTGATTCACGATATGAAAATCCCCGCCGAATTCACCGATACACAGTGTGGTTTTAAGATATACCGGGGCGACGTCGCCCGACACTTGTACGGCCAGTGCATTACCGATGGATTTACGTTCGATATAGAAATCATAATGCGGGCCCAAAAAGAGGGTTATCGTATTAAAGAATTTCCCATCGACTGGACCTGCGACCCTGACAGTCGGCTCTCGCCGACTCGCAGCTCCTGGAGTGTTCTCTCTGGACTGCTAAAAATCAGACGGATTATGGCTAAAAAATAAAAACCTTTCCTTAGTCAGAAATCAGAAGTCATACCAATTCTATTTATTGATTGCCGATTACCTGACCTTGTCATTCCTGCGAAAGCAGGAATCCAGGCCCTCCCAGTTAGTATAATTTACAATTTTTTCGGTAATTTTTAACTATAATTGGTATCAGAGTCTGTCTTCTGTTTTCTGATTTCTGTCCTCTGTTTCTTTCCACCGGCCGAAGTACAAAATTTCTTTTTTCCGTGCATCTTCGCCCCTGCCTTCCAGCATAATCATGGCCGATGCGTCAGGGTGACGCGAGCAATATTGCCGGATTTCGTCCGGGCTCATAACCATAAAGGCGGTTGAGAGGGCATCGGCGGTTGCAGCGTCAGGGGCTGATGCCCAGGCGGCGCATTTGCCTTTAACAGGCTGAGCCGTCCTGGGGTCGATGATATGCCGGCCCTTCTGCAGACCTGAGCCGCTCAGTGCCCGGCCCTGCAAGCTGGGACGAGCTAAAATCTGTTTGCGATTGTCCGGATTGCTTAACGTCAGAGGCCAGCCCTTTGTTCCTGCCGGAGCGTTGAGGGCCAATACCGAACTATAGCCGCCGGAAATCAGAGCGGTATCAATACTCCACTCACGCAGCATCTCAGCCATCCGGTCAACGGCGTAGCCCTTGCCGATGCCGCCGAGGTCAATTTGAATCGGAGCGGCGAGCAGCCTGACCGTATGCTCATCTTCATCCAATTGTAACAGATGCGCGCCGGTACGCTGACGAGCAAGATTCAGCTCTTCTTGTGAGGGCGTGCGCGGCGTTCCGTCTTCGTTACGCCAACAATTAAACAAAGACCCAATAGTAATATCAAAAGCCCCGTTGGTTTCGGCATAAATCCGGCAGCTAAGCTGCAGACATTCGAATGCATCCAAACCAAGCCGCAAAGGCCGATTGGCAGGTAAATTATTAATCCGGGAGATGTCACTGTTCTCGATGAATCGGCTAAGCTCGCCTTCAAGCCGGTCAGCCTCATCAAAGGCGGCAGCGGCGGCCTGCCGGGCATAGCGCGCATCCTCCTGTACGACAATGACCTCAAAAGTCGTAGCCATCGCCTCATGGCAAAAACGCTTCATCCCGTGAATTGATTCCTGGGGAATTGATTGACAATCGCTCTGGACAAAACAGGTTTCCGATTGCGCTTGATTCATTTCTCACCTGTTCTCTGTGATTGAACCGGCTCTGCCTGGTGTTTCTGGAAGCTGTCCCACAAATCCTTTCTTACGAAGCCAAGCAATTTAACTTTCGGCCGCAGCCACAGCTCATCGAACAGAAACATATACATTTGACGTTTTTCCAGAGGGGTTAATGCATACAGCTTATTAGTCAGTGCAGCCTCAACATCGGGTGAGGCAATAATCAGCGGCGCCGAAGGCGCATCATTAACAACTGCATTCGACCAGCGTATTTTTTTGAATGACCTCAGATACCAGGGCAGAGGCCAATAGTCACCTTGCGGGCAAATGACATCGATAGGAATATTGTAACCATCTTCGTGAACACTTGCGTACTCTTCAATTTTTTCAGCTATCGTAAACACCTCTGTAGTCGGATGAGCATAGACGTAAGGGTTGCGACTGTCTGAATAATATTCGTAATTGCTCAGGCAGGACTGCCAGAGCAGGTGTATAGAACCCTCGAATAACAGCAACAGAATTATCAGGCGGGGCAAAACGTTCGGCGTCAGCTTCACTAACACCGCAGCCCCGACGCCGGCCAACAGAATCATACCGTGCAAAAAACCTAACATACACCAGGGAGTTTTATATGGTATTACAGAATACACCACAGTCAGAATGAGCGTGTAAAAGCCGATAAATCTAAGCAAATGAATATTGGCGCAAGACAGGCCTTTTCTTGTCATCGCAGCTATGAAGCCGACCACCGATAAGAAAACTATAAGTGCTTCGGTCCATATCGGCCCACCACCGTATCTGGAAAAGATGAGCATCTTGAGGTAGTAATACCACGGGTGGATATGAAGATTGTTTCCGCCCGCACGGTCGAAATAGGTTGTATAAGTCCGAACCGAATCTACAATTCCGCCGGGGTTGGTAAAAAAAGAAGAGTAAAACAAAGCCGATACGAATACTCCCGCCACTAAGAAAACCAAAAAATGCGAAAGTTTTATTTCTTTAATGGTATTTATGAGAAAACCCTTTGGTCCTCGCATCAACAATGTAACCACAAGAGCCAACAGCATCGAGCCAAAAACGAGGATAGATGTTTCCTTGGTGGCGTGCATAAGCCCCATGAATATCCCTGTTAACAGTGCCCAGGCGATATTTCTGTTACGGGTATAGCGGTAGCCGAAAACAATTGCACCAAAAGTGAAACAGACCAGGAGCATTTCCTGGATGTAATAACGGCTGTAAAAAACCATAGCAGGCGAGATAGCGGTCAATACAGCGGCATAAACCGCAGCGCCAGACCCCAAGCCGTCACCGGCCGGCAAAACCAGCAGCAACAGCAGCACACCGAAAAAGACCGGCACAATGCGCAATGTGAACTCAGTGACCTCCGTCAGTTTCTCCGCATAGGACAGCCGGGCAGCGATTATAGTCAGGTAGTTAAGTGTTGGGCCGTGGTATTCATCGGGGTTGTATTTATAAACACCTTTCTCCAGCAGCTCCCCGAACTTGATGGCATGCACGGCCTCGTCACCGTGCATAGGACGCTGTCCCAGCCGCGGCAGGCGCAGCGCAAGCGCAACAATCGTCGCGGCCAAAATGAGCACGCAACATTTCCTGGCCATCTTATCCTACCGGCTTGCCGTAAACCGCCACCTCGATATAGTGGTTCAAATCGTTGCCGGTATTCCCGTTGCTGTAGAGGCGGACATAACGGGCATTGATACCCTTAGCATCGATGAGCCTGCCCTCGTTGGTTTCCGTATAGTGCATATCTTTGCCGACACCAAGGCCCGCGGAGTTATCAATATCATTATTGAACAGAGTTCTGACGTTCGTGATAAAATCAGGGTCATCGGCAGCCTGCACTACCACATCAAAATAAACCCGGGCCTGCTTATGGTAATGCCATACTACAATGGCGTAAATTTCATGCATAGCTTCGAGGTCGATTGTAACGTGCTGCACAAACGGACCTAACTCAACGTAGCTGCCGTCGGCGGCTTCCTTATCGCCGTCTGTTATCATTCCTATCTCGCCTATGATAGGTTCTTCGTCGCTGCTGGCCACCGGCTTTTCGAGGGCGACATTTGTCGTTCCGGCAGGAGCTAAAAATGGCGGACGAGGCTTGCCCGAAGGCTTCTCAAGATTCGCTACCCTTGTATCCTGCGGGGTACCTACGAACATCGGCTTGGGAAGCTCAATATCTATCGCCACCAATTTAGAAGGGGCTGAATTATCGGCGGCAGCCGTTTCATTGCCGACAGACGGCTTACCGGAACTCTCGCCAGCGGACTGCGGAGAAGATTTTTTGCAGGCCGGGACAAAGCATAGAAGCATAACCAGCAATACCGGCATACAAACATTTACAATTGAACCAAAATCTTTCTTCATCATTTCCTTTGACCCTAAAAATTCACAATTTTATATAACTGACACAACCATTTATTGTCAGTATTTTATCATATATAAATCTTAACCAAAGAAGACATAGTATCCTATATGTATGACGTTGTCAAGCCGCACAAAAGTATATTTTCCCCTTGTCTTTACAGAGTATAAAGAACACTGTTAGCAGTGAGCACACACCTAAGAAGCTATTAATACTATATTTAGCTTCAATTAAAATTTTTCTTAAAATAATGCCCTGTCGAAAAGAACGTATGTCATTTCGACCGAAAAAAGCCGTGCCCTTGAGCGCAGTCGAAGGGGATGCAAAGCATCGCGGAGCGGAGAAATCTATTATAGGCCAAAAATCCGGCGGCATATTCTCAATCAAGTCAGAACAATAGACGCCCAAATTAAGGCACTCACGTAAATTAAATACTTGGTTAAACGTATTTAGCCCATTTAGCCCTATTTAGCCACCGATTTAGACATTGTGCGGGATTGTATCAGTGCTGCACATTCTGTGTCTGCGGCTGCGGCTGTTCTTCACTGAGGATGCGCCAGAGGTTCCTCACGCTGCGCTCCTGGTGGTCGTAGCCATACGTGCGGGGGGGTGGGTCGCGGAAGGCGGGGAACTTGGCGCGGAGGGTCAGACGCCTGGTCGTTTCGTCCAGGGTCAGGCCCTGCTGCCGGGCCGCTTCAACTTCCTTGAGCATTCTCTGGTAGTAGTCACGGATGGGCGGAAGGGCTGCGCGGGTCAGGGGCACGCTGTGTCCCGGGATCACGTGATCGATCTTCACATTGTCGGCGAGGAGACTGTCCAGCACGGCGATGAAACGGTGGACGTCTTCAAGATGCGACTCTTCGCCGATTTCGGGGACGCGGCCCTGCTGGTAGGCGATGGCGCCGCTGACCAAGAGCTGCTCCTGGGGGACGTAGATCAGGATGTCGGAGTTGCTGTGGCCTTTGCCGAAGAAGATCAGCTCGAGCGTCAGGTCGCCCAAGTCCAGCGTCTGCTTGTCGGCAAACATCAGGGTCGGCTTGACGACCTCGTAGCCCTCTTCGAGGTCCTTCACGAACAGGTCGTAGAAAATCAGGTCGCTGCGGATCAGGCGGTTGTATACGCGGTTGTTCACTGACCGGGGCAGAGCGGTTCGCAGGTCGCGGAGGATCGCGTTGTACCGGTCGATCTCTTTGCGTCTCCACTCTGGCTCGGTCTGTCGGCGGATCAGCCACTGCATGTCTGCAGGCAGGTTGTTGTGCCCGACGATCACGGCGCCTTTGAAGAGGCAGTTGCCGCTGCAATGGTTGTCATGGGCGTGCGTATTGATGACGTATGCCCAGTCGCTGCGGCCAAACGCCCGCTCGATCTTCTCCTTCATCGGGGCCATGACCCGGGGCGAGGCCTCCGTATCGATGATGACCAGGCCCTTCTGCGATTGGATCGCCGTGAGATTGCATCGCCGGTCGATCCCCGGCCAGTAGGCTATGACCACGCGCGGCGAGAGCCGTTCGATGCGGATAAACTCCCCGGGGCCGAGTTGCGGGCCCGCCGCGAACAAGTGCATCAGCAGACCGAGATGGATCAACGTAATCATTTCTGCGCTCCAGCGGCATTCAGCACCGTGCATCACGATGATGCAAACTATACTTGGGTGCGTCACTACTATTATTTTGTTTCATTATTTTTTATTTATCCTATTATTTACCATTATTTACTAAGGACAGCACTACCCCGGACCGTTTTCATAAAAATCTCGGGCGATGAATTGCCGATCACTTGCTCCTTCAAAAAATAATCCACCTTCTTTCCAAAGTAGTCTCCATAGGCTCTATGCTATCAAAATTCTGTTCATTTGTCACGAACTATTTGGGAAATGCGGGTTATAAATAGATTTTAAAATAGATTTCTCGACTCGCCTTTGGCTCGCTCGAAATGACATCCATAATGTTGTCACCGGAGAATAAAAATACAGCAGGGATTCAGAGCTCCTGAATCCCTGCTTTACTAACAGGTTCATTAAAATATTTTAGCAAATTCAAAAAGTTTCTGGACTCAATCCTTCTTTTATTCGCCTTCGGTCTCTTCTTCCGGGGTGCCTTCAGCCGGGGCTGCTGCCATCTTAACAACCGGTGGTTCGAGACCCGCTTTGGCCAGAATAATATACAGCACAAAGCCAATCACAAAGGCAATAACCGGAGCTGGGTTGATGAACGCAAATCTCTTTCCACCAACCATTGGCAGTATCGCCACGATGAATCCCACAGCCCAGGCGATATAGCCGGCTAAATTGACTCCCTTGCGCGGTCCGGACCACTTGCAGCCGCTCAGCAGATAATCGGCCGCCATAGAGCCGCATATCGGGCCAAAGGAAGCCCCGATGATTCCGAAGACCCGGGCTAAGTTGAGGGCCCAGCCGGTTGATGCAAGTATAATCGCCACGAACGCACCTATCGAAACCGTTACCGTCTTATTGGCCTTGGGGAACATCGTCCCGATGCTGTTACCGGCGATAAATGAGCAGAAGCACGCCGGGGCAAAGCTTGCGATGGCAAAGAGGATGAACATTAACTTGGCACCGGTCTGCTGTCGGATAACGGCATCGAAGATAAAGCTTTTCATCTCGGGATTAGCGCCGTGGGCGCCCGCTATGGCGATGAGCGGCAAGCCACCAGCAACGATGATGGCCAGGGCAATACCCACAAGACCACCGAGCTGAACATCTTTTGCATTGCGGTTACCCATACCGAAGTCCACGCCTGCTGCACCTGCCGTTGCGAAAAATCCGACAACAATTGCTATTATTGTCAAAAAGCCGACAAGTGGCTTGGCATCAGGAGCTGCCTCGAATTCACCTGCGCTGCCCACGTTTGCAAAAAAGACGATGAGGATCATTATAAGAGGTATAATCGGCAGAAAAGTAGATACTTTTCCGAGGTATTGGATGCCCTTAAGAGCAACAAAGACTGCAAGAGCGGCCCAGATAATCGCCACGATGGTGAAGGCTACGCCTCCGGTGAAGGCGCCTGTGGCAGGGTCCTTCGCCGGCAACTTTCCAAATGCCTGAAGGATAAAGTCGGTTGCGATGGCCGTATTAACGGCGAGCCAGCCGAACTGAAGAAGCCCCATCAAAAGCCCGGGCATCAGAAAGCCCCCTGCTGTGCCATAGGTAGAAGAGCCCACTACGTAGAGCGGATACCCTGTCTTCACACCGTACAGCCCGGGTACGAGATAAAACAGAAAGTGACAGATAAGAGCTGCAATAACCAGCCCCAGCAGGCTCAGCCCCAACCCGGCCTGAGAGAGTGTCCCATTAGCAATCTCCATATAGAAGACCACCCACAGGAATATCCCAGCGTACGCCGGTGCCGTGCTCTTGTACCAGGGCGCCCGGTTCTCAGCCGGATTCGGCTTGGCCATACTCAAGTAACTTGGCAGTATTCCATTACTCATAATCTGTTCTCCTAACTAAAAACCCTAATTAAACTTCACCCGGCACCTTGCCGAGTACTTACTCAATATAACATCTATGCTATCACTTCACCAGGTTTTTGATAAGTTTTGTAGTTTTGTAGGGGGGCTTTAGCCCACCGAATAAAACTACCCGTATCATCTTGGTGGGGCAAGCCCCACCCTGCCCGTAACTACCCGTTTCATCTCAAAAATTAGTCTGTTCGTGGGATTTTGATTCTCCTGCCATCATTCATCGCCGATTCGTGGGCACATATTCCCGCCATTGTCCAGTTCGCAGCGGTTTTTGCATCCACCGCGGATTCCCTGTTTTCGACAATCGCGCGAATAAACTCATTAGTTTTGTAGGGTGGGCTTTAGCCCACCGAATAAAACTACCCGTATCATCTTGGTGGGGCAAGCCCCACCCTGCCCCTAACTACCCGTATCATCTCAACAATTAGTCTGTTTTTGGAATTTGGATTCTTTTGCCATCATTCATCGCCGATTCGTGGGCACATATTCCCGCCATTGTCCAGTTCGCAGCGGTTTTTGCATCCACCGCGGATTCCCTGTTTTCGACAATCGCGCGAATAAACTCATGAGTCAGATGGGGATGAGAGCCGCCGTGTCCGCTGCCTTGAATAAAGGAAGTGTGCTCATGCTCTTCATCATAGACGCCATGCCCGGTGAAGGGTGCTATCTCCTTTGGCAGCAGGCGGCCGTAATCCGGCACTTTTACCCTCTTGGCATCCTCATAGCCGGAATAAATCACCGGCCCATCGCCGGCAACCTGCTCCCATTCAAATGAGAGCTTCGTCCCATATACGTCAAAACTCTCTCTATATTGTCGAATCGTATTAAACAGTGACCGCGTTACCTCACAGGCAAGGTCTGAATCGGCGAGTTTTATAATAGCGGTTTCAATTGCAAAAGGCGAATTGTAGAGTTCGATATAATCTTCCTGAATCCGGCCTGAGCCGTAACAGACTACGGATTCGGCCTGCTTTTGCGCAAGGCACAGCAGAGGGCTTACAGCATGGGTTGCATAGTGCATAGGCGGGAAGCCATACCAGTAATCCGGCCAGCCAGGCAGTCCCATATTCTGCTGATGCGAACCACGCAGGAATTGAATTTCGCCCAATTTTCCTGAATCAACAAGCTCCTTCCCATAAAGAAACTCCCGCGTATATACGGCCGTTTCCATCATCATATATACCTTGCCGGACTTTTTCCGGGCCTGAGCTATTGCAAGACAGTCCTCTGTCGTAGTGGCCATCGGGACCGTGCAGGCGGTATGTTTGCCTGCGTTCAAAGAGGCCACTGTCATCCAGGCGTGGTCGGCTATCGGCGAAACCACATGGATAGCATCCAGCTCATCAATACTTAAGAGGTCCTCAAACTCGGTGAATCGCCTTTCTATTTCAAATTGGTCGGCTATTTCATTGAGGTGGTCTTCGCTTCGCTGGCAAATAGCGTAACACTCAACGTTGGGGTGTCTTTGATAAATAGGGATGAACTCAGCTCCAAACCCAAGCCCTACCACAGCAACCTTTACTCTTTTCATAGGCCGGTCTCCTTTCGCATCTGTTATCGCATATATTACTGGCCACAAAGCTCTTCGTCGCGCTGCCGGTAAACAAAAAAATACTGGTTGACCGCTGATTTGACAAGTCTTTTTTTCCCGCGATTACCGATTTGGCACTCGACCACAGTGCGCAACGGTACAGGCCGCTGGTTATATGCTCAGACCCGCTAATCGGGCTTGGCAGTCTGTCCCTTGCCGGATACGAGCTTTTCGTACTCGAGTGGATGGTCGCAGAGTATCTCCTCGTGCGAAATTCTGCCGTGCCACCACAAGAGCGTGCCCGGAAAACGAGAGGGATTGAAGTGGACATTGTAAAAGTGCCAGACCAGCAGCGCCAGGGTCGCCAGGACCGCCTCATCCGCATGTACTTCAGCCGACAGCTCGTACGTAAGCCAGGGCACGACTTTCGCGGCCACGCCTGGAAACCAGAGCGTCAGCCCCGTCCCTATCATAATGACACAGCCCCAGTAAACAGCCCAATAGTCAAACTTCTCATAGTACGTGTATCGGCCGAATCGAGGTCTCTGCCTGCTCAGGCCCAGAAAGTACAGAGAATTCTTGGTCACGTCGGCCACGTCCTTGAGCCGCGGCAAAAGCTCGATGAACTCGCGCCGTCCTTCTCGTATCAAGAAGGTATATAGCAAATGGTACACTGACACCAGCACCAGCACCACGCCACAGAAGCGATGCACCAGGCGGATTATCTCTATGCTGCCAAAGAAGCTGACAACATCCTGGCTCCATCCGTACTCAATCCTGCCCAGACACCACAGCGGCACGCCTGTGATAATCAGGCCAAGCGTGCTCGAGCTTCTGCGTTCCCACCATATCGGGTGATGGTGCTTAGCCCACCGAGAACTTACGTAACCAGATATTATCACCCGCCACGTGCCGGGGTTAGCCAGTGTTCCCAGGTAAATATGTGCGATAACAGCCATGACGAGGAACAAGCAGCTGTAGCGGTGCGCCTGGTATGAAATCTCTTGAATATTTGCGCTGAATACCGGGAACATCCTTACCAGACCAGACAGTATAGACACAAGGCCGAGCAAGATGATGGCCCAGAAGAAACCTTTCTGGCCTCCGTTAAATCTACCTGCGGGAACGTCTTTGTCGCTTCCTAAGTAGCCGCCGAACTGCTTCGCCCATTCCCAGTCGTAGCTTTCAAGGCGACAATCTTCCGCCCATCTTAGGGCAATAGCAGCCAGTCCGACGGCGAAAACAGGGGCGGCCACAAGATGCACAACCCACAGCCAGCCGCTCAACGGCTTTCTAAGGTATATCGTGGCTACGAAACCCGTAACGGCCAGCGTAAGGAAGCTGAGGATTGTAGCAGCATGAATAAACCTTTCCCCCAGACTGAAGCGACGCAGGTCGCGTTTGTCCCTGGCCAGTTCGGGATGCCGGGGGCCGAAGAGCAGGTAGTGCCCGACAGCTGCCGCCACTACAGCCGCGATGCCAACTACCGAGACTATGCGAAATATTTTATCTAACAAATCTATCCAAAACACGCTATTTATATATCCTCAAATAGACTTATTGATTTTTCCCTGACAGCAGATTCAAAATACGAGCTAAGCCTTGAAACATATACAATATTAGAACCGCAGCCAAAATCGCAGATGAGCAAAGTGCTACGACCTTCAAAAAGGGATGGAATATAAATGAGAAAGCAAACGCCCGTGCATAAGAACGGTTAATATCCTGAAACTCTATCATCTCTTTAGATAAGTCCCGCTGTCCATCAATTGGATAATCAACAGCAACTGACCCGAAAAAGAAAGGTGCGTCGGGGGAGTGACAATCCTCGCACCTGCGGGCGCCCAGCGCCTGCGCAGCAGGCCTGACGTTATGGCCGATAGACCACAAATAAGGCTTGGCCGACGGGTGCTCTTCTTGGTGCAGTTTGCCCGAATCGTCAAGGCTGTACAGTAAGCCGCCGGCAACATAGACAGCCTCGCCTTGAACCTCTTTCTGCAGTGTGTTCAGGGCCTTTACGATATGTTCTTCAGTCAAACCCGGCCAGTCACCGGAAGCCGGCAGCTCAAGCCCGGCGAAAACTTGGCCAACAGCTTCTTGGACTGCTTCGAAATCAACCGGCGTAACTCTTTGGTCTTTCAATGTCCCCCAGTAGGCAGGCCAGAGCAGCTTATGAGGCGCAATCTTGCCGTTGGATTGTCGGGCAAAAACAGGGGCGACGATATGCGGGAGAACCTCTTTGGATTTATTAACATTTAGGGTGCCCAAACGATGGGCACGAGAGGTTTTAGTCAGAATAGTCTTTTCGCCTGGCCAGGGACCTGAGTGGCAGGCGGTGCAGGTCAGTTTCTCAAAGTGTACCGGAGGAATACCCCGATGCTCCGGCACGGGTGCACCTAATCGGCCCTCCAACGGTAACGATGAGTCTTTTTCTCCAACGTGGCAGCCTTCGCACGATGTGGTAGCTGTCAGAGGATTTGACAACGTGGATGACTCGCCTTCATAACCGCGAGTAATGTTATGGCCGATGCCGTTACGGTGACAATCAACACACTTCAAACCGGCCGTCAGGTGAATATCCTCATCCGAGCTCCATTTTTCCGTATCCTCCTTCTCTATGTACAGGTTGGAATGGCAGAAGTAGCACCGATGGTCGGGAATCTCTCTTACGATGTTAAAGGAGACCTTGTTCTCGTGGTCGAAAGCGGTTGTACGATAAGTAATGGTCGGCGGAACCTTCTTTGCATCCTCCGGCGGCTCGGGCATAAAAGGGTCGTAGGTATCGGGCATATCCCTGGCCGAGCCGCTGACCGAAGCAAATCCACAGGTGGCAGCCGCAGCCCACCGGAAATTCTCACGGACAACCTGGAGGAAATATTCGCCCTGATTGTGAGCGAACTCGGCATTATGGCAGCTCAAACAGTTGATTTCCAGCTTGCCTGAGATATACTTGCGCATAATCTCGTCAGGGTCTTCAGTTTCAAGCTCTCCGGCGCCGCCGCCGGGCGTATGTCGGCCAAAATACCTTATGAACTCACGAGCCGTCAAGCCGACCTGCTCAGGCCTGAAAGTCCCCGGCCAGGGACGATATGAAAGCGGTATCTGGGTGCCGGTCCGTGCATCTGCCAGTATCCACGGCTGCCCCGCACGACCGGGAGCAACATTCGGGTCGGCGGCGTTGAAATGCCAGCCTTTGCTGATTATCCCGTAGCTGTGGCACTCACCACACGTCCAGCGAGTTGAAAAAGGCAGCAGAAAATTGTCACCGGGAGTAATCTTTCCTCCTTTTTCGCCTTCTTCATTTTCAGCAAACAGAGGAATGAGATGAGTTGGATGTGCCCGGCTGCCGTCACTTTCGTCACCCAGAAGCTTCTGGACGGTTTCGGCTTCCTTTGCGAAGCAAACGCCGGAGGCGGACAGGAACAATACCGGCAAACACAAAAATCCTCTTAATATCAATCCTTTTCTCAACGTACGGTCAATCCTTTTCTCTCAGAAGATGTATGAAAAGCTCATTTTGTCATTCCGAACGGAGCGCAGCGCAATGAAGAATCTCTCATTTCCGCCGGCCGGACCCTTCGCGGAGTTTATCCTCGAGCGCAGTGAAGAGCTCACGGTGACAGTTTTGAGATAGTTTCTAACATTCATTGAAGACATTGTACAATACAATCTACTTTGAGCAAGATTTTTTGTAACCGTTCACAGGGACAAAAGCGTTTTTATGTCATTGCAAGGCCTTTAGGCCGAAGCAATCTCAAATTTTCACAGCCCGGAGATTGCCACGCTCGGCGGAGCTTATCCTGAGCGTAAGCGAAGGACCTCGCTCGCAATGACATAAAATGCGTTTTCGGGTCATTGCGAGCGATTCGAAGAATCGCGTGGCAATCTCAAAACGTTCCTATAGCTATGGCACAAATTTGCCTTTTCCTGACTTCCTGATACCCTGTTTCTCTGATATCCTACATCCTGATGCCCTGATATACTGATACCCATTTTAATTTTATACTTCAAAGTCTTCCGGCTTGAACTCCAACTTCCTGCCGGCTGCCACCGCCTCATTAACCTTCAATACCGTAACCGCCGTTTCGTATCCGATTTCAGCGGGGCAATTGAGCTTGGCCTTGCCGCGAACCGCATCGAAGAAGTTCTCGAGGTGCGGCTGGTGGTACGGCTTGCCTTCCATTGTTACCGGTATGTCATAACTGGGCGGCTTCGGCGACTCCCGTACATCCAGCACAGCGTCACCGGCCGGTTTTTCTTCTTGCTTCTCCTCCACGGGCTCCTTGATATAGCCCATCTTTACCCATTTCTCCCAATTCTCCGGCGGGACCCACGCTTCGCGATATATAATGGTGCGTCCGGCGGCTTCCGAGATTACCAGCGTCCCTTCATCGCCCATAAAGGTCTCAAAATACCCCTGGCTGCTGTTGGTCGTTATTGTCTGATAGAACGCCCTGACGGTTCGGTCGCCGACCAGGTACTCATAAATTACCATAACATTATCATACCAGTCGTGGCCTTTCCAGTAGTCGATACCACCACTGGCCATCACGGACTTGGGATTTGCGCCGAGGAACCAGCTAAAGATGTCTATCTGGTGCGAGCCGAGGTCAACTATCGGCCCGCCCCCGAGTCCCTTATACCAACGCCAGTTTCTGAACTGCTGCATCGAGTCAAAACCATAGTTTTTCAGCGTATCCTGGTCAATGACGGCGTTTTTCGGAAAACCTAAATCCTCGCACGCCGCCTTGCTGCGGTTCCACTGACCGTTGATACAGGTTATTTTACCCAGCAGCTTCGCCCCATCGATAAGTTTCTCATAGCAGTGTCTGTACAGGGGATTACTGCGGCGCTGATGGCCTATCTGCAGCAGTTTGTTGCTTTTCTTTGCAGCCTCGAGCATCTTCCTGGCGCCTTCGAGGGTGTTGGATATCTCTTTTTCGCAATAGACGTTCAGCCCGGCCTCAAGGCAGGCCACCGTGTGCTCACAGTGCCAGAAGTCAGGTGTGGCAATAATGACCGCATCGAGGTCTTTTTCCTTATCGAGCATTTCCTTGTAGTCCACGTATGTGTTGTGCTCGTGCTTGTAGGCCTTGAGTATGCGTGAGACACGTTTCTGATTCCAAGCTGTCCAGATATCGCAGACCGCCTTAAAGCGAATGCCGGGTATCTTCAGGCAGGCATTCATCAGCTCCTGCCCCTGAGCTCCGGCACCGAGCAAAGCCACGTTTATATCGTCCCCGTCATTGCCGCGGAGCGGCAATGACGGGCCTGTCTGCCCTAAAACCATCGGCGAAAATGCCAGCCCGGCGCCTGCCGCCGCCGTAGAGCGCAGGAAACTACGTCTGTCAATTTTTTTGTTAGTTTTTTGATTACTCATCGTATTTCTGTCGCTCCATAAATTTAACAATTAAACTAAACCCCAGCTCTTATTTTGTCGCGTAATTTAACGTCGCAGTTTATATAGACAACTGTCAAGCACACTCCTGACGTTTTTCCCTGCCGGCACCATTTCAAAACTGCGCCGGGATTACCGGATGTTTATCGCTTCAAATATTTTCTGGAAACACGACGAGAAAAAACAACCTCGCCGGTTCATATTTTCAGCAGCGATATACGGTTACTCCACCAACGGTTTCACTATTATATTACGAAACGCCACCGGGCCATGGTTGCCCTGGAACATAAGCGGACCGAAAGGTGCTTCACTGCCGGTCAGAGCACCGCCCGTTACGCCCTTGGTCATTTCGAGATTCTCATGCAGCACCTGGCCGTTGAGCTCAATCTTGACGAATTTGGCATTACTGGTTTTTTTGCCGTTGGCGTCAAACCTGGGGGCCTGAAAATCGATTACGTACTTCTGCCATTCGCCGGGTTTCTTACACGCATTTACGCGTGGCGCTCCGGCACCGTAAATCGCGCCCATATCACCAGGGCCCATTTTTTCTCTTCCCCAGCTATCCAGCACCTGAATCTCATATTCGCCCATAACATAAATGCCCGAATTAGAACCTTTCGGCACCATTACCTGCAGCTCGATACGGCAGTCGCCGAACTTTTCTTTTGAGTGTATATCAATGCTGTCGCCGTGTTTAGCGGTCAGATTTATCATTTCACCGCTGCCGCCCTTATTCACCAACAGATTCGAATTCTCGGATGACATAGCGGCGGTGCCGGCGACCCATTTGCTCTTTTGCTTGTCGCCTTTGACAATCCAGTTGTTAAGGTCTTTGCCGTTAAAAAGCACGACGGCATCGCCATATTTCAGCTTTAGCTCTCTGATGTAGATGTCCTTGAATTCCACGAGCATTGGCGGCCCTGCGTGGATTTGAAGTGCCAGTATGCCTTCACGGGCAGCACCCTTGAGGTCTTTGGGGTCGCCGGGGTCGGTCAGCCGGTCGTTATCGACCAGCTCCATCGTCTGGCAGCCGTTCAGATAGTGTATCAGATGGTTGCCCGAAGCGATGATTCTGTACTCGTTCCAGTCTTTTTCCTTATAATAGCCGGCCTTGATAAGCTCGTCTTTATCGGCGACATTGCCGATAACATTTTTATTGCCCTTCTCATCAATGACCATCATATCGCCGACATTGACGAGCCATCCCCGGCCTTTTTCGTGGTAGAGAAATCCGACCTTGCCCGGAGCGTTCTCGACTTCTGCCTGGTAGCCGCTGACAACCCACTTGCTTACTTCTTTACTGCGATACTGAACGCCGGAGTTGCCGTTCTGAATCCGGAATTGAAGTTTCAGCTCGAAATCTTTGAGCGTACCGCCGCGCCAGATAAGGAACGTATTGCCGAGGGCAGGGTTGGTAATGGTGGTTTGGCCTCGAATGACGCCATCCTGAACCGACCACAGACGCATATCACCGTCCCAGCCGCTCAGGTCTTTGCCGTTGAACAGTGAGACCCACTCCTGGGATGAATTTGAATCGCCCGCGCGTACAGTCTGCTTATAGCCTGTCATAGATGATGTCCCAAACAAATTCAAAGCCAATATCATAATAAGCAGAACCGTCCCACTTGAGATGATAGGTTTGTCGTTCTTGTTTTTCATTTGTACGTATTTCATTACAGTTAGCCTCAGTCGAATGATTTGATTTTAAGATTTTTGAACCAGATGGGATTGCCGTGATATTGGAATCCGAGGTGTCCTTCGCGAGGCATATCCTTGTATGCGGTGGGGAACTTGTTCTCGGTTCCCTGTGGGTTTTTATTCGGCTCGGTCCAGAGGTCCAGGTCCATATCGATGATATCTTCACCGTTGAGGTTTACATAAATCTTATTGTCCAGACAGGTTATGACGTAGTGGTTCCACTCTCCGGGTTTTTTGACAGCCGTCTTCGAGGGCGAGAGGCAGTCGTAAATAGCGCCGCACTGGCCGTGCTTTGTTCCATCTGTGGTGGCGTGAATTTGGACTTCTATAGCGGTGTTTATCCATTTCTCTATACTGCCGGTGCGGATAAAGACGCCGCTGTTGCCCTTTTCGGGTACTTTGAAGTCGAGTTCGAGTGTAAAGTTGCCGTAGCGTTCTTTGGTCCAGATGTCGAGGTCGTGGCCGCTAACACCGGATACGGGTGAAAGGACGCCATCTGCGTCAAAAGCCCAGGAGTTGGGCTGCATTACCGCATTCGAGAGGTCTTTTTTAAAGACGTCTTTATACTCGACGTCGCTCAGCTCCGCTGCGACCTTTCTGAAGAACGCCACACAGCCTGCAATCTCGGGCATCGAGTTTAGCCAGTTGTACTCATACTCAATCGAGAATACGCCCTTGAAACTCTGGCGGCCAAGCTCGGTTAATATCGCCTTGGCTTTGCTGATTCCTGTACCCCATATCACATCGTGCGCATCACGGTTGCCGAACTCATTAAGGTCTTTGAAGTGGAGGCTTCTGATTCTGCCGGCCCTGCCGAGCTTCTTCACCGCCTCAAGAGGGTCAACTCCCGACCGACACCAGTGACCGGTGTCCGCACACGCCCCAATCCAATTGCTCCTGCCCTCGCAGACCCGCATCACCGTATCGGGGCTCCAATAAGGCGAAGGTTTGGGATGGTTATGAATCGCCACGCCAATCTTGTACTCTTTGCAGAGTCTGTCAATCAAGTCAAAGGCGTCTTCCGGCGGCTCCGAGACGATAGTCTCTATTCCCATCTCACGGGCGAAATCGAAGACCTTTCGGCATTCCGCCTCGTTATTTGGAAGCCCGACCACGCCGTAGTTCGTAAGTTTTACCCCGCTCACCTGGAGCTTTTGAAGCATTTCCTTTTTGTTCTCGGAGGACATGTTGTGGTCGGTCTTGATGTCCGGTTTTTCCTTGCTCATTTGCTGGCCGGGATAGACCTCGATATAGCGCATATTAAGCGCCCTGGTCTTGTCAACCGCCTCGAAAAACGTGAAGCGATTGAAACTGTACGCCTGCATGCCCAATTTCCAGCCTTTCAGGTCATCGGCGTTTGCGTTTGCCTTGGGTGCCCAGCTAAAACACAAAACAAGAGCCAGTAACCCGGCAATAAGTTTTGTCTTTCCGTTCATTTCTTTTTCTCCTATAATTAAGACGTTCTTTCCAGAGAAAATAGTATAACTATAATCTCCAACCTTCACGATATTCGCGTTCTAAGTATTTTTCGGCCTCAGGCAGATTGGTAATCTTGCAGTTTGGCCCGTCCCAGTATAATTTCTGGCCGGCGCGAGCCGCCACGTTGCCCAACAGGATAGTTTCGCTCAGCGGACCGGAATAATCGAAATTAGCTGACGGCTTCGGGCCGCCCTTACACGCCCTTATCCATTCCTGGTAGTGGTCAACATCCCTGCCCAAAAACGGCTCCGGTGCTTTGAAACCTATCATCTTCGATTCCGGTATCAGTCTCGGCCCGCCCATGTGGGGGGCAAGTATGGTGCCCTTTTCGCCGTAGTATAGCCCGCCCTGACCGGGCAGCTTCCGCCCCGGCTCAAGCTCTTTCGGCAAAAGGGGGCTCTTGACGCCGTCATACCAGGTAACTGTAACTGCCGGCAGCTCGCCGCGTTCGGGAAACTCCCATTGAACAGCTGTCCCCTGCGGATATGTTTCATTATTAAACTTGGTGGGGTGCGCCTCCACGCTTATAGGATATTTCAGGTCGAGTGCCCAAAAGGCGGGGTCTATTATATGACAGCCCATATCTCCTAACGTCCCTGTACCGAAATCCCACCAGCGCCGCCAGTTACCGGGCAGGTAAGTCGAATGGTAAGGCCGCCAGGGGGCCGGACCTAACCACAGGTCCCAATCGAGCGTCTCTGGTACAGGCTCGGACTCTGTAGGCCGGGTGCCGCCGCCCCAGTCCTTGTTACTCCAGATATCTACCTTTCGCACCTTACCAATCATCCCCGACTTGATAATCTCCACCACAAGCTTGACGGTATCTTCAGCGTGAATCTGAATACCCATCTGAGTCATTACTTTATATTTCCGGGCCGCCTCGGTAAGCTGACGAACTTCAAAAACATCGTGCGCCAACGGCTTCTGGCAATAGACGTGCTTGCCCATCTTGATGGCCATCATTGCTGCGACGGCGTGCGTATTATCCGGCGTTGAGACCGTAACCGCATCGATGTTTTTGCCTTCCTTGTCCAACATCTTGCGGAAATCACGGTATTTCTTCGCATCAGGTAAACGTTTGAAAGTGTCGGCTGCGTGTTTCCAATCGACATCGCATAGTGCAATTATGTTTTCCGTGCTCATCTGTCCGACATCGCTCGCCCCCATACCCCCGATACCGATACAGGCCACGTTCAGCTTCTCGCTCGGCGATATATAGCGAGGGCCTCCAAGCACTCCCCTGGGAATGAAAGTAAACGTCGCCGCTGCCGCCGCTGCGCCCATAAATTCACGCCGCGAAATCTTATTATTTTGCTCTTTATTCATCTTGTTCCTGTCTTTCATAACAATATTCCTCTTCTATCTTGTTGCTCACAGAATCTGCAAGGCTTAATTAATGTCCCATTCGGGGAATGGGAATAAATCCCTCGCCTTCAGGCGAAGACTTCAGTACTATAAACTCGAAATTCGAATATGGTTACATACGCTTCTAAAGGGCGTATCGAAATCCGAAACAATTTCAAAATTCAAATTTCCAAATGAACAAAACGTTTTGGATTTTGTATTTTGGTCATTTGTATTTGTTTCGGATTTAGAATTTCGTGCTTCGTGCTTTTCTTAGTTTCGTAGCCCACCGAACTAAACTAACCACCACGCATTTATCGTGTTACTGACCGCTACAGCTCCCAGCCCTCGCGATAACTGCAACTGAGGTACTTATCCGCCTCAGGCATGTTCGTAAACTTAAAGCCGGTGCTGTCCCACAGCAGACTGGTACGGGTTAGCTTCTCTTTTAGCTCCGGGCGCAGTGCGACGTTGCCCAGAAGCACCGCCTCGGCCAGCGGCCCCGCGTGGTCGAAATTAGAACCCGCAGGCTTGCCTCCCTTGCACGCATCTATCCATTCCTGATGATGACCGGGAGAGCGAGGGATAACTTCAGGCGGTTTGCCGAATTCTTTCCTTTTCGATTCCGGCAACAGCGTGTATCCGAGCATTTTCCCCTTATCGCCGACAAACAGCGTACCGTTCGTGCCAAACTGCTGACCATCTGCCAGCTCCTCCGGTCTCGGCGGCCTTAATCCGCCGTCGTACCAGGTCAGTTTGACAGGTGGCATATCCTCGCGAGCACCGAAATAGTACGTTACCATCGACGCCACCGGAAATGTCTCTGTGTTGACCAGAGTGCAGCTCGCCTCGACGCTTAGCGGGTATTTGAGCTTCAGTGCACGCCAGACAGGGTCGATACTATGGCAGCCGATGTCCCCCAGCGCACCGGTTCCGAAATCCCACCAGCCTCGCCACTTAAACGGCACATAAGCGGGATGATAAGGCCGTTCAGGCGCCGGGCCGAGCCACAGGTCCCAGTCCAACGTTTCAGGAGCCGCCGGGGTATCGGAGGGCCTGCCCACGCCCTGAGGCCAATATACTTTGTCAAGACCATTTAAAGGCCTGTCCGTCCATACGTGCACCTCGCGCACCGGACCAATCGCTCCGGCCCAGATATATTCGCACATCAGCCGGGTTCCCTCAGATGCCTGACCCTGGTTTCCCATCTGGGTGGCAACTTTGTGCTCGCGGGCCGCCTTGGCAAGCACTCGGGCCTCATATACCGAGTGCGTAAGGGGTTTTTCGCAATAGACGTGCTTGCCCCTTTTGATGGCCGCCATCGACGCCACCGCGTGAACGTGGTCAGGCGTGGCGACTATCACGGCGTCAACGTTCTTATCCTCTTTGTCTAACATTACGCGAAAGTCTTTGTATTTTTTCGCATCCGGATAGCGCTTGAATGTCCCGGCTGCATGTCTCCAATCGACATCACACAGAGCCACAATGTTCTGGCTTTCCAGAGCCCGCAGGTCACTTGCCCCTTGTCCTCCTGCACCAATACCGGCTATGTTTATCTTCTCGCTCGGCGGAATATTACGGGGACCCCCAAGAACAGACCGAGGAACAATCGTGAACGCCGCCACCGCCGCAGCAGCGCCCATAAAATCTCGTCGCGATATCGCGCCGCCGCCATAGCGGCTTCGGCGCGTCGGCGACTTTTTATTTCGTTCTTCGTTTGGCTTTTTCCAGTCTATCATAAGAATATTCCTCTCGTATCTTTACTGATTCTTTCTCATCGCTCGCAACACCAGCGAGTAGTTAAACACACATTTAACCTACTACTCTGTAACAGTTCAAATGATGGGTGTCCTTGCGAGCCCTTCGCTTCGCTCAAGGATAAACTCCGCGAAGCAATCTAAAACATAACGCATGAGCTTGCCGCGGCCTGCAAAGCAGGCCTCGCAATGACAACTATGCAAATCACGTGTTACAGAGTACTACTCTATAAGGTCCATCCATCGCGATATTCACTGTGGATGTATTTGTTGGCCTCAAGCAGATTGGTAACCTTCATATTTGGGCCGTCATAATACAGCTTAAGGCCTTTTTCATATAGCTTCTGACCCATGCGCACGGCAATATTACCCAATAAAACAACCTCGGCCATCGGCCCTGAGACATCGAAATTGGAGCCGGCCGGCGGGCCGCCCTTACAGGCATCGAGCCACTCTTTATGATGACCGGGCGAACGAGCCAGAATCCTCGGAGGTCTGCCGTATTCTTTGCTCCTTGATTCCGGTAACAGTCTGTGACCTAACATCTTGCCCTTATCGCCCACATACAGATTGTCATCGGCATCGCCGAAACGCAGGCCTTCCTCAAGCTCTTCCGGGCGTGCGGGCATCAGCCCGCCATCGTACCAGGTCAGCTTGAGCGGGGGCATACCTTCACGGCCCGGGAACTCATAGCGGACGATAGATGCCAGAGGTGCGGTTTCGAAATTCACCCCGCTGGTGCAGGCATCCACGCACGTCGGATAACCAAGCTTCAAGGCACGGAAAATCGGAGCGAGCTGATGGCAGCCTATATCGCCTAACACTCCCGTTCCGAAGTCCCACCAGCCGCGCCAGCTAAACGGAAGATAGCAGGGATGATAAGGCCGTTCCGGTGCCGGGCCGAGCCACAGGTCCCAGTCAAGCCACTCAGGCACAGCGGGGGTCTCCTTTGGCCGGTCAATACCACGGGGCGAGATTGGCCTGTTGCACCAGGAATGGACCTCGCGAACCGGACCGAGCGCACCGTCCCAGATAAATTCGCTCACAAGACGAGTCTCTTCAGAGGCCTGACCCTGGTTGCCCAGCTGCGTGGCCACACCCGCCTCTCGGGCCGCCTCGGTAACCTTCCGGACTTCATATATCGAATGAGCTAACGGTTTTTCGCAATAGACATGCTTGCCCATCTTGATTGCCTTCATAGAAATAACAGCATGTGTATGGTCAGGCGTAGCTATTACCACCGCATCGATATTCTTGTCCTCTTTGTCTAACATCCTGCGGAAGTCGTGGTACTTTTTGGCATTGGGATAGCGATTGAAGATGCCCGCCGCATACCTCTGGTCAACATCGCACAGCGCAACTATATTTTCACTGCCGACCTCTTCGAGGTCGCCGGCCCCTCGGCCGCCTATACCGATACCGGCTATATTGAGCTTCTCGCTCGGCGGAATATGACGGGGGCCCCCCAGAACAGAACGAGGGACAATCGTGAACGCCGCCGCTGCCGCAGCACCACCTATAAAATCACGCCGTGAAATTCTCGATTTGCGGTTGTCTTTCTCTTTTTTCATATTCAACTTACCTTCCCGCAGCTAACCCGAATCTATTTGTCATACCAAAGAGGGCAAGAATCCATTGCCGGCTTGATTACATCTCCAGAGACCAGCCCTCGCGATAGTGCATCTGGACGTACTCGTTGGCCTTCTCGTCGTTGGTAACACGCATGTTCTCGCCGTCCCATTCGAGCTTCTTACCGACGTTTTCCGGACGAATCGCCAAATTGCCCATAACGACCATCTCCGTAAAGGGCCCGGCATAGTCAAAGTGCGACGTGGCCTGTCCGCCCGTCTTGCAGGCCTCCATCCAGTTGCCCTCGTGGCTGGTGGGCCTGATCCGCTTGAGCGTCTGAGGAGGCTTGTTATTGGCGAATTCGCGCATCCGCGAATAGGGAAGCAGCTGCGGTTCGTCGCCGTATTCGCCGCACCTCAGCACACCCTTACTGCCTATGAACAGCACATTGCTCGAAGCCTGGTTGAGTTTCCGACCCGCTTCCAACGCCTCGGGACGCTCGGGCTTCAGCCCACCGTCATACCAATGCACCTTCACGGCCGGCATTCCCTCCCGCGGCGGAAATTCATAATGTACAATCGAAGCCAGCGGGAATGTCTCTTTGTTGACCGGCGTACAGCAGGCCTCCACGCTCGTTGGGTACTTCAGCTTCAGTGCCCAGAAGACCGGGTCCAGCACGTGGCAGGCCATATCCGCCAGGGCGCCGCCGCCGAAGTCCCACCAGCCGCGCCAATTGAACGGACAATAGCATTTATTATATGGACGCATCGGCGAAGGGCCTATCCACAGGTCCCAGTCGAGCGTATCGGGAATTTCATCCACCTCCTTTGGCCTGTCTATGCCCTGCGGCCAGACCGGCCTGTTGGTCCAGGCGTGAACTTCCTTCACCTCACCGATAACGCCGGCCCAAATCCATTCACAAATGTCACGAACGCCATCGCCTGAATGTCCCTGGTTGCCCATCTGCGTAACGACCTTGTACTTCCGGGCGGCTTCGGTCAAAGCACGAGCCTCCGCCACCAGGCGTGTCAGAGGTTTCTGGACATACACATGTTTGCCGCGCCGCATAGCAGCCATAGCAGCTACGGTATGGAAGTGGTCGGGCGTGGCGACAATCACCGCTTCGATGTTCTTCTCATTGTCTAACATCTTACGGAAGTCTTTGTATCTCTTGGCCTTGGGGAATCTCTTGAAACCCTCATCTCCCTTTTTCCAGTCCACGTCGCACAGCGCAACAATGTTCCCGCCGGCTTCCGCACAAGCACTCGTATTGCCGGCCCCCATACCGCCCGCACCAATAGAGGCGATATTTAGTTTCTCGCTCGGTGGTTGGGCCAGCACATGGCTGGGCACAAAAGTAAAGGCCATCGCCGCCGTCGCGGCGCCACCCATAAAGTCACGCCGTGAAATCTTTTTGTCCTGATGTTTGATAGTTTTTTTCTGGTCTTTCATATCTGTATTCCTTAATAAATAAACGCCATCAAAAATTTCTTAAAGACACGTTGATAATAAAGATTTAAAACCGACACATAACGAGCTCAATCAACTATAATTCAACTAACCAAATGTTACGGTACTGTACAGGATTGCCGTGGTCCTGCAGGTATATGCCGCCGGGCTCGGCTACATTACTATCAAGCGCACCGCCGGTCGGCTTTGGAAGACTTATGTTGTCATGTATCGTCACTCCGTTGTGAACAACTGTCGCCTGAGCCTCTCTCCTGTCGGCACCGGGGGCGTAAAAAGTAATATCGTAAGTCTGCCACTGCGTCGGCGGCGCACACATATTTACCAAAGGCGCCCCGACCTTATAGATTCCGCCGCATTCGTTGTCTTCGCCTTCAAGGCCGTAGCTGTCAAGCACCTGCACCTCATATCGCTCCTGCAGATACACCCCGCTGTTACCGCGCCCCTGGCCGCGTGCATCAGGCATAAACGGCGTGCGAAATTCCACGTGCAGCTTAAAATCGGTGAATTTCTTCGTGGTTAAAATCGAGCCGGTGCCCTTCTTGACTTCCATTGCGCCGTCCTTGAGCAATATCCATTTCACAGAATCATCACCGGCTTTTTTATCCGTATGCTTCCATTGCTTAAAGTTTTTGCCGTTGAAAAGTACAATCGCACCTGCCGGAGGCTCGGCCCCCAATGTGGGCGAAATCCGAATCACCTTGTCCAATGCAAAGCTGCCGGCTTCGTCTCCCTTAAAACTGCCGTTGAGCTTGCCGCCTTCAATAGCCGCCTGAACTTCAAGGGTGCCGCCGTCGCTCAGCTCGGCTTGTCCTTCAAAGCGCACCGCTGCACCCTCGCGCTTACCATCAAGCACTCCAATCGGCTTCTGGCGTGCATCAAATTCTGAAAAGAACTTGGCCCTGTACCCTTCTTTACCCAGAGCTATCACCTGAGCTACCAACGGCCCTGAATCACTTTCGTCGTCCAGTTTCCAGCTTCCCTTCCAGTCGCCCATTGCCGCGTCGGCACTCTCAATCGCCGTTCTTGCCTCAAGAACCGGATCGGTCACCACCGGGCCTGCACATGAAGACAGGAGCACAGATAATAAAGTCAAGACCACAGTAATAATCTTGTAGCTGTTAATAGAAAAAGCTATACGGGCTGTACGCGAACTTCGCCTTCTCTCTGCAATTTTCAAAACCATGATTTTCTCTCCTACTAATTTGTTTTAATTTGTATCGACACGCGGCTAATTTTTTTCGTTCAGCCCCCCACCTGTTTCTTCAATCCTGCAATCCGATTTATTACTTCCCGTGCCTGCTGACGCAACGGGTCATTCTTCGAGGTTTGCATAATCTTCTCTAATACATCCTTGGTTTGTTGAGGAAAGTTTTCGTAGATGCCCTCAGCGATTTTCACCACCGCAAATTCCGCTTCTCTGAATAGAGTCTTGTCCTGGAGGTAATCTGCCGACATTTGCAGTGCGCCGAGAGATTTGGTATTGGCCAGCCCCGAAAGCACCCTCCTTTTTTCAATCGCGTCCGGCGCCAGAGTCATTGCTTTCTTATACATTTCAATCGTCTCTTCGGGCGCTCTCTTACTATCAAGCCCAAGCAGGCGTACAGAGCCACGCAGCGCCAGTATCCGGTGCACGTTGTTGTCGGACTTCTCGGCCATGTTTAGTAAATCAACGGCAGGCTCAGATGTAGGCCACTCGGCCAATGCGCGAATAGCGGCTCCCCGTATATTGACGTTGTCACTGTTCAATGCTTCACGAAGCCGGGGCAAAGCGCTGCTGTCGCCTATTTTGCCCAATACGCTCAGAAGAGAGCACTGTTTTTTGACATCTTTAACCGAAGGCAGCACTTCAAGCACCGCTTCGGCTTGCCGGTTCTTGTCCTCGATTTTATGGGCAACGACAGCTACGGTTTTCTGGGCTTCGGTGCTGTCGGATGAGCTTTGTAAGTTCAACAAAAGCTCGACCAGTGCCGGTAAATGCTCCGGACCGGCAATGATTTTTAGAACCTTTAACGATTCGAGGCGAACTCTTCTGTCCGCATCTTTTGCTGTCTCTAACAGAGTGCTCACGCCTGCGGATATATTGCGCTCCCCTGCGCTCTTAATCAGTTCAATCTTAGTCTTTGATTCAGCCTTTGGGATGCCTGCCAGAATTTCTCCATCAATATTCGCCCCTCGCAGACGATACAGGCTCTCGCGGGCGGCTTTTTGTTCGGCGCCTCTGGTCGTAGCCGCCGTTTGTGCCAATAAGCTGACGCTCGATACATCACCTAATTGCCCCACTGCTTTGAGAGCTGCAATCCGAACGGATTCGTCCTCGGCCTTTACAGCACCAACAACCGCCGGCAAAGCAGCGGCGTCCCCGCGGTCGCCCAGCGAGGACAACAGTTGAACCTGACTGGCAGCCGAAAGATTCGGCAGCTCCTTGGCCAAAGCTTTTGTTACTTCTGTCCCCGACATCTCTTTTACCATCGCTATGGCCACAGCCTGCATATCCCGGTCGCCGCTTTTGAGAATATCGAGAACTATCTTGACAGCATCATCCTGCCGGTCGGCGGCCCCAAAGCAAACAGCACAGACAACAGAAAACAGAGAACAGAAAACAGAGGACAGAGATGACTTCTGACTTCTTAATTCTGACCTCTGACTTCTGACTTCTGACCTCCGACTTCTGACCTCCGACCTCTGGTGGGGCAAGCCCCACCCTACAAGACTACAAATTGCATACTTGATTTTCATTTTTTATCTTTATTTTTTCGTCGCGTTAAGCATACCCGTCAGTGCAGCGGTACGTATCGGCTTGGGCATGTCCTCTTTCTGAAGCTCTTTATAGATAGCTAAAGCCTCAGCTTTTTTGCCCTCGACTACAAGCTGGTCGGCGCACCTCAAATAAGAATCCAGAACCACCATCTGCAATTTGCCGCTTGTCTTATCCTTTGCTGCTGCCAGCACCTCGGTGGCCCTCGAATCAGCTATCTGGCCAAGAGCGGCAGCAGCGGCGGCAGCTACCGTTTCGTCGGAATTGTCAATAAGTCCCCCCAGAGCACGAACCGCTCTTTCGTCTCGACGCTGACCTAACGAATTGATTATGCCGACCCGCGGTTTGCCCTCCGCCTTCCTTAAAGCTCTTCGCAATGCGTCGTTGACTGCCGTACCGGGTATTCGCTCCAGTGCATACCTCGCCATATCAGAGGTCTCTTCATTAATCAGCATATTACCCAGAACCGGCACAGAGTCATCGGTGCCGATAATGCTCAGCTCCATGCAGATAAACTGCTTGCCGGCCCGTGTTGCATCTGAGGTCAGCACATCCAGCAGGCTCTTCTCAATCTTTTTCAATTCCGCAGGTGAGCTGTGTGCCTCTTTGATGATGTCGCTTACCTCAGTCAACGCCAATCGGCTCTGGCCCCAATCGTATGTCTTTACCTTTTCAAGTAGTTCCTGTAACGTCGCCATTTCTATTCCCTTTCCTGAACTAACGATAGGTTTCGGTTTTGTATCAACTTTATAATCGCCAAATGCAAACTGAATACCGTCGAGATAATGCTGTAATATCGCCGGATTCCAGAAGATGTGGTCGTTATGTCCCAGCGAGCAGTAGAAAACACGCCCTTCGCCCCAGGTCTTGACCCAGCTTATGCCGGTATCTGCATCGGTGGGTTTCTCTGAGCGCTTTTGCGTAATTTCATCGCTCATATCGAGACTCATCAACACGAGCTGCTTCTCGCGCGAATAGAGCGGAGGTTCCGTGCGATATATCTCATCATTTATCTTAAATCCCTTACCCTTAAAGGCCTTCATAAGCGGATGGTTAGGCTCATCTATCTTAATCGCCCAGGTTCCACCGCCTCCCCAGGGATGGCCGGTGAACTTCCCGCCCATCATCTCCTGTGCCTCCGGCCATTGGTTAAAATTATCCGTGGCCGCGTGGACACCTACTATGCCTTTTCCGCCCTTGACGAAATCCATCAAGCTCTCGCAAAGCTCAGGAGCTGTTTCCGGATTGAACTTCAGACCCGTGGTATTATTAAAACAGATTGCATCAAACTGTTTGAGGTTCTCCGGCTTAAAAATGTCCATATCGTTAGTGATTACGGTCTCGAATGCTCCGGTCTTTTTGCCCATAATCTCGAGTGCCTTGTTGACCACGGGGATGGATGTATGGAAGAAGCCTTCACACAGCCAGAAAACCAGAAGTTTCCGAGGTTTGGCAGGGCTGACAGTTGACTTTGTCGGCATTGCCTTTTCTATTTTTTCAACCTCTTCCGGCGTAACTTCCCGCAGCTTCGCCGGCGATTGTGCCTGCAAAGTCCTCACAGGCAATCCGGCAAAAATGCCGGACCACAGCCCCAGAAGTGCAATGCCAATTAGTTTTCGCATCTTATTCATTTTCATTCCTTTCGTTTTTACCCAACATCTATTTTAGAATCGACAGCTCGTTTTCAATAATCAATATTCAATAGTCAATAGTCAATATGGTAGCTCCGCCGTCTTTTGGCGGAGTCAATCTCAAAGGTGCCACGGACTTCGCATCGGTCGAGAAAGCATTCTATTAGCCCCATCGTCATTGAGGAAAACTTCTTTCTCCGGGTCCCATCTTAGCTTTCGCCCTGAAAGCATCGCAATCTCACCGAGAAGCCCCACGCTTATCGACCGGTGCGCTATCTCTATAGGTGCAACGGTTTCTTCACGAGACCGGACACAGTCCAGGAAGTTCTGCTGATGGTCTCGGCTGTTGTAAAGCCTGATTTCATCCGGACCAATGACTTCCTTTAAGATGCTTTCCGAGCTGGCCTCAAGCTTGCCGCGGTCGACATGTATCCAGCCGTCTTCACCGTACCAGACGGTTCCCATCCCCATCGGCTGCTGCCGGTCGTTGGCCACAACCATCGTCAGCCCATCCGCGTACCCACACGTAAACTTATACTCGGTTGGCGCATCGTAAATGCCGTCTTTGGGATAGACACCTTTGCCTTCTATCTCAACCGGACCGGTATAGTCCAGCCCGAGACCCCAGTGTGCAATATCAATATGATGGCCCGCCCAGTCGGTTAGCTGCCCGCCGGAGTAGTCAATAATCCACCGCCAGTCCCAATGTGGCCCATTGCGACCGAACCCCATATAAGGCCGCCAGGGAGCTGGTCCTAACCAGAAGTCCCAGTCCAGACCCTCAGGAACAGGCTGTATCGGTTTATTGTCGGTGCCTCCTCCGGTCGGCAGGCCGACCTCGACCTTATGCACCTTGCCAATCCGCCCATTGCGAACTAATTCGCAGGCGTGGCGAAAATCGCGAACCGACCGCTGCCAGCTGCCGGTTTGCCAGACCCTCCCGTAGCGATGAACCGTATCGGCCATAATACGGCCCTCACGTATCGTCCGCGCCAGTGGCTTTTCTCCGTACATATCTTTGCCGGCCCTGGCAGCCAGAACCACAGGAATCGAATGCCAATGGTCTGGAATCGCAAGTGACAGCGCATCTATATCCTTGCGTTCGATCACTTCATAAAAATCCAAATACGTCTTGCAATCGTTGTTTCCGTATTTCTTGTCCACGGTGTTCTTGGCCGTGTCGCGATGAGCTTTATCAACATCACATACGGCCACCATTTGAACTTCTTTCTTACCCAGGAATCCACGCATGTTACCCGTCCCCTGGGAACCTACGCCGATGGCGCCCATCACTATTCGGTTGCTCGCTGCGACGTTGCCGGCTTTACCCAATGCTGATGAAGAAACAAAATAGGGAAATGCTATTGCACCGGCGTAAGCGCCGGTCGCGTTTTTCAAAAACTGACGCCGATTAAATTTTTTCATAATGAAAATGCTCCTCTCTCGCGACTAATAAACGACAATCGGTTTCTCGAACTCCTAACAAAGCATTCACAAAAATTATATCACGTTAAACGAACAGTGAGTTTTTGGTAATCTATAGACAAATAGTCAATAATAAATATCGTAGCTCCGCCGTCTTTTGGCGGAATCAATCTCACAAATGCCATGGGCTGCGCATTGGCCGCGAAAGCAACCGGCTGGCCCCGGCATCTCCAATAAGCGCCTCCCGTTCAGGGTCCCACTTTAGCGCTCGCCCAAGTTTGTACACTATATTCCCTAAATGACAAACCGTTACTGAACGACAGCCGGTCTCTATATCGCAAATCGGTCTGCTGCGTTTGCGGATGGCGTCCAGCCAGTCAACATAATGGTCTCTGCTTTCGTAAAGGTGTATTTCATTGGGGCCGATTTGCTGGTCCTTCAAACTTTCGGGCTTCGTTTTTAAAAAACCTCTATCGGTGTTAACCTCGCCTTTAGTGCCGGTAAACAAGACACCCCTGGCAAGCTCGCTGCGCGTCATCGTTACGCCATTAGCATATTTATAGGTAAGCACCTTATAATCTTCGCCGTCGGGAGGGATTATTTCAACCGGACCGCTCTCATCCATACCCATTCCCCACTGGGCGATATCAAAATGATGTGCACCCCAGTCGGTCATTCCACCGCCGCCAAAGCTGCTGTGGTTGCGCCAGTTAGGAAAGTCGTCCCAGCTTAGATGCGGAGAAAGCTCTGGGTTATACGGCCTCCACAACGCCGGGCCTAACCACATATCCCAGTCGAGATAATCAGGTACAGGCTCGGCCGGTAGAGGTCTATCTCCCGGCGGGCCGCCGACATTGACGTTGACGTGTTTTAGCTCCCCGATATATCCATTGAGCACCAGCTCGCACCCTAAGCGGAAGTGCCAGTCCGAGCGCTGCATACTGCCGGTCTGGAAGACCCGCCCGTATCGTCTGACGGCATTGACCATAGCCCTGGCCTCTTTGATGGTTTGCGAAAGCGGCTTCTCACAGTAAATATCCTTGCCCGCCATTGCAGACTGGATAACCATAATGGCGTGCCAGTGGTCAGGCGTAGAGATTACTACTGCATCTATATCATCTCTGGCAAGCAGCTCACGAAAATCACCGTAAGTCTTACAGCCTTTGTATGTGCCGCCGCTCTTTTCGGCATAGTAGTCTTCGACTATCTTCTGCCCACGCGCCAGCTTGAGCTTATCGACATCACAGGCGGCCAGAACGTGCGTACCGGGCGCATTCAAAAAAGACAGCATCAGATGTTTACTCTGCTTGCCCGCGCCTATAAAGCCCAGCGTAATCCGTTCACTCGGAGCAACATCACCGGCTTGGCCTAAAGCGGACGCCGGAACAATATGTGGAAAACTTATAACCGCCGCTGCTGTACCGGCTGCTCTTTTGATAAATTGACGCCGATTAATCTCTCTTTCCTTCATATGAAAATCCCAGGCTCACAATTAACAAAGGATAATCAATTTCCAATAGTCAATGGTCAATATTCAATAGTCAATTTCACAGGTGCCACGGGCTGCGCATTGCGTTTCCGAGCAGGCTCGTTGCAGTCGGGTCATCGAGTATTTCTTCGGTTGTGGGGTTAAAGCGTATCTTGCGTCCTAACAGCATAGCAATCTGTCCTAAGTGGCCCGGCGTCGCCGAGCGGTGTGCAACCTCACAAGGCGTTAGCGTGGTCTCACGGCTTTTGATACAGTCCAGGAAGTTGCGCCAATGACCGGGCGAACGAAACAGGTGTATCTCACCGGGTCCAAATTTCTCATCGAGCAGCTTCTTGGGCTCAGCGTCTATATCGCCGCGAGTAACCCAGACCCATCCGTCTTTGCCTATCCACTTTGTCCCGTCGCGGATGTCGCTGTGCCCACCTGCGATAATCATCGTAATCTCCTCAGGATATTTCGCTGTGAGCCGATACTTTGTCGGGCTGTCCCACAATCCGTCTCTCGGGTATTCTCCGGAGCCTTCTATCTCGTAGGGTCCCCCATAATCCATATCCAGACCCCAGTGAGCGATATCGACGTGATGGCCGACCCAGTCCATTAACTGCCCGCCGCCGTGGTCGAGGACCCATCGCCAATTCTTATGCACACGAGCCGGACAATATGGGCTGTAAGGCGCCGGCCCAAGCCAGAAGTTATAGTCGAGCTCTATGGGCGGCGGACAAACCCCTTCCTGACCCTTGGTCTCGCCAAAGTCGGTATGGCCCGAAGGCAGCCCAACTTCAACGGTGTGTATCCTGCCGATGCGGCCATTACGAACCAGCTCGCAGGCAAAGCGGAAGTTGGCCTCCGAACGCTGCCAGCTGCCCGTTTGCCATATCCGGCCGTAACGCTTGACCGCATCGCACATAGCTCGGCCTTCCCTTAAATTATGCGACAGGGGCTTTTCACCGAAAATATCCTTGCCCGACCTCACAGCTTCTATAGCCGGTATCGCATGCCAATGGTCCGGCAGTCCAAGCGAGACCGCATCGATATCATCGCGAGCCAACAGCTCACGATAATCCGCGTACGCAGCGCAGTCTTTGTTTTTGTATTGCTCATTGACTCGATTGGCCGCGCTTTGCAGATGGTTTTTGTCAACGTCACAGACAGCAACAATTTGACAGTCTTTTTCGCGAAGAAAAGAGTCCATATTGCTGCCCCCCTGCCAGCCCACACCGATACAGCCCATAGTTATTCGTTCGCTCGGCGCTGCGCTGCCGGCCTTGCCCAAAGCCAACGAAGAAACAATGTACGGAAATCCCACTGCCCCCACAACAGTGCCGGCCGCTCCCTTCAGGAACTGACGCCGGTCGCAGACGCTCCGAAGCCGAGGCTTCGGAACGCTCACACTTTTTTTGCCGGTCATGCTAATCTTCCCTGTAATTGTTATTTCTCGAACGCCGCATCGAAGGCGACCTGGGAAGGCTTGAAGTCCGCCTTCTTAATAAACTCGCAGGCCTCTTTTGCGCCGTGTTCCCGGTCCATTCGGGTGTCTTCCCACTCAACCGAGAGTGGTCCCTGGTAACCGACATCGTTAAGAGCGATGATAATTTCCTCGAAATTGATATCCCCGTGACCGATTGAGCGGAAGTCCCAGTACCTCCGAGGGTCGGCGAACTCGGTATGTCCACCGAAAACTCCAACCGTCCCGTCCCCGTGACCCCACCAAACATCTTTCATGTGAGTGTGGAAGATGCGGTCACCGAACGTACGGATGAACTTAACGTAATCCACGCTCTGATAACCGAGATGGCTCGGGTCGTAGTTGAAACCGAAGCACTCGTGACCATCGACCGCTTCCACGGCACGCTGAGCCGAGGCAATGTCAAAAGCTATCTCCGTCGGATGCACTTCAAGGCCGAACTTAATACCCAGCTTTTTGAACTCATTGAGAATGGGTTTCCATCGTTTGGCAAAGTCGTCGTAACCCGCTTTAATCATATCTGGTGAAACCGGCGGGAACGAGTAAAGCATGTGCCATATTGAACTGCCCGTAAAGCCGTTAACGACCTTTACGCCGAGCTTCTTGGCGGCCTTGGCGGCCTTAATCACACCCTTAGCAGCACGCTTCCGAACGCCTTCCGGCTCACCATCTCCCCACACATCCGGTGGTAAAATCGCTTTGTGGCGATTATCAATATTGTCGCAAACCGCCTGACCAACTAAATGTGTTGAAATCGCAAACACCTCAAGCCCGTGTTTTTGCAATAATTCGCGCTTGGCCTTGCAGTACTTGCTGTCGCTCAGAGCCTTATCAACCTCGAAGTGGTCGCCCCAGCAAGCCAGCTCCAAACCATCATAACCCCAGCTTGCCGCCTTTTTAGCCAATTCTTCCAGCGGTAAATCCGCCCACTGGCCGGTAAAAAGTGTTACAGGTCTTCCCATTTGTCATTCTCCTTATAAAAAATTGTCAGAAGCTTTCCGTAAAATGTATCCTGCACTATCAGAAAATAATACCTTTGAGCATTATTTTATTGCATTTTCCTCCGGTTAGATTGCGAATTCAATATAACCGTTTTTATTAAAAGAACTTACGCTCAACAAAGACCGTCTGCCCCTGCCGACACGCCGAAATAATCGTTACATTATAGCCTGCAGAAGCTGATACGCAATTCAAATTTTCTTCTGCTTCTTATAGCTCAATCGCTCTTGCTATACCGGATTAAAAACCACTTCCATTACTTTTCGCCCTGCAGGGGGACTATCCAGATATTGCGGAACGATACCTCATTGCCGTGTTCCTGAAGGAGAATGGGTCCCGGTTCCGGCCCTTCGGGTTGTCCGGCGCCCGTTTTATTCGCCAGTTCCACGTCGTTATGAATTAAAACCCCGTTATGCCATATCGTAATGTGGGCGTTCTTAATTTTCCTGGTGCCATCGAACCTCGCCGCGTGGAAAATAATATCGTAGCTCTGCCACCGGCCCGGCATCCTGCAGACGTTCTTGTCCGGCGCCCTGAATTGGTAAAGTGAGCCACACTCATTGTTCTTCGGCTCCAGACCGTATGAATCGAGGACTTGCACTTCATAACGACGCTGTATATATATGCCGCTGTTGCCTCGGCCCTCGCCCTTCACGTCTGCCGGCATTTGCGGAGTTTTGAACTCGATGTGCAGCTTGAAATCCCGGAAGGATTGCTTGGTCATTATGCTGCCGCTCTCGGGCACACTCTCCGTCGCCCCACCAACAAGCCTCCATCCAATTTCCTTGTCGGTCCCGGTAGTCCAGTGCGCAAAGTCAGTGCCGTCAAACAGCATAATTGCGTTGCTCGGCCGAACAGCTTCGACCTTAACCTTCGGCGGGTGAGCATAGTCGTTCCAGAGCTGCTCGGTTCTCTCAACATCGACTTTTCCTTCGTGCACATACAGGCGATACCGAAATACCCAGTCTTTGCCCGGCTCCATATCAAAATCATCTAACTGTACCGGCGCCCAGTTGAAGAACACCTGTCCCTCGGGCCAGATTCGCATCGGCTCCGGATGCCTGAAATTCTCCGGATGGCTAAAGTGTGTTACGCCCTTCCAATTCCCATCGGAAACCCCGGCCGTATCACACCATCGTGCCCGCGTCGCGTGGCCATCTTTGCGGGTCCTGCCCTCACTGGTCAGATAAGCCGCTTTGTCACCATCCCATTCAGCAGCGGCACGAAAACCAAATCCACCGTAGCGGTACTTCAGCAAATGAAGCGGACTGTCGGCAACGCATCGTTGTGCGGATACAAAGTCCCAAAGCCAGTAGCCCTTGTCCGGACCGCCGACGTTATAGACACGCACGTCCCAGACCTCCTTTAGCACGACTTTTTCCCCTTCAGCGGTTTGTAGCGCAACGTGCTCATGCTCAGCCTGAAAACCACCATAGACCGGCCCGCTCGTCGTTGAAAGAAATCTCTCGAAACGCACCGTCCCTTGGCCTTCCTTAAGGTTCCAGAAATCGACACCTTTGCCTTCAAATTCAGTATGTGTCCACGGCATCCATATTCCGACGTGATGATAATGGTCTTCTGGTTGAATGTTCGTTAGCACCGAACCGCTCGGAGACCATAACGGATGAATAAAGCCGCTGCGATTGTACAGCTCGCTTTGCCCGGCCGGCGCCGGCACAATGGCGTGGTTATAGCTCAAAACCTCCCTGCCGTCTTTTTCTATTAGCAGGACCTTATTGTTTTGCTTGGCACGGACAACAGGAACAACAGAGGGGGCGCCCTGGAGAAGCTCATACGTCCGTTTGCTTCCTGCTTCTGTCTTACCCGACAGTACCCACCACAATCGCGGCGGACTGTCCGCCTCGAGCTGCACCGGAACCTCCACTCGCCTCGAATCTTTCACTTCCACCAGGCGAATCTCATCCGACGGAAAGCCCAACGGCAAACCTTCCAGCCACGCCGTCACCGGCGTATCGATTCGTGTGTAATCTCCTGCCTCGACAGTGATTTTCGCAAGAGGCACGGCACGGCTGACCGATTGAGGTGCTAAAAAACAAAAGGATAGAACAAAAAGAATAATTGAACCCTTTTGTATTGACGAGGGTTTTTGCATCGTTGCCCTCCTTTCGGTTAAGGCTGTTTTGTTTACCATATTTGAAAACAAAACCGGAATTTTAATAATAATATGCGGCTGAATCAAGGATTATCTGGGAATTCTTTGATTTTATCTTCCTGTTTACAGCTTTAACAAGCCGTCCGGAACCGGGCACTTTGCTCATCCGGTTGCCTCCTCATATTCTGAAAAAATAATGATGGGTGGCGGCCTCAAGCAAGTCCAGAAAAGCTTGTCCCTGAGAAAGCAGGGATTGGGACGAGCTTGGGGATGGCTTGGTCGTCCCACAGACCACTCCTACCAAAAATTTCTCCAGAAACAGGCTCGTGTTATTTTTTTGGGATGGTTGATTTGCTGTAAAGCCAGAATGAATTGCTCAGTGTATAATTGATTATTTCATCTGGTTTGAAAAACATCTCGATTTCCTGCTGAGCGGATTCCGCGCTGTCTGAGCCGTGAACGAGATTATATCTTTCAGAACAGCTAAAATCCCCCCTGATGGAGCCCGGTTCAGCGGAAAAGCCGGAAGTAGCTCCCATTATCTTGCGCGCCATTTCTATAACACCCTCGCCCTCCCAGACCGTTACAAGTATCGGAGCTGATGACAGAAACTTTACCAGAGGCTCAAAAAACGCTTTTCCGCGATGAGCTGCATAAACCTGACAGGCCTGCTTTTCAGTTAGCTGCATAAATTTTGCAGCAGCAAGTTTAAGGCCTTTTTTTTCGAATCGTCCGATTACCTCACCGACCAGATGTCGATGTACGGCATCCGGCTTGACGATAATTAAAGTGCGCTCTGCCATTTAAAAATATTTTCAATTTCCACTCTTCAATCCGAAAGCGAATTTGGGAAATTATACTCCCTTAGGAACAATGTAAATCTCAACTCGTCTGTTTTGCGGATTGCCTCCTTTATTGGGCTTATTTTCCATGACCGGCCGATATTCACCAAAACCCCGTACGCTCAATCGCTCAGACTCAATATTGTTACTGGCCATCACGTTCAGCACAGATATTGCCCTGTGCGCAGACAGGTGCCAGTTGGTCGGATGTTGTGCACGCGTCTCCGGCTTTTGAATGGGAATATCGTCGGTGTGACCGGCGATTATAACGTCGAATTGCTTGGCCGTTTCGGTATTCAGAATTCTACAAAGTGATTTAACAGCTTCAACAGCCGAAGCTGCGACATTGTCACTGCCCTTATCAAAAAGTAAGTCGCTCCTGAACTTTACTATCCCTCGGCTCGCATCGTACGTTACCATATCGGACCCTTTGGCAAAGTCCTCCAGCATAGTGCTCAGCTCTATCGGCAGTGCTGCTCCGCCTAAAAGCAGTTTTCCCTGCATCGAGGCTATCAGCTCTTTCTTTTTAGCCAGGTCTTCCTCAAGGGCGGCTATCTCTTGTTTCAGAGACTCTACATCAATATTACCCTTTTCCTGAGCCGAGGCAAGTTGTCGTTTCAACTGCTCAAGTTGAAGCACGCTAACCTGCAGCTCGCTCTCAAGCTTTGCTATTTGTGCTCGCTGTGTGTCGTTCTGGATTCGAAGGTCCTGCATTTCCGAGCTGCACCCGCTCAGCACCAAAACACAAGCACAAAAGAGATAAATCAATGAAAGTTTGACAGTTCGCATCGTTCAATCCTTTCCAAGAAAATTAAGACACTTCTTTTCGACCATCCTTAAAGTACACAAGCTATTTATTTATAGGCGATTAAAGCCCAACAGATTTTGTCTCCACCACCCTTGACCATAAATAAAACCGATTTGTCTTTACACGTCAAGAATAAACTTTACAAAATATCTCTACCACCCTTAATTTTATTGTGGGCTTTACGCCCTTATATTTAGCCCTGGGTTTTACCCAGGGTTTTTATATTTTTCCCACCGATTTACTCGGCGGGTTTTGTTTAGCCGTCGCCGCCTCGGCGACGTAATACGCAATACTAAATGGTCGTTGCAAACCCTGCATGCCCATATTTGATTATATATCCCCTGGATAACATCGCAGGTCTTGCACTCCAGCCGAATCCCCAAAATGTTTAGCCCTGCCATTTATGGCAGGGTTTCGCCTCCTGATACTCGTACCCGTTTCACGAATAAAACAAGTAAAGATAAAAACTTGTCCTCGCGCAAGCGGGGAATCAAATCCTGAATTGTCCTCACGTCCCTGTCCGGCATTTCGTAAAACCCGCACGCTTTTTCAGACTATTATTTCTTTACGCGCTTTCTATCGTCCTTCTTCCACTTTCCAGCCCGTAATCGTTTGAACTCTTCATTATCATAAAGACTGCAGAAGTTTTCACCTTGATCCTTTTTCAACTTCTCCAGAGTTTCATTTCCTCCAATGAGAATCGCCTTTTTTATATTTGCTATTGCCTTCTTCACATTCCCCTTCCATGCATACGCAGCTGCCATGTAGTAATGAAGATCATCACAAAAAGAATCCTTAAGCCAATTAGGGACATTACGAATCGCGTATCTACAAGTTTCGATGCACTTATCCCAAGATCCCAAGTTAAGAAAGCAGACAGACTTTCCTATATAGGAGACCCAACAGTCCCATCGTAAGTTTATGGCGGTGTCAAAGTGCTTCAACGCTTCCTCGTACTTTTTCTGTTCATGCAACGACACCCCCAATTCATAGTGAATATTTGCCACAGTGTCATCATTGGCAATTGCCTCTCTACAGAACTCCTCGACCTTCTTATGATTCTTTTTGTTGCTGTAAATATCTATCAGGGTCATAAGTAACCATATGTTTGATGGGTCAAAAATCTTAATACGTTCCAATTGCTTAATTTCCCAATCAAATTCACTGGTATCCTTAAAAATCTCCGCCTCAGGGATGTAACAACTCTTCAATTCAAAAACCGGCACTTCTTGTGACATTCCTTTGAACCGCTGCAGGCCCATAGGCTCATATTCATAGTAATGATAAGTCTTATTAAGTTCGGCCATTGTTCGATGCCCAACCATAATCCGTGAATATCTGCCCTGCCGTGAAAAACTCTCAATTCTCTTGGCCAGACTAATTGGCAATCCTTCAAAAGTTTTTCTTCTCGGCATAAATCTTTTTAATTCGTTAACAATTGGTCTGTACTCATAGGTCACGTCACCAGTATTTATCCCAATCCCTAAATCCAATATTTTTTTGCCTTCTTTTATCCGCCTACGATTTGGTTCGCTTACATACCACATAATCTTTAAGGTATTCGCAAGCTGAATCGCGTTTACAATGTCTTTGTCAACATCTTTTGAGCCATAAAAAACCACAAGTTCGTCCCCCGCAAACGTGACTTGTTTAATGCCTCTTTTCCACAAACAAATACTATGTTGCATCAAACGACGAAACTCATTTATCAAACCACTGTATTTTGTTGTATCCCAATAGTTTGCAATTTCCATTGAGTCCATTATGTCCACAAATAGAATTGTAGCAGTTACACTTTCTGCCATCTCTATTCCTTCACGTCTCTATTAAATCTACGAGTCGAAGGTATTCCCCCACAATCTTCTTTTGAGGAACTTATCATTCATCATATTAATGCCCAAAACCCGCAATTCCCGTCAAAAAACACCGTTCAATCCGCAATTTTTACCCGAAAAGTGCGCTTATCAATATTGTTCACTGTAGTTATTTTTTTTGAAAATCCATCAAAAATTACATTTTTCTCTTGACTTTTGCTTCGGAACTTCCGATATTAAAGTCAATGCGATACTTCGCAGGTGGACAGCCCGTAAGGGCTGGCGTGAGACAGACCCCGAAAGGGGTCGTTTCATTTTGAGAGCCAAACCTCGCCATAACCTTCAACCTGACCAGTCTGGGCATTCACATTGAACTTCTCTTTTGCAGCTTCATAAATTTGCCTGCCGAAGGTCTCACCGGAGTCGGCGATTCTGCCTTTATCGAGCAATAAAACTTGTTTGACCGGATGGGCAAGAATATCCGCAAGCTGAAGGCCGGCGATATTAGCCGTCTTTGGTTTCAACTTTATGTCTTTGCTCGTCAAAACCTTCTGGTGGTGTTCATAAGAAAACATTAACGTACCGCTTTCATAGACGCGGCGGTAAGCTTGTTCGAGTTGCAGATCTTCTTCGTGGCCACGAGACTCCGCCATAACATCGCCGATACAGTTCTTATAATTCAGCCAGCTACTGTACCGGTCGAGCATCGCCGCCAGACAGTAGTGGTAAGGATGAAAAGGACTGGCGTATCTGGCGAGATGCATCTGCTTGTCTATTATCACACATACCATCCTGAAATGTGCCCGTCCGATGACCTCTATCAGAGCGGCGTCGAATCTCTTGCGCACTTGTGGATCGCATAACATGCCAAATGGTCCCTTGCGGTTAATTATTTTGGAACGATGCAGAACTACTGGCTTATCGGGGCGGGGACCGAAAATCGTTCGCTTGAATCGTTCCAGATGGTCCGCAAATTCAACATAATCTTTGGCTTGCTGGAACCATACACCCAAGAGTGCAAGATACTGGCGAGAAGGGTCATCGAGAAGTTTATATGTATGGTCACCCGACTCGTCGATATATAGTCGGCATCGGGTCTTTTGGGGTAAATCTGTTTGGCTCATAGATTTGTCCCTACCCTTCACTTGCCGTGTAGAATTTTTTTCCTTTGAAAGGAAAATATATCAGGAATTTTTTTTACGCCCCTCAATTCTACCCCCAAAATCCGACAAAGAAAACCCAAAAGTCTTAAGCGTAGTCGAAGGACCTCACTTTTTCCTTCGGCATTCCTTGTTCGATACTACCCTTTTCTCTGTATTCCGTCCTCTGTCCTCCGCCTTCTGTTTTACCTTATACCCCGCTGTCCTGATAACCTACAACCTGTTCTCTTGATTTCCTGTTCTCCCGTCGTCCGCTTTCTGTCCTCCGTTTTCTGTTATCCAACTTTAGCTCACTTTAGGCACTTTAGTTCACTTTAGCTCACTTTAGCTCACTTTAGGCACTTTAGTTCACTTCAGCTCACTTTAGCTCACTTTAGGCACTTTAGTTCACTTTAGCTCACTACTCACTGATCCACTCCCCACCACCACCCACTCCTCACCTGCTCAAACCACCCTGCTCACCACTCCCACATCCCACCTAACCACTCACTCCAAACCCCAATAATCGCAACGTCCGATAATATTTTAGAATGCACTAAAACTACTTATCCAACTCAACTAACCATTCCTACTAACTCCACATCCCCTCAAAAACTTAACGTCCGATAATATTTTGCCTCTCACCCTTTTACATCCAACCAAACTTCATTTAACCAACAGCTAACCAACAGCGCTCTCCCCTCACATTCAAACACGCTACTTCTCGATTGACGCGACGTCCGATAATATTTTGGAAGGCACTATAATCACCTACCCAACTCAACTAACCACCCCGACTAACTATATCTTCCCCTGATTAGCTCCAACATTACCACAAATCGCAACGTCCGATAATATTTTGCCGCGAGCTAAATTTACCCATACATCCCAACTTAACAAAATGTTAATCTTTAAAAAGTGCTAATTTTAGATGAATTTATACCCAAAAAGAGCGCATTTTTACGAATTTATGACCAATTTATGCAAATTTATGCTCATTTTTTGACGTTTTTTTCTTGTCCCTCTTGCCCAGATTCTCCATATAGACAGGACTACCCCCATTATTAACCCAAAAACAACGATTCCCCCTAAAATCAGCAAAATTAAACTGGAAAAACTCAATTTCCCCGAAAATTTCCCCTAAAAATTGCTCCTGCTCTTTCGCGTAGTCGCTACATAACACAAGAAATTTTTAAGAAACTTTCAATATGCGCCTTTTTTTAATCGATAACAGTATCGTTTTCACACTATATACAGAAAGGCTCATTTATCGGTCGAATATGGGGAAGGCATAATGCAAATTAGGTACGCTGTTTCTACAATGCTATTTTGGGGACGAGAGCACCCGTTATCTTTTGAGCAGGAGTGCCAATTCCTAAAATCGCTGGGCTTTGGCATTGAGTTATGGCCCAATATAAAGGGTCAGAGTGATTGTCGTTACCAGAGGCGTAATTGGACCAGGCTTGCCGCCGCGACCGCGGACATGCTTGTAGCGATGCGTTCCCGCACCGACAATCCAACTTTAGAGCATTGGCGCGAACAAATCGAATGTGCCAAGCTGCTTGGCGCAAATATTGTAACCGATTTGCAAAATATGGGCATTCCCGATGTTCCGGAGCTTAATCCCTGCGGCTTGCCGGCGCAAGCCGGCAGCAGGGGTGATTTTGCTGCCGAAGTATTGAAAATGGCTGAGGAGCACGATGTCAAATTGTGCCTCGAAACCGGTCGATTGCCGGTGCTCAAGAAGGTCGGAGAGAAATTTGAATCCATCCGATATTGTCTTGACATCGGACACGTCAATCTGGATGGTGAATATTCCTTCAGGGAATATGTTGATGATTTGGCCCCGAGAGTGTCTCATTTGCATTTGACTGATAATTACGGCCAAACGGACGACCACGAGCCGCCCGGCCTGCAGGGTGGTATATCCCGTGAAAATTGGGATTATCTACTGAAGGTTTTAGGCAAATATGATAATGATATAGTTGGCTCGTTTGAGATGTGTCCGTGTATGCCGGATGTGATGATACGCCAGGCCAGCGAGTTTTTGTTTGATGTATTGAAATGGCCCAATCGTCCTCAAAAGCAACCCAGTTATGCGGACGTTGGCTATAATCCGATGTAAGACCAACTGCAGTCCCATTAGTGCTACCCCCCTCATCTGGGAGGTGGATACAATATATAAGGACCCCATTTTGCGACTTTTTGCAAAATGGGGTCCGCATAAAAAGGCTGAGGGCAAAAATATCCTCGGCCTTTTTTGCTTGGTTAAATCGCCTTTGCATGCGAGTTCATTTCTGTTGGCTGTCCGGAACCGATTGAACATAGGCTAAGACCTAATAGCGGGAGAGATAAGCGGCAAAATAGGGATGTCTGGCCTGTATAGTCTTAAATTGGTGATATTGGCTTTTGTGAGCATCAAATACGGATTACACTGCCACCGGGTGGATTTCAAACTGGGCGTACCATAAAAAGCCCTGGAGAAGAGGAAAAACAGGCAATTTTTTTATTTGTAAAGCGTGATGTGGATACGGTCGAAAGATACAAATAAAGCTTGACAATTTCACATAAGTCTTTTATACTAAAGTGCTTTTAGGCTCATTAGTCAATCTGTTGTTGTCGGAGGTATAGGCTATGAAAATCGTCGTTAATATACTGGTAATAGCTATTTTGTTTGCCGGCGGCTGCTATTCGGGACGAGTAGAAAGCTTCCCCAGGGTCGGTTATAACTTTAGCACGTTAGATAAGATTGCTATCGTAGCCGTTGAAGGTACCGTGAGAAGCGAACCAGCCAAAAATCAAATTGCTGATTTATTCTCGATGGAGCTCCTGAAGAAGGGTTATGCACCAAAAGAACGGGCCAGTGTTGCAGCGTTGCTTAGGAATCAGGGATACCAGGCATCAGACTTAATGACTGAGGCGGGTGCCGCTGAGGCTGGGAAAATCCTGAACGTCCCTGCGGTTCTTATCATCAATGTACCACACTTTGACGATGAAATCTTTATTACGGCAAAGATGGTAGATATCGAGGATGGGAGCATTTTGTGGCTTGGCAGCGGTTCGGGTAAAACCGGACGGCTCTTGTCCACTCTTTCCTTCGGTGCATTGGGTGGCGATTCCGGCGCTTCCGCCAGAAGCGAAGAAGAATTATTCGGCGGCATTGCAGGCGGCTTGTTGGGCGGCGCTGCAGACCAACCTTTATCACCTCAGGAGACCGAACGAGCACAAAGGGTAATAAAAAAGATGTTCAGAACTCTGCCTTCGAGGCTGAGCACTAAATAGTATCTGTTGCGGAAAACAAAAACCGACGATGTCACCCATGCCCCCTGCTTCCGCAGGGGTAAACTTGTCCCCGCGAAAGCGGGGTACATGTTTAGCCTGGTGTAGCGGTCAAAGGTAAATGGGAACTGAGGTACTCCACAAAATCTACCGCTTGCTGCCGACACGTGGCACCTATGCTTGAAAGAATCTGCCAGCAGTCCCGGCCACGCT
>Ga0315296_10000062_pt1 | contig 111931 bp, 94 predicted proteins | sample YL17G14_18_MG_FD_203921 | JGI IMG/M metagenome (GOLD analysis project Ga0315296, IMG submission 203921) | Sediment microbial communities from Yellowstone Lake, YNP, Wyoming, USA - YL17G14_18 | ecosystem: Environmental > Aquatic > Freshwater > Lake > Sediment | place: USA: Wyoming | collected... | reverse complement strand
ATAGGTCAACCTCTGGAGTCGTGACCTAGCTCCAACAAAGGCTCCTGCCTCTAGAACGTATCGTCGGTGCCTCCAGAAGTCGGAAGAATCACTCACGACCATGCTCAAAACGCCTCATCTTGAGCAATTCGGCATTCTTCATGCGTGAGGATAAGCGACATAGCCACTTAAGCGCCGCTCATACATGAGGTCGTACGTTCGAGCCCATGAAATCAGCAGTTCATGCACCTACTTGTCCTTGCCTCGACTCGCTGACATTGGCCGCACAATTCCCGCGGTTTCCTCCAGGGGGTGAATTCCGAATTGGCCTCCTACATTGATGATGCATGTCAAACCAACGAATCTGCAGTGGCCAACGGAACAGCTCAGCGGAATATCCTCACAGGAAGGAGGAAGTAGCACCTGATGTTGTTGATGGTCTTAATTGATGATTCTTGACCAAGCGCAGAACAGGATGCACGCGCAGAAGGCCATCCTGCTTTCCCTGATGGGTTGACACAGAAGCTGAGGCTGAGTTCACCCGAATTCATCTCCTAGGATCATCCATTGGCCTACGGCGTCTTCTCGCGTGACAGTCCTAGACTTCATACCTGCTGAAGAAGAAGTGCTTCGACACTTCGACGAGCGCGAAATAGGCGGCCAAGATCGAGAAGATCAGGGACAGGGACCACAGGGATGGTTTCACGAACTCGAATAACAATCCGACCGGAGAGTAGATGACTGCAAATGTGAGTATGGCAGCTGCTATGCTGGCGATGAACATGAGTCTGCTGGGCTTGGACTTGTAGAATCTCCTTCTAGTTCTTATCGAGAACGTCACAGTGATCTCCGATAGTACTGATTCGATGAACCAACCCGTCCGGAACAACTCGGGCCCGGCGTGGAGGAAATAGATCAGAAACGATATTGTGACTATGTCGAATATCGAACTTATCAGGCCAAAGAATACCATGAACCGAGCGATTGACTCTATACTCCACTTCCTTGGCTTGCTCAGACCTTCCTCGTCGAGGTTGTCCGTGGATATCGTCAGCATCGGGGCGTCCGACAAGAGGTTGGTGAGCAGTATCTGGGATGGCAGAAGCGGAATGAACGGAAGGAATACCGACCCCAATGCAACCGTGAACATGTTGCCGAAATTGGCGCTGATCGTGTTCATGATGTACTTGATCATGTTGCCAAACGCCTTCCGACCCTCCACTACTCCGTCCGCGATCACGTTGAGGCTCTTCTCAAGCAGTATTATTGACGAGGCCTCCTTGGCGACCTGAACGCCGGATTCCACCGAGATACCCGCATCAGCCATTCTGAGAGCAGGGGCGTCGTTCACTCCGTCTCCGAGGAACCCGACCACATGGCCGTTCTTCTTCAGGGCTTCAACTATGGCGAGCTTCTGCTCGGGCGTGACGCGCCCGAATACATCGTTCTCTTCAACCGCCCTGAGGAGTTCATCGGCAGGCATGTTCTCTATGTCATTGCCGGTGAGGACCGGCCCGCGGCCGTTGACCCCGAGCCGTCTGCACACATCAGCGGTGACGAGGGGGTCGTCCCCACTCAGTATCATGAGGCGGATTCCGAGAGATCTCAGCCTTGCAATGGCCTCAGCCGCATCCTCCTTCGGGGGGTCCGAGAGCACTATCAAGGCGACTAATGTCAGGTTCCTCTCGTCCTCCGTGGAGTATTTTCCCTTCTCCTCAACGTTCCGGTATCCAATGGCGATGACTCTCTTGCCTGTCTGGGTCAGCTTCCCTATGATCGAATCTGGTCCAGCCACCGCGGGACCAAGAGGTCTCACGCCTGAGCTGTCGGCAACCATCGAAGAGGCGGAGACAATGGATTCTGGAGCCCCCTTGGTTATCAGGACCCTCTTCCCGTCCATTTCACACACGAAGCTCATCCTTCTTCGGCCGAACCCGAAGGGAATTTCGTGAAGCTTCTCGTAGGCGTCGAGGTTCGCCTCGTTGAACCCGATGCTGCGAGCGTATTTCCAGATGGCCACATCAATTGGGTTCCCAAGTATCCTATCACCCTCCACGATCGCCGAATTGCACAGCAGGGCGTATCCGATGAGGTCAGGTCTGGCGTTTCCATCGGGATCCAGTACGCCCTCGACTGTTATCTCGTTCTGAGTCAGAGTCCCCGTCTTGTCTGTGCAGAGGACATCCACGTTTCCGATGTCCTCGATCGCCTCGAGTCTCTTGACAACGACTTTCTTCCTCACGAGCCTGAGGGCTCCGTCAGACAGACCCACTGTTATTATGACGGGGAGGGCTTCTGGTATGATGCCGACCGCGAGAGCGACCGATAAGAGCAACGAGTCGAACACACCATGGCCCAGTGCCGAGTTCACAAGAAACACGAACAGAGTGAGAAGGAGTATTACCCTCAACAGGAAGTTGCCAAACCTCGCGATGTTCTTCTGGAAGTCGGTCTCAGGTGGCAGCAACGCAAGGATCTTGGCCACTTTGCCGAAGTACGTTGATGCTCCTGTCGCTACGACTACTCCCCTGCCAGATCCGTCAGTAACCTCCGAGCCCATGAAGGCTGTGTTCACGAGTTGATGAGGCAGAGGTCTTTCCAGCGAAAGAGGCTCCGAGGACTTCTCGACGGAAGTCGACTCACCTGTCAGGGTCGACTCGTTCGTAGTGAGCTCGTTAACCTCGAAAAGTCTGAGATCCGCGGGGACGATGTCTCCTATCGCTACGAGAACGACATCTCCAGGCACCAGTTCTCTGCTGTCAACCGCCCGGGTCCTGCCAGCTCTCGTCACCACCACCTGATAGGACATGTACTTCCTGAGCTCACGAACCGCCTTTTCGGACCTGTATTCCTGAGCAAAGCCCAGGGCCGCGTTCACGAGGACAATGGCAATTATGATGATCGGTTCTGTGGCTTCTCCTAGGAAGAAAGCTACGCCGGCAGCGAATATCAGGACATAGACTAGAGGGTTCTTGAACTGCGAGAGGAGTAGCCTCACGGGTGTTCTCTGCTCGGAAGGGGCGACCTCGTTGGATCCGTATTCCCGGATCCTGCGCTTCGTCTCCTCTTCGCTCAACCCGTCTGCGGATGTATCGAGTGAGCTGAACAGTTCGTCCCTGTCCAACCTCCAGTACTCGATGCCCTTCCGCACCTATTCCATCAAGGGGATGGTCTATTAACGTCTTCCCGTGACACGAGTCGAAGTGAGGCACAGGCACCATCGGCGCCTTCGACAAGGGACGGGCCAAGGATCCTCTGGCAATCCTCGACGATCATGAGTCGGTCCTCCTTGTGCTAGTCTGTCATCTCCCCCATAGGAGAAGTGGTTCCATGCCCACTGCCCTATGCTTCCTTGCACGAAGAAAGTGGCCGGAAGAATCGTCGTCCAAAGTGGTCTGGGAGTAGACTCGTGTCAGCATGACCTCGCGTAGGATTCTCTCATTGAATTCCTTCTCCTAGTTTCGTTCATCGCTGTCCTCCTTAGCCGGCACTCTCAGCTCTTTCATCGCACTCGATCTCTACGATGTACGGTCTAGCGTACTTCGCGCGCGAATCCACCATACCTACCTCGTCATGAACTCGTCGCGGAGCACTCTCAGGACCTCTGGCGGAGTGGAGTCATGCAAGAAGAGCACAAATCCATCGGAGCCGGCATCGATACAGGCCTTGGCAATGGACAGCACGTACTCCGGACTCCTCTCACTGCTCCATCTACTCCCCCCTTCCCGTGACCTGCGGATTTCGTCAGAGGACATGATCGCTGGGGTCAAACGGCAATTCGATGACATCACGGACCTTGCCCTGGCCGTTATCCTCCTAGCTTGAGGGGGTGAGACCTCGTAGACCGTCGGACAAAGCACGTCGAGGAACCTTGAGAAGTACGGCCAGTCCTGGTAGCACGCCTCAATAGCCGTCACGTAGTCGGTGAAGACGTACGCAGAGATCTCTCGGCCACCTGACCTTGCGACCTCGGAGAAGCGCTCGACCGACTCTGAGACGTTCTCGCACATCACCGAGACATAGTACCTGTTCTTGATGACATCATTTGCCGGGAGCTCGTAGCCGTACTCCTGCTTGAACTTCGCCTTGCATCTCTCGCAGTAGCAGTACATCCTGCCTTCGACTTCCTCGGGGTACCTGACGTAGTCCAGGTGGACGCCGTCGATCTCATACCCCTCCATAGCCTCTCTCATCAGTGAGGCAAGGTATTCCCGGTATCCCTCGTGAGAGGCACAGACCCAGTGCGTGCTGTACTCGGGACCGATCGTGCTCCAAGCTGGTTGCTCGATGTTGCTCTTTCCGTACCTGTTGACGATCAAGGCCTCGGGATGAGAACGGAGGTAGTCGCTTGGATCGGAGGGACTCTCAACGTATAGGCAGAACCACGCATGAACCTGTATCCCCGCATCGTTGCAGGCTTTGACCAGTTCTCCGAACGGATCGAAGCCTGAGTTCACCCCCGACTTCCATGTTTTGCTCTTGGCTAGCAGGTATATCCTGTCTATCCCATGCTCTGAGCACTCGGACGCGATCCTGCGTGCCTCATCGGGATTGGAGACTCCTCTGGTAGTGAGGTACGCGCCGACCATTGGCTTCATGGTCTGTGAGATCAATAGTGCAGATATATGATTTGAAGATCCGTCTACACGTTCTCGAATACCACCCTTCCGCCTACCACCGTCATCTTGACTTCGACCTTGTCGAGGTTCTGTGGATTGCAGGTCGTCGGGTCATCAGACAGGACAACGAAGTCAGCGTAGCTGCCCTCCCTCAGGACTCCGGCCAAGCCCTCCTCGCGCGAGGCGAAGGCCCCGCCGCGTGTGTAGATCTGCAGAGCAGCTTCGACGCTGAGCTTCTCATTCTGCGTGACGGCTGAGAGCTCAATCCCTTCCTCCTCACCACGAGTGACAGCTGCCTTCATACCTAGGAAGGGGCTCGGCAGTTCCACGGGGCAGTCTGACCCAGCCGCGGTGGGTATTCCCTTGTCCATGATTGACTTGAGAGCGTAAACACCAGTGGCACGTTCTTCTCCCACCCGTTTCACGACCCATGAATCAGAGATTATGAAGTGCGGTTGCACGCTGGCGATCAGTCCGAGCCTCTTGATCCTGTCCATCAGCTCGCGTGTCAGCACGGACGCGTGCTCTATCCTATGCCTGTGATCCTCTCTCGGGTGCGCGTCTATGGCCTTTTGGAGTAGGTCCAGCGCCCTCTTCGTCGCCTCGTTTCCTATGGAGTGCACCGCAAGCTGAAGCCCTTGAAAGTGGACTGCCTCGAAGATCCCTTCAGCCTTGCCTTCGTCAACCGTTTCCATGCCGCTCGTGGAAGGGTCATCTGAGTACGGTCGCGACAACAAAGCGGTCCTCCCACCCAAGCTCCCATCCATGAACAACTTCACGCCGCAGAACCTCAGCATGTCGTCCTCTTTCAGTTCCGCTCTCATCTCCTCATAGTCGTCTTCCGCCGCGTACAACCTAACCCTGATCGGAAGTCTGCCGCCGTCCCTCAGACGAGTAAGAGCCCGCGCTTCAGGCAGAGTAGCCGACATGAAATGAACCGTCGTAAGGCCTACCTTGATGAATTCACTGCAGGCCAGTTCAGCAGCAGTCATGTTCTGATCCTCTGACGGTTGGGGGAACGCCTTCCAGGCAAGGTCAGCAGCTGCCTCCTTCAAGAGGCCGTTGGGTTCCCGCGTCTGCCACTCTCTCACTATCTCTCCTCCCGGTGGGTCTGCCGAGTTCGCGTCTATCTTGGCAAGCTGGAGGGCCCTGCTGTTCAAGCAAATGACGTGCCCGCACACCCTGCTCAGGACCACTGGGTTGCGAGGGGACACTTCGTCCAAGTCCGTCCTAGTGGGATACCTCCTTTCTTCGAGCTTGTCCTGATCCCAGCCGCCGCCTCTCACCAGCTCGCCCGTCTTTGCTAACTTGACGCGTTCACGGACAGCTTCCTTGATGTCCTCGATGGACCTGGCCTCCCTCAGATCAATGGAGCGGAGTGACAGACCATAGGATACTAGATGCAGGTGGGAGTCAATCAATCCTGGAACTACACACATGCCTTTCAAGTCACGTACCTGAGTGGACTCGTTCTTGCCAGTCCTCACTGCCTCGGTCGACCCGATTGTCACAATCCTGCCATCACGCACGGCGAATGCTTGTGCCCTTGGTCTCTTGGGATCCATCGTGATGACACGTGCGTTCACGAAGACGCAATCCGTCGCCATGATTAACGGAAGACCTGTTGCCTTAAAGCACTTGGGCTCAGAGCAAACCCATTTATGCCGCTCCGCCCTCTTGGGCCGCCTTGAACAAGGGAACGTCGCTCGACCTAGTCACTTACTGCGGGCTCTACTGTGGCCTTTGTGCGCAGCGCGGGCGCATCCCACAGCAGGCACGTCAACTTCAGCAGAGCTTACACAACGAAGGATTTGATGACTTCTACCAGTACGTGCCCGAGATGAAAGACGGGTTCCCCGTGTTCTGGAAGTTCCTCCAGAACCTGAGTGCTTTCGACTGCCGATGCAGGAACGGTAGCGGCGGACCTCCGGACTGCAAGATACGTGAGTGTGCAAGACAGAAAGCCATAGCGGTTTGTCCGGAGTGTGACAAGTATCCGTGCAAGCATATCGAGTCGCTGGCCGAGCACTACCCAACGCTCATTCAAGACGGCAAGAGACTGCAGAAGGTGGGTCTGAAGAAGTGGGTTGCAGAACAAGAGCGAAGGGCGAAACGGGGATTCGTCTACGCTGACGTACGGTATGCAACCAGTGGGTCGAGTTCGGATTAGATCTGACGGCGCAGTCAAACCGCAGCGATTGTCTTCGGTGCTACGTCTCTTGCCCGGTCGGCGATCTCCTCAGCCAGCAAGCCTATGCCCCGGCCCTCCTTGACGGATGTGAGCACGATGGGGCAACCGCCTGCCTTCTCCCTGAGGACAGCAACTCTCTCCTCGATCGTCCGAGGATTTACCCTGTCTGCCTTGTTAGCTGCTATCAGGAGCTTGTCCTCGTCCACTCCCAGTGACTTGAGTTCCTTGAGACAGGTATCTACGCGGAGCTTCATGAGAACGGGTTCGTCGCTGATGTCGACAACTAGGAGCACAACGTCGGCAAGCCTGATGTCGTCTAGGGTCAGCGAGAAGGATTCGATAAGCCTTGGGTCGAGATCCATAGCAAAACCTATCGTATCGACCAAGAGCACTGGAGTCATCTGGTTCGAGGTCTTGTAGTACTTGCTAGCCAGCGTCGTGAACGGTGTCGGTTTCACCTCTCTCTTCAGCCCGGTCAGGGAGTTGAACAACGATGTCTTCCCGGCGTTGTAGTAACCAGCTAGGCAGACCGTGGGCAACCTCAGCCTCTTCCTCTTTCTCAGCTGAGCCAGCTTCTCGGCCCTTCTCGCCTCGATTTCGCGCTTCACCGACGACTTCATCTTGTATAGGGTGGCCACGGTGTTGTGGTACGCATATTCGCCCATGCTCATGGGGCCAGGATGCTCGCGACCCCTTCTGAACATCAGAGAGGCCTTGAGCTTCTCGTATGGTATCGCCTTTTCCAGACTGGCCAGCCTTATCTGAAGTTTCGACAACCTATCTGAAGAAGCCATCTCGAAAATATTGAGCGTCAGGTCGTACCTGTCTATGACTTCCTTTCCCAATGTCGTCGTGATGTTGTGCTTCTGGATGCTAGTCAGCACATCGTAGAAGACGGCGACGTCAGCACCCGAGCGTTCCATTTGATCATGTAGCTCAGTGATCTTGCCCCTGCCTAGGAGGTAACGCGAATCCGGCCTGAACCGCAACTGGACGGTCTGCCCCACTACGCCGTAACCCGCTGCCCTCGTGAGCTCTATCAGCTCCTTGACCTTCACCTCGAAGATGGAGTGATCGTGTGGATCGGTCTTGAGGTAGCAGACCCAGGCTTTCACTTTGGTTTCACATTGTTCTCTCTCTAATAAGGTTGTAGATGCGTCGTGTTGATTGGATATCTATTCATCACGTCTGTCTATCATGTCCTCGACTTCAGGTCCGTTCGAGATCAGGCTGACCGGGACACCGGTCTTCTCCTCGAGCTCAGATATGAAGGTCCTTGTCTCATCCGTCAGTTCCTCGAACGTCTTCACGCCGGCATTGCCTGGCCACAGCCTGTCAACGTTGGTGAGAGCAAACCCAGTGGGCCTGTTTATCACTGCAGCCCTCTGAACGAGTTCCCAATCGAAGCTGCCAACTCTTCTTCGGTCCCCGATCGCTACCCCGGGTCTGACCTCCTGCTCGTGAACGTAGACCGTGCCCTCCTCTTTCATCGGGCCCATGCCGGCCCTGGTAGTGTACGGCTTGACAACCAAGAACACATCGTCCACCAGGAAGGGCGCTATTCCAACGTCGGAAGCGATGGCAGACGCGGATGTGTCCTTGCTGGTCGTGTACGGGTAAGGTCCGTGGTAGAGCGAGAGCCCGAAGCCTTGAGTTCCCTCAAGCACCAAGAGTTCACCTTTGTCGATCGCATCGTTCGCCTCCTTCGCCACATCCCTGATGAACAGCTTCAACTCCTCAATGTCCTTCGCTATCTTCAGCTTCCTCAACGCCCTTTCCGATGCGGCCCTTCCGCATCCTGACAGCATGGAACCGATCTCCTTGTTCAGAAACTGGCTGTCCCTTTCACCATCGATGTGTTCCTTTTGGATGACGCCGCAGTTGCCGTCAAGGCCCATCCTGTCCTCCACGCTGATCCCAATCTTCTCGATGTCCCTGATCTCCTTAACGAACAGTTCAGGGTAGACGAGGCTTCCTGCACCCAGCCTGAGTTGAGGGGATTCGGAAACGAAGCCCGCGGGTACTTGTCTGCATTCGAAGTCCTTCCCCTTGAACCTCACGCCGTGGCCGGCGTTCGGTCCGACGCCTCCCCTAACCACGTAGGCCGGTTTGTCCTTCCAGCTCAGGTAGGCGACAACCTTCCCCTTTCCTTCATCTCCGAACTGCGAGCCGCAAACGATCGTGCAGGGCATCGGGCGTAGCCGTGCGGCAGGCGATTTAAACCGTCCGCTCGTTTCCTGGATTGTCGTGAAAGTGCGCTCAGAGCATTTCGACCTTGGTTCCGACTCGCTTCCTATGAGCGGACTCTCTAGTCCAATGCCTACGCCTCTTATAAACGCAGAGCATGTTCAAAAGAGATCCTTTCCTACTAACGGGATGTGACACTGAAGATGCCTTTGGACGCTCGATCAGGCTCCTCACGGAAGTAGGCTTGCAGGAACTTGTCGATGTCGCTACTAAGCAGGTCAAGGGCTGCTTGGATTTCACCACATCCTTCCACATCACCTTCTGCACGGCAGTTCGCTGAATCATCCTGAAGTATGCCTGCTAGTTCGCGAACGATTCTTCCAGAAGGCGGTTGATCAATTTCGTGTTGCTTACGTAGGATAGTTGTAAGATTCGTTTCGCGCAAGTGGTAGGCATAGGCTAGGGCACGCCGTCGCAATCTATCGAGTTCTGTCATGTTCTGGCAAAAGTCAACAGCCAGGTTGTCCGGTACGTCTGCCTCTATCCGCCTGCCGATCTCCAGCGCTACACTCCACCTATCGGCGGCAAGCTGGCAACGAAGCTGAACATCCTCGAGCATCCATGGGTTGAGTTGCTGGTTATCAGTCTTCATGAAGATTGCATGACGTGTCGAGAACCAACTTGGGGTGTGACATTGCTGGCCGCGCAGCATCGCGGCTGATAGGCTATGGTCAGGTCGACTGCGCCCAATCTCTCGAATGAACCACGACGTATCCCACGGGAAGAACTCCATGCCAGCGCTGGTTTCCTGCCAGAAGTGAATCATGTCACCAGACACTTTACTATAAGGCTCAGCCAACAAACATAGCGCCTCATCGTCTGCGAGCTGCGGTTTGGAGAAGAACAGCGATGTCATCCGCAGATTAGGATCCTCCTTGTCAGGCACCAGTCCGTAGTACTCCTTGATCCCCACAACACCGGGCAAAGCAGCAATCGCTCGGAGGCCGCGGAGCGTCACCAGCGGATGCGATAGGTGCACGAAGGGCTCAAGCTCCTCACTCGCTGCGCCTAGGAAGTACTCCACGATCACAGGAATCCCGCGCCGCAAGGCAAGCTCGCACATGTTCTTCAGCCACCGATCCACGGGTAATGTGGACATTACCTCAGCGATGTTGCTGTGAAGTGTCAGTCCAAAGCCCTCTGTGTTCACGTCCTTCACACACTTCAACGCCTGACCGGCTGATAGTTCCCAAGGCTCCCACCAAAGCCGACCGTCGGGATGCGACTTGCTCCGTCGGGATGCGACTTGCGCCAGGTCGCTGCTAAGCGCTCTAGGAAATGTGTCAGCCGTTCATGCAATGGCACGCCCAAGCATCGTGGACATGGCCCGAACTCGCTGCACAACCACGCGTCCTGGTCGTACGTGTACACAAGAATGTCATCCACACCGAGGAACTCCCTAGCGAACACATCAAGCAGAAGCGCATGCGTTCCACTTCCCTTTCATTCGAGATGCAGTTGGGCGGACCATCCCCATACCTAGCGTGGGCGTTGTATGGCGCGCCATAGTGAAAGATCATCCTAAGCCTAGCCCTTTTGCACAGCTCGATCCGGTCCCACAACATACGTCGCCGCTCAGCGCGTCGCGATGGGTCGCAGCGTAGGGGCACGGGTTGTGGATATTGTGCTTGCAGCTCCGATGACAACTCTACAACGTCTTCAAGGTTCAGCGGCTCGTCACCGGGTCGGCTGCCCCAAGCCACATTGATCTGAACCGTGTTGAAACCCAGCGCCTTTAGCCGTCCGATGCTGTCATCGTTCCACACCACCGGTACGTTAAACTTGCCCTCCATCGAATTGGGCGCGCCCAGTACACCTACTCTGTATTCAAAGGGCGGATTGCTCATTTGTCTTCTTCATCGACACGCGATATAAACCATCCTCTCGTCTCTCGGAATGCCGCGATATGAAACACCTAGAGCATAGTGATCTTAGTCCCAACGTGCTTCTTGATTGCATTCCAGTATACGGCCAGGGCAGTGCTGACGTCCTGAATCGCGAGTCCGGTTGAGTCGAATACAGTTATCTCATCAGCGGACTCCCTGCCCTTCTTCTTGCCTGCCACAATGTCTCCCAACTCGGAGTATATGTCGTCGCGACTGAGCAGCCCCTCTCTGAGACAGGTCTGGACCTCGCCGCTGTGGCTTGCCTGTTCCATATCATCGACTACCACCTTAGCTCTCCTCATTATCTCTGTGTCGAGTTCCTGTTTTCCGGGAGCATCTGCACCGATGGCGTTGATATGAACTCCGGGTCGGACGTGCCTGGAGAAGAGGACCGGCTCCCTTGCGGGCGTGGCGGTCACAATCACGTCGACTCCTTCTGTGGCTTCGTCCACCGAGTTCACACTTGTGATCCTGCCCCCCACAAGCTTGCCTAGGGCTTTCGCGAATTGCTCGGCCGATTCCGGAACGATGTCGTAGACCTTGACAGCCGAAATCGGTCTCACCTCCGCGAGCGCCACAAGTTGTGTCCTTGCTTGGACTCCTGCGCCGATCATGCCCACCGAGATCGGCCCCGGCCTCGCCAGGTATTTTGTCGCCACTCCTGCGCCGGCGCCGGTCCGGATCGCTGTTAGCCAAGTCCCGTCCATCACACAGATCGGGTATCCAGTCTCAGGCTCAAGGAGAACTATCGTTGCCATGACGGTAGGAAGGCCATGCTTCTTCGGGTTGTTCGGGTGTACGTTGACGATCTTGACACCTGCAGCGTGGCTTGACAGCAAGTACGTCGGCATGACCCTGAAGTCGCCCTCGAACTCGTCGAGCGTGACGTACATCTTCGGAGGCATCTGAACCTTGCCCTCGCCCTTCTCATTGAAGGCTCCCTCGACCACATGTATCGCCTCCTTCATGGTGATCAGACGTTGGACTTGTTTGCCCGTCAGCACCAGCGTTGACCGAGCTGAGCCCTTGTGAGGCATGTGGAAGTCATGGCGAAGGTACGAACCTTATACGTCTTGTCAAATTGGTGAACGACGGATCAAGGACGTTTGTATCTTACTGCAGAGTGCTGAGGCGAGCGACATCTCCCGTGCTCAGACCGAGAGCTCTTCTGTAAGTCCGATCAACTAGGACCATGCAGGACTCGCTCACCCCCGTTGCGATCTTGGGTTGTCTGTCTCGGAAGGGAGCCAACTGATGGTCGTCAATCGAAAGCAGGGACACTCTGGCTCGCTTGTTGTTCTTGGGGTTGAGCAGGAAGGAAACCCTGCTCTCCTCAAATCGATTGCAGAGCTCTCGAGACGCTACGGTCACATGCTTTGTGTTCATCTCCTTGGTCCATGTTGGCTTGCCGGTGGGGAGTTCCTCGGGGACAGAGTGAACTGTAACCTCAGTCTCGCGCAGGCCAAATGCCCTCTCAAGCCTCCCTCCAACGTCGACTAGGAATTCTCCACCGGTGATCTGGGCGGGTTTCTCAAGGAAGGATGTGAAAGAATCCTCCCCCAACGAGATTGCTGATACTGCGATTGCCTTCTCTGACAGTTCTCTGGCGATCTGCGTTATCTCACTCTCAACGAGCTCGTCCCCCTCGGTGCCTCCGCCATCCAAGGTGGTGTTTGCCCTGCCGTCACTTAGAAGGACAATCCGTCCACCTCCCGCCATGATCTCACTGGCCTTCCTGAGTCCGAGGGCCATGTTCGTATTCCCTCTATCGTGGATTCGTTCCACTAGACTGCTGATGTCGGGAGCATCCTCTTTGGCGGAAAGCGGGAGCGCGATCTCTGGTATGTGGTCGAATGAGACGATGCAGACACTGTCGTCCTCGCCCAAGTTCCGGGTGTATATGTAAGCCAATTCCTTCGCCCTCTTCAGTTTCTGGTCGTAAGCCATGCTTGCGCTCCTATCCAACAGTATCGCTAGATTGACCAACTCTAGTTGGACCGGTATCACGCGCCACTACTTATGCATGGTTCCAGCCTGAAGGGGATGGACAAGAATCCGTCATCTCGCGGGTCTCGACTTCTTCGCGATCCAGCTTCAGCTGGAAACCTATATGTCACGATTCTCTGCGCTCTGTGGCTGCTGTCATAGATCTGTAGCATTGGGACGAGCCAGAGACGATGCGAATCTCGTAGCGGCTGTATGTGTCAAGGCCACACAAACAAGTGCTAATATCACTACCAACCTGTACAAGTCGTGTCGAGAGATGCATCAGTTGGGACCCTTGAAACGCGCCGACTCAAGTATGATGAAACTGCTTCGTAGCTTGGCATACGGGGGCATATCTGATGTGAAACCGAGGATAGGTCAGGACGTGCGATACCCCCTAGTCGAGGAGATCACTCGCACTAACAAGGAGAGGTCAAGAGAGATTCTCGACCAGCTCTACGAGCAGGGTTACCTAGAGCGGAGATTCGTGACGAGGATCTACAGATGTCCCCACGACAACACGGCCTCTATCCGACCCCGCATCTCCTGTCCAAAGTGCAACTCTGAGACGTTGGAGAAGCATCTGTTGATGGAACACCTCAGTTGCGGGCACGTCGACCTTGAGAAGAGCTTCCTCAAGGGGGACGGGTACGTTTGCCCCAAGGATCACAAGCCGCTTCGTCAGATAGGTGTGGACTATCGCAAAACCGGAACGGCCTACAAGTGCTCTTCGTGTGGAGACCTGACCCCGTTTCCCGTCGAGCGGTGGGTCTGCAATGCCTCAGACCACACCTTCTCACTAGAGGAGGCCGTCTCTGAGGATGTCTACTCATATCGATTGGGCGAGGAGAAGTACGACGAGATCAGGCAGGTCCTGCAATATGTGAATCCTATCGCCGAAACTCTCAAGAGACATGGCTATGAGGTTGAAACATTCGCGGATGTTGTCGGGGCATCTGGGATTACCCATTCGGTGGATATCTACGCGCGCACGAGCACGTCGAACCCAAGAGAGGCCGTGATAGTGTCCCTTCTGACTGGAGAGGCAGTGGTGCCAGAGAACGTACTTGGAACATACTGCGTCGTTCTTGACACGAGCCCCAAGATGGCCATACTGGTTGTGATCCCTGGGTTGAGCGATGAGAGCAAGTTCTATGCGCAGGAACTAGGCATGACAGTAATAGAGGGAGAGGATGTTGAGAAGGTCAGTCAACAGCTGGCCCTCTTCCTACAAAGCCATGGTGGCCAGCAATCGCCCGCCGTCGCGCCGTCCGCTCACATGGCAACCACACCGGACATGTCCGACCCAACTTCGGCTCAGTTGACCGCCAGAACCAGCAGTCGTGCGACTTAACGCCTCACCACCGACTCTCCCTTTTCAGAGCCCAGTCGGCATAGGCTCTGAGACGAACCAGAGAATAGTAGGGCCGGTAGAATAGTACAACGATCGGGACCAGGCCGATGCTCTTCAAGTCGCTTTTCCTGCGTGAAAGAGCGATCGCAGTGGCAATTGTCGTGAACTCGATGAAGATGTACATAAGCAGGCTCACGAGCATGATATAGACGATTGTGGGTAGATAGACGACAACGACGAGGAGCAACCAAGCAAATCTCCCGAACAGAAGAACGATGTCCATCAACAACATGTCATAGACAGTCGCCGTCAGCATCAGGTCGAAACCCTTTAGCCCGAAAATGTTCGCGTGTTTCCAGAGGGTCTCCATCTGCCCCCTGCTCCACCTAGTCCTCTGCCGCCTCCAGTCTCTCCACGTCTCCGGCGCGAAGGTCCAGCAGACAGCACCCTCGGAGAAGAAGAGCCTCTTCCCGAGCTTCCTCATCTTGACCGTCATGTCGAAGTCCTCGGTCATGGTATCTTTGTCGTACTCCCCGATCAATGTGACGTACTTCTTCCAGAAAGCACCGAACGCGCCCGAGATCATGAGCAGAGTCCCGATGGCCGAATTGAACCTGCGCCCGAGTTCGAGTGAGATCACATACTCATACGCCTGAAGCCTGACCGGAAGGTTGTCGGCCCCGTTCTCCCCTCCTAGAACTCGCACGTTGCCCGAGACCGCGCTAATGTTGTTGTCACTGAGAGGCTTGACGATCTCCTTGAGCGATCCGCGCTCAAGCACCGTGTCCGCGTCGACCGTAACAATGACCTCCCCGGAGGAGAAAAGGAGGCCGTAGTTCAGCGCTCCCGCCTTCGAACCGGAGGCTACTTCTCGGCGGACCAACTTGATCAGGCCCCTCTGAGCGTACGGAAGGGCGAACTCGTAGGTTCTATCCTTGGATCCATCGTCCACGACGATGACCTCCTTGTCCTCATAGTCAGCTTCGAGGGCTGATTCGATTGACCTGACTATGATCTTCTCTTCGTTATGCGCTGGAATGATCAGGGATAGTCTGGGGTGAAAGCTTTCATCGAACTTGGGACGTGCCAGCTTCTGCCGGATTCCGTAACCCAAGAGAAAGACCGACCTGCCCACCGAACGCAGGAAGTCGAACAGCAGAAGGGGCCAGAAGATGGCCAAGAAGTCGATGAGCGTGAGGCTGCTCAGCCAGTGGATGAAACCCTCAACGAACGTGCCAAGCGAGGACAGGACGCCAAGAGAAGCGAAAAGATAGGGCAAGGATCACATCAGCTCCGCTCGACCGCGCGCCAATCTCCAAGCCGTCTTGTCGCGGTGAAACTCATGGCTGTTCACTGGCTCAATGCTCTCGGTGGGTCGGAGCACGTCCGCATATAAGAAGTCATGTGCGGGCTTCGTGCGCAAACCATATATTGAGTGGACACCATTTAGCCGTGGAGTTAGATGAGCGAGGTACCGTGTGGGATCTGCGGCAGGAACGTGCAGACAGACCTTCAGTGGGCCAGAGTAGACGGGATCCCTTATTGCATGGGCTGCATAGGCGTTGACAGGATATGGCGAAACGACTGGAGAGGATGTCCCATCTGCGGTGCGCCAGCACAAGGGCTAGGGCAGGGTTTCGAGGTCGCTGAGTCTTCCATCATTGGATCTACCTTCTCATGCAGATCTTGCCACGCTCAGTGGAAAGTGAAGGTCGACTTCCGCGTCATTAAGGGAAAAGGCTTCCTCGGCGTCGGTGGTAAGGACGAGGTCTACGCGAAGGTTGACGCTGAGTTGATCCGCAACAGCTCTGATGGCAGAGGCACGTTAGGGCAGAAGTGGCCAGTTGAATGGGCCGCCGTGAAGGGCGGAAAGCCCTTCGCGATAAAGAAGTGGACCGACCTGTCTCCCGAGATCAGAGACGAGCTCGCGAAACCCCGATCCCGTTAGTTCTCTGAAAGCAGATACTCACGGGCCGCCTATGGGGTAGTGACCGTATCTCTCGGCAGCTCTGTACATGGCCAATGCATTCTCCGGAATGGTGTATCTGGTCAGGACGTTCGTGGTGCTCAGTATGTATCCTCCGCCCGGACCAACCTCCCGTATGAGACGTCTGACCTCCGCCTCGACCTCCTCGGGCTTACCGAGTGTGAGCAGAGTGTCAAGGTCAACGTTACCCATCAGACAAATCTGCTTGCCCCAATCCTTCTTGATCTTCACAATGTCGACTCCGCAGCTGGGCTGAAGGCTGTGAATGCCGTCAAAATCTGCCCCCACAATCTCATCCATCAAAGAGGTGATGTTGCCGTCCGTGTGGAGGATTGCTGGCAGACCGAGGTCATGCGCTGCCTTTGCCTCTCCGGCTAGGTAGGGGAACACGTACTGTCTGAGGAGACGCGGTGGGATGAACGGCCCGCTGTCATACGCGAGGTCATCTCCTACCAGTATCACGTGGGCCCCTGCCTCTGCGTACAGTCTGATGACTTCCAGATTGAACCTGTAGACCTCTTCGATCACGTGTTTCAATGCGTCGGGGTATGTGTAGAGTGCCTTCACATAGTTGTTGAAACCGATGATTGGGTAGATTGAGTCGAACACACCTCCCACCTGAGCGAACACGCAGAAGTCGGTCTCTTTCGCCCAACGTGTCACGCCGTCGGCGCGATAGAGTGAGATGTTAGGCATCTGGAAGCCCCCAAGGTCCTCTTCCGAGTGCAGCGCATTCTTCAAGTAGGTTCTCGTCTTGCCACTCTCGACCCACTCGTTGCCAAGCCAGTCCCTGTAGACGGCGTATCCCTCAGTCGTGGTGGCGATGCGCTCTGTCGCAGGTCCGCCGCTGAGTCCGGTGTTCACGAGGTCGATGTGAAGCAGATCTCGCACTCTGACGTGGGCCTCGAACGAATCCTTGATGCACTCCCCGAGCAGTGCTTCAACCAGCTCGTCGTGTATCTGGAGTTCTCCCTTGGGAACCTTGTCGGGCTCCTCGCGGCGCAACGCGCACCGGACCCTTTCGATCTTGTCCAAGTCCGTCACCAGCGGGCCTCTACGCGGAACGTCTCGGCGCTGTCCTCTTAAGCGCTTGGCGGACTACTTCAAGTGGATAGCAAACTCGCACTCCTTGTTTCCCGAAACGGCCGACCTTAGTAGCTCGACCTGCACGGGTATCCCAAGGACAGGCGGAGGGAAGGTCAAGGACTGCTGTCCGCCTTCCTCATCTTGAACCGGAAGTCACATCTCTTGCCGCCTTCGGCCAATGTCGTCGTCCGAACCAATCCGAGACCCATGGCGTCACTTAGGAGGTAGTCGAAGGGACAGAGATGTCTCGCCAACTCATGCGCACCCTGTGCGCGCAGGAATTTCACGATTCCGCACTCGGTGTAGTCAACTCCAAAATCGAAGTCCTTGCCATCGCCCTCAACGTAACTATACACCCAGTCACCGAGATACAGACGCTTTTGGGATTCCGCCGCTCGCTTTCTCAGTGATTCCCGATAGAACCCAGTGAACGACCACCATCCGGTCATCCGCATCATCAATCTCGGTGCTGAGGCGATGTGTCGCTCGACTATCCTGTGGCCTATCTCTGCGATCTCTTCAACGCTCTTTCCGTGAGCCTTCAAGACTCTGTACAATGCCAAGAACATCGCTGAAAGCTCCAAGTTCTCAGACAGCGGATTCCGTTCACCGCCAATGTGTGGTATCTGCGGGATGAGCCGCTCGAACTCGCTTCGAGTCTCTTCCTCAACAGAGTTCGTCGGTTCAGGGCCGCAGTATGACACCAGCACATCCTTCGACACTCGAACCATCTTGTCGAAGTTTCTGTTCAGCCTGTTTTTGACGGATGAGTCGTGGCGGTTGGGCATACGTTGCCCGGTTGTCGCCCTTTTCTTATAGACCTTGCCATCCTCCAACCCATCTGATAGTGTTCGCGTGCCGACACAGTTCAGCCAAGTCCTAATGGGTTCTGCTTGACCAAGCCTTCTTCGTCCTCGGCTATTCTATTCTTTACTTCCTTCCAAGTAGCCGGGCAGTTCTTTTACCTCTTCCTGACGAGCTTGTGGATCACCTTGTCGATCTCCTTCTTGTTCTCACTGGTTACCTGTATGCCTGCCTTCATAAAGACGCCTTGGAGATGCCTAAAGTAGCAGGTCACGGGCGAACGCCTTCTTGTGCTTCTGCGTCCGTCTGGCTAATAGGGTTGCACTAGTGTCCAAGAACGTTGATATGTCCCTCAGGCACCGACTATCGCGAGAGGAGAGACTGCAATGATAAAGATCACATATCTTGGAGCCGGAAGTGCGTTCGCGCCAACCCTAAGCAAGGACATCTTCCAGATTCCGGGCCTTGATGAAGGGGAGCTGTGCCTAGTGGACATAGACCCTGAACGGTTGAAACTCTCCTACGAAGCGACCAAGATCGTGAACGACAAGTTGGGCAAGAAGTGGAAGGTCACTGCCTCCACCGACCGCAGGGACATGATGGGCGGCTCTGATTTCCTCATAAACACCATCGAGGTCAGCGGTGTTCAGACCGTCAAGTACGACTATGAGATTCCCTTGAAGTACGGCGTCGACCAATGCATAGGTGACACAATAGGTCCCGGCGGGATCATGAAAGCCCTGAGGACGATTCCTCCATGGCTCGAAATCCTGCGAGACGCGGAGGAGCTGTGTCCTGATGCCTACGTCCTGAATTACACCAATCCCATGTCGATGATGATGCTCGCGACGTTCAGGGCGTCGAAGATGAAGGCCGTGGGCTTGTGCCATTCTGTTCAGGGTACCTCAATGGTTCTGTCGGATTATCTTGAGGTGCCCTACGAGGAACTGGAATGGCGATGCGCGGGAATCAACCACATGGCCTGGTTCACCCAACTGGCCCACCGGGGAAAGGACATGTACCCAGCTCTCAAGAAGAAGGCGAGGGAGGACAAGGAACTCTACGAAAGGGACCCGGTGAAGTTCGAAATTCTATTTCATATGGGGTACTTCGTCACCGAATCCAGCGGCCACATGTCGGAGTACGTCCCATACTTCAGGAAGAGGCCTGAGCTGATCGACAAGTACTGCCGGGAAGGGTACTTGGGCGGAAGGGGGTTCTACTCGAAGAACTGGCCGGAGTGGAGGGCGGCCTTAGACGAGAGAAGGAAGAGCATCATCCGTGGGGAGGACGAGCCGGACCTGGACAGAAGCGTTGAGTACGCGTCAGAGATCATCGAAGGAATCGTGTTCGATCGCCGCAAGGTGATACACGGCAACGTCCCCAACACCGGGCTGATCACAAACCTGCCCCAGAACGAGGTCGTGGAAGTCGCATGCTTAGTGGACCGTCACGGCGTCAACCCGATGTACTTCGGTGAACTGCCCCCGCAACTGGCCGCGCTGAACAGGTCGAACATGGCAGTCTACGACATGACGGTGAGGGCGATCATGAACAATAGTTACGAGATGGCGGAACAGGCCTTGATGCTTGACCCACTGACGTCTGCGGTTTGCTCCTTGGCAGAGATAAGGGAGATGTTCGCTGAACTGTGCAAGGCCGAAAGGGAGTACATCCCGAAGCTAAAGTAGAGCTGTCGGTCCGCGGGTAGAGTCTCGGGCTCACTCGAAGTAGTCTATTCTGGACAGCTGCAGTAGGTGCGAGTACTCGACATCGATGATCTTGTGCACAGTCTCCCTATCCTCACCAGCTAGGTACAGTAGCAAATTCTGGTAGAACATCAGCGTGTTCTGCTCCAGCTTCTGCGCCAGTTCAACCGCGGATCTCAGGTCGTCCACCTTCGATGCACCGGCAACCGTCTTCAGGAACTGCAGTGTGCCCATGCTCTCAAGTCCCTTGATGTGAGAGATCGCCATCTCCCTGTCCCTCTCACTCGCGAGCGCGCCCTTCTCGGTCAGCAACCTGGCGTAGGTTTCAGCGTGTACCCTCTCGTCCTCTGAGAACTTCGCAAACGTCTTCTCGTATGTCTTGAACTTACTCGCCAACCCGGCATAGAAGGACTGGGCCTTCTGTTCAATCGCCTTTGCCATCTCCAATAGTGTTCCCCTCGACATGACCTCAGCCATGGTAGATCAACAAGCCCATCGTGCAGCAGCTAAGAAGGCTGTTGCCCCGTGATAGGGAGCCCTAGTCGACTCGGACGAATTCGTACTGCGTCGTTCCGACCCCAAGGTCCTCGCAGGCCTGAAGACCTCTCCTCCAGTCGATATTCGGGTATATCGCGCTGAACTTGTCCGACCCCGGTGCCATCGCGCCCACCTCCTCAGCCTTGGATCTAGGAACCCCAGGAGCCTCATTGACTAGATCCATCGAGGCCATGTCAACAGCGACAGGATCTCTGGAAGCCACGATGCCTACGTCGGGGACAATGGGCACGTCCGACCATCCCTCTTGAAAGTGCTCACAGTCGCACAGCCAGTCGACCTCGAGCAGAAAGTTCACGAACAGCATCCTGTCCTTGCCCACCTTGTTCACCACCGCCGCAGCCATGTTCGCCATCTTGAGTTGCAGGTCTCTTGGCTCGCTCCTCTTTGCCGCTATTGCCTTGGGTCCACACTTCGACACACAAGCCAGGCATCCGACACAGAGCTCTGGCACGATCTCAGCCTTGTCGCCCACCATCTTGATGGCTCCTTTCACGGGACAAATGGTCAAGCACTCCCGACATGAATTGCACAGCTCTTCGCTCACCTTGGGCTTGTACTCGAAGTGAAAGTTGAACTTACCCTCCTTTGACGCCAACCCTATCGTGACGTTCTTGAGTGCACCCCCGAAAGCAACGCCTATGTGACCCTTGAAGTGTGCCAGGCTGATAAGCGCGTCAGCCTCCCTCAACGCACCGGCAAGGCAGACATCTCCCCTCGGACCCTTGACCCTCAGCGTGTCCAGTCCGGTCTCCCCGTCAGCTATCAGAATCGGTGTTCCGATCACTTCCTCCGTGTAGCCGTGTGAGGTCGCGACCTTCAGGTGCTTCTCAGCAGTTCCCCTCGGGTCCAGCAGACCCAGGCCAGTCGTCTCGACGACCACAGGATCTGCCCCGATTGACCTCACCTGCTCCGCAACCTTCCTCACGTAGATTGGTCTGAGGTAACGAGTAGTCAGTGGAGCGCCCATGTGAGGCTTGATGAACACCTTGTCGTCGCGAGACATGATGTCCCTGAGACCTGCCTTCTCCGTGAGCCTTCCGAGCTTCTCTATCAGGCTTTCCTTACTGCTCCTCGACCTCGCGTCGGCGAAATAGACCAGTGCCATTGGGGTTGGCCCGCTGCGGGTTTGCTGCCTCTTAAGCGTTGGCGACAACTGCGAGGATGTAGCTTCTGTCGATTGACTCGGTCGGCCTCTCGGAGGCGTGATGACTGTCCTATAAGAGAAGCGACCGCACCAGATTAGAGCAGGCAATACATGGGAACGGGAGGGGACAAAGTAGAGAACCCAGTCGTGTCTCTGCTGAGGAAGGTCGCCTTCGTGCTGGCAGCGATTCTACGGTTCCTTGGCTCTGTCGGCGTCATCCTCATCTTTGTCGTCTTGGTCTTTCTATTCTTCTCGACAACCGGGATGAGTGTCAGTGACCTTGGAGAGAGTTGGACATGGGTCGTGATGTTTGCTCTTTTCGTCGTCGCGCTGTTGATTCGCTACTTCATCTTCGAAGCACTGAGGAAGTTCGCTGGGATGGAGGACTAGCGCTGACTGCTCAAGGGTTTCCCGATCGACAGCTCCTGAATGTACTTCAAAAGGAGTGGGCGAACCTGACATTGAGCGACAGTCAATTGAGGACAGTCGTGCGAAGGTCGGATCTGGTCAGGCTTGAGGCATCGAGGCTTAGGGCGGGCCTCCTTCTGGAGGAAGAGTCAAACGAGAAAGAGAAGAGGGAGCTGGAAGAGCCTAACGAAAGGAGAAGAATCCTCCTATTCAGCGGGCCTGAACAATTGCCTGTTTCATGTTCGCTCTACATCACTGGCGTCAGTTGCAGTTCTTGGCGCTATTGAAGTGTCCAAAACATTAAATATAACCCAGTTATAGGACAACCAGCTTGCCCCCTCTGCATGAGCGAGAAAGAGTAGAAACCTCCACACAATCGCGCGTCGGCCGCCACTTTGCTGAAGGCGGGACTTCAGGTAGCTCAAAGACACGAGGTGAGAAAGAATGAAGAGGATCTACATGGATTACGCAGCAACAACCCCAGTTGACCCCAGGGTCCTGAAGGCAATGCAGCCGTATCACTCCAAGAAGTTCGGAAACACAATGAGTCTGCACTCGTTCGGGCAGGAGGCGAAAGAAGCCGTAGAGCATTCAAGGCAGAAACTCGCAGGCCTGGTGAACGCAAGATCTGGCAAGGTCACTTTCACCGGTAGCGCAACCGAGGCGAACAACCAAGCATTGAAAGGCATAGCTTTCGCAAACAGGGAGAAAGGAAAGCACATCATCGTCTCGTCCATAGAGCATCATTGCGTACTTGATTCAGCACGTTGGTTGCAGAAGCAGGGATTCGAGTTGACCTATTTGCCGGTTGATGGCTATGGCCTTGTGGATCCGTCTGCGGTGGGCAACGCAATAAGGAAAGACACGATCCTTGTTTCAATCATGCATGCTAACAATGAAATAGGAACCATAGAACCGATCGGAGAGATCGGAAAGGTCTGCAGGGAAAAGGGAGTCTACTTCCATACTGATGCAGCTCAGAGTCTCGGAAAGATCCCGGTTGACGTGGAAGAGATGAACGTGGACCTCCTCACCGCATGTGCACACAAGATGTATGGCCCGAAAGGCGTCGGTGCACTGTTTGTCAAAGACGGAGTGAGAATCGAACCCCTATTGCACGGAGGAGGACATGAGTTTGGTTTGAGGTCCTCTACTGTGAACGTCGCCGGAGTGGTCGGTTTTGGCGCGGCTGCTGATGTGGCCAAGCAGGGAATGAAGACAGAGCCCAAGAGGCTGACCAAGCTTAGGGACAGCCTCGCAAAGGGCGTCCTGAGCATTGATCAATCCCACCTCAACGGACATCCAACTCACAGATTGCCAAGCATAGCAAACTTCTGGTTCGCTTTCATCGAAGGTGAGAGCTTGGTGGCGCAGCTGGACATACGAAATGTGGCTGCCTCTACTGGCTCCGCTTGCTCGTCTGAATCTCTGGAACCAAGCCATGTCCTGACTGCGATTGGACTGAAGCATGAGGAAGCTCACGGGAGTCTGAGGCTGAGCTTGGGAAGATGGAGCATAAGACAAGAGGTAGATTACGTTCTGAAGGTGCTTCCTCAAGCAGTGCAAAGGCTAAGGGTTATCTCCCCGTTTAAGGGTGAATGGTGAAGAATGGCATCGTCACAGTACTCCAAGGAGATCATCAAGCACTTCAGGAATCCAAGAAACGTGGGCAAGATAGAGAACGCGGATGGTGTTGGCAAGGCGGGCAACTTGGTGTGTGGAGATCTGATGAAGCTGTACGTTGAGATCGAGGAGAACAAGAAGGGCCAGAGAATAATCAAGGACGTGAAATTCGAGACGTTTGGCTGCATAGTGGCGATCAGCAACAGCAGCCTGCTGACTACCATGGTGAAGGGAAAGACTCTGGAAGAGGCTTTGAGACTTACTAGGAACGACTTGATAGAGAAGCTCGGCAAGCCGCTGCCTGCAATCAAGCTCCACTGCTCCATTCTCGCTGTCGATGCCCTCCACGAGGCATTCTTCGACTACTATTCGAGGGCGAAGCTGCCTGTCCCTGAGGAACTGAAGAAGGATCACGAGAGGATTCAGAAAGCGCTGGAGACAATAGAGCATGAGCACAAGGAATTCGTAGAGTTGGAAGAGAAGCTATTGGGGGAGAAGCAGTAGTAGGCGTCTTGGCATCAACGGACATTTCCGGAAATCTGTTCCGAAAACGAGAGACGCTACGCAAATCAGAATCGGAATCAAGGCTTAAATACGTCAAAGATCCATCTGAGATGTATCTCAATGAAACAGATAGCAGATGAGGATGTCCTGGGAGCGATGGAATCCGGTCCTGTGACGATTGAGGAGGTTGCGCAGAAGCTGTCGACAAGCTGGGCCAAGGCTCAAGCCATGCTTTTTGGGCTTGTTGGTCAAGGCAAGATAACGTACGAAAGAAAGGGGAGGATGAACATTTTCAGGAGGAAGCAAGCAGGTCTGAAGGTTGTTCCGCCTGTTTCGACTCATGTGAAACCGAAGTCGCTCAGTCAGGTGACCAGAGAACTGGAGAAATACTGGCTCGACGTTTCAGCCCAAGATGTTGTCGAGGCTGAGAGGGGTCACTATTGAAGGTCGCCCTAGACACCGGGGTTCTGATCGCGAGCATAAAGAGGACGGGAGAGAAATTCCATGATGCGTCGCTCAGGCTCATCACTGAGCTTGGCAGAGGACGGCACGAAGTCTTGTTTTCCGTATTGGTTATCGAGGAACTCAGGGGAGGGCTAGCTTCTGCAACGCTATTGCCTCCTGACAAGATCCCCGAAGTAGAGGCCAATTTGCTGAGGGCTGTCACACCGGTAGTTCTACCCTTTGAGGACTATGTCGAGAAGACAAAGGAGTTGCTGCTCCAATTCAGGGAAATCAAGAGACGGAAGAGAATACCGTCGGCCGACTTCCATCACTTGGCCACGGCGATACAGGAGAGATGTGACTTCTTTGTGACAATAGATGAAAGGCATATCCTAGACGATCAGATGAGAGAACGACTGTCCATCGTCCTCAGGGCTGTGAACCCGATTGAGGCCCTCGATATCATCTAGTCCCTTCTTCACTGCTGAGTTCCCAAGGCGTTAGCAGTGGAGTTCAGTTCCGACATACCAGAGCATGTACTTTCAGGCCAGTATTCCAGCGCCTTGTGCAGGCGAGGGGTAGACCGAAAACCGAACAATCGGATATGTGCCGAAAGTATTCATGAAAAACGAAGCCCATGCGAGGGCCGGAGACAATCAATGCCATCCCATCTTGTGGCTTCTGCACAGCGCCAACAGACTCTTGTACGACGGTTTTGGTTGGCCTCTACCATCCAGAAGGCCAGCATGAGCAATGAAGGCACCGTTGTCGTCGAAGTCCCACCAGTTCATCAGCTTCACCTGAGTACGGCTCGCCGCCATTGTGTACCAGTATTCGATCCATTTCGCCTGCCTCTCCGGCGTCCAAGGGCCTCGCCATCCAACGTTGGTGTCGACTTGTCGCGTCTCCGGGACACCTCTTGGACGCGGGTCGGAGGGTGTCCCCATCTCTGTCACGTAGATGTCCTTGCCGAATGCCGCAAATCTATCCAGCTGCTGGACGCACTCCATTAGATCTCGTCCTGGGTTGTAGTACTGCAGGCCTATGCCTTCAAAACCGACCCCTGCGGTCATGACATCCTCTAAGTAAGTCAGGGGGATCCAAGGGCCACCAAGACCCCAGTCCTGCAGGTATTCGCCCCAGATGCAGCAGTTGTTTATCACTCTTGGCGTGCCAGGGTCGAGGTCCCCGACCAGATCGTTCATGAGTTTTGTCATCCTCAGAGTTTCGTCGTGCGGCACGCAGGACCTTGCATACCCCCAGTCATGCATTTCGTTGACGGTCTCCCAAGCCGAGACCCGACCCCTGTACCGGTTGACCAGATCAGTGGCCCATCTTTCCACCGCCCTCTCCCTCTCCTCAAGGCTGAGGGTTCTGAACCAAGGAGGTGTTCCGCCGATCCCTCCCCAGTATATGGCGAATGACTTGACAGCCATCTTCTTCCTCTGCGCGTACTCGACTATTTTGTCGAGTGCTCCCCATCGGTAGTGGCCCCTCTCATACTCGACCCAGCGCCAGAAGTTCGGCAAGACTGTGCCGTTGCACAACGTGGAGAGTAAGTCCCATTCTTCTTCTGGCCTCAGGAAGTCCGGAGTCCTGTCTGCCGGCCAGTCAGGGCCCACCCCTATGCAGTAAGCTCCGAGCCTTTCCGCGAAGAGCGTCGCAGATATCACCGGCCAAGAGTGATCCGTCATGTCGCGGCTCTCCAGTGCGTCTCGTGCATGCTCAAGCTCGATGTCCTCGCCGGCCACCAGGGCAACGGTAAGAGCCTCCATTACCTCCCCTTCGCTCAGCCTCGACCTTGCTTCCTCTAGTCCCGCTTCCAGACCGTAGACATCAGCGGTTCGCTCGCACCTTGCTATTCGGCTCGACGCAAGTTCTGCAGCAAGAGACATTCTCGCATCGACGTATCCTTCGCCCTTGTTGTCTGCGGTGACCCATGCGTAGCCGAATTCCGGCACTGCGACATAGGCGTGAATCGCAATCGGCGTGGCGTCGAGAAGATCCACTGAGCACTTCCCCCCTTCCCAACTCACCGGCAGCTGCCTCGCGCGATGCCGGAGGTCAGTGAAGTAGAGCCTGACCGACTCTTCGTGTTCGATTACGAGCCTGTTCCCCAACAGCTTCGCCTCTGCCGCTGCTCGCTTGTCTGCGAATAATACGCTTTGCTGGGCCTTTCTTCTTCCCAGAGCCACTAGAGTCGAGATCGTTGACCCAAGAGAGATTCGGTTTGGCGAAGCAACCCTATCCAGAAGGATGTTGCCCCCGAAAGATCAAAGCCAAGCTCACTTGGACCGAGTTCCTCAAGGACGAATGGCTCGTGCGCTAGCTCAGCCGACAACTCCATTGCAGTCCCAGCTTACTACTTGCCTCCATTCAGGCAACTCTTATTTGCTCAATGTGACCTTTGATCGCAATGCCCGTTGTGGATCTTCCGCTGGGAGAACTGAGAGAGTACAGGCCCGAGCTCACAAGGCATGACAATTTCCTCAGGTTCTGGGGGGAGAATGTAAAGCAAGCCGAAGATCAGCCGCTGAACGACATCACGAAGCCAGTTGACTACTTCTCGCACAAGCTTGAGGTGAACAAAGTCACCTACGATGGTTTCCTTGACAAGTCACCGATAACCGGTTTCTGGATCCACAGCAGGGGCAAGGATGGCGAAACTCCCACGCTGATCTTCTACCACGGCTACGGAGGAAACAAAGGGACCGTCTCAGACTACCTAGGCTGGGTGATGCTTGGCTTCTCGGTGTTAACAGTGGATGTCAGGGGCCATTCAGGGGAGTCCTTCGACTACGCGAGATATGGTTCTGGGAACATGCTCGCAAACATCACGAAGGGGATAGCGGATCCGAACTCCTACTACTACAGGTACGTCTACATGGACTGCTACCGCGCGGTGAAGTACGTAATGAGCAGGGATGGGCTCGATCTTGACAGGATAGGCGTGACCGGCGTCAGTCAAGGAGGAGGCTTGGCGATCGCAGCCGCAGCACTTCACAAGGGGATCGCACTTTCCATGCCCTGCGTTCCCTTCCTCTGCAACTTCGAGAGGGCGGTCAACGTCGCTTCCGCCGGGCCATACCTCGACGTTCTAAACTACATCAAGACGCATCCAGACCAAGAGGCAACAGTGATGAACACGGTATCCTACTTCGACTGCATGAACTTGGCACCTGAGGCGAGGGCGCCCACTCTGACCTCCGTCGGGCTTGTCGACACGACCTGCCCTCCGTCCACGGTTTTCGCAACGCATCACTACTTGGGCTCAAAGGAGAAGGAACTCGCAGTATACCCGGGCATGGGTCATGAAGAACTCAGCATCCACACCGAAAGGAGGATGGATTGGGCCGTCAAGCATCTCATCGGATAGGATTCTTCTGGTTCAGTGAAAATCCAAGATTCCGTCCCCGAATCTGGTGAGTTCAGCCCTCGGGAGCCCTGATGCCTCGCCTACAGCGCCGCGACCGCTTGTCTGATGTCCAGCTCAACTACCTCAAAGGGAGGTAACACGCTGACTGTAGCTCCGAGTTCGACAAGCCACGCCTCCTTGTGACCACTCACTTCTCTCAGGAACTCCTCTTTGTCGAACTTCACATCATAATAGCTTAGTTTCTTGTTCAGCAACGCGATATCCCAATCTACCTTCTTCCTCGTCAGAAACCATAGGTCGTACAGATCCCTGGGGTCTGCTCTCCGCATCAAGGCCCTCACCTTCTCGGCAAGCATCTCCCTCAAGTCCATCATCACGACCATGTAGGGTCTCAGGTCAGCGTACACTGGGACAATCTCCTTAGCTACGGGATCAAGGAAAACGTCTCCTCTGAGAGATACCTCAAGCCTCAACGTCGTCACTGATCTATCGCTTCCGTCGTACAATGGACCTTCGATCTTGGCCTTCATGACTTCGGTCGTCTCAGTACTCTCACTCTTCTCCAATCTGGTTAGAAAGCCGAAGCTCGTGATATCCCGTGCGATCTCCTCCGTCAGCCCTCCGATTCCATCATCTGTCGAGGTGAAGTCCAGATCGATGCTGAACCTGTTCAGCGCGAGGGCTTTTTGCAGGGCCGTCCCGCCCTTGAACACCAAGCCCCCTCCCACCCTGCGATACACGTACAGCAGTAACAGATGTTGCAGGTAGTCCCTCTCGACCTGCCAAACGTTGAACCCTAGCACAGACTTGTACTCTTCCAGCTCATCCCTTGTGAGCATCACTCGAGCACCTCATTGACAATCAGCTTCCACCTTTCGTTCTTTTGACCCCCACGCGACAAGCTAGGGTTCAGCAGCACGTAGTCCCTTGACTGAGTTCTCCATCTCTCAGGAGCATCGACCCCGGCGATTTCAAGCAGGAACCCTAATCTCTTCGCGAGCGCGACCGAGCCCATCTTCTCAGCGAACATGACGAGCCTTCCTAGGTCAAGGGTTGCATTTCTCAATGCGAAGAGGGTCTCGGATGCTCTGCAGTACTTCGGGAGATAGAGGCTGTCGATGATCGCCTTCTCGACGGCGGCAACAAACAGGAGCTTGCCTTCACGGGCCTCTCTCCTAACGCCGAAGAACCTGTGCCGCAGGAATCTTACGAACCGGATGGAGGTGTTGTCGTAGGCCAGACCCTTCCTTTGCTTCAGAGTCACGATGTAGATGACACGGGGAAGCTGGGTTGTAAGGCCGTAGTATTGGTATGCGGAGATGAACGATACATAGGACGGGAAGACCACATTGGAGGCGACAACCAAGGGGTCTGTCCCCCTCAACGTGTACTTGTCCCTCTCAAGGTTCAGCAGGTCCCCCCGCGTCAACCTGTTGGCGAAGACCTTGGTATAGGCCCTATCCTTCCCGAGTATCTTGGACAGATCTGAGAGGCTGAAGACCGCCTTCCTGAATGCTCTCATCCGCCTGACCAGATCCGAGCTCTTCACGTGCGTGGAGCAGATTTCATACATTTAAGGTTATCCTTTTTGATAACTTGGGAAATACGAAAACCGGACCGAGGCCGTATGCTCGACCTTTCCAGTCCCGTTCGCTTGGATCTTGGAACCTTGGGGCCGCCTTCAGGTCAGCGGGGATGGCTAGCTTTGTTCTCGAGGTGTACGCCGTCGACCAACTCCCGCTTCTCCTCGCTTCCCTGATCTTGCCCAAGCCCACCGGCATCATCCTTCTCTCACACATCAGGCGAAGGGCGGTCCTCTTGTCGTTCTGGGACCAGACGCTGTCGCTCTTCCTGGGTGTGTACCTGAGCTGGATAAGCTGACGACTGCAGGGTTACGGATTCCGGACTGCGGATCGCCTATTGCACTCATGCTAAGGAATACCTCCGGGATGGATCGTAGGTAGAATGCGGATTTCAGATGCGCGCGTGACCCCAGACAGTCACAGGGCATTCGAAAACAGGTGACACCAGGTGCCCCGCAAGACTACTGTAACGGTGGTCGGAAGCATCACCAAGGACATCGTTTGGCGCCCAAATGAATCCATCAGGACCGGTCTGGGTGGTTTGCTCTACAACACCATTGCTCTTGCTGCTCTCATGCCTGATGCTACAATAATGCCAGTCGCAAACGTAGGAAAGGACATTCTCGGCGAGGTGACCGAGCTCCTCTCCCGCCACCCCAACATACACTTGGATGGCATTAGGCGGGTGGACAGGCAGAATGCATGCTGCTATCTGTTATTCGTCACCGGCACGCACTTCAATGATGGGAGCATTGTACCCATCACAAGGGCTGATGTGGAGGGGTTCTTGAGTCCCGACATCATCTTGATCACCTTCCCCACGGGTCTTGAGATGACGTTGGGCACGCTGAAGTTTATCAGGCGGAAAGCCAAGTGCCCGATCTACATTGACTATCACATGTTAGACCATGGGAGGGATCAAGCCAGTGCCCGGTTCGGCCAGAAACACCAAGGCTGGGTGGATTGGGTTCAGGCCGCGGACTTCGCTCAGTTCAACCAGTTCGAGGCGGAGCACCTGTTCGGCCGCCCCATGGAAGCACCGAAGGACATACTCTCTTTCGGCCGCAGGTTGCTTCGAAAGGGAATGAAGGCCGCCATGATCACATTCGGGGAAAAGGGATCGTTTGTGGTTCAATCAGAGGACGGCAAGTTGGGTTGTGCGCACATTCCGTCGGAAAGAGGCAGGATGATTGTCGACACTTTGGGATGTGGGGATGTCTACTCCGCGGGGTTCATCGCACAATACCTGCGTTCATCAGACGCGATAGCAGCGGCTCACTTCGCTAGCGAGGCAGCAGCACAACGGTGTAGAGTCCGCAGCTTCGACGAGCTGTTCAAGGTCTTGCGGGGATTGGTCTGACGGGAGTCTCAACGAGCGACGCAGACGAAAACGCGCGCGTTCCTAACTACCAGAGAGGTCACCCTGACTGATCATAACATACTTTATAAACAACTCATCGTTTCCTCAAGACTGATGCGAGTAAGGGATCTGGTCCTCACATCTATGTGCGGCGCTCTCTATGCTTCGGTCGGCATCCTCACGTACCTGGGGATTTTCGCTCCCGTGTTCGGTGTCGTTAGGTTTTGGCCCGCCGTATTCGTGCCCGGGCTGTTTGCAGTCGCGTTCGGTCCTGCTGTCGGGGGGTTGGGAGCTGCCATTGGGATATTCATCTCAGACATGATCTCTCATGGCGATGCTCTGCTCAGTCTGACTGTAGGGGTGCCGTCAAACCTGTTGGGATTCTATGTGCTCGGATTCTTGGCGACGAGGCGTGGGATCTCCGGAGGAAGGCTCAAAGCAATGTCCGTAGTGGCCTGGCTTCTGAGCTCTCTTTCGTTCGGATACTTTTACTTCGGCCTGCAGGGGCAGCCGTTGGATATCGTTGGCACTCTTCTCTTCGGAGCAGTTTCGGTTGTGATGGCGCTGCCGTTGGCGTGGGGCTTCATCAAAGGAGACGATACGACCTTGAGATTCTGTCTGGCCTCGGCTGTGGGCCTAGCGTTAGGTAGCGTATACATCGGGGTTGGCGTATGGGCATACAGCTACGTATTCGCGCTGCCAGCCGTAGTAATGGCAGGGCAGTCATCACTGCCGGTTTTCGCTGCAATCCTGCTCTCGTTCTGGACCTACTGCACTGAGATACCGTTCTTGGTAGTCTTGGTGCCTCCTATCTACGAAGCTGTGAAGAGGGCTGTGCCGTCCGTAGGTGCATCCAGCGGATGATAGTGGGAGTCGACGTGGGAGGCTCCATAACCAAGGCAGTTCTATTCGAAAAGGGAGAAGTAACCGGGACCGCTGTTTCACGATCGGCGGAGGACCCAGTGACTTCCGTCTCGGGGGTGCTCGGGAAACTCCTGTCAGACTCAGCGAGAGATCTGGCAGACATAGAATACTTAGCGGTGTCTGGGGGAAGGAGCAGGCGATTGCCGGCTTCGCTGCTCAACCTCGAAGTGAAGAAGGTCGATGAGATCCAGTCGATTGGTATCGGGGGGCTCAAGCTCGCCGGCGTAGAGGAGGGTCTCGTTGTTAGCATGGGGACAGGGACCGCGATTGTCTGGGCCAGGGAACGGGGAAGAAAGGTCACTCACGTCGGAGGAACCGGAATAGGAGGCGGGACAATGGTAGGACTAGGCCTGAGGCTTCTCGGGGTCTCCGACGCACTGGTCCTGAATGACATGGCAAAACGCGGCGACGCGAAGTCTGTGGATCTCACCGTGGGAGACATCGTAGGCGGAGCAATAGGAGCCTTGGATGTGAAGATGACTGCGTCGAACTTCGGCAAGCTATCGGGCGTGGGATCCCCTGAAGATATCGCTGCTGGCATTCTGAACATGGTTGGCGAAGTCGTAGGCGAGCTTGCTCACCTCTCCGCGTCGGGCGTCGGTGCCACTCGCATCATTCTTGTAGGGTCCTTGACGAAACTCGACTATGTCTCGGGGAAAGTACTCACGACGCTGCAGTCCTTCGGCAGAGAAGCTGTGATACCAAAGCTATCGGAGTTCAACGTGGCAGTGGGAGCTGCAACCGAGGCATCATGGGGAACGTGAATCAACTGTTCTGCCCAATGCACAACTACCGAGTATGCACCGCACAGGTCTTCAAACACAAGAGAGTCCGAGTTAGAACCTCAGGTGTCGCGCGAAAGGGCAGATACCGCGATTGCGTGACGTGATGAGCAGTGTGCCACTGACCCGGAAGATTCGTCGACTAAGCTTAATTAGCGACCGGTCAGGCCCGAACCTATGAGTCAGGTCTACTTCGCCCCCGCCCAGCCCAAGAAGTTTGAGAAGTCATCCAGCCTGCCGCTCAAGTTCCTCGAGGCAGTACAGAAGGCCGGTATTGCTGATGCGGTTGCAGAAAAGGATCTAGTTGCGATCAAGATGCACTTCGGCGTGCCGGGGGGCTTCAGGTCGATCAGGCCACAGTTCGTGGGGAATCTTGTTGACTTGGTAAAGCGGTCCGGAGGCAAACCGTTCTTGGTGGACACGTGGGGATTAGGACACCTAGAGCACGCCATCACGACCGGGCTGTCGTACGAGACCGTGGGCGCCCCAGTCCTCCCAACTAGTGGCATAAAGGAGAACGACCTGCGCAAGGTCAAGCTGGACGATGGATTGGTTTTCAAGGAAGTCGAAGTGGCCGGCAATGTCTACGACGCTGATGCGCTGATCACGTTCTCGCACTCCAAAGGGCACGACAGTAGCGCGTACGCGGGTGCCCTGAAGAACTTGGCTATTGGATGTTGTTCGCGGAGCATAAGGAGAGCACTTCACGGCAAGGAATCCGAGGAACGGGGAGCAGAGAAGTTCCAGTGGGGCATGGCTGATGTCACGGCCGCAATACTCAGGAAGTTCAAGGGCAAGCAACTGCACATCAATTACCTCATGGACATAACTGAGTTCTGCGACTGCGCCGACTGGTCCACAAACCCCCTTGTTCCGGACATAGGGATACTGGCTAGCAAGGACGTGGTTGCGGTCGAAGCTGCGAGCCTGGATCTCATCAACAAGGCCCCTCCTCTTCCCTATTCCATCGCAGACAAGTACAACCTCAAGGCAGGAGACGACAAGTTCAAGATCATCCACGGGAAGGATCCGTTCATCCAAGTGAGGGCTGCTGAGAAGCTGGGCTTGGGCAGCTCCAAGTACGAGTTGATAGAGGTCTAGCTGGCCCTACCGGTTGCAGGATTCCACCCATGCGGATGTGACTACAGGTACTTTATCCTGTTGAAGTACTTGTCTAGGTACTTCTTGTTGTACGCGTCTCCGCCTGGCACGTTCGCGCTCTTCCAGACCGGCGGTTCGACTCCCATCTTGATCAGCTTCTTCACTATCTCGATCTCAAGCCTGTGCACTATGTAGAAGTCCACAACGTTCGAGATCGGCCCTATGGTGGTGTCAAGGCCCTTCACGTTGACGACCGCGTCGCCGAACGGATTGTAGTCGTCTATGCATATGTCCGCTATGTCGAAGAGGTTCTTGTTGTTGGGGTGTCTGACAATGTGCCCCTTGGGGACCTTGTTCTGCCAGTCGCTTGAAGAGAGAGCTACCAACACACACCCCCTCTCCTTGCATGCGAGTGCCGCATCTATGGTTGCTGGGTTGACGCCGATATTGTGAATGATCAACACCACGTCGCCCTTCTTCGGATCGTAGTAGTCTACCACCGCCCTCCCGTAACCGGGAAGCCTCTCGAACTTCATGTAGTGAAGCGCCTGCGAGAACGGCGACAGCCCCAAGTCCATGAAGGGGTTGATGCACGCCAGACCACCAGCCCTATAGAAGATCTCAGCGACTGGCAGCCAGGTGTGGCCTCCGCCCGCGTAGACGTGAATCAGCCTGTCATCCGCTATCGCCTTGGCCATGACCTCTGCAGCCTTGTTCAGGTTTCCCGCTTGCTCTTTCTCAAACTTGTTCAACGTCGCGGTGATTGTGTCGAGGTAGGTTTTCCCTTCACTCATGTGTGCATCACCAGGCAGACAGCGGCAACTCGGCTTATATGATTGTCATGGCAACCACAAGCCTTACGGGGTGCGACAGTGTCGGAGAACGCCGGCGCTCTCAACCCAGAGGACGCGTCGGTTCATCGCCTAGTCCCACACAAGTATCACTCCCATGAACCCTGATCTGTCCTTGAGCAACTGTTGGTAGATCTCCGGGGCGCCGGAATAGGGTATTCTGTGGGAGATCAGGTTCCCGACATCCAGTCTGCCGGTCCTTACAAGCTCGAAGAAGAATTCGGCGTCACGCTTGCCGGTCCAGGGGTTGTCGGGAGTAGGATGACGCGGGTGAGACGTGTTGTGCGCCCCGACTATTGTGTAGCTAGGGTAGTTGCAGAGGTCATGGAAGTCGAATTGCGTCTTTCCGCGCGGACTGCTGAGCACGACAAACTTCCCCTGTTCTCCCAAGCAGCTGAACTCAGCGGGGATCAGACCTTGGTCGCCTGTCACCTCGAACACGATGCTCGCCATTCTTCCTCTCGTTTCTTTCCTGACTTCGGCAACAACATCGTCCACCTCCGGGTTGAGGGCGACAAAGAACGGGTCTTTGGGAAGTCTGGACAGGCGGGGTTCAGCCGGGTCGACCACCACGACTGGTCTTGCCCCACACAGTCCGCAGAACCTGGCGGTGAGCTGGCCGACCAGTCCAGCCCCATAGATCACTACCGAATCTCCCAGTCGCACTCCTCCTCTTCTCACGCCATTCAGCGCAATCTCAGCGATCGTGGAGAATACTGCATGCTCGTCAGGAACCTCGCGGTCGACCGGCCTGAGCGAATCGGCGCCCAATACCACGTAGCGGGCGTGTCCTCCATAGCTCGCCACTCTTTTGCCGACCCATTCATCGCTGACCCCCCTGCCGACTGCAACCACCTCGCCCACGTTGTCGTAACCCGGCAGGAACGGGAACTTCCCGTATCGTGACCATGCGGAATCCTTCGGAAAGTCGCCGCTCAAGATGGTCAGTTCCGTCCCAGTGCTTATCAATGTCCTCCCAGTTCTGATGAGGACATGCCCTTGGGTAGGCTCAGGCATAGGTCGCTTCTCGATTACAGCCTGCCTTGGCTGAGTGAAAACTACCGTGGGGTTATGTTCAATCATTCCGTACTAACGACATTTGTGCTGCGATATATGCGTGGAGCAAGGAGGAGACAATGAGCCGACGGGAGTCCGTGTGCGAAAACAGAGTAGAAGTGATACAGGACAGCTGCCGCAGACTGATTGGGCTCGCATGCGGCACGGGAGCGCCTCAAGTGCTATAAGCTTCTGCAGTTCTTCATTTGTTGACAGAACATGGTTGTGAAGGAGACAGGGGTTAGTCTCTACGGCCTGACCTATCCAGAACACGCTGAAGCCCACTTCGAAGAGATGATCAAGCACAACTGCAACGCGGTCCTGCTGGCCATAATGGAGTTCGACCTTGAGTTCTGGTATCCCAGCTTGATTGAAATAGTGAAGAGAGCAAAGAAGAAGGGCCTCACCGTCTACCTGGATCTCTGGGGCATCGGCAAGTTCTTCGGAGGAGAGCAGACCAGCGTCTTCCTCCAGAACCACGTGAGGAACAGGCAAGTCAGCGCGCTGTCGGAAGAGCCATTAATCGCAGCCTGCTTCAATTCCCCTGCGTTCAGGAAGTACTTCAGTGGTTGGGTGCGCAGGCTCGCCGAGGACACAGACTCGGACGGGTTCTTCTGGGACGAGCCCCACTACGCCTCAGGGGGGACGGACTGGTCCTGCAGGTGCGAGATCTGTCAGGCACTCTTCAAACAGGAATACGGCTACGAGATGCCCAAGGTGCTCACGGACGAGGTCAGGATTTTCCGCGAGGACAAGGCAGTCGAGGTTCTGAGGGAGGCCTCAATAGCTGCCAAAGAGGTCAATCCAAAGCTGAAGGTGACGGCCTGTGTCCTGCCGACGCCTGACCCTTGGCACGGATACGGAAACTGGGAGAAGGTTGCTAGAGTCAAGGAGTTCGATGTATTCTCAACTTCGATCATGGGTTACGGCAGACCGCTCAAGGACTACGCTGATGTGGCAGAACGCACCGTCGCGATGGCCAAGAAACACGGAAAGGAATCGCAGCGCTGGGTAATGAGCTACCACAGCTCACCGGATGACCTGAACTTCATCAGGACCTTGGTCCATCTATACGCTGAGAAGGGGGTGGACTCGATTTTCTCGTGGACGTACCGAGCTGGGAAGTGGACGACCCTTTCGGCACCAGAGCCGGACAAGGTGTGGGACATACTGGGATCTGCCTTCGGCGAAGTCTTGAAGAGATAGACCGATCGTCAAGGGTCAGGTGTTCTCGGGGTCTCAGACCCAGCTGGCCAAGACCCGGGAGATCGCCTCCAAGTTGGGCTCTGGCCCGGGGAGTTGACCGACCTGAAGGATGACGCCATCCATGCCGGCCTCCTTCATGGCAGTCGCTCTGTAGCCTACGCCAGCGGCGTCAATCTGTGAGTGGGCTGAGAATATGCCGTACATCGGCCCACTGTGCTCGACGGAGGCGACGGCCTTGAAGGCCTCACGCCTGACAGCCTCCCCAAGTGGCAGCTTCGTGTCGCTGAAGTCGCTAGACGGCAGCTTCTCGTGCTCGTGAAAAGCCCTGATCGAATCCGGCAGTCCAAGTCTGTCGTACCCAAATGCGCGGTAGAGGACCGGCAACAGGTCTGCGTCCCGGAGCCCGGGGTTCCAATCGGTCATCCTCTCAGTGAGCTCCATGAAGTTGAACATCGCGAAGATGTAGATATGGGACAGCAACGGGCTGAGAAAGTCCGAGCACTTCTCAAGCATCCTGTACCTGTGGCCACCGATCAAGGAGAAAGTCGGAGGGAAGCTGTCCGTTCCGATCGTTGTGTTCTCCCTGATGCTCTTGACCGCGTCGTAGTACCTCTGCATTCCAGTCCCGATCAGATCGCACCTGAAGTCCAGCCAGTCGACCAGCGAGGAGTCGGCCCCAAGGTGGTAGAACAGGTCCGTGAAACCTAGGTCAAGGTCGCGCAGTCTGGCCAATTTCCGAGCGTCCACGTTCTTCATCAGGTTGAGGATCCTCATCATCCCAGTTCTCATCTTCCCGAAGTCATAACCCAGCTCCGAAGCAGCCCTTTGACACTCGCTGCAGCCGCAGCCGAAGAAATTGAACAGGTTATGACCTATCGGGGAATACCTCTGGTGCGTCATCGTGAATCCGTCGATTTCATACCTCCTTGTGAGGTCCATGAGAAGCTCCTCGTTGTAGTTCCTCAGCTTCCGGTTGCTAGGACACCACGACCAAGCCCAGCCAGAGCCGAGTCTTGAGACGGGTTCGACTATTTTCCCCTCGAAGTCCCTGAACGCGAGCTCAGGGTAGTTAGGCCCCGAGTCCATCTCGGCGTAGCACGAGATGCAGATCCAGACCGCGATGTCCCTTCGATGCGCTTCCCGGATGAAGTCGTTGAGACGGTCTTCCTTGCCGACGGGTTGGACCTTGAAAGGTGCTTTTGCGGCTACCTCCGGACTCGGCCCCCAAATGTCTCCTGCAGGTCCCATACCTAGTATGACTAGGTTCAGACCAATCTTGTCTCTCATCTGCTCGACGGTTTTCCAGTTAGCCTGCATTATCTCAGTTGAACCCGTGTAGACACCGACGACCTTCGTCATTGCTTGCGCTACTATCGTACCAACCGAACGGACTTAAGTCATTCCGGGGGCAACACGGGCATATCACCCCGCTCCCCGTGCCAATCATGGAAGGGCAAGAATGCTTAAGGACGGACAAACGGTGCACTCCCGCAATGGGGAAACTGCATTCCCTACCTCACAGGGTCTGCGAATCAACGTGCTATGTAAATGGTCTTGAGGATGTTCTCGCTTGGAAGAACGCGGAATACGCCGACCATCTTCTCCCCGTGGTCGGCGGGATGGCTGGGTTCACCTACCTTCGATTCAAGAGGGCGGATCCGCCCTGCATGGTGTACTGGGGAGCAAACCCAAAGTACTTGATGAAGGACTTGGCCGCCATCATTGGGTTCAGGGTGACGGCGATCGAGGGGAAGAGTCACGCCACTGCTTTCGCGAAGCTCAAGTGGTTCATCGATAACGGACGACCGGTGATGGCCGGAGCCATGGACATGTACTACCTTCACTATTATCCGGATCTCTACAGGAAACAGCACCTCCCCATCCACTATGTCCTCGTAGTGGGTTATGACGACGACAAACAGGTCGTCTTTGTGCACGACTGCAGTCTAGTGGGTGTGCAGGAGATACCTTACGAGGAGTTCAAGCAGGCAATGAACGTCAACGTTCCCGGAATGAGCAAGAAGAACACCATACGGGCGTTTACTTTGCCCAAGATGATCCCGTCCGAACTCGAGGTCGCCCGGAAGGGATTCTCATATAAAGCCAAGCGATTTCTTCGCCCACCAGTTCGCCTCTTCGGAATCCCGGCTATGCACAAGCTCGCGGACGAAGTCTTGGATTGGACCAACCCCAAGTGCTTCGAACACATGGCCACGTATGCGACCATTCCCCCAGTTCTCCCCAAGAGTTTCGAGAACAGTCACGGGATGAGACTCTGGCAAGCTTCGGTGCTACTTACGCTAGGCAAGAAGTATGAGGTCTCGGCTTGGTCTGAGGCATCCACACTCTTCAGGCAATCAGGGGATAAGATCTCTCGTTTGTGTGAAGCAGCGCTCCGATGGGACAAGCGGTCAGTGTCTGCTCTGCTCGGGGAGATAGCGGCCATAGAGGAAGAAGGATACGAGCTGCTTCTGAGGACGTAAGGCCAAGGAACGGCGCTAAGGTTCCGCTATGGCCTCGGCGCCCGTCATGGGCACACATTTTATCCGTATGCTCTCAACTGGCACTCCCCTGAGATCTATTCCTCTCGGATCGTTGGTGCCAATACCCCTCTCCCTCGCAGCGTTGAGGTGCAGTATCTTGTGAGGGTAGAAGCCCATGATCTGAGCCCCAACCGCGTCAGCCGCAACGATGTCCCGGCCTCCGATAACCGCGCCCAGCTCCTCTACCTTGGCGTCCTCCCACCTGAACCCGAACTCTTTGCCTGGCCTTGCGTTGTGCATCACGGTCATAGCATCCACAACCGCTAGGTGAGCCCGATTGACGCTCGCGATGTCCACCATGCCCTCTGCGAGTGTCCTCGACTGACCATCCACGATGTCCGGGCTGTACCTGGGCCTTGTCCTCCACTCCGTGAGATTGCAGATCGTTGGTCCGTAGTAGCTCGGCGTAGTCCCTCCGGCCATGTTCTTGATGTTGGCCGTTATGCCGGTGGCCGACCAGACCTTCAGGACCGGAACTGAGATCACAACATTAGCAGTCCTGATCGTTCGCGGCGAGTTGACGCTCGTTAGGACTCTTCCACCTGGAACTTCAACTGACTCAACCTCGTCGTTGTTGAGGTCGACCAATCTAGCGTGGTGCTTTCTGGCTACCTCGAACACCCCGTACAGGAAGAAGGCCTTCCACGTTGGCGTTGCGGATGCCTCAGCGATCACGACCTGCTTGACGCCGTGCGTCGCCTTCACCAGGCCGGTCACGGCGTCCACGATCTCTGTGCTGGTCTGGTCGCCTCTTCTCGGCAGGCCGACACCGGCTTCGCTGCCTAGGGACGAATTGCTGCGCCCGTCGTACTCCAACGGCGCGATCCTGCTCACGTCAGCGAAGTTCGGCTTCACGACTACGGTGTCGCCGCCTCGCTCCTCGACCAGCTCCTTGAGCCTCACTTCGTCGAGCACCTTTGACACCATCTCGTCAAGCGGTTCCCCTGCAACGACCGAGACGAGCGAGCGTGCAGCCATCTCGTCGGGCAGGGCTTCTTCGGATTTAAGCGTTGGGTGAGAACCACAGGGTCGTCGGCGGCTAGTCATCACAGCTACGGCGCGGTCCTTGTGTGAAAGCCTTATCACCGATTATGAGAGCTATGGTGTGATGCCGACGATTCTGCTCACCAACGATGACGGGATCATGAGCGCAGGACTTCGCATACTCTCCGAGAGTCTAACCGGACTGGGGAACGTGGTTGCCGTAGCGCCTGATTCGCCGAGGAGTGCCACGGGCATGAGCCTGACATTTCACAAGCCGCTGCGGATGAACGAGGTGACGGTCAGGGACGTAAAGGCGTACGCTGTTTCGGGCAGTCCGGCCGACTGCGTCTCGATCGGCATTAGCAAGGTCTTGGGCGGCAAGGCCCCCAGCGTGGTCGTCTCGGGCATCAACATGGGGGACAACGTGACCGCGCAGACGGTCTTCGCGAGCGGGACAGTGGCTGCTGCCATCCAGGCGGCAATAATCGGCATTCCATCAATCGCCCTTTCCATGGAGGTTCCTGAGGGGGAGCACAACCCGGAGGAACATGAGGAGAGAATCGAGATCGCGGCCTCGCGCGCCTACCCCATAGTCGACATCGTGATAAGACGTGGACTGCCTGAGGGAGTTGACTTTCTCAACGTGAACTTCCCGTACGATGTCAGGACGGACACGCCTCTGAGGGTGACAAGGCTGGGCAGGCAGAAGTACGAGGACTACGTCCTTGAGAGGACAGACCCAAGGGGAAGGCCGTACTACTGGCAGTGGGGCAACACCAGGGATCCGAAGGAGTTCGAGCCCGGAACCGACGCACACGCCGTCTTCGTGGAAAGGGCTGTGTCGGTTACCCCACTCCAGATAGACCCATCTCGGGGAATATCGCAGAGATTGATTGACCAGTACCTGGGCATAACTTGACACCTGGGATGTCGAGGTGGCTTGGTGACTTGCTCAGCTTCTCTTGGTTGCTTGACCTTGGTTCGACGCAGACGACCCTCCGGTCAGCAAACCCGGGATGGATCTGACACCCAGCCTCGCCAAGAAGGGAATGCCCACGAAATCCGTGACTGTGAAGAAGAACCTTGCCAACATGGCGATGGCCGTGGCCTTGTCGAGAACCACTCCCAAGAGACCCAGCAGAAGGGCATACATGCTCTCTTGAACCCCGAGTCCGGCTATGGTCACGAAGGCATACATGCTGAACCCGGCAATCGCGTACGTCATCACGAAACCGAAGGGGCTCACCTGCATTACCCCTATTGACAGTGCAAGGAGGTAGAGCGCAACTGAATTCAGAGCCTGTGCCACAACGAGGAAGAACGCCACCTGGACCGCTGCCCCCGTTACCCTCCGTCCGCTTCTCTGAAAAGCAGCAATGGCCTGCCTGACTTGCTCGGTCCTCGGCTTGATGAAAGGAACGTTCTTGGCACGTTCGATGAGCTTGGTCAGCCACGTGTGATGGATGACTGACACCAGTGCTAACCCCATCAACGCGACTGGAAGAAGCCCGAACACGAACAAAGCGATGAGCTCTGCGCCAGATCCAATGTAACTACTGAAGTAGACGATTGCGATACCTCCCATAATGACACTGGCGAATGCCTGCACTGCCCCAGTGAACACGATCGCGGCCATGCCGTCTTCGAAGTTGACCCCGAGTTCTCCGCCCAGAAGCATTGGTGTCACGAAGTATCCCGTTCTGGCTGGCGTCAGATCGCTGATCAGTTGTCCCGCGATGCTGACCATTACGGTCTTGAAGGCTGATGGGCTGTACCCCATCCTCTCAAGCAGTATGAAAAGTGAATACCCCGCGAAGACCGATGCGAGTATGAAAGTTAGTGCGGCCATGAGAACGTACCCCGCGTCGGCCTGGAAAATCACCCTCATGACTCTCTCAAAGTCGGCGAAGTACAGCAGCAGCGCAAGCATGAGTGCTCCGATGAACACCTGGATGCTGAACCAGGCCCACCTGTTCAAGGCGATGCCCTTCTCCGCGAAGCGCTGTATATAAGAAGGCAATAGGGTGGACCGAGCGTTTCAGCCAAGAAAGGGTCAGATCTCACGCGGCGACAGCCGGTGCACGCGGATGACGGCCTTGTGTGCCCCTTTCTGAGGGTAAAGGCAACCCTATCCATTTGTGGGGACATTGAAAAGCTTTGACCGAGGCTACTGCCATTGACCGCTAAATGATAAAAGGATACAGTCGGACCGGCGGCTTGGTGAGAATCGTACATGCTAAAGTTGTCAAGTAACCGGCCACCTGTTTTCACGACTTCTTTCGTTGCGCTGAGTATCCTGCTCCTGTTGGCACCCATGCTCGCTCCCGCGGTCCGCGGAGCTGGGCAGACATACCTCATCGCTATACTGTTCGACGTGGGAGGCAGAGGTGACCTGAGCTTCAACGACATGGCTGCATACGGTGCTGAGCAAGCCAAGACATCGCTAGCCGGCCAAGGGTACACTGTAGAGGTCAGCTACGCCACGCCGAGGTCGATGGCCGACTTCGAACCCACTCTGGAAAGCTATGCATCATCGGGCAGGTACACGCTGATCGCATGCATTGGCTACCTGTGGTCGAATGCCCTGAACGCAACCGCTTTCAAGTACCCGAACCAGAAATTCATGATAATAGACAGCGTTGTAGCGGCCCCCAATGTCGCGTCAGTAGTCTTTCGCGAGAACGAGGCAAGCGCCATGGTTGGAGCTGCAGCGGCAATCGCCACGAAGACCGGAAAGGTTGCAGTAGTGCTGGGGATGGAAATACCGCTGCTCTGGAAGTTCGAGATCGGATTCGCGTTCGGAGCGAAGTGGATGGCTCAGAGGCTCGGCAAGGACATCACAATAAGCTACTACTACACCGGAACGTTCGGAGATCCTGCAAGGGGTAAGGAGGCTGCGATAACATTCTTGGACCAGGGTGCAGACGTCATCTACGCAGCTGCCGGAGCCACCGGACTGGGAGTTCTAGAGGCATGCCAACAAAGGGCTGTCGCGACGAACAATCCGATATTCTCCGTAGGAGTCGATGCTGACCAGGACTACCTGTACCCGGGCTACATCCTATGCTCTGCTAGGAAGAAGGTTGACTTCGGAGTCCAAAGTACGGTCGAGGCCGCTGTGAAGGGAACGTTCACGCCGGGCGTAGTTGAACTCGGTCTTGAGGAGGGAGGAGTCTCGATGTCCACACCAGCTGACATGAACGTTTGGGCAGACTTCCTTAGGGGCGCGGGTTACACTGACGCGCAGATAGCAGATGCCAAGACCAAGATCCAGACCATGTACAACACATACCTGAGCGCCAGACAGGCAGACCTCGACGAACTCAAGAGCAAGATCATAAGCGGAGACATCCTAGTGCCAGTCCCAGCTTCGGACATGATCGCCCTTCTTCGCAAGCAGTACATCGGGACTTTCAGCTCGGGCATACCACTGACGTGGATCCTAGCAGGAGCCGTCGTCATCATCGTGGCCGCAGGAGGCTACTACTACTTCTTCATGAAGAGGAAGCCAGCGACGAAGTGAGCTGCTTCCTCATTCACTTTTTTCTCCAAGAGTGCAAACCCATAAATGTCAAGCCACCTATGCGGGGTTGCCGAGGTTGAACTCTGAAACTCATATCAGGATGGAGGACATCCAGAAAGTCTACCCCGACGGTGTCAAGGCCCTTCGAGGAGTGACGGTCGACTTTCGGAGGGGTGAAGTTCACGGCCTGCTCGGGGAGAACGGCGCGGGCAAGTCAACCCTGATGCGAATCCTCTTCGGGCAAATCAGGCAATCAGGGGGAAGGATACTCATCGACGGAAGTCAGGTCGGGTTCAACAGTCCAAAGGATGCGATCGCAAAGAGGATCGGCATGGTCTTCCAGCATTTCATGCTCGTCCCGAGCTTTACCGGGCTTGAGAACATCGTGCTGGGGCTTGATGTCAAAGGACAGTCGGATTTTCAGAACGGGGTGAGGGGGCGAGCGCTCGATTTCGCGGAGCGCCTAGGGCTGAAGGTTGACTTGGACAGAGTGATAGAGAACATGCCTATGGGCGAGAGACAACGGATTGAGATCCTGAAGCTTCTGGTGCGCAACGTGAACCTTCTCATCTTGGATGAACCTACCTCTGCGCTGACCCCCTTTGAAGCCGACGAGTTGCTCAAGATCATGAAGAAACTTAGAGGCGATGGCAAGACTATCGTGTTTGTCACGCACAAGCTGAAGGAAGCCTTGTCGATTTGCGATAGGATCACCGTGGTGAGAAGGGGACTCAGGATAGACACGGTCTATGCCAAAGATGTCGATCTTCGGGCCTTGGCCAAGATGATGGTCGGGAAGGAGATGTTGCCAGAAGTGAGGAAGGAGGTCACGATCCCCGGAAAGGTGCTGCTGGAGGTTCGCGCTCTGAGCGTGAGAAGCGACACTGGGAACGAGGCCGTCCGGAATGTTACCTTCGAGGTCCGTGCTGGTGAGGTCTTCGGGATAGCGGGAGTGGCTGGAAACGGCCAGAAGGAGCTGGTGGAAGCAATCACCGGCCTGAGGGAAGTTGAGAAGGGCGAAGTATTCGTGAACGGAGTGAAAACGACGAACAGGCCTCCGAAGGACGTGTACGATTTGGGCCTTGCTCACGTTGCAGAGGACAGGTTCGGCAGGGCGGTCGTGCCGACTCTTTCCGTGAAGGACAACCTGATACTCGGTCTGCAGTTCAAGGACCAGTTCTCAGACGGCTTGCTGATGAAGCCCTCAGCTGTCGAGGAGAACGCGCGGACCCAGATAAGGGACTACTCAATAATGGCGACCGAGGATACCCCCGTGAAGTCGCTCTCCGGGGGGAACGTCCAGCGGGTTGTCATAGCTAGGGAGTTCAGCAAGTCACCCTTGCTCATAGTGGCTTCCCAGCCCACAACTGGGCTGGACATCAGCGCCACCGAGTTCGTGAGGAACGAGCTCATCAAGATGAGAGGGAAAGGAAAGGCTGTTCTCCTAGTTTCATCCGAGTTGGACGAGGTACTGGCTCTCAGCGACAGAGTGGCAGTGATGTACGAAGGCGAGTTCATGGGCGTCAGCAGGCCGGAAGAGCTGGACAACGAGAAGCTGGGCCTGCTCATGGGAGGTGTCAAGGTTGAGTGACATCTTGCGAAGGAACAGGGGCAGAATTCTGAGGACCCTCGAGTCCGCGGCCATAATCGCGTTCGGTTTCGTTGTCAGCGGAGCTATCATGTTCGCTGTGGGTTACGATCCCATCGCTGCGTACTCCGCGATGTTTTTTGGCAACAAGGAGAGGGGCATGCAGGGTGCGTTCGGAGGCATACTGGGCATATCCTCCACCCTGAGGGAGGCGACTTTCATCATTCTGACAGGATTGGCCGCTCAGATGGCCTTCTCCGCCGGGGTCTTCAACATTGGTGTGGAAGGCGCGATGTATGTCGGGGCTTTCGCCTCGTTCTTGGTCGGCTACCTTTTCGATGCACCGGCCGGTTCGATCCTCAGCATAGTCCATGCGTTGGTGGCGATCGTCGCTGCGATGATCGCCGGGTTGGCCTGGATCTACGTGCCAGCCTTCCTGAAGATCAAGAGGGGGGCGAATGAGGTCGTGACGACCATAATGCTGAACTATGTAGCTACATATCTCACCGAGCTCCTAGTTGTCAAGTTCTTCCTGCCCACCACGGGGGTTCCGCCCGGGGGAATAATCACTCCCGAGATCAGTCCGTCCGCAATGATCCCTCAGCTGGAGCTATTTGGAGCCAAGTTCAACCTAGGAATCATACCGACCGCGATTGCGGCGGTGATCGTCTTCATAGTCGTAAAGCGGTCGGTCATCGGATACTCGATGAGGGCTGTTGGCGCCAGTCCAGACGCAGCGAAGTACGGCGGCATAGACGTGAACAAAGTGATACTCTTCGTCATGCTCGCGGGTGGCGCTATGGGAGGGTTGGCTGGCGCGATTGACGTTCAGTTCACCGGGTACAGGTTCAACCAGGCGTTCAGCCCTGGTTATGGTTCCTCCGGAATTCCGGTCGCCCTCATAGGTCGGCTAGATGTCGTGGGTGTTATCTTGGCCGGCCTGTTCATGAGTGCCCTCCATATAGGAGCTCAGAGCATTCAGCCAGTGACGGGCATGCCAAGGGAGGTGTCATCGCTCATCGAGGGGGTAATAGTTTTCTCCGCTGCCTTGCCCGGTGCGATCGACATCATCAGGACATATCTGAAGAGAAGAGGTGTGAAGAATGAGTGAGATACTGGTCGACCCCATAATCTTCGTGTCGCTCGCGTTCGGAGCAATAAGGTCAATGATACCGCTCCTGCTGGGTTGTGTGGGAGAAGTCACCCTAGAAAGATCGGGGCTGATGAACATGGGGATAGAGGGAATCATGCTCATGAGTGCCTTCGCGAGCGCATACGGCTCTTGGACAACGGGTAACCCGTTTGTAGGACTGGTGTACGGAGCTGCAGTGGGCGCATTCTTCGGGCTCCTCTACGGTTATCTCTGCGTGAAGCTGCGGGCGAATCAAGTTGTTCTGGGACTCGGTCTGACCACTTTCTCCTTGGGTCTGACTGAACTCCTGTCGGTCGCGGTCTGGACCACCTACGGCTACGGGAAGAGCGTCCCGCGTTTCCCGGCCCTCCTGACACTGACTTTCGGCAACCTCGTCTACGAGATCTCCTACTTCCTGCCAATCTCCATCGCTCTAGCCGTGGGAGCGTACCATCTCCTGTACAAAACGAAGTATGGACTGATCATAAGGAGTTGTGGTGAAAATGCTCTGGCTGCCGATGCCGCGGGCATCAATGTCCCAATGGTGAGGTACCTCACATCGGCATTCAGCGGAATGCTCTTCGGCTTGGCCGGAACGTACATAGCCATCGACTGGAACAGCATCTTCATCAGAGCCATGACCGGCGGCAGGGGCTGGGTCTCGATAGCACTTGTGATTTTCTCAGGCTGGAATCCGCTCACGGCAATCGGCGGAAGCCTGCTCTTCGGATTCTTCGACACTCTCCAGTATTGGGTTTCGGCTTCACTGGGCGCGAGCTTGCTGCCTGCTCAGCTACCAAGGATGATCCCATATCTGGTTACAGTAATAGCCCTAGCGATATATGGAAAGAGAGTCAGGGGTCCCACTGAGGTTGGCAAGCCCTACGTGAAGGAATAACGTTCATCGTGTCCGCCGAACCCTCTCTACCTGCTGTCCTAGCACAGCTAGAGGATGCTGAAGATCAGAGGTGCAAAGACTGTCGCGCTCAGCGACATGACAGTTATCATCGTGTTCAGCGATGGGCCGGCAGTATCCTTGAACGGGTCGCCTACCGTGTCGCCTATGACCGCCGCCTTGTGCGCGTCAGATCCTTTTCCGCCAAACGCGCCGCCCTCGATGAACTTCTTCGCGTTGTCCCATGCTCCTCCCGAGGTCGCCATGAACTGGGCGAATATCACGCCCGTGAAGATGCTGCCGCCGAGGAACCCCCCAAGGGCGGCCTTGCCCAGAATCACGCCGACTACCAGAGGAACGACTACGGCGAGCACGCTCGGCAGGATCAGCTCCTTTAGCGCGCCCACTGTAGCCATGTCCACTACTCTCGCGTAGTCCGGCTTCGCCTCACCCTTCAATATCGCAGGATTCTCCTTGAACTGCCTTCTCACTTCCTCTATCATGCTGAACGCGTTCTTCTCCACGGATAGTATGAGCAGCGCAGAGATTAAGGGCGGCATCAGGGCCCCCAAGAACGCTCCTGCCATTACGTATGGGTTCATCAGGTCTATGGTGCTTATCCCCACCGTGCTGGCGTACGCTGCGAACAGAGACAGGACTGTCAGGGCCGCGGCGCCTATGGCGAATCCCTTGGTTATGGCCTTGGCAGTGTTGCCAGCAGAGTCGAGCTTGTCGGTTATCCTCACTACTTGCTCTCCCAGACCCGACTGCTCCGCGATTCCCTTGGCATTGTCCACGATAGGCCCATACGCGTCAGAGGAAATGGTCATTGCGACAGTCGACAGCATTCCTACAGCACTCATCGCCACGCCGAAGATGCCCGCGAAGTACCACGAAGCGATCATAGCCACGCAGATGCCCAAAACCGGGGGTACGGTGCCAACTATTCCATAGGAGAAGCCCGAGAGTATGGTTGTCGCTGCACCGGTCTTTGCCGACTCAGCTATCTTGTTCACCGGTGCTGCGTCATCTGACGTGAAGTAGTCGGTCGTGAACCCGATTATGACGCCCGCCGCCATGCCAGAAACGGTCGCATAGTAAATGCCCATGTCCGCTCCGATCCATTTGATCAGAATAAACGAAAGCACCGCGAACACAGCGCATGTGCCGAGACTTCCTCTGTTAAGCGCGGTGCTAGGGTCGTCCGACCTGACGAAGAGGAGGCCCAGCAGCGAGGCTGCAAGCCCGGCGGCCGCGAACATTAGTGGCAGTGTCGCACCTGAGGCACCCAGCGTGGCAGTCCCTATGATCATCGCAGAGACTATGCTGGCAATGTAGGAGTCTATCAGATCCGCTCCCATTCCAGCGACGTCACCGACGTTGTCGCCAACGTTGTCAGCAATCACGGCCGGGTTTCGCGGATCGTCCTCCGGGATTCCGACCTCAACCTTGCCCACGAGGTCCGCTGCCATGTCAGCTGTCTTCGTGAAGATCCCTCCCCCTGCTTTCGCGAACAGGGCCAGAGTGCTTGCGCCGAAGCTGAAGCCGAGAACCGCGTCGGTGTCCAGATATATGTGATAGAGTATGCTTATGCCAATCAAGGCCAATCCAACGATCGAGTAACCCATTACCGCTCCTCCGTAGAAAGCGACCGGGAATGCCTTGTTCAGCCCTTGGGTCGCCGCATTCGCGCTCCTAACGTTTGCCTTGAGTGCAGCTGTCATGCCGACATATGCCGCTGCACCTGAGCACAGAGAACCCAGGACGAAGGCAAGGGCGAGTTCAACCCCTCTGAGAAAGAACAACAGAGTGGAAATCACGATTACGAATACGGCGAGCGTGACGAATTGCCTCCTCAGATAGGCGTTTGCGCCAGACCTGATGGTCTCGGATATTTCGACCATCCTTTGGTTGCCCGCGGGTTGTTTGCTGACGTATCTGTAGAGCCAGGCGGAAACCGCAAGCCCGCCCGCTCCGATTAGGGCGGCGTACACCTCCATGAGAGCCACCGTATACCGCTTTGGTCTATAAAAGTTCGCGGGTTATCGTGTGGGTCCGCCTATTCGTATTCGATTGTTGCGGGCGGCTTATCCGTCACGTCGTACACGCATCTCGAGACATCATCAACTTCATTCACGATCCTTTCTGCTATTCTCCTCAGAGCCTCCATCGGAATGTCAGAGGCGGTTGCACTGAGTGCATCTTCAGACTCAACCACCCTTATGGATACTATGTTCCCGTAGGTTCTCCTTCCCTCCTTTGTCCCCGTTGCCCTGACGGGGATCAGAGCAGCGAAGGCCTGGAAAGCGCCCGAGCCTTTCATCTCCTCTTCTACAATCTTGTTCGCGGTTCTGACCGCTGATATCCGCTCGGGCGTAACCTCGCCCACTACCCTGATCATCAGACCCGGCCCAGGAAATGGCATTGCCCCTGACACCTTGTCCTCAAGTCCGAGTTCTCGGGCGACCTGTCTCACTTGAGGCTTGTACAGTTCCACCAATGGCTCAGTCACGCTGAAGCCGTACCTCGCGGTGTCAAGGCCAATCTGCCCGAGGACATTGTGCTGGGTCTTGACCCCGGCAACTGTCTCAACCACGTCGGCAGCGATGGTGCCCTGGATCAGTAGGTCAGCTCCGAGCCCGCGTGCAACATCCGCGAGCGTGGAATAGAACGTCTCCCTGAACGCCTTCCTCTTGAGTTCGGCGTCACCAATCCCCTTGAGCGCGTCGAAGAACCTCTCACTCGCCTGTACAAGAGTGACCTTGAGCCCCATCGACCCGAGGGCATGAGCTACCCTCTCTGGCTCTCCTTCTCTTCTCATCCCGTCATCTATGAAGACCGCTACGACTCTTCCTCCAATGGCCCTCCTCACGAGTTCGGCACAGACCGTGCTGTCCACCCCTCCGGAGCACGCCACAATGGCACCACGGGAGCCTGCCCGCTGCTTGAGGAGTTGCGTCGCCTCGCTGATGAACTCGGCCGGATCGAACAGTTCACTCACCTCCCAGCCTCGACCAGTCCTTGCCATTCAGCAAGACAGGGAGCCTAGGCCTGCCTTCCTCTGCCCCCGACTGGGTCACAACGACAAACCTTGACTTCGCGCGAAGCTCTCCCACGTTTCTGGCTCCAATGTAGCCCATGCCCTGCTTCAAGTGCTGGATCAGTTCATTGGTGACCGAGGAGACGTTGCCGGTTACCCTCACCAGACCCTCGACGCCCTCCGGGGCACCCTTCGACGAAACCATGTACCTATCCACCCTCGATATCACGCTGCGGGATCCCATTCCGCGGAAGAGCTTGTACTTCCCCTCGAGTCCGGGCAACGGTGCCTCCACTAGCTTCCCGGGTGACTCATCGCAACCAGCCAGCGCCTTCCCGAGCATGACCGAATCAGCCCCGAGCGCCAGAGCCTTGACGATGTCCCCGCCCGACTCCACTCCCCCGTCTGATATGATTGGTATGTGGTGCTTTCTCACCTCCAGGTAGACTCCGTGAACGGCGGAAGCTTGCGGCACTCCTACGCCCGTGGCTATCCTTGTCGTGCATATCGACCCCGAGCCCAGACCCACACGGAGCGCGTCCGGACCCACGTCGAGGTAATCCTCTGCAGCCTCGGATGTGCCTATGTTTCCTACGACCAGTTCGCATGAGATCTGTTTCCTCATCTCCTTGGCGGATCTAACGACGTTCATGTTGTGACCGTGGGCAGTGTCAACAACGATTGCATCCACGCCCGCTGAGTCCAAGGCTTTTGCCCTCTTCACATCGAAGGGACCGACAGCAGCCGCTACAGCCGGGTGTCCTTCTTGATCAACCGTTTCGGCCTTGCATTCACTGAGCTTAACGCGACGGATCTCTTCAACCTCCTGTTCCTCACTCATGTTGCGATGTATCACGCCTATGCCCCCCAACTTGGCCATCTCCACGGCCATTCTGGACTCGGTAACGGTGTCCATTGGCGAGCTGACTATGGGGATATGAAGCCCTATCGTCTTTGTGAATCTTGAGGAGACTTCGGCCTGATGGGGCTCTATCCCAGAGGCATTTGGCAGGATCAGCAGGTCACCAAAACTGTAGCAAGTGGTCAGGCCCCTCAGCTTTGAGCCGGACATTTTCCTTTGTTTCCGTTTGGCCTATTAAAGACTAACCTGGTGTCATCCCGGGCTCTTAGGAAGTCTTATTTCCGCTCAGGGCGCATGGATTCGGTTGGGTGTCAATACCACTACACGCTTACTCTGAGGGTTGTGACAGATACACGAGTAACACTCTGACCTGATCGGAGACATCCTCACACCTGTCGGTGGTTTCCTCAATCGCCTCAAGCAATTCGGAAGAGAATACGATGAGACGAGGGTCGGCCCTGCTGTAGAAGCCCCCCATTAGAATACGCCTGCTGCTCATGTGCAGCTCGTCGACAACCTCTTCCAGCTCCTCCACCATGTCGGCCCCTTTCTCGGCACCGACGACGTCGCCTTCGGACAGGGCGCGTATGCAGGATGCCATGCTGGCGACGCACTCCCTGACCTTGGAACACATGACACTCACCTCCTTCTTCATCGGTTCATCGAATTCGTCAGCCGGGACGAAAGCCAGTATTCGGTTGGCACCGTGAGCGTAGTCAGCCACACCGTCTATTTGCCTGGCCAAGTGCATCAGATAGCTTCTCTCCTCAGGGGTCAGTTCGCCCTTCGCGAGTTCTTCTTCAGTCTTCCTGCGCAGGGCGTCGCCCTCTCTTTCCCTTACTCTGCCTCTCTTGAAAGCGGCATCCCTTGCCTCGACGTCCCCTTTGAGCGCAGCACTCGAGGCCAGCAGCAACTCGTCCGTGACCTCCAAGGCCTTGCTCGTGTGCTCCATCATTAACTCAAGAACCCTGACCTTTCTCCTAGCCTTCAACCAGTCTTGAAGGGGCTTGGACATGACGTTTACCCCCTGATTTCCTTATTTAAGCCTCCGGCAGGAAACTCGTACACCCGGACGTGCTCTGTTCGCACGTTCATGGTGACATTTTCTCCGACCGGGTGTTCATGACCACTTCGATCGGCTTGGTTCTTCACCCTGAGAAACGCATTGTCGCCGACTTGGACGATGTAGCGCATGAAGGATCCTTCGAATGACCGAGCCCGTATTGTCCCTTTGATGTGGTTCTCGTCGGTCTTGCTGTCGATTTCCGCCAACTCAGGTCTTATGGCGATCGCCACCTTGGTGCCATTTGCCGCCTTCATTCCACAGGCTCTCAGGTGATTGTGACCTATCCTCACGACGCATTCTTCATCCCCTGATTCTTCCATCCTCCCGGTCAGAATGTTGGACTCGCCCAAGAAGTAAGCGGTGAAAAGGTGTGAGGGCTTGAAGTAGAGGTCAGACGGAACACCGTTTTCGACCAGACTGCCGCTGCGCATGATGAAGATCCTGTCTGAGATCGCCATTGCTTCCTCTTGATCATGAGTGACATGAATAGCCGTCAGGCCCAGATCCTTGACGATGCGTCTGAGTTCGAATCTGAGTTCCGACCTGACCTTGGCGTCCAACATCGAGAGGGGTTCGTCGAGCAGCATGAGCTTGTTGCCGGGGGCGACGGCCCTTGCGACCGCAGCCTTCTGCTGCATCCCGCCACTGAGATTGGAGGGAGGTTCTCGATATCTCTGCGAAAGCTTCATCATCTCCAGCATCTCGAGGGTGATCGCCCTGATGTGGTCGGCCAGCTCGCCCTTGGCTCTTGGACCATACGACACATTGCCCCAGAGGTCCATGTGGGGAAAGAGAGCGATGTCCTGGAATACGTAGCCCACTCCCCGTTCTTCCATTGGCTTCTCGTTGACCAGTTCTCCATCGAATCTGACGTCGCCATCGTCTTGGTGGATGATGCCCGCAATCATTCTCAGGAGTGTCGTCTTCCCGCAACCACTGGGGCCTATGATCGAGACGTACTCTCCGTTCTCGACACTCATGGTGGCATCTCTGACTGCTTCGAACTGCCCGAACTTCTTGCGAACTCCTCTGATGTCCACGGTCGGCATTACAGGGCTTCCACCTCCAGAGCAAGGCCCCTCTCTGGGTACTTGTACGCCAAAGCGTCCTGAGCTGCGAAGCAGACATGAACCTGAGACCCGACGTGCAGAGGGCTGCCAAGCGCCTGAAGTGCTGGCACGTGTGAGTGCACTCGTTTTCCTCCCTCAAGTTCCACCGAGTACCTGAAGTAAGCTCCCAGTGGTCTGATCTCAGTCACTCTTCCGTTCAGGTTGTTCACGTCCTCTGCGGAGTGATCCGCTAGTCGCAGGCTCTCACACCGAATTGTGACTACTGTCAGTTCCCCTTCCTTGAGCCCACGAGCCATTGCACTTATCTGGCCGCCCTCTTCGACCTCCATGGTGACGATTTCATCGCGAACCTCGCGCACTACGCCTTCCAGAAGAACTCGGTCCCCCACGAAGCTGGCCGCGAACAGAGTTCCCGGAGTGAAGTACACCGCCCGCGGGGTTCCTTCTTGTTCGATTCTGCCGTGTCTCAGTAGTAGGATCCTGTCAGCTATTGAGACAGCTTCAGATTGGTCATGCGTCACGTGGACCACTGTAAGATCAAACTTCTTGGCGAAGCGCTTGAGGTGTCTCCTCAGGTCCAGTCTGAGTCTCGCGTCCAGTGCACCGAGGGGCTCATCGAGAAGCAGGATCTTCGCCCCGCTGGCAAGGCTCCTTATCAGCGCTATCCTCTGCTGCATGCCTCCGCTGAGTTGACTCGGGTATGCCTCAGCCCACTCCTGCAGTCTGACGGTCTTGAGCAATGTCGAGACTCGCCTCATTGTCTCATCACGATCAACTCCTCTGGATGTCGGTCCGTACGCAACGTTCTCCCATGCTGTCATGTGCGGGAAGAGGGCGTAGTTCTGGGGCATGAGCGCTGCGTTTCTGTGCTCGGGGGGCACTTCGTTGACTTTCTCTCCGTCGATGATGATCGACCCGTTCTCCGGAATGACCAGGCCCGCGATCAGCCTGAGTAGTGTGCTCTTGCCGCTTCCGGTTGGTCCTAGGACGCAGACATACTCCCTGTCATTGATGACTACGCTGACCTTGTCGATAGCGACCACATCACCGAAACGCTTGGTCACTCCCTGTAGTTCTATACTAGGCAACCCGCTTTCCCCTCGACAAAGTCTTGAGAATGAGCAATATCGCGACGGAGGTCAAAAGGAGAATGGAAGTGCCGACGCCAACCGCCAGCTCGCTGCCCGGGAATGGCTTCTTGACCCAATCCACCAAGAGGACAGGAACCGTCCGCATTGTGGAAGACACTGCAAGTGTTGCGCCCGTTTCATCCACGCTTCTTGTGAAGGTCAGGATGGCGCCGGATAGCAACGAGTACCTGACGAGTGGAAGCGTGATCGTAGAGAAAGAGGTGAGAGGGTCAGCGCCAAGGGTTCTTGCGGTTTCCTCAAGATATGTCGGGATGTCATCCAACGCGGATACCAATGTGGCAACCAGGTATGGATAGGTTATGCTGAGATGAGACAGAACGATGAGCCAGAACTCGGGCACTGCGAAGTTTCTCCAGAAGAACTTCATTGAGACTCCCAGAGCCACGGACGGAATGACTATCGGGACGCTGGAGAGACTGTCCAGCACGACAGACACGGACCTACCGAACCTCTTCCTAGCGATCAGAACAGCCATGGGCAGGCTGAACAAGAGGTTGATCACTGTGACCAACAGTCCAATGGAATAAGACAGGATCACGCCCGACCAGAAGTCGCCCCAGATTCCCGAGCCTGAGAGTATCTGACCCGGGGCTCCTCCGCTCACCGCGGCAGGCGCATACTTCAGGCTCAATAGCAACGCAGGAAAGACCACAAACACGAAGAAGACTGCCACCGTGATGATCACTCCGATCTTCGGTATTAGTCCTCGACTAAGCTTCTTCTCCACATCCACGTTCGCTCTCCGAAAGGGTAGTTGCAGATTGACCTTCAGGGCTTTGACTGCATAGAATACTACCACGGATATCGCGGTCAGAGCGAGGCTAGTCACGACGAGCGGACCTTCAAGCCCGACATCCAGCGCGTTTCTTATGAAGATCGGGCCGTTCTCGAAGACCCCTGCCACCATGATGGTTGCTCCTGTCTCGGACATGGACCTAGCGAACGCGAGCAGAAAGGAGGCAACGATGCCCGAGCTGAGTAGCGGAACGGTCACAGTTCTCGCGGCAGTGAAGGGAGTCGCGCCAAGAGTCCTAGCGGCAGTTTCATACACGAGATTGAGTTCGAGCATCTTGCCGACGAGGACTCTGACCACAACCGGGTACGAAAACGAGAAGTGGAGTAACACTACCAGCCCCCACCCAGGAGTGAGAGGAGGTAGCCCTAGGAACCCGAGCGGCCCCCCTGAGGACCAGAACAGCAGGACCGAGAATCCAAGCGTCACAGTGGGAATGATGAGCGGTAGGTCGACGAGCGCATCGAGCATGTCCAACCAGACTCCCTTCTTTCTGACTATGAGCCAGGCTAGGGGAAGTCCTGCTACTATGTCAAGAATCGATACTGAAATGGCTAGAACGAACGAGGCCAGAACCGCAGACAGGGCTCTTGACATGAGAGCTTGGTCTCCGATGACTTGGCCGACTGACCCGAGTCCGCTCAGTATCCCCAGCGTTGCTGGTCCCAGTATCAGAAACAGGAAGTAACCTACGGAGAGCCCATATGCAGAGAGGGAAACAGACTTGATGGAGGAAAGACTGCCGAGGAATCTCAGCAATTGCCTCCCTACGTTCAACCTCTCTCCCTCCAGAATGAGTTAGCGGGCCCAAGAAGGGACGGCACCATCGCATCGCGAGTCTCGGCCAAGGATTCCTTCCTCCTGTCCTATACCGCGGCTGCCTGGTTCCTGCTTTTATTCCCATCGCTAGCGCAAGCGTGACCCGGCAGAACAATACCTAAATGCCACCTGGGAAGTGCCGCTTCATGACAAAGCGCCTCTACAGGTCGAGGAGGAATAGGATGCTGGGAGGTGTCTGTGGAGGTCTTGGCGACTACTTGGATGTGGACCCCACGTGGATCAGATTGGCATGGGCTTTGACAGCCCTCCTCTACGGCACTGGCATGCTGTTCTACTTGTTGGCATGGCCCATCATACCCTTGGAGCCAGCTTAGGTGCGCCCCATTTGGGCTGTCTGCATTCCAGCCTAGTCCAGTGCTCTGGGCCATGGGGTCATGTTGTTGCCCCTCCGAGACAAACACTCGCGAAGCAATTATCCGAACATGTCTGCGTATACTTCTGCGATGTTCTGACCCGTGAACTTGACAGTACGTTCATCCACGAGTTCGCAGTGCCTCCTCGAAAGGAAACTCCTTGCCGTGGACGAATCCAGGAGTTCTACCTTCACTTCGACTGGGGACTTGGACCATAGCGGCTTCACTTTATGCACTCCGGAGATCGCAGCCTTTGCACCTTGCTTGATCAGAGCTGATGCCACCTCGGGAGGAAGGCACCTCGCGCTGGTCCTGCTCAGTCCGACCTTCACAGTCGCAGTAGTGACATCGCCCCCGATCAGGGCCTTCGCCTCATCACAGGCTGCGAGGTCTCCCGACAGGAAGGTGACAGGCACGTCAAAATCCCCGGCGTAGTACGCGACGAACCCTATTTCCCCAACCCTGATTCCATTGATGTGGGCGCCAACCCAAGTCTTAGATGACATTGTGTGATCCAAAACGCCAAGCTTCGCTCCAGCCATGGGGTGCTGCCCGACCATGTAGACCATGTCGATCGAGTCATCGAACGCAGGCAAGTACTTGTCCCACGGCGTTCCCAGTACGTACTGGGCGTGTTCGGAGAGTTCCTCCGGAATGAGGTTGTAGGCTGAGTTAGCACCGTGTCCGTCAACCACCAAGACCTCACTCGCACCGCCCTCGACGGCCCCCTCGATGGCAGCATTGACCTCGGAGGTGAGAAGATGCCTCGCCTTCTGATACATGGGATCGTCCAGTCCTTCCATGCCGGTCTGCCTCCAAAGCACCACGCAGTCCACCCCCTCCATGTCGGTGACGATGTACACTTTCATGAGGAACCGGTCGCCCGCGGGAATTTAACGCTGACTAGTCTGTGCACTTCAACCTGACTTCAAACGACGGTCACGCGAAGGCTCTCCTTGTGTCCTCTGCGCGAACCTGATGCGCGTACGCGGGCTTCGTTGGCAAACCTTTAATCCGCGTCCTCAAACGATGGGCCGGAATTGAAGCAACTCAGGATGGGAATAATAGGAGCCGGGATTCTTGGGACAAGCCACGCGACCATATACTCTGGATTGCAGAACGCAAAGCTGGTAGCAGTTTCCGACATAAACGAGTCGCGTGCAAAGGAACTAGCGAGCAAATACGGTGCCGATTCATATGGGGACTACGGGCGGATGCTAGAGGACAAGTCAATAGACGCTGTCGCGGTGTGCACACCGGACTTCGCTCACAGAGATCCGACCGTAGCGGCGGCCGAAGCGGGCAAGCACATCCTTGTTGAGAAGCCGCTTGCCACCACGGTCACAGACGGACAGGACATGATAAGCGCAGCGCGGAAGGCTGGGGTGAAGCTGATGGTCAGGTTCAGCAACAGATGGAATCCGCCGTTCGTCAGGGCAAAAGAGGCCTTAGACAACAAGGAACTCGGAGACCTCTTGTACCTTTACCTCAGGCTCAGCGACACGATATACGTCCCCACCGGGATGCTGAGCTGGGCCGCGAAGAGCACGGTCGCCTGGTTCCTAATGAGCCATACTATTGACTTGGCTAGGTGGTATGCAAAGAGCGAAGCCAAGAGGGCATACGGTGTTTCGAGGAGCACGGTGCTGACGAAGATGGGCATCAACACCCCGGATCTTTACTCGGCCATCGTGGAGTTCGAGAGCGGAGCAGTCGCCAACCTGGAGTCGCTCTGGGTGCTTCCGACCTCACATCCGTCAGTGTATGACTTCAAGATGGAGATGGTTGGGTCAAAGGGGTCAGTCTTTGTCGACACTACGGAGAGGTGCGTCGAACTCTACGGCGAGAAACAACACACCCGTCCGGACACGCTGGGGCTCGTGAACATCCAAGGCGTTAACGTGGGGTTCATGAAGGAGTCAACTGCCGTCTTCGTTGATTGCGTGCTGGAGGACAAGCCAGTGCCCGCACCGGGAGAAGACGGCCTAGCGGTCACCAAAGTGATCGAGGCAATAGAGAGGTCCTGCCAGCAGGGGAAGCCGGTAGAGGTAGCTCACTGAGTATGGGAGTGGCTGATGTCCTGATGGCGTTCAGGGCTCGGCGTTCTTTTATCTGAGAGCTGCAAGCGGTGACGCAGGCATGGGCCAACAGTCAGACGAACTGACCACTAACCTGCACTACTTGGTGTTGATAGCCTCAGCTGCATTCATAGGAGAGAACATCGTGGAACCCATACTCCCCATTCGCGTAGTGACGATGGGTGCCTCGTCGCTTGACCTCGGTGCCATCGTGGGAATGGCCTCAGTCGCCGCTTTCCTTTCAAGGCTCCCATCAGGTTTTTTGTGCCGCCGGGTCAAGTTCAGGACACTGATTTCGGTAGCCCTGCTTGGAGAGGGGCTCGCGTATCTGCTGTACGGCATCGCTCCCTCCTACGTGTGGTTGTACCCGGTGAGGGTACTCTGGGGCATGACGGCCGCGATCTTCATGGTGAGCATGACCGCGACCATATCGAACATATCGCCCAAGAAGAGGATCGGTTGGGCCATGGGCACGTACCTCACATCGTACGGACTGGGCACAATGCTCGGTCCGCTCATCTGTTCCCTGCTCCTGTCAACTCTATCGTACGCCCATATCATGATGACTGCCTCACTGCTCCCGTTGGCCGGGCTTCTGTTGCTGAACTTGAGATTCAGGTCGAGCGCGCTGGGGAACTCATGCGCCGGCATCATCTCGTCTGATCAGGGTGACAGAACTGACAAGGGTTCCTCATTGACCGAGGCGTTCTCGGAATTGCTCTCCATCATATCTAGGCGGAGGGTAGCGTTGGCAGGGGTTCTGTACTTCCTCTTCTCAGTATCAATAACCTTCTTGGACACCGTCTTTGTTGTGTATGCGGTTACGCGGTTGCGGATGGATCCATCCGCAGCAACGTTGATGCTTGCTGCCCGTGGAATCGCGAACACCGTGGTCAGGACTCCGGCGGGAGCGATCTCAGACAGGTTCGGTCAGAAGATTCCGTTCGTGGTCTCGTTCGGATCGCTCATACTATCCTACGTCGTTCTCGCTACCTCGACCGATGTCTGGTTGATGGCGTTCGCGATGGTCGTCTTGGGGGCCGCCTGGGGCGTGGGAGTCGTGCTTGAATGGACAGCCACCCAAGACGAGATCCCGGCGGAGAGCAGGCCCATCGCGTCAACCTTCCTTCCCTTGGTTTGGGATGTGGCTCACTCCAGCGGTGCGGTGACAGTAGGCGCCCTAGCCCTTTTCGTGCCTGATACGACTATCTTCCTCATTTCCGCCGCGCTAATGCTTGTTGCCATCCTCGTAGTGCTTGCCTTCTGGCCTTCTGGACGTATCTCAGCGTAATAGGCGCTTCCTTCCAATCTGTGTCGCTGATGAAATCCGGAAGCTAGTCGATCTAGGGCTAACACACATGGTTTTCGAGTCGGCGGACAACCGGGGGGGCAGATGGAAGAGGTGAGCCGGCTACCGTGGGTTGTAGAGTGTTGGCTGAGTCGTGTTGAAAAATGGAGAAAGCCCCTCACCCCAATGGGGCGAGGAGCAAGTGACTCGTTCTAGAGTATCTTCGGCAGGCCTATCAGGAAGGTCGCTAGAGCGCCGACTAATGCTGCGTTCACACCGTATCCTACTAGGAAGCCGACTACGAATGGCACAGCAGAGTTCTCGAAGAGCTTTGTGCCTCCGACCCTGAGGACGACGTACTTGATGGCGAGTGCTATGATCGCTGCGAAGATCGCGAGGTTTGGCGCTGCCCCGAGCAGGACAAGGCCAGTTGGGTTCAGGAAGAACCACGGGAACTTCATCCTTCCTATGTACATGCCGATCGACAGCAGGGCGCCGCCGATGAGTAGGGCGTACCTCTCAACGACTCCGACGTTGAACACAGGAGTTGTGAATGTCCACCTGTAGGCTTCGTCGGCGATTCCGGGAGCCCATGCGTTGGCGACCGTGGCAAGCTTGCTTATCCCGCCAAAGGTATGGAAGAACCAGATAGAGTACATTGAGGCGAATATGGCTAACGGGAATATGAGGAGCACCGAAGTGTTGAATATGTCCTTCGCGCTAGTGTCATTCAGCTGACCCACCTTGTAGGTCTTGAAGCTGTGGGACATGCCTGGCAGGTGCTGAATCCTTGTCGCGCTGTTGTCTGTGGCTGTGTACAAGAACATCGTGTTGAACACTGCGGCTGAATTGATTGGCGGAGCACCCCAAAGCGTTGCATCGAAGCGGTACCAGTTGTAGTAGTAACCATACGCGTTGTACTCGTGCACGTCTCCCATGACCCTGACTTGCCCGTATGAGAACACGAGCTGCAGTGCCAGGAAGACTATCACTGATTGGATCGGTGCGCCGACGAAGATCAGGAGTGCCATGAAGATGACTGATGTGAGTACTGCACCGTAGACAATGGTCTTGTACGAGACGCCCCCCTCTTCCTTGGGTCCGTTGGTTGTCCCGAGCGCTCCCCTGAATATCTCGGCGAAGTGCGCTCTGTTCTGCCATATCATCCAGAGCCCTATGCCAATCGGAACGCCTATGAGTACCAGCAGACCGTACTTGAACGGTCCAACGCTCTGGCTTAGCGTCGTGAACGTTGTCTCCATGCCAGGACTGTAGGTGACCCATCCCGCCCTTATAGCAATCGTCGGATACAGAACCTGGAACACGATCCAGCCGACCACAACAGTCATCAGAAAGTCTAGGGGTGTGAACATGAAGATCAGAACATCAGTGACTCTGACTTGGTTCCAGAAGTACGCTCCAGGCAGCAGGTCCTTCGTGTACGGCGTGAGGTCAATTGTCCAGACTCCTAGGTAGCTAGATGGTGGAATACCCGGCACAAAGAACTTCAGCGTGTCCAAGAAGGTCAGCAGGAAGCCGAGAACGAACGCTACCCAGAAGATCTTGGTCCAACTCTTTGAGAAGTTGAAGAGGTCCATCTTGCCGTCCTCTTCCTTTGTTGCTGACACAAGGTAGGCTCCTACAGCTATGCCAGGGAAAGCCAAGCGTTCGGTCTCCACCAAAGGCTTCCTCAAGAAGAAGCCCCAGCAGAGTTGCCACAGTGTTATGAGAATCAGGAACCCGCTCCAGAACGTAATGGACGGGAGCCATGCGCCCCAGTCCATCGCGCCTCCGAACCAGACTGCGTTGAGGGCCGACTGACTTGTCGGGGCTATCCAAGATGGGATGTACATCCCCACCTTCGACTTGAACGGCTCCTGAGTCGCCGCCCAGATGGCTGGCACTTGTCCGATTCCGATCAGCGCAGTTGGACCGTAGCTTCCAGACATGTAGTAGCCCCACGTGAACGTGTTCGCTATGAGGAACGATCCGACAAAGAGAATGGCGTATTCCTGAGTGGACAGCTTCCACGACTTGTTGATTTTGCCGAGAAGGTAGAAGAAGATGATGGAGATGACCATCGGGAGTGGAACCCACTCCCTGAACCCCGACCAGACAGTGAAGGCTTGAGTGAACAGCGTCTGCACCATCCCAAGCAAAGCGAGTATGACGAGGATTACGGCCATCCTTGTGGTTAATCCAGTCTTTTGCTCATGACTGCTCATTGGTTATCGCCTCAACTAGGGTGCTTTCGCGTTTATAACACTTACCGCCGCAAATACGTCCCGGATTTGCCTTTATCCTAGAGAAGGACGACCTCCCTTTGCGTATGTAGGGGGTTGCACCTGAGCTCCACATCCGCCACTCTCTCCCCGAGAACCTCTATCCGGCTGAGGTCCCTCTCGCCCACCCCTTTCTGGGAGGAAAGGGCAATGTGGAGTATCTTGGATGGGTCCATGCCCAGGACTCTAGTGCCGACGGCGTCTGTGGCAACCATGTCGTATCCGGCCAGCATCAGGTTGGGCTTGATGAAGGTGGGCTTGGCCTTGGGCTCCATTGAGGCATAGTGCATCACAGCCAGTCCGTCCAACAGTGTTAGGTCACACTTCTGGATCGAGCAGATATCCGCTATGAGCTTTGAGACAGCTACCTCCTGTCCGGCCTGCGTTTCCCTGGTTTCAAACCTGCCCGCATGTATTGGCAGGGGCTTGTCGCTCCCCTTCATGTACTGAACTGTCCCTGCCTTGTTCAGGCCGTAGTATCTTCCGGGCAGAATGCCCATGCCCCAATTCTTGAGTCCCAGACATACGGCAGTTCCGCGGTGTACCTTGAGCACTCCGATGTTGATTCTGAAGTCGGCCTCCCTGACGATCTTTGGCACCCACGCGTAGTCTAACAGTAGACCATCCTTGATCGGAACCCTGTCAGCTTCCTGTTGGTTCAGGTCAATGAGTCTGGCGCCGTACTCCTGAGCCAAGCTGTACAGGTCGAGGGCCTTGTAGACTGCGTCAACACGACAGCCTCCAGGCGCTTCTCCCACCGTGACATCTTTGACCCCCAAGTCCGCGAGTGCACTTAGGAGTGCAGCTATCACTTCTCGATGTACTATGTCTCCTTCAGGAACGAATGTCTTCTCCCACGCTCCATCTTCATAGCTGATGTTCGCCTCTCTTGGGACTCTTACCAAGTTGGGCTTCACAAACACCTTGGTGTCAGCTGACAACTTGCTCTTCAAGTCCAAAAGCCCCAGCGACTTGTTCACCAGATCTTCAGCACTTCCTCCCTTGGCGATAGATACCTTGGCTGTCATGGGATCGGTCGCGTCGCGCTCAAGTGGCCCAGATAAAAGGATTGGGCCCAAAGTAGGTCAATGCAACTAGAGGGTAGTCTTGCACGCATCCGGCCAAAAACGCTTATCTGCTTGTTACCGCGCTGTCGACGGCAATAAGAGATGAGTCCCAGTGGGAATGTGGAGAGACGCCCTCCCTCAGGCCTGACTTCGCGCTCCGTCCTCGCCGTCGTCTTCACGTGTGTGTTCCTTCTGCCAGTGGTGCTGTACCTGCAGCTAGTATCAGGTGCGCTGATAGTCGGGGCGACCGTGTATGTGGCAGCAGTTCTGTTCACCGAAATCGCCCGCATATCGGGAAGACCTCTCACTACTCAAGAGGTGTTCATAATCTACATGGCCTCGTCACCGACTCTCTTGGCCACGCCGTTCCTAGAGTTCGTGTTTCGGGCTTACTTCCTCAACTCACCCTACATCAAAGGCTTCTCCTTGGGCGGGGAGCCATTGGTTGAGCTCATCCCGTCTTGGTATGCTCCCGGCATCGGCTCGCCCGCGTACGACACGCGAACCCTGTTGAATTCTCAATGGGTGATGCCGGTTGGCATCTTCCTGCTGCAGTTTGTTGTGTTGTGGTTGCTGCAGGAGATAGCCCTCGGGTATATATGTGGCCTTCTGTTCGTGGAGGAGCAGGATCTTCCCTTCCCGACGGCCGAAGTGCAAGCTCAGGTCTGCATCACTCTAGCGGAGAGAGAAGAAAGTAGAACGCGGGTGTTCTCTATGGCCGCCATCTTGGGAGTTTTCTATGCGACAGTGATGTACGCGGTACCGACAATCACAGAGGGGCTCCTGGGCCGAATGTATCAGCTCATTCCGATACCGTGGGTTGACCTGACGGCCGGGTCCTACGGAATCGAGAGGATCCTGCCAGGTGCGGCACTCGGCATTGCCACCGACATGTCCTACTTCCTGAGTGGCTTCATAATCCCGTTGTCGTACACCGTTCAGATAGCAGTCGGGTCCATCTCAGTGTGGGTGTTCGGCAACTGGGCGACTAGGACATTCCTTGCCAGCTACTTCCCTGCTTGGGTGAGTGAATGGGCGCCCGGGATGTCCCTGCAACTCGTGTACCAGCGATCGTTGATCAGAGTGTGGGTCGTTCCGTTTGTCGTCATAGCGATGATCGTGGCCATCGTGTCCCTGATAGCTCAGAGGAGGTACATTATTGATGTCCTGAGGCGCATCTCCAGGGCAGGCTCTTCAATCAGTGCCAAGGGATACCCTCCTCTGCCACTGCTCATCGGGATGTATCTTGTGGGTACGCTGGGCTCGGTAGGAATATTCTGGTGGCTTGTCCCAGATTTCCCCATCCTCCTAGCTCTTGTAGCTACTCTCGTCGGAGGGTTCCTCCATGCTCTTGTGGGAGCAAGATCAATTGCTGAGACAGGTTACCCACTCACCATCAACTATATGTGGCAAGGAGTTGTGCTGGCGTCCGGGTACTCCGGGCCTGGACCATGGCTGATGGCTCCTGCCTTTAGCGGCGTAATGCCAACCCCAACGTCACTCGCCAGAACGGGCGCACCTTCTTGGACGAACATGATAAAGTCGGCGCGATTGACGAACACGGATATCAACGACTTCTTCAAGGCCTACATACTGGCCGTTGCGATCTCCATGTTCTCGAGCTTCGTGTTCGTATCGTTCTTCTGGTCCGTGGCTCCCATACCTTCCACAGTGTACCCGTTCACCACGATTCAGTGGCCTGTCGATGTGCTCTCTAGCTCCATGTGGATCACCGGCGAGATCAAGGGGGTGCCAGTGGAGGTAATTGTCGGCGCGCTGGCGATTGCGTTGGCAGTGTCAGTTGGGGGAGAATTGTTGCGGAGGGTGACCGGCCTACCCTTCTCCTCTGTGGCTCTGGTGCTGGGCATGACTATGCTTCCACCCTACGCCATCACGACGCTGATAGGGGGAATGGTGGGCAATCTCGTGATACGGAGGCAATTCGGAGAGAGTTGGTGGAAGTCATACAGGACGACGCTGGTCGCAGGGTTCCTTACGGGCCTTGCCGTTATGGTGGGCCTTTCGGTGGCAGTAGTCATGATATCAAAGGCTGCTTGGGTGTTACCATGGTGATGAGAATGATCAGGAACTACCGAGTCTGTGTTGGAAGGCTTGAGCCCTCGCTATCTGTGATTCTAACCCTTCTCCTCTTCGTTCCTCTCCTAGCCCCGGTCGTGTCTTCCGGCGGTGCATCAACGTCATCGCCAACTCAGAGTACATCTCAAGACTACTCGAGTATTGCATCCTTCGTTAGCTCGGGACAAATGCAGTCACGCTTGGCGGAGTTCGACGAATTCGTTGGCACGGTCACGGGCTATCCGGGGTACTCGTCCGCCCTCGACTATGTTGCCTCTTCGCTGGAGTCGATGGGCTACACCGTTGAGGAAGAACCGTATCCGGTAGTCGCACCCGTCGACACGGGCAGCAAAGTGATCGTGGAGAGAGAAGGCCAAGAGACAGAGATCGCAGCATATGCCGTATGGCCGAACTTGGTCCAGACTTCCAAGACATCGCCCGAGGGAGTGTCTGGGGCTCTAGTCTACGTCGGCTCGGGTTCATTGGAGGAGATGGAAGGGAAGGACATCGAGGGCAACATTGTCATGATGGATCTGGATTCGGGCGGAAACTGGCTCAACGCAGTCGAGTTCGGCGCAAAGGCTCTCATCTACCTTGAGGGCGAGATGGACTCGCTCGCCGTGGAAGAAATGGTGGTCAGGACTCCCCTGTACTTCCCAAGAGTCTGTGTCCCGCACAAGGATGTGGACAGGATGATAGCCCTTGAGGGCTCGCGAGCTACGGTCGTGAATGGGATGGAGTACAAGACCATCACGGCGAAAAACATCATCGCGAAACTCGAAGGGATGCAGATCCCCGACGAGATTGTGGCAGTCGGATGTCACTTGGACTCTTGGTCCGCCGTTCCGGGGCTCTCATCGCCAGCATCTGAGGCTGCCAGCGTTGCGGCATTGCTGGAGTTGGCTAGGTATTTCTCAGCTCACCCGCCGAAGAGGACTTTGTGGATAACTGTGTTCTCTGGCCACTATGAGGCCCTTGCCGGCGCAAGGGCCTTCGCGGAGGATTTCCTCGCCTTCGATGACCGGCCTTCTGAGACTCCAAAGCTCAATCCGGAGAGAAAGAAACTGCTCGCCTTCTTCGGCGTAGACCTCACGACCGAGACCAACTACATGGACCTACTCTACGCAGGGTTCTTCTACAATTGCATAGGCACCGGCTCAGTGACCAAGTACCATTCTTGGCTGCAGCCGTTGATATTTAGCAACATCATTCCAGCTATCAGCAACGAACTCCGTATTCAGTACAACCAAATTGTCGGGGACGGGTTCAGATCTGAGGGATGGTGGGGATCCACTTCGGACCCGTACTTGTTGGACAGTGAACCACTCTCAGTAGCTCACTGTCTGGGTTTCACGCTCAGAACGAGCAGGACGTACTGGCCTCTCTTCGGAACCACGTCGCAGACTAGTAGGGAGTACAACATGGACAACCTTGAGCCTCAGGCGATATTGTCCGTGGCCATAGCGGACAGACTCTGCAACGACCTCGGTCTTCCCATCAATTGGGAGAGCATAGGGCCCAAGAGGGTCTTTAGCACTATGTCCCTTGAGTATGCTGGCATGACCCACATCACTGGATCGGTAATGATCTTCGATTTGTCCAAGAGCTGGTACACTCCAGTTCCGGGCGCTCTTGTCGTGGCCAACCGAGAGCAAACCACGCCATTGCTGTTTGGTGATATCATGACCTTCGCCGACGGCAATGGAAGGTTCAACATAACGGGTGCGGGGATGGGCTGGGCCCTTGCCAGCGCCACGATAGTGTATGGGAATGAAGCAATCGTTCCAGGGTATTACATACAGGCGTTCATGGTGAACACGACAAATGGGGCAATCGAGTATGCTCCCGACCGAGGCGACTACGGAGAGAGAGCGATGTCCTTCTGGGCCGCTGCAGATACTTATCCATATGAGGCACGGACCATTGTCTTCAGGTGCTCCAGCGCCGCCTTCGTCAATCTGGTGGATCCGAAGACGCTGGGTTCCCCGACCATGTACGACCCTAGGTTCACCTCCAGGTACTGGATAAACGTCCCGTCCGATCTCGAGGTATTCGATGCTAGGACAATCAGCGAGTTCATCTCATGGGGGATGATCAGGGCTCCTGAGAACAAGGCGATTGTGGTCTTCGGTCCGCCGGACAGCAAGTTCATGCTCATGTCGAGGTTCGGGCCGGAGAGGAGCATGGCAGGGTTCCTGACCAATTCAAGCGTCCAAACGCCTGAGGGCTCAGGCTATCGATTGGTGAGAGGGTCACAGTCCCGTATCGAGAACATCGCATTGGCGATAGCGAAGGACATGTACCACACCACTTTGAACAGGTATCTCATGATGAACGCCTCCTTCGTCAGAAGGTCGTCGGTCGAGAGCGGGCTAAGCCAAGCGCTCGCGAATATCGGAGCAGCTGACGACGCCCTGCGCGGCGGCAAGTATGCAGAAGGCAAGTCATATTCCCTCTTGGCCTTCGGCTGGGCGAACTCAGCATACGACGAGACGATGAGTCTTCTCATGGAGTCCTCGGTCACAAGCATCGTGTTCTTCCTCCTTCTCGCTCCGTTCTGCTTCCTCTTCGAAGGACTGGCCCTCGTGAGGAAGGGAATGTCCAGGTTGGGGATCCTGGTCGGGCTGTTGGTGGCGGGCTTGCTGGCCTTCTACCTCCTGAACCCCGCGCTGAAGGTCGCGCAGAATGCTTTCATAGGGTTCCTGGGCCTTGCCCTGTCGTTCCTCCTCGGCATCATCCTCGTCGTGATCGCAAACGAGTCAGTGCGAACTGTCAGATACTACAGGATAAGGACTGAGGGCCAGCACAGGATCGAAGAAAGCAAGCTCTCCACTTCGCTCTTCTCCTTTGAGCTCTCGCTCGGCAACATGAGGAAGAGGAAGATGAGGACATTCCTACTCGTGGCGACAGTAGCGATAGTCGTGTTCGGTCTGACCTCTCTAACGTCGACTGAGGTGTTCACAATGGTTCAAGTCACACCTAGCGAGACTGCAGCGCCCTACAACGGACTATATCTGAAGCAGGGCGACATGAGACCCGCCAACTTCTTGGGAAAGGATTTGGAGGTTGCCCTTGAGAGAGTTAAGAATTACGGCGTGACTGTCGCACCAAGGGCCACCTACTATCCGCAGTCCGTGACAGCCACTCAGGTCTTCTCTGACGTATCGTCGGGCACAGGCAGTTACAGGACCAATGTCGTTGTGGGAATGTCGCCCGAGCAGCTCAGCGTTCACCCAGCTGTCAGCAATGCCCTCTTGCCTGAGGGGAGGTGGTTTGGCGACAGCGACTACCTCAGCGTCATCCTATGCAGGTCTGCCAAGGATCAGCTGCAGGTGGACGTCGGGTCCAGTGTCCAGTGGGAGGGCTTGACACTGACCGTGGTAGGATTCGTGAATGAGACTCTCCTGAACAGAGAATTCATCGAGCTCGACGAAAGACCAGCCACTCCACTTGATCCCAACAAGATGGTTTCCACCGTCATATCGCCGAGTGCGGCGGGAGAGGAGAAATTCGAGCAATTGGGTTGGGGCTCGATTCTGATACTGCCCTACCGCCTCGTCATGGACTTGGGCGGGAGCCTGTCCAGCGTTTCCATCAAGTCGGAAGACCCTGATACTACCACGATGCTGGCGAAGGAACTGGCAATGACGGTCGACGTCGAAGTTAACGCAGGCGTGGACGGAAAGGTAGTTCGCGTATCTAGGTTATTGACGACTGTTCTGGGAGGCTACCAGTTCCTGATATTCCCACTAGTCGTGGCAGGGGGCACAATAATGAACTCACTATTGGGCTTGCTCAGAGAGAGGGAGAACGAGACCAAGATATTCAGTTCGTTGGGGTTGTCCCCGTGGGGAATAGGTGTGCTGTACATCTCCGAGGTACTCACGCTCGTGATCATAGGCGCTCTCATCGGGTACTTGGGAGGACTAGCGACGAACGCCATCCTAATCTCTCTCCGTCTCCTACCTTCCTCGTTTGTGCTGAACTTTTCGTCGGTCTTCATCATCCTCTCACTTGGAATAACGATGATTGCTGCGTTGCTGTCCGCCGTTTACCCGGCCATCCTCGCCTCCCGCCTGGCGACCCCGTCCTTGGAACGCAGGTGGAGAATACCCACAAAGCCCGTGGAGAACAAGTGGGATGTTCCGCTGCCGTTCAGCTTCTCGACCAAGGAGGAAGCAACAGGTCTGTTGAAGTACCTTGAGGAATTCGCCGAAGTCCATTCCGTAGAGACTGGTGAGCGGTTCCAGGTGCGATCATTCAAGCTGGATGCAGATTCGATGAGACTGGAGATGACGGTCGCATTGGCACCGTATGAGGCGAACGTCCTGCAGACGGCCACAGTACAGGGACATGAGACCTTCCCAGAGCAGAAGTGGGAGTTTGAACTCGCACTCGTGCAGACGAGCGGAGAGAGGAGCGTCTGGATGACGTCCAACTACGACTTCGTCGACTCAACAAGGAAGCAGTTCCTGCTGTGGAGATCTCTGACTCCCGACGAGAAGAGGTCCTACATAGGAAAGATCTGAGCGCCAGCCAGAACACCGGAAGTCTTGGGCAGCACTCATGTCGGTTCTTGATCAGTGATAGCGGTCGAACCCATAAATACGCCTAGCGCGGATTACTCGTGTGATGAAGCCAAAAGTCCAGTTTGGAATAGACGTGCTGCTAAAAGAGAAGATTGGCCTGATCAAGGGCAAACGGATCGGCCTCGTGACAAACCACACAGGTGTGACCAGCTCCCTTGAGTGGACCGTGGATGTCCTGCACAAGCACCCGAAGGTGAACCTGACCTGCCTCTTCGGCCCAGAGCACGGCATCAGAGGTGATGTGCAAGACGCGCGCAAGATAGACTCCTTTACAGACGCGAGGACGGGGCTACGTGTCTTCAGCCTTTACGGAGAGCACTACAAACCTACTCCTGATATGATGGAAGACATGGACGCTTTCGTCTATGACATCCAAGAAGTCGGTGCACGCTACTACACCTACATAGCAACGATGAACAGAAGCATGGAAGCGGCGGCTGAACAGGACAAGGAGTTCATACTGCTCGACAGGCCCAACCCGATCAATGGCACGACAGTTGAAGGGAACATCCTCGAAGAGCGCTACAGGAGCTTCGTGGGAGAAAGGGAGACGCCGATAAGGTACGGCATGACGATGGGGGAGCTTGCGCAGATGTTCAACAAAGAGTACGGCATAGGATGCGATTTGACCGTCGTGAAGGCGAAGGGTTGGCGGAGGAAGATGTGGTACGACGAGACCCGATTGCCGTGGGTCATCCCGTCGCCCAACCTGCCGACTCTGGATTCCGCGATAGTCTATCCCGGTACTTGCCTCTTCGAGGGCGTCAACATCTCAGAGGGAAGAGGAACCACCAGACCGTTCGAGACAATAGGCGCTCCTTGGATCGATGGCTTCAAGCTTAGAGAAAAGCTCACCGGCTACAAACTGCCCGGCGTGAACTTCCGGGGTCTCTATTTCATACCGATGTTCGGCAAGTTCGCGGGGGAGATATGCGGGGGGGTGCAGCTACACGTTCACGACAGGGAGAAGTTCAGGTCTGTCCTCACAGGGCTCAAGATGATCAAAGCGATAATGGATCTCTTCCCGGGCAGGATAGAGTTCAGGAAGGGATGGCGAGAAGATGACTACAGCTTCGACCTGCTCGCTGGGACTGCCTCGATAAGGGAGCAGCTTCTCAACGGGGTGGAGCCTGAGGAGATAGAGAAGAGCTGGGCGAAGGACCTGAAGGCGTTCCAGGCCAAGAGGAGGAAGTACCTCCTCTACCCCTAGGCCGACGCTCCCGCTGACGTGCGGAAGCAATAAAACCTGTGCTGTCGAAGTCTGGTGTCACGAAGTTGGCAGCTATCAGGAAATCCGGGTTACTCATCGGTTTCGAAGGTGGGGGAACTAAGACCACCTGCCTGATCGTGGGGCATGATGGATCGGTGAAGGGAAGAGGAATAGGTGGCCCCTCAAACATCTTGGTTGTCGGTAAGGAGAAAACCAGCGAGTCGCTGCTGGCCGCGGTCAAGGAGGCAACGGGTGGCAAGGGACTAGGCGAACCGGCATCCGCTCTCTGTGTCGGAGCGGCGGGTTCGGGCAACCCAGAGGGAAAGAGACTGATGCAAGAAGTCTTGAGTTCTCTTCATCTTTCAGAAAGGAACGTGATAGTCCACGACGGAGTCATCGCCCTCATGGGTGCCACGGCAGGCAAGCCCGGCATCGTTCTCATATCGGGAACGGGCTCGGTCTGTTTCGGGATGAACTCCAAAAGCGAGTTCGGCAGAGCTTCCGGGTGGGGCTACATCATCGGTGACGAGGGCAGCGGCTACGACATAGCGAGAAGGGCAATGATCGCCGCTCTGAGAGCTCACGACATGCGCGGCGAGAAGACCGTTCTTGCTGAGAAGTTGGTGGTGCGTCTTGGGCTGTCTTCGATTGAAGGCTTGGTGGGTAAGATCTACGCCGAGTCAATGCCTCGAGACCAAGTGTCATCCCTCGCCCCCTTGGTGCTTGATGCAGCAAGAGAGGGAGACGCTGTGGCGAAAGATCTGCTGGAATATGCGGGGAGGGAACTTGGAATGGCGGCCGTGGCTGTAGCGAGACAGTTGAACATGCTGGGGGGCGAGTTCGAGGTCGCAACGATGGGAGGGATTCTGGACAACTTCGGCGAGTTCGTATTGGCTCCGCTCGAGATCACGATCCGCAACTCAGCCCCAGGAGCAAAGCTCGTACGTGCGAAGTTCAAGCCCGTAGTCGGAGCCGTGATAATGGCGGCCAAGGAGATCGGCCTCAACATCGAGGGCGGATTTCTTCACAACTTGGGCAGGGACCTAGCAAATTTGGATGCATAGGAGACGAACAGCGCTTCGGCAGGGCAGTGGGCACCAATTCTACTTCTCGCGTTCCACAAACGATTATAAGTGCTCCTGCGAGCCGTGCCTCATGACTGGCTCAGTGAAATCAGGGTTCGAAGTAGCGATGACAACGAAGAAAGATATCCTCAAAGGAAAGCGCATCGCGACCATCGTCAACCACACTACCGTGACCAAGGATCTGGTTTCATTCTATGACATAGCCAAGGCAAGCAAGGACTACACGCTCGCGTATCTGTACAGCCCACCCCACGGCGTTCGCGGCGACGCGCAGGACTCCGAAGAGGAATACCACATAGACAAGAAGACAGGAGTTCCCGTATATCCGTCCTACTCTCTGAGGTTACAGGACAACGTCAAGACGATGAGGGAACACAAGATCGACGCGATCGTGTTCGACCTACAGCAGGCAGGTGCTAGGTACTACGGGCACAAGTTCGTGATGTGCTTCGCCATGGACGCAACAGCGAAGGCAGGGATAGAGCTCATAGTTCTAGACAGGCCCAATCCAATAGCGCCGCTTCCCGCGGAAGGCGAGGTCCTCGACATGGAATTCAGGTCGGGCATAGGTTGGTTCGAGATCCCGAACGTGCACGGCATGACGCATGGAGAGCTGGCGACAATGTACAACGAGGAGTACAACATCAAGTGTGACCTCACGGTCGTGAAGATGGAAGGATGGAAACACGACATGTGGTACGAGGACACAGGGCTGTTCTGGCCTGTGATATCCCCGAACCTACCTACTGTTGACTCCACCGTTACGTATGCAGGCACGTGCTTGTTCGAGGGGTGCAACATCTCCGAGGGCAGAGGAACGACCAGACCGTTCGAGATATTCGGAGCGCCTTGGCTGGACGCTAAGACACTTGCTGAAGAGCTCAACGGTCGAGGCCTTCCAGGAATCAAGTTTGGAGAAGCATACTTCATTCCGACACCCAACCCGTTGAAGCACTTCTCGAAGTTCGCCGGTGAGAAGTGCCAAGGAGTAAGGCTCTACGTGACAGACAGGAAGACATACCAACCTGTTAGGACAGCTGTCCACCTACTGGATGCGATAATGAGAGCCGATCCTGACAAGTTCAAGTGGAGAGAGAAGTCCAAAGACGCAGAGCACTACCCGATGGACATACTGGCTGGATCCGATGACCTCAGAACCAAGCTTGAGGCTGGCATACCGGCTGACGACATCGTCGGTGCTTGGAAGACGAAGCTAGCGAAGTTCAACGAGAAGCGCAAGGAGTATCTCCTGTACAAGTGAGATCGGATCTGGTTCGCATTGATGTCGAGGCCCGGCTTTGGGCCTCGGCAGTTGTTTTTTCATACTCGTGTTCGCGTTGCCCAACTGGTCTGAAACTCAACTGGGTTGCGAGCCGAACCTCTGGTTCGCCAACGCAGGCTTAATACGGGACGTAACCGGCCCCTCGCGATGACCGAGACAGTTGTGAGGTCCGGCCTAGATGTAGTCACCACAACAAGACAGGAGGTACTGAGAGGAAAGCGCATTGCGACGATAGCCAACCACACGGCAGTGACGCGAGACTTGGTGTCTATCTATGACGCACTTGTGGGTAGGGACGATCTTGAGCTTATCTACCTGTACAGTGCCTTCCACGGAATCCGCGGCGATCATCAAGACTCGGAGGAAGGATACCACATCGACAAGAAGACGGGACTGCCAGTCTATCCAGCCGCACTGCTGAGAGAGGATGAAGGTGTCAGAGAGATAGAGGAACACAACGTCGACGCGATCGTGTTCGACATCCAGAGCGCTGGGTCAAAGTACTTCGGGTACAAGAATGTGATTTGCTCGGCCGAGGAGATCGCCGCCAAGACAGGAATCGAAGTCATATTGCTCGACAGGCCAAACCCTCTTGGGGGATTGGTGACCGAGGGAGAGGTGGAGGAGGCATACCGACCAAGAGTGGGGTGGTATCAGATTCCAAACATACACGGTATGACGTACGGGGAATTGGCCACGATGTTCAATCAGGAACACGGTGTGAACTGCAATTTGACCGTGGTCAAGATGGAAGGTTGGAGGAGGGGCATGTGGTACGATGACACAGGGATGCTATGGCCAATGCTATCGTGCAATCTTCCTACGATCACCTCATGTCTGGCGTTCGCCGGGACCTGCCTTTTCGAGGGCTGCAACATCTCGGAGGGGAGAGGGACCACGAGGCCGTTCGAGATAGTGGGCGCACCGTGGCTCGAAGCGAAGGAACTCGCCCAGAAGATGAACGACCTAGCGCTTCCGGGAGTCAAGTTCGGTGAAGCGTATTTCATTCCGACGCCGAATCCCATTCCTCGCTTCTCGAAGTTCGCGGGCGAAAAATGTCAAGGCGTGAGGATGTACATCACGGACAGGGAGGCCTTCCAGCCCGTTAGGACCACGATTCACTTGCTGGAAGAGACGATGAGGGCTGACCCGGACAGATTCGAGTGGCTTGAGCTGGAGAACCACCCGGACCGATACTACATGGATTGGCTCGTGGGGTCAGATGATGTGAGGACTAAGCTCGAAGCGGGCGAATCTGTCGAGCGAATAGTTGACGCTTGGACATCGACACTTGAGCGCTACAGGGAAAAGAGGCGTGAGTACTTCCTGTACGACTGACGCTCAGTCTCCCTAGGCGATCCATTGCCTCATTATGAACTGGTTCCATAGCACGACCGAGCATAGCAGGAAGAGAACACAGGCGACAGCGACCAGGTGCTTGTTTGAGGGTTTCACGACGAGCCATGTCGGAAAGAAGAACGTGAGGTGCCTAGTGTACGACCAGATGTAGCCCATGAAAAGGTTGGAGATCACGCCCACTATCGCGAACGATCCGAGCTTCTTGTCCACTTCCCACGATGCGAGGGCGAGGTACACTGCGACTGCAGTGAAGGCCAAGATGAAGGCGGTGGAAGTGTTCCACGTGATCGGCCCGCCCGCGAAGAACTTCGCGACGAACTCGCTGAACAGGGTCGGAGATCCCCAATACGCCACTTGGACGGTCCTAAAGGCCAACCAGTCACCCGTTGAGATGTAGCAATAGAAGCACCACACGAATAGCGCGAAGACTGGAACGAAAGAATAGAGCGTCTCCTTCCACCGCTTCTTGGCGGCTAGGTCAAGCAACACTGGTATCAGCATGAATATCCCGTAGATTCTTGTGACCGTCGCGAGCGCTATCATGGTAAACGAGTGCGGGGGCTTGCCCTTGAGGTAGAAGTACCAGGACGCAACACATGTGAACAGGAATATCGACTCTGTGTAGGCCACGGACGTGAACAGGAACACGAAGGGGAAGAAGGCACACAGGAAAGTGTTCAGCAAAGCTTGATCCTTTCGCATGTAGTGCTCCGCGACAGCCTGGTAGAAGGGAATCCACAGTGTTCCGAAGAGAAGGGACACAATGGTTGCTGCGAGTCCGAAGTCCATGGTGAACGAGTAGAAGAACCGGATCGCCAAGGGCAGTGTAGGGAAGAACGCGAATCGAGTCCCGAAGTATCCGACTTGGGCGATTCTGATGTACCAGATGCTGTCCCACGCGAAGAAGAGGTATGACCAGTGCCCCGCGGGAACGGGTACTCGAAAGGGCTCGCCCAGCGGGCCTCCGGCGTACTGCCAGTCCATGTACGTTGTGGTGAACACCCCTGAGCTGCTGTGCGCGAAGTAGAGAATCAACGCGACGAGGGCCCTCGCCAAGTTCACCGCTATCGGCACTGTGAGATACCGGCGGTTCTCGCTTATCGCTAGGGAGACTCTGCTCCAGAACGGCCTGCCCTCCGCTTGCGGCTCCGCCTGAACCCCTTCTGCTTCCGAGTACACTTCGTTGAGTTGGGACTTTCTAAACGACTCGTACTTCTCTTCCAAAGACGCCATTCTCTCCCCCGCCTCACGGAGTCTCTGCTGGGCATCTTCCATCCCCGACCGCAGTTCGGTGTTCTGGTCCTCAAGGTCGTCGAGCGAGTTCAGCACTTTCTCCAAGCTATCAACTGAATGACCTCCTTGCCCATCTGAGGGCGGCTTCGCTTCTTCTGATTCCTCGGGTCTGTCTTGTGCGTCGAGGGCTCCGTCATCCAAGTTCCTTCACTTTGCAGAGAATTCGTAGGCGACTATCGATCTGCCGGTCAAGTTCACGGCCTTCTCCAACTTGTGTGAAGAGAGTACAGCTTGAACCTTCCTGTCTGGATAGTCCGACATTGTGATCTTGTCATCAGGCTCGAACCCGTACTCGTCCAAGTCCATTCCCAAGACCGCGTTGACCGGGTCTCTCGTGAAGTTGACGAGCGCCGCGCAGACGCGCCCTTCGTCGGTCGCCCATGCTGAAGAGAGCACTGCCGGGGAATTCCTCACGGTCTCGCCTATCCTGTCAGGTCTCGTGTAGATCGACCTCACGTACATCTTGGTCGCGACGCAAGGACAATCCACTCTCGGAGGTATCAGCCATTTGCCGAGAGTCAGATACTCCCTCGCCTTGGAGTGGAACTTGGCGATATCTTCGAGGAATCTCATGTCGCCGTCGAACTCCTTCTGCCCCAGCATCTCCGGGTAGACGTTTGTAACCATTGGCTGGATGCCCCAGATGAAAGTCCTAGCGAGCTCGAATGCGAACTGGTCTGGGTACCTGTCGTTGTAGGTCGCGAACTTGCCGAACTCCGGGGGTCTTCCTGACTCAGGCCACAGATCGTCGTAGGGCGGAACCCCCGTCATGGAGGTGTAGCTGCCGAAGGTGATCGCGTAGTCATGGTAGACTGCGTTGAACATTGGGATCGGTTCCCAGGTCTCTCCCTGAAGTCCCATCTTGTCCCAGCTGAGATCTAGGTTGGCCCCGGTCCGCTCCCAGCTTGAGTCTAGGGTCAGGAATCCATCGAAGGAGTCGATGAACTGCTCTATGCAGGATTCACTGAGCAGGCAAGCATCCGCATTCGCCTTCCTCGCTCCGTCCCTTGCCGTCCTGATCAGGTCGTTGTACCCATGCACCCAATAGTGACCGCCCCCGACGGGGTGACCGTGTTCTGGATTGTGGCACAGCTCGGCTGTGGCAATCGCCACTTGGTCAATGTAAACGCCGTCCAACCCGAGGTCGCCGACGAGCGTATTCACCAAGTAGGAGATCTTGTCTCTCCAGAGCTGAGTGGTAGGGCACATCGGAGCAATCACGTTCTCTGGCATGAAGACGTTGTACCTTTCCTCGTAGGGCTTCAGGTTTTCGTCCAGTGCGGCCGCCTTGCATGCCTCTTGCTCATCCCAGCTCCCGGAATTCATGTCCCATATTCTTCCATTGATGTAGACGACTACCTTGGTTCCCTCTGCATGCAACTTCTTCACGGTCTTGACGAACGTTGGAATGCCCTCGCGAGGCGGAAGGTACTCCGGGACGAACACGTCGTAGGGGTTGTGATGCCACCAGTACCAGTCGAGCGCGACATTGACTCCGGTCCTTTTCTTCAGCTCGATCGGTCCAGGAGACACCTTGTCCGAGTTTCCCCTGTTCCACACCCACAGCGACGTTTCTTTGAACCAGTTCGAGAGGTCGGACCTTCGACGGAGCTTGCCCTTCCTGCACCAAGCTTGGAGGGTAGCCCAGCTCCTGTAGATCTGAGTCGCCTTGGCCCATCCTCCTTGGAAGGTGGTCACGGCGAAGGGGTAGCTGGCGGAGTAGATCCTACCCTTGAATCCCATGTTCTCGGGGTAGTTCCGGACGCGGAACCTTCCGTTTCCATCTCCGTCGGAATCAAACACAAAATCCTTCCTGTAGCCGAGGCCATCGTGACTGGCCAGGTACACACCAGCCACGCTTTCGTTGAAGTACGAGAAGCACTGCATTGTGAGCAGCCCCGGGTATGTCCAATATGAGGTGTGGTTCACCTTCTCATTCTTCACGATCGTGGTAATAGGACTGTGGACCAAGAGTCCCTGAAGCAATGGTATTTCCAGCTCATCCCCGTGACCGTCCTTGCCGATCTCACCTATCCCGCCGACAATCGGGAAGTCAACATGCCAGACTCCGGCGTCAGCGCCGGGTTCCAACCTAAGCATTCTGAACTTGATCGGCGAGTCAGGACACTCATACTCGACAGCCGCGACAACGTTCACATCGTGGAAGGAATCCCCGAAGTCTGACCAGGTCATGGTCAATCGTGTCCCATGCCTGCCTGACCTGCCTTCCTCCACCCGGAACTTGCGCGCGTCATTGGAGGAGAGGTGTTTCTTACCATCGGCTGTCGTAAGGGTAGCATCCCAAAGTGCGGCAGCAGTCTTGGCCCTCCGGAGGAACTCATGGCCAGTCCGCTTGTCAACAAGCGACACCATGCTGCCGCGCTGGGGGCCCGAGAACTGTATTCGTGTTGAGTTCGTCTCGATGACTGTAAGCTCTTCTCGACTCATGGGCGGGACAAGAGGGTTCAGCTATTATGGTTTTGCCGGCGACGGTATACACCACAAAGATGCTACGCCGTTCTAGCGCATGATCCCACAGCCTTGGTGATGACAGATAGCCGGAGGGCCTTCGCATGCTCGGCAATGACTCGTTGGCACTCTCGTCGTGGGATCCCCCTAGCAGAACCGAGTCCAGTATCAAAGCTCAAATATCGGTCCCGGATTCCGGGAGGTGGGTCCGCACAGAAAAGATGATGGAAGGATCTAGGGTCTATCGGCCGAGGTTCTGGAGAGACCACGTGTGGATCGGGGTCATACTAGCTGTGTTGGGCCTTCCCCTCATGATATTGGGTCTGTTCATGGTCTGCGCAGCGATTGTGCAGTGGACTGCTGTCCCCGTGAGTCCCGGGTCTCAGGTTAATCCGGCCGTCTTCCTCTTCTTGGCAGTCCTGTTCTATCCGATCGGTCACCTGCTATTCTACGCCTTCTGGCGTCTGCTCAAGTCCGAAGTGGTTTTCACGCCGGACTGTCTGGTCTATGGCCACCCCAGCATTCTCCTGTTCTCTCATAGCGAAGTCAGGGTGCCCGTGGAAAGCATAGGTAGCATGGTGCTGGGTCAAGTGACGATGTCACACATAATCCCGGGTGCGCTGGATACAGCTCTGGCGCAAGCTTCCGCCGTTCGCAACATCGGGATCGAGATCGGATATGAGCGTGGCGGCAAGATTCGGATGCTGTCGCTTCCGGTAATAAACGACCCTCACTATTTCTCAGAGATCGGCGGCCTTATAGGACGCTTGCACCTTGTTCCCAGAAAGGCTCCGTTCATTTTCATGAGGGAAGACTGGGACCGTCTTCCCCAAAGGTCATGGATCGAGAGAATTGTCCCCTATCTTGAGATCGGGTTCTTCATCTTCTCGATAGTAATGCTGATCATCACGCTTATCTGATCTCCTCGGGAGAATCTCCAGCTTGGCCCAAGGTCCTGCACGGATCCTAAGTAGCCCACGCGACATCGAAGCCCTAGACACCGATGAGGGGCGTGAGCCGCATCTCCTCGTAGAGAGTCCCTGCGATCTCGGGTCTGAGCGATGACTACTGCATTACGTGATCCGGGCTGATGTCGCCATGGCCGTCCTCGCCATTGCACTCAATGTCTAGGTATTCCCCTCCGAAAGGTTTCCTCCTGTTCTCGCACTCTCTCGGGCAGTACTGACACGCATCGTATTCCCGCATCGTCGTTGTGAAGACTCCGGATATTGACTTGATCGGTATCATCAGATAGCCCGGTGTGAGAGTGACCGCAATGCTGTTTGTGGGATCCAGAATCTGGAAGAGTACTGCTTGCTGCTCGAGGCCGAAGAGCTTGCCCGTGCCAGTTCCAGGCGCGAAACTCGAGAGACCGTTCCCCAGCTCATGTGCAATCAGGGACTTCACGTGAAATGAGGCCTTCCCCAGCGCGTGGTCGCCTATCCTCCCCAGAGCCCAAGCTCCAAAAACGTCACGATCACTCATACTTGAGGCCTCTCCCTCGAGTTCGGGTCCTATGGTGATGACGTACGGAGCCACCGCTTGCCCACGCTTCAACACGTCAGAAAGCACCAAGCTTCGAAGCGCATGACCTCCTTCGAGCTGGACGCAATCCTCGTTGATGTCTTCTACTTCAAGAAGGGTGAAGACGGCTTTGGGCTTGATCAGGCCTCTGCTCTTCTCAACGAGAGATGCGATCTCCGTTTCCCTGCCTTTCAACCTCCTGAACTCAGGGCTGCGGCTCAGCTCCTTGGGATCGATCTCAACAGGTATGGAATCAACAACCTTCATTGGAGAATGCAGTGGCCAGCCTCTGTTCATGCGGTAGATTAACCTTCACGCCTTGGAAAGCACCTCAGGACTCACGCGGTCACGATGATTCTAGAGCTTCAGCCAGGTTCCGAGGTTGCGCTTCCTGGCGCGGCGGTGGATTTCAGGTGCGACAGCCATGTCGTCGAGTGCCAGCCCTAGGTTCATGGCCATTGTCCTCTCGTCCTCTCGCTCTCTTCCCGGTTTGAGCCCGGCCACTATCTCGCCGAGGTCAGCGTACGGGTCGGGCGTGTCTTGGAAGTATCCCGTGCTCTTGTAGTATTGGAACTGTGCATGATCGTCAGTGCTAAGCTTGTCAACTTGCGCCAGTGCCTCTGGTTTCCAGTAGCTGTCGAAGTCCACAGCGCTCGCGAACGCACCGGGTCTGAGCCAATCCTTCTCGATGGTGGGAGCAGGATGCTTCAGAATAGGCCCTGAAGTAACGACGAGGTCGCTCTCGATAACCGCCTTCTTGGGCGCGTCAGCTCCTTCAATCTTCACACCGAGTTTCACGGACATCTCATCGACGTAGCGTTGCTGAGCTGTCGGCACTATGTCATAGGCGTAGACACGTTTGAGGGAGAACGCACAGGCCAAGGCCTCTAGGTTCGTTCGTCCTTGAACCCCGCATGCCAAGATGCCCAACGTTTCGCTCTCCGGACGTGCTAGATACTTGGCTGACAGGGCAGTGGCAGCTCCGGTTCGGTAAGCGGTGATCCAAGTGCAGTCCATAACAGCATAGGGCAGTCCCGTCTCAACGTCGTTCAGGACCAACAGTCCGCTGATGTACGGCAGTCCCTTCCTGTAGTTCTCGGGATAACCGCTCACCCACTTAAGTCCGGCCGACCGCAGCGCGGGAATGTAGGCGGGCATGGCGTGGATGAACGCGTCTGGTTTGGTGTGTATCCCCGGTTTGGGTGGCATCTCCACGCGACCCTCTCCCTTCATCTTGAAGGCGTCTTGAAGCAGGCTGATGATAGTGGGCATGTCCAAGGCGACAGCTTCCACATCAGCGCGTGACAGGTAAAGCAACTCTTGATTGCTCATCGGATCTCTCAGCTTGTGGACACTATAACTTGGACGGATAAAAGAGTTGCATGTGCTCGCCGAGTCCTTGGGATGTTGGGTGTGGCCCAGTGTCTCAGCGCAGTGTCAGGCTGCAACGTCCAGGCGGAATGATGTACTACTTGTCACAGAGCGGGGCGTGAACTACGATCGCTTCGATGGGTTCGTCTGCGGGGTTCGTGACTGAGTGAGTTACTCCCTTCGGTATGTAGATGGCAGTGCCTGCTTCGATATCAACGACCTCGGAGCCTATCTTGGCCATGCCCCTTCCCTTCACAACGAAGATGCCTTCCTGATCTTCGTGCGAGTGGGGTTCGACGGCGCAACCTGGCAGGTAAGTGATGACGCCCAGGATTAGACCGCTTGTCCCTGTGGACTCTGGATCCAGCAGAGTCCTGATGGTCCTGCCTGGATACTGTTCGACTCTCGACTCACTCAGTCTCACACAAAGCCTCATTGCGCATGCTGCGGTCCTGCGCTGTATTTCTGCCTTCTCGCCCTACTCCACGCGAGTTTGTTGGCGACCTTGGCAACGCCGGTGCACCGAGCGGATAACGGTCTTTCTCGGGGAGGTGACCGAGTCGAGATGCTAGAATTCGTCGATCCAGATCAGCGGCTCTTCCTCCTCGACCTCTTCCATGGCCTTTTCTATCGTTTCAGCTACCTCTTTCATCGCCCGCCTTGAGGTTACGTAGCTTAGGAACCTGGCACCTCTGTCAATCCCTATGTGGATTGCCCCCGCCGGCAATAGGACTTGTGCTATGGAGACCCCCTTGGCGTGCGGGTAGATCTCCTTGAGGACAGCGTACGTGGCCAATCCAGTCAGGAAGCGCGTCAATGTTGAGAGGTAGAAGATGATAGTTATGTCCCCCGTGACAGAAGTAATCGCTGCACCAAGGAGCGGTCCTATCGAAGCTGACAAGCCCATCGCAGCGCTGTACATGGCCACGGAGCTCTCCACATCACCGCCCTGAGTCAGGTCCATCAGATACGCGGAGGTCGATATGCTATCAGCTGACCAGAAGATGCCTCCGGCGACATATCCGGCCGAAGCTACATACACATCTCCCGCCACCACGATGAGAAGAGGCAGGAGTGAAGTGAGGCAGCTACCGAGGGAGATTATGAGCACTCTCCCATACGTGTCGACTGCCTTGCCCCACGCGCTGGTTGTGAGAATCGACACGACGTTGCTCATGACCGACATCATTCCTATCACGCTGTTAGACACATCGAAGCGGTCAACTAGATACACGACTATGTATGGGCCCACTAAGTTGACGCTCACCGTGAAAAGCGACCTGACTGCGATGAACCTGAGGAGCTGCGCCCTCCTGTCGGGGGGCAACCCGCTTCTTGACGTTCTTGCCTGATCGATCTTGACATCAGGTATTCCTACCTGATAGACATACACACTCCCTAGGTTCACGAGTGCGGCAGCTAGGAAAATCGTCCGGTACCCCCACTCAGTACCCAGAATGTCCAAGGTCGGCCCTGCTACAAATGACCCCGCGAGGGCTCCGACGTAGGCGTACTTGTTGAGTTCACCGATCACGTTTCCCCTTTCCTTTTCTGGCAGCAGAAAGGTGAGCAGGCCCATGGCGGCGGGTCCACCCATCGATGCCAGCAGAGACTGTACACCAACCAGCGCGACCAGCTGAACAGGGGTCCCCGAGAAGCCCATCAAGGCCCAGAGGGCGCTGTTCACGAGCCCCGAGATGATGACGAACGGCTTCCTGCTTCCTGTCATCCTCGTGACTCTGGCCCAAAGGATCTGAATGAACGTGGACATGAGAGGGGGAAGCGACACCATGAGCCCGATCATGGCGGCATCCGCTCCCAACCTGAGGGCGAACACGACGGTGAACGGCCCGATCAAGCCTGAGGCCACTGAGGACAGCAGGTTCGTCGCGTAGGCGTATCTCTTCCAGCCAGAACCCTCTGAAGAACCCAGCATCAGGTCTGCGGGCCATCGACTCCATCCTCTATATTATGGTTGTCCCAAGCGCGGGCGCCGAATGGTCCGATGACCAGTCGAAAGCTCTACTCTTCTTCGGGTTTCTTCTCGCTGGCCGTGATCATCTTTGCGAGGCTATGAATGGGGGTCTCCAACATGAGATAGACTGCCTTGCTCAAGTCGTAGGCCAACACCATTATCGCGACTGAGACTAGGATTGAGAGTATGGGGATAATGTCAGGGGCGCTTGCCAAGAGGAACGACACCGCCGGATTGGAAAGCAGCGAGAGGGCGACGAGTAGGATTGCCTCCAGCAGAAGGCGCCTCGGCCCACTCTGTGCGTAGACCAACGGGATCCTGCTGAGGAGGTTCTTTGTGAACCTGTCAAACAACCTGACGCTATCGACCAGGACGCGAACCGCCACAAAGAATGTCACGAGCATGAGGGCGAGTTGGATCGTGGACGACAGTGAGAGACTCTGCCAGAATCCAAGGGAGGAAACTGCTGCAAGCCCCGCGATGGTTATCCCAGTAGCGATGAGTAGAACCAGCAAGAGTATGAAATTGAACGCCCAGCGCAGCCATATCTCGATGAACTCCTCCTCTTTGCTCATGATGGTCAGAGCGCGTCAGAGGACCACTAATATAGGCATTGGCAGAGAGGGTTGCGCTCCAGCCGTCATGACGAGCTGTCCGAAGCGATTAGAGATATATCACCAGAGAGTAGTCAACTGAGTGATGAAGCCAAGCGCGAGCAGGCGAGCTCAGTCCGTGGGAGCTGAGACCGCATTCACTGTTCTGGGAAAGGCCAGAGAGCTTGAGTCCAAGGGGAGGAAGGTAATTCACTTGGAGATAGGCGAGCCTGACTTTGACACACCCCAACACATCAAGCAGGCTGCCATGGAGGCCCTTCAGCGAGGGGAGACTCACTACACACCTACGCCCGGTATCCCTGAACTCCGTCAGGCCATTGCCGAGAACACGAAAGGAGAGCTTGGAGTGGATGTCAACTGGAGGGAGAATGTCCTGGCCACTGTAGGTGGCAAAGAGGCGATCTTCGCGATCCTTGCGACGATCGTAGAACAAGGCGATGAGGTGATTGTTCCGAATCCGAGTTATCCCGCCTATGAGGCAGGAGTAGGATTCCTCGGTGGTAAGCCAGTGTTGCTGCGTTTGCGGGAAGAGAACGGATTCAGAGCATCGCCTGATGAAGTGAACGAGCTTCTCACCCCGAAGACCAAGGCGATAGTCCTGAACTCGCCTTCAAATCCAACGGGATCCATCCTTGAGAAAGAAGAGGTGAGAGCTGTAGCAGAGATTGCCAAAGATCACGGAGCGTTCGTGCTGTCCGATGAGATATACAAGTCCATCATCTACGACGGAGCCAAGCACTATTCGCCAGCTCAATTCGCTGACGGGCTTGAGACAACCGTAATCGCCGATGGCTTCTCGAAGAAGTTTGCCATGACGGGCTGGAGGCTCGGTTATCTGATCTTGCCTTCTAGACTATTCGACGGCGCAAACAAGATGCTCAACGTGATGACTTCATGCGTCAGCGCGTTCGTTCAGAGGGCCGGGGTCGCAGCATTGCGTGGCCCCATGGATCCGGTCAATGAGATGATCAAGACCTATGCCCAAAGAAGGGAGGCGCTGATAGACGAGGCATCGAAGATCCCCGATGTTTCGATGGTGAGGCCGAAAGGTGCCTTCTACGGATTCATCAACGTAAAGCACTATCTGGACAAAGCGGGGATCGACTCAGCGGCGTTCGCATCACGGGTTCTTGAAGAGAGAGGAGTTGCACTGCTCCACGGCACTGCTATGGGCCAATACGGTGAGGGGTACGTCAGGATCAGTTATGCAAACTCGGTGCCGAACATACGTCAGGGCATCCAAGAGATGGGGAAGGCCCTGCTTGATCTCAAACGCAGTTGACCGGAGGTCCCGGATGAGTGACTCAGACAGAGTCTCCAGTGCTCCCACGGCATCCGAAACCCACGCAGGTCACTCTGCTTTGGGCTCGTAGACCTTCGGCTCGCCAGTCCAGCTGTCCCTTCATTCGATCCTTCTTGCGATGATCTTCAGGAGGCAGAAGTCAGCTGAGCCCGGACCGCCCGGGAAGTATTGTGCTAGGTCAAAGCCCGCCAGACCCCAGACTCTCCTCTTCTGCTCCGTGTCCGAGATGATCTCGGCCTCGCCGATCACGGTCGCCGCCTTGTCGCCGTTTGGCTGTTCCACGAAGGCAAGGCAAACCTTCGGGTTTCGTTCTATCTGCTTCACCTTTCTAGAAGCAGCGAACGTTGTGATCCAGATCGTCATGTCGTCTTCTACTATCGGAGACACCGATCGGACTGTTGGCTGGTCTCCATCACAGGTGGCCAGATATGCGTGCAAGGAGTTGTCCTTCATTATGGAAGTCAGCTTCAGCTTCTCCGACGAATCCGTGCTCATACCCCAACATCACCTGAAGCTCCGGTCTTGTCCTTCACTATGACTGCTATGTAGACGGGGCCCTCTCCGTCTATGAACTCCTCCGCCTTCCAGCCCGTGCCCTTGAGCATGCCCAGCATCTCTTCCTTCGAGACGAACAAGTAGTCGAACCAAGGGGTAGCGTACCTCTTGTATCTGACCCTGATCCTGACCTGCCCGGGCAGCCTTCCCCTTCTCTCATTGAACTTGTGGTACTCAAGATGCTCTGGTATGACCGTGTTGTGTGGGTCCGGCGTCTCGACCACTATCCTAGCGCCAGCGGAAGTGATTCCCTTGAGTTTCCTGAGAAGCCGTCTTCCCCCATCGAAGCTTCCGAACAACCCGAAGTTGTTGCCCAGCATTAGAATGGTGTCAAACATTCCCATTTCGGGTGATATCCCTTTGATCGGAAGACTCCGCGTGTCGCGGAGTCCCCTCAGCTGGCTTGTCTCAATTGCGAGCGGCGAGTTGTCTATTCCGACTACATCAAAGCCCTGCTCCTGCAGGTACAGGGAGTGTCTCCCCGCGCCGCACCCAATGTCGAGGACTCTACCCTTGACATGCTTCATGGCTTTCTTCTCGATCTCTGGCCAGTCGCTGTACTGAGCGAAGTAGAGTACGGGGTTTCCGACATCGAAATAGCCGTCGTCTCGCTCCACTATCTCGTAGGCTCCCTTGCCCTTGAAGTAGTCGTAGAATATGTGACCTTGCGCATCTTGCCTGTCCTTCAGCATATTCTGCTCAGAAGCGGGATTCCTGAAAGCATAATAGTTTTCGTTGATGCTTCCCTTGGATGTGCGGCAAGATCGTTGCCTTGGCGAACGCGATGTCCGAAAGCCGCGTCATTTCCGGGAAGAACAGTATGAGTGCTGGCAGTATCGTCTGTTCCTTAGTGGCGGCTTTTCGGCAGCTTCTGCATCAGAACTACATTGTCCTTCTTGAGTTTCGTCATCGGTTTCAGAGAGAGATGGTGAAAGAACCCGAGAAACGCGAAGCTCCTACTTGATTCCACCAGAGACTTGAACTCTTGCGGGGCGAAATGCTTGATTCTCGCGGTCGAGGTGAACTCATGCAACGTCCCGTGCTCACGCGCGCGGAGCGTCAACCTCTCCTTGTACAGTTGTTGCAGAGGATCAACAAGAACGGATTCAAAGACCGTTTCGACCGAGATATCTCCCTTCTTCATGGTCCATCTCTCGCCATAGCGAGGCTCGAGACCGAGTGCCACATTCTCGAGCAAGTAGATCCCTCCGTAGTTGAGGGCATTCGCCACACATGCAAGATGTCCCATGAACTCGTGATTGGAGCTGACATATAGAGAGCCGGACAGCGTGGTCGCGAAATCGCATTCTTCTCTGAGGTCAAAATCTCTCATGTCGGCCAGAACAGTCTCGACCCTTAGGTCCTCTTCTGCGGCCTTGCGTTGTAGGTAATGTAGCGTTTTGGGGTTGAGATCAAGACCCACGGCCTCGTACCTCCTTCTGGCGATCTCCCTAAGCTGAGGACTCGGTCCGCAACCCAAGTCGAGGAATCTCCTTGCCCCAACTCGCCGGTATCTCTTGGAGACCGTCTCGAAGTAGTCTACTTGCCTCTTGACATCTTGGTAGCTGAAGGCGATCTCATAGTACTCAGGATGGTCATAGGCTCCCATGCTTTGGCCTAGAGGTCTCTTCGGTAATATCACTTGTCAATGAGTATCCTGGAAATGGGCTAGTTCGTATGCTTGCCTCTGACCACGCACCGGAAAGCCCTCGCTCTAGCGGACAGGAAGGTACAAGATTGTTGTACCAGACTTCGACAGGACAGTCCGCACGACACTCTGGGACCGTCCGAAACGCCGGAAATCCGACACAGGAGAACCCTTTTCGAAGTGCACGTGAATTGGACCTTTGTTCCTACATGTTGGACAATGCTTAAATATGTGGTCCACTTCCGTTGGACCAAGAGGTCGGCAGTGTATGGTGGGCGAATCTGAGGAACCTTGGGAAGAGAAGCTCAGGAAGAGGATGGAGGAGCTTGACGCAAAGATGCGCGAGGTGGACGAACTCAAGGAATCCTTGAGAAAAGATGCGGAGGAGATGAGGGAAAGAAAGGCCGTGGGCAGAGCGGACAGAGTGATTCATGCAAAGGTTCCAGGAGTGAGGATAAGCGTGAGTCAAGACGACATCGAAGCGGGTGCCGAGGCGGCAACCGATTTGGCCAAGATGATCAAGGACAGCATAAGGAGGAGCTTTGCCGAGATCGGTGAAGACGCTCTGAGTGACATAATCGACGAGATGTCGGAGGACATGGCGTCCATCGCGATGAAATCCGTGTCCATCCCTGACAGAATCAAGATACTCAAGTTGCTGTACTATGGCCCGAAGTCCTACGGTGAGATATCAAAGGCGTTTCCTGACAATTACGCCAAGTCGAGTCTGCAGCATCACCTGCAGAAGCTGAGGAACGTCAGGCTGATCACGAGGGACGAGGTATCCGGCAACTACGACATAACCAGCAGAGGAAGGTCACTTCTGAGACTGATGGCGGTCTTCTACGGCGCAATGAGGGGTGGCGAACTTGACGAAAGCTGAGGTCAGGATCTTCAACCTTCACGAGATGAGCTTGAGATCCAAGCTCCAAGCAGTCTCCACTTCGCTCGCGCTGATCGTCGCGCTGGTCTGGCTGCTGAGGTCAGTCCTGTTCGTCTCTGAATACGGCACCGAGATAGTCTATGTCTTCACAGCACTGGTCTTCCTTTCGAACATACTTGGGGTCAGACTGGATTCTGATATCTTCGCCTTCCTCTCTTCGCTTGCCTCGAGCCTTGGATCATTTGCCATAGACCTGAGCTTGGCTTTCTTCTTCGGAGGCTTCTTCGGGTTGGGGGCCGAGTTCACTACGTACACTCTCGCCTTCTTCGTCGGGGGGTTGGTCCTGTACGTCACATCATGGTCGTTGGGAAGGCTAGAGAGTCCGAAGAGAGCGATGGTAGCCAAGGAAGTCGTGTCCTTCGGAAGCGGGCCAGTACAGCTCGGCAGCAACCTCAAGGCTCAGGTGCAGGAACTAACCGGGCTTCCACTCAAGATGAGGAACAGGCTGATGGGAATTGTGGCCCTGAACGACATGGACCTCGTCTTTCAGACAACTTTCGGACCGATCAAGGTGCCGGTCAAATCGCCTGCTTTGGTTCTGTCTTCTCGGCTGAGCCAGAAGGGGAAAGTGAGAGACGCGACCGACAAGGAGTGGGAAGAGGCCTCTGACCTGTACTCTAAGAGAAGGGAGGAAGCTGGTTGGACCGTGGTCAGGTTGCCTTTCGTGAAGGTGGAAGATCAGGGTGGCTTTTCTACGGAAGTTGAAGTAGGTCCGTTCAAGTTCAGCGACACCGATCAGGGAAGCGTTGTCGACATCCCGCCTTTCATTCACGTTGTCACTGACGAGGGGTCAAAGTCAGGCAGAGCTCTGGTTCTCTCTGGAGGAGAACAGAGGGCGAAGGTCACCTGCGCCAAAGGCATGGTAAGGGCCTCTTGGAACGGCTGGAGGATCAAAACCGACGGTCAGGGTTACACAGTCGTGAGGCATGGGGGCTCATATGCAAAGGACAGAGCAGGGAGTCTGGTTGTGGGTTCACCCGGCTACAGCCTCAAGGTGTCAAGAGACAACGTCTCAGTTGAGCTACCTGATACGCGACTTATGGCCACTCCGAGTGTCTTGGTGCTGACCTCAGGAGACAAGTCTCAGAGGATAAGGAACGAGAAACTGAGCAAGAGGTTCACAGAGAGCATGCTTGGCGTCGCAAAGGATCAGATATCGGAACTACTTGCCGGACGGGATCCAGATCCCGCGGATGTCTATGTCGAGATAGATTCGCTCCTTGAGGAGATCAAGTGAATCAGCCATGACGAACGAAATGGCGGTTGAAGCACAGGGACTCCAGAAGACCTACCGGACAGGCGGGAAGGAGGTCCAGGCTCTCGGCGGCGTGAGCTTGCAGGTAAAGCGTGGCCAAATCGTCTGCTTGCTGGGACCAAACGGGGCTGGCAAGACCACGCTCGTTAAGATACTGGCGACGCTACTGGTGCCTGACGGCGGGTGGGCTCTGGTCGCTGGATTTGATGTAGTATCACAAGGGAATGAAGTTAGAAAGATCATGGGCTACGCTGGACAAGACAGCGAAAGGTCTGCATACTTCAGATTGACTGCGAGAGAGAACCTGCTGTTCTTCTCCAGAACCTTCCATGGAATGAGCGGCACTGAGGCGAGCAAGAGGATCGAAGAGTTGGCCCGTTCACTGGGCTTCATGGACAAGCTGGACAGCTACTTCATCGCGCTCTCAGGCGGCGAGAAACAGATGTTCGTGATAATGAGAGCTTTGATCGCTCAACCGGAGATCATCTTCATGGACGAACCTTCGAAGTCATTGGATCCGGTCGCTGCCTCACGGATGAGGTCTTATCTGAAGGACTATGCTAGCGATAGGGAAGCGGCTTTGCTCGTCACAACCCGCAACATGAGAGAGGCGGAAGACATCAGCGACAAAGTGGTCATGGTGAACAAGGGCGAAGTATTGTTCAATGGTACGCCTGAGGGGATGAGAACGTCGGTGATGAAGACCGAGGTAGTGCAGATAGGAGGCAATCACATCGGAGAAGGAGCTAGGCGAGCAATAGCTGACATACCAGGTGTCATCGATGTCCACGAGGAGGGGCATGGCCTAAGGCTGTACTGCAAGGATGCCTACGAGGTTCTGCCTCGGGTCATCCAGACTCTGAAGATGAGCGGGCACAGGTTGCCCGTCGGCGTAGAGTATCTGACCTTAGACGAGGCCTTCAAGATAATGGTCACAGGTGGAACGACACAATGAACGGGCTCCTCGAACTCACAGCAATGTCAACCTGGCGCAGGATAAAGTCCCTGACTAGGTACAAACTCAATTTCATGCTGGAGCTGTTCATGGGCCTCATTTGGGGTTTCGGATTCCTGATCTTTCAGTACGTGGTCGACCCATCCGTTCTTCAGCAAGTGGTCGGGACGACTAGCTATGTGTCTTTCCTGTTGATAGGTGCGGCATTCCAGGCCTACTACGGGGTTGCCTTGTGGGGATCACCTAACGAGATTCAGAATGAACTGACGACTGGACAGATTGAGTACACCTTTTCCTCCCCAGTCTCGAGGTATGCCTACATGCTGAGCTATGTTTTCTCAGATGCGGTGGTGGCAACGCTGTTCCAGATCGTTCCAATGACAGGTGTTGCTCTTCTCTTCTCACCAATGTCATTCTCTCTGTCAGGCGTCATGTGGTCCGTCGCTGTGATCATCCTGACCTTCTTGGTCTTCTGCCAGATAGGGGTCCTGTTCTCATGCGCTCTGCTACTCTTCAAGAACGTGTCAGCCCTGGGGAGCTTCATGAACTTCCTCTTTCAGATCGCGACCGGGATGTTCGTCCCGCTGCAGTTCATGCCAGATGCTTTCAAGGGTCTCGCGTTTGTCATTCCACTCACAGAAGGCATGGATCTGACCCGCCACTTCCTCATCGGTTCGAACACTGTCTGGCCCGTTGAGCTGGAATTCGGTGCACTCTTGTTCTTTTTCACGGTGTTCGCAGTTTTGGCGCGATTCGCCGTTTCATACGTTGAGAATAGGGCAAAGAAGGAGGGTCTCTCCGTGGCGTGATGGGAGTTGATGACAAACATCGTAGCGAGCAAAGGTCTAAATGCCTCTTGTTGGTCGAGGTCTGAAGCGAGGCGACGGGCATGACCATCATGGGGTTCGCCGGCGTTGTGATAGCCTTGCTATTGGGTATCGTTGGATTGGCAATAGCGCTGGCCGTCCTACTCATCGCGGCGGTTCTCGGGCTCGTTGCGATCCCCTTCCTGCTCGTACTAGGGATAATCCTGATCCCTCTGGCCCTCGTAGGAGTCTTGCTGGGTCGTGGTGGTGTGTTCGGCAAGATTCTGTTTGTGTTGGGAGCACTGGTACTCGCTGGGATCATCTTGGCGGTGCTAGGTGTCGTCGGCATCATCAAGTTGCTCTTCTAGCCTGCAGCTGTCATCTCGAAAGACAAAGTGTCTCAGGATTGTCGAGAGAAAACGCGGTCACCTGCTTCACGCTTATAAGCGAATTGCACAAACGTGACATCAAATGAGAATGCCAATCGTCGTTGTCGGGGTCGTGGTACTCCTCATCGGCGGCTTCGTAGCGTTCGGTACTTGGGAAACATACAAGGAGTTCAGCTGGTCTGACATGTTCCCGTCAACCCCTGCCAAACTGACCCGCGACGCGAGGTACGCCTACATATCATCAGATCTGAAGGCCGGACAGACGCTGAAGGTGACCGTGACCCCTACAGAGTCCAGTGACTCAGTCCTGCTGATACTCATGACTACGGTCCAGTATGACACGTTGTACTTAGGAAGCAGTGGGATAGTACAGAGTGACGCCTTGGCTTGGGTGGAACCCACGGACCTTGGCCAGCCAGTGAGCTTTGAGCAGAAGATATCGGCTGACGGAAGCTACACCTTTGTCATCCATCCTCGGAAGGACAACGGTGCGGCACCATGGTCAAACGGTATCCCGTTCAGCTTCAGTATGAGAGTATCTGAGCCGATGATTCTGACACTTCCTGGCTTGGCGGTGGTGGCCGTTGGGGTCGTGATCATAGCATTCGGTGCGATATCGAAGCCCAAGCAACGAATGACTCCTTCTGTCCCTCCCCCGCCTCCTCCGGTCTAGTCGCGAGGGGCTTGTCTCAGGGATGCTTGTGTGAGATGTGGGGATGGATAGCCACAGAGCCCTAGTTGCGGTTCTGGTCTGTGTAGTCCTCCTTCTACCGCAAGCCGCAGAGCTTGAGGCTTCCGACGCGCCAGGCCTGTATTCACTCGCAGGGCAGCTTGTCCAGGTAATCGACTACACGTACTCGGTCAATGCAACCCGGAAGAGCAATGGAACTGCGATCATCAACATACTTGAGCTGCAGTCGCTGGACGAGTACAACTACCATCAGGAGATTCTGTCTCAGGAGATACTTGAGTCGCCATCCGCCTCGTCCAGGAAGCACCATGACGAATACCAGGGTTTCAATTGCGGATATACCGAGCTGAGTTGGCAAAACGCACCGCCAACAGTAACAGCAAGCACAAGAGCGACCGTAAGGCATACTGTGGACTATCGTCCTTCCAACACGACCGCACCTTTTCCCGTGGATCAGCGATTATTCTCTCAAAACATCTCGCCGTACGTGCGATCAGAAGACCTGATACAGGCGGACGATCCCGAGATAGTGGCTCGCGCTAAGCAGCTGACCGATGGATCTTTGTGCCAGATGGACGCCGTAGTGAGGGTGTTGAACTGGGTAGCCTCCAATGTGCAGTACGGTTGCCCGGCTGGTGGGGCCTTCCAGTCGAACGCCTCCAGTACTCTCCGCGAGCGAATCGGGAATTGTGTCAACTTCGCCAACCTGGCACGGCCCTGTTGAGGGCGGTCGGCATACCCTCCGTGACATGTATGGGCTTCGTCGCAGATCGTTCCGCGTCCTCCTCTGGGCACGCCTGGGTCGCGGTCCTCTACCCGGGCGATCAATGGGTCGAGTACGAGAGCTCCTTCTGGATGCCTACCGGTGGGCTCGTCCCAGAGACATTCCTGATATCCCAGCACATCACCATTCTCGCGCCTCCCATGTCCTTTTTCAGCCCCTCGCCGTGCGACTTCACCGAACTCCACGAAGCCTCATGGACGACCTTGGCATTGCCCGAGAAGATTCAGACGATCAGGGTGGAGGCCTTCCACAGCGAATTCATCTGTGTGCCCCTTGTAGCGGAATCTCAGAGCAACCTGATGCTCATCCTTGACTGGACTGAGCCCACGCCTGGCTGGGCGGTCTCGAGTTCACTCAGGGTTCTCAACTTCAGCAACTGCGCGACCCAGACGTTCATGCTGACCCTTTCCACTCCGAGTGCAGGTGACTTGTCCATGGACATGTCAGTCCGCCTGACCACACAGAGCGGGCAGCCAGTAGGGGAAGTAACCATAGAAGTCGGTCCTCCGCCGACGATCCAAAGCGTGTGGCCCGCTCCTAGCTCTTTCGTTGCCCCAAAGCCGAGGATCCAGGCCAACTTCAGCAGCGCTAGGAGCGAGATCGACCAAGCACAGACTAAGGCAATGCTTGACGGCCAGGACATCACATCCCTTTGCTCCCTGACAGAGGACCGTCTGACGTACGTCCCCTCAACCGGGCTGGCCGAAGGGAATCACACCGTCAGAGTGGAAGTCCGGGATACGATGGGGAACATGAACAGCAAGACTTGGGTTTTCACAGTTGATTCCACGCCTCCGGCAATAGATGTCGTCTCACCGGGGAGCGGGTCAGTCATCAGCGAGAAGAGTCCAAAGATCGAGGCAAGGTACGTCGACGCAGGAGCGGCATCAACACAACGACGGTGAGATTGCTGCTCGATGGGATTCCGGTGCCAGCTTCGGTGACAGTTGAGCGCGTTGCCCACTCCGCAACGGATCTCTCGGTGAGGGTGGAAGTTGAAGACAATGCCGGAAACCTAGGCACGATCGAATGGGCATTCCAGGTGAGGGGTTCGTTGCTCGACTCTCCAGTGATGCTGGTAGTCGGAGTTGTCGGGCTCTTCCTAGTTGTCATAGCGGTTTTCGTGGCCAGACAGAGAAGACCGGAACCTGCTCTCCCAGCTCCACCTCCTCCGCCATGATCGATACGTTCAGCCTAGGCGAAGTCGGTTAGTCGCCTCTCCGATGCTCCGCCCTTGGTTAGGCCCGAGACCCTGACCCCTGCTCTCCTCAGAGGCAGTTCAGACTCGCCCAGCAGTCTCTCGAAAAGTCGGGTCATCGTGCTTTTCAGAACGTCGATCCGATCAGTCGGTTCGTCTAAGGTCTTTGACTTGGTGTGAATTGTCAAGTCCTTCGCGATTGCGATGGCTGTGATCGACGTGAAGGAAAGATTCTTCTCGACGATTCTCGAGCGGATCTCATCGCAGAGTCGGTCGGTCAGCTCGGTCACGACCTTCAGGTCGCGGGTGTCTCCTCGCAGGGTGGAGATCCTACTGATGGAGAGAGCCTCGCCCCTTTCTTGGACGGGCGTGTCATCGATCCCGTTTGCGGCCTTGTGGAAGTAGGTCCCCTGTTTCTGCCCGAAGAGGTCAGTTAGCGTCTTCTCACTGCTATGCGCCAGGTCGCCTATTGTACCTATGCCTAGGGTTTTCAGCTTGTCCTCAGTTCTCTTGCCTACTCCAATGAGGCTTCCCACGGGAAGGGGGTACAGGAATCCCTGCAGCGCTTCGGGCTTGACGACCGTCAGGCCGTCGGGCTTGTTCACGTCCGCCGCGATCTTGGCGACCAGTCTGTTGGGGCCTATTCCGATGGAGCAAGTCAATCCTAGCTGGGTCTTTATCTCCGCCTTCATGCTACGTGCTATCTCGGTTGCGGCTCCGAAGTTCCCCCTTGCCCTCTCGGTCACATCAAGGTATGCTTCATCTATCCCAACTTTCTCGAATCGGTCGGCATAGTCGCGCAAGACCGTCATCACCTTATCCGACATTTCGTCATAGAAGGGGTGGTCAACGGGAAGAAAGGCCGCATCCAAGCCCCTGAGTCTACTCTTGGCGACTGAAATCGGAATGCCGGAATTGACGCCGTGCTCTCTGGCCAAGTAGTTGGCGGTGCTCACAACGCCGCTGTCCTCTGTGCGTCCAGAGTAAACACAAACGACTACCGGCTTTCCCCTGAGTGACGGGTTTCTCCTCTCCTCGCATTGGGCATAGAAGTAGTCCAAGTCAACAAGCATGACTATTCGAGCTGGCGAAGGCCCAGTGTTGGGTTGGCTCAAAGGTTGAACGCGCTTGAAGCCCAGCTCAGCAGGCTGTAAAAGACGTAGGTCTGATACCAGTGGCTCTCGTGATGGTTTCTCTCCTCGAACCTGTAGCTGTCTTCGGAGGTCGTCTCCAGATCCGAACCTATGTAGACCACCCTTCTGTTCGGGTCTTTGGACACTACTACAGCTGGGAGCGTGGAAGGTTTGTCACCCTCACCTTCCCGCTGTCTCAGCCACACCGCGAGGACTCTCCCCCAGTCCTTCACCTTCACTCCGTATCCTCTGAACCCAGTCTCGGACTCGAATTGGGCGCGTTTCCTTCGAGCAGGACCAAGCAGGCTGTCCTCAGCCTCTCCGGGGACCTCAATGTACTTGACGAGCTTTGACTCCAACTTGCCGCCTTCTGGGGTGACGGGGCAGTTGGCTCCTTCGAATGGCTCGCCCATCCACACGACTCCTCCTCCCATCGACACGAATTCATCGACCACGGAACGGTACTGCCTGGGGTCTTGGTTGGCGAGCCAGAGCGCAACGCATTCTCCCTTCTTGAGCGCGGACTTCGCCTCGTCGATGCTTGCCACGAAGTCAAGGTTCGGGTACGAGTGCATGATCATTTTCTCCACCCCTTTCGCGTAGACGAGGAACCGCCTGGGGAATACTCTCACCGTGAGAGGTGTTGTCCCAACTAGCCCTTCAAGCTCCCAGTCTATCGGAATCGTCACGTCGAGCTGATCCAAGAATCTCAAGTGAAGGTCAGGAGGAACCAAGGTGATGCTCATCTTCCTGACTTCTCCTGCGTCCAAGTTCGTGTCGAACTCGGAGTTGTCCGCCCTCCATCCCTCCGGGAGTCTCAGCCTAAACTTCACAGCTTTGGCCTTGCCCCGGTTCCTCACTTCCAGCTCGTGGTCCGACCCCGCAGAAGGAGACTCCAGAACAGGCCAGATGAATCTGAAACCTACTTCCCCGACAGCTTGCAGTACTAGTGGCCAAGAGGGAGCCGTCTGTCCGTCCTTCTTCACGATGGGGGTGATCGCATACGCTCTGCCCTCTCTAGCGAACACAGGCATGATCCTGAAGAGCCGTGTTGCACCATCCGCGCCGATCTCCTCGCACCTCCATCCCTCAGGAAGATGCAGCTCTAGGTGGCATTCGCCGGGACCATTCTTTTCCAGAGCAGCGGCGACTCGAATTTCATAGCCAGGGACGAAGGTGTTATCCAACGGGTCAGTGACAGGGACACCCTCCCTCGACACAAGACGCAACTCGACCCTAGGGAAAAGCGACTCGCCGACCACCACTACGCCCCACGTCTTGATTCCGGGAACCCCGAACTCGAGCTTACCAGCTGTGGCCTTCGCTTCGAGCACTCTCGGAGGAGCACCCGGTGCGATCAGCGTGACTACTGGCGGACTCTTGACCTGGCTGGCTGAGATGTCGACTTGGAGGTCAATGTTGTCAATGGAGGGCACCTCGGGTTTGATGTTGAGCAGGTGGACGATGAATTCCTCCCTTTCGTTTGTCAGCACTCTTCTGTCCACTATGGTTCTCAGCATTGGCGGGGTTCCGCTTGCTTTGACCATGTCTTGAGGCAGGTAAGTGTCGATGTAAGGTCCGTACACGTAGTCGGAGAACTCCCTTGTGAACTCTATGCACTCGTCGGAGGGTTCGCTGTGAGAGACATCAGTCCCCCTGTTAGCCAGCGATGTAGCGAGCGTCAGGTCATGGTAGCCCTTCTCAAACGGCGTGTAGGTGTGCCATCCCCACCATGGTATGTTCCGGGCCATCAGAGTCCTTTCCCTCATTTTCCTGTTGAATTCATCCCAATCTAAAGGGTGGCCCAGGGACTCTCCCATGGCTGTCCAGCCGAATCGCCAGCCCTTTTCGTCCACATACATGCGGGCCAGGTTGTTCGGGCACATCACGAAGTCGGGATCCTTCTCTGACAGCTCGCGGGCGTCCGGATAGGCTCCGAAGGCCTCGTCAAGGTGAACGAAGTCGAACCCGATTCTCTGAGCGAGCTCCAGCTGTCTCATCATCCACTTCGAGAAGTCCGTTGCAGCGGGGATGTCCGCGTTCCATTCCGAGGATGATCCTCTCGCTCCCCAGAATCTCTCTTTCTCGCCATGCCAGTAAGCACCCGCGTAACACCTCATGAAGTCGTCCGTCCAGTCCTCTTCCGAATCAGGCAACAGAGCGTAGGTGATCGCCATCATCCCTCCGCTCATGTACGTGCCCACCCTCTTCCCTTCAGCGTGAAACCTCTCTATCAGGTCGACGCCTTCTCTCGTGGGTCTGCAATTGCAGCGGTTCCACAGGCCTCCTTGGGTCTCAGGGAACCCCTTCAGACTCCACTCTGTCCCGGACAAGAACACCACTCCCCTCCGCGGATCGAGTGACTGAACGCTGTCTTTTCCCCAAGTCGAATCTATGTAGTAGTAGCGGAGTTCCTTTGCCCACTTCGGGAGCTTGAGCGCAATCAGTGCTCCCTTTGCTCTGAGCAACAATTCCTTGGCCTCGAGGAGCAGCCGCTCCCTGTCAGGAGAATACCCCCGATCGTATTTCTCAGCGCGCCACCAATATCCGCCTTTCCAGTTCCTTGTCCCTCTGTACCTGCTCAGGAGGTTCCTTGCTTCCTTCAGGGAGTTTCCAACATCGAGAGGGAAGTACCCCTCTGATTTGGCCCTTGCAAACTCGGTCTCAACCTCTTCGAGTAGAGTCCAGATCTCAGACTCCTGCATCTCTAGCACCCAAGGCCGCAGCCCGTCTCGCGCTAATAAAACTGCATTGGATTGCGGGCGGTGCCTGACGAGTCTGTGATATACGCCTTATTTGACAACCGTTTTAAGGTCGCGCGGTCTGATGGTGCCCGAGTTCTCACCATGGGCAAGATCAAGCTCGGCAGAGATGAGTACTACGACAAGATGCATGGTTGCTGGCTCGGAAAGAACATCGGAGGCACGCTGGGCACTCCAGTGGAAGGCCAAAAGTTCGTCCATTCGTTCACCTATTATGACCCGGTACCGAGGGAGCCACTGCCGAACGATGACCTCGACTTCCAGCTCGCATGGCTGAAGATGCTCGAGGATAGAGGAGTGAATCCAACCTTCGCAGACTTCTCAGAGTACTGGTTGAAGCATCTCTCGCAACACTGGTACTCGGAGTACAGCTTCTGCACATACAACCTGCAGCGCGGTCTGAGGCCACCCATCTCGGGTGCATTCCAGAACTACTTCGTCGATGAAATGGGCTCCCCCATTCGAAGCGAGATATGGGCCTGCGTTGCTCCCGGCGATCCGCAGCTTGCGGCGTTGATGGCATGGATGGATTCAGCAATGGATCACGCCGGTGGCGAAGGAACTTGGGGGGAAATGTTCTGGTCTGCGGTTGAGAGTGCCGCCTTCGTGATCAACGACCCTGACGTTCTCATCGACATCGGATTGTCGATGATACCGATCTCATCTCACATTGCTAGAGTCATCAGGGAAGCGGTTCGTTGTTACAAGGACGGGCTCAGATGGGACGAAGCAAGAGAGAGGATAGTGACGATCTTCGGTCATCACAACGCCTGCAACGCAATGCCCAATCATGGCTTCACTGTGATCGGCTGGCTCTACGGAAAAGATTACGGGGACAAGATCTGTAAGGCGGTCAACTGCGGATACGACACCGATTGTACTGGGGCTACGCTGGGATCTTTGCTAGGCATCTTACAGGGAGCATCGAGGATACCTCAGGAGTGGAAGAAACCCATAGGAGACGCGATCACGCCTGTTAAGTTCACGGTGACTGACGGGTTGCCTCTGACGGTCGGGGAGCTTGCTCGCAGGACCAAGATCGTAGCCGAGAGATTCGTCTCGCAGAGATCCGAGATGGTGGAGTTCTCGGACCATACCGACGCCCCAGAGGAAGTGCTTTCTCTCCTGTTCAGTAACGAGGAACTCAGAGGCCTGTGGGGTTTCGATGTTCAGTCCTCAGTAGAGAACGTTGGCGGCACTCAGATGGCATTTCACTACGGCGGAGAACCAGTGCTCCGGCCAGGTGTCAAGAGGGTTTTTGGAATCTCTCTATGGCACGACTGGAAACCCGTCGACATTGCGGAGGCAAGGGTAGAGGTCCGTGTCCCTCCAAGTTGGGAACTAGGATCGATCACTCAGGAGGCGAATCAATACAGATTCGGCGTTCTTGCGAAGGATGTTGAGGGTCGAAACCTGATTGACGTGACCGCTAGCATCCGCGACATCGTCAAGAAGCTGAGTTTCGTGATCCTGGGGCCCGATGTCGTGAAGTCGATCCCAGCGTCTACAAGCGCCCCTCGCGCCTAGTTAGAGTGAAGAACGTCGCGCCATGTCCCTGCTTTGACACCTCACACTGTGACGCATGCTTGCGCAGGACTAGCTTCTCATGATGTTGCTAGCGCTCCATGCGCCCACGGATCTCTCTTCCTTTCCATCTCCCGGCAACAACTCATCATAGTGCTCAGCGACCTTTTTGAACGCGTCCGCGTATTCCTCCACTATTGCACGCCTGTTGTGCTTGAACCAAGGGACCTTGAACACCTTCCGGTTGATGGTCTCGGAAACCGGTAGCGTTCCCGAACGCTCCCGTACATCCACTCCTTCTGGTAGGCTCGCGATCCTGGTAGGTTTGCCAACGTGATAGATGTCCAGTGTCTGGAAGACCGGATGGGTGTGCAACGGTAGGTTGCAGCCGGGCGTGCATGTGAGGATTCCTTCCGCTCTCACGGCCTCACAGAAGCGGCCGATGGACAGGCCTCCGAGCTCCTCGGGAAAATACAGTCCAAGCGGGAAGTACCAGCCTCCCATGGTCAGACCAGAGTCCTTCGGGGGTCGGTGCGCTCTCACCCCGGGTATCCCTTCCAGAAGGTCCCAGAAGCAGTTCATCGCTGCATCTATCTCGCGCATGCGCTCAGGGTAGTAGCGCAGCTGAACCCGAGCCACGGCTGACGTGAGCTGGTGCATCCTGTACTTGTAGCCCCCCCACGGCAATCCTGCGCCTGACTTCAGATCCTCGAAGGACAACTCAGAAGCGTGCCGTTCGTAGTGCCCAAAGGCCACAGCCCTCTCATAGATGCTCCTGTCATCTGTCGTCATTATCCCGCCTTCGCCGGTGGCCAGGGATTTCGCGGACATGATCGAGAAGGCAGCGACATCACCGAACGTTCCGACCATCTTCCCCCTGTACTTGCTCCCGTGGGCGTGAGAACAATCCTCGAGGACCTTCAGGTTGTGTCTCTTGGCTATGTCCATTATGGAGTCCATATCGGCCGGGTAGCCTGAGTAGTGGACCACGACTATGACTCTGGTTCTGTCAGTGATTCTTCTCTCCAAGTCACCGGGATCCAGGCACAGAGTAGTGGGATCTATGTCAGCGAAGACGACGGTTCCGCCTAGCGAGTAAACGGGCAACGCCGATGCCCAGTACGTCACGCTCGGGCAGATGATCTCGTCCCCATGGCCCACTCCGAGAGCGAAGAGTGCACCATGGATCGCTGCAGTCCCGTTATTGTGTGCGAGGGCGTATTTCGCACCGAGCCATTCTGCGAACTCCTTCTCGAACTTCTGGGTCACGTCAATGCCTGACATTCTGCCAGTTCGAAGGACTTCCAGAACGGCGTCTTCATCCTCTTTGGTGATCACTGGCCAATCGAACATCCCTTTCGTATCCGACCTGATCGCCTTGGGTCCGCCCAGAAGAGCAAGCTCGCTCGTCATGCCCGTAGACGATGAGTCAAGGCATATTACTTTGACATTGCGGGTGCCGGATCGAGTAGGGGGCTCCGAGCACAGGGGATCTGAGAGTTCAGGAAGTCAGGTCGCCCTCTCTCGCACGATGCCCTGATGCAGCCGGCTTTTGGGGAAGTCGGGGTCAGACGCGACGGCGAAGTCATCACTGTTTATAAGAGCTGAACGGCGCGTCCGCTTCGCTCCATGAACCGACGAGAAAGGTTCCTCAGGACCATGACCTTCAGGGATGTCGACAGGCTCCCGGACTACGAATTCGGATACTGGAACGAGACAATTGACAAATGGCACGAGCAGGGGCTGCCCTCATACATCAAGACCAACAGGGACACTGAGCTCTTCTTCGACCTAGAGGGGTGGGAGAGCGAGGAGAGTCTTCCCGTTGTGACTGGCATGTGGCCCGGGCTGCCGGAGAGGATACTGAGTGAAGAAGGTGACACAGCAGTGGTGGACGACGGCATGGGTGGAACCTACGTCAGGAAGAGGTGGACATCCTCGGTCCCGCACTACATCCGCTACCCGATCAGGGACAGGAACGACTGGGAGAAGCTGAAACCTTTCTTTGATCCTGAGACGCCCGGGAGGTTTCCGTTGAACTGGGACGACATTGTCGCGAGGTACAAGGATAGGGACTATCCTGTCAGGCTCTCTGTGGGAAGCCTCTACGGCTGGCTTAGGAACTGGATGGGAGTGGAGAGGCTTTCAGTGGCCTTCTACAGAGAACCGGAGTGGGTGGAGGAGATGATGGAAACGCTCACGAACCTCTGGATGAGGGTCATATCGAACGCACTGAAGGATGTCAGGGTGGACTATGCCACATGGTGGGAGGACATGTGCTACAACAGAGGCCCTCTTCTATCGGTCAAGCTGTTCGAGGAGTTCATGGTTCCAAGGTACAAGAGAGTCACAGACATGCTCAAAGACCACGGGGTGGAGGTCAACGTGCTCGACTGCGACGGTCGCATAAACGAGTTGGTTCCCGGGTGGTTGAAGGGGGGTATCAACTGCATGTTCCCCTTGGAGGCGGCTCACACTGACGCCTTCAAGCTCAGAGAGGAGTTCGGCAAGAAAGTATTGCTCATGGGAGGCGTGAACAAGCTCGCGTTGATGAAGTCAAGGGACGACATAGACGATGAAGTCAGAAGGCTCGTGCCGCTTATGGAGGAGGGCGGATTCATACCTACCGTGGATCACAGAGTTCCCCCTGAGGTTCCGCTCGACAACTATTCGCACTACCTCAACGAGAAGAGGAAGTCCATAGGCCTAACCGAGAAAATGATAGACACATACTGAAGCTCGAGCAGACCTTCAGGCGAGCCAGACTGGCGGAAAGGAAGCCAGCCTTATATCGGTCCGAGAGAACAGCCGACCTGCATTTGGACAAGCACCTGCTGGAGTCTGCAGTCCGCAAGGGAATGGAACAAGGCGCGAGCTTCTGCGAGGCACGGTTCTTCGAGGAAAGGGGCAGCAACATCTTGGTAGAAAACGGAGCAGCAAAGACGCTCGGCTCCGGAATACTAAGCGGAATGGGGATCAGGGTCATTGTGGACAAGAGGTGGGGGTTTGCTTCCACGAACGCGATCACTCCAACGGATGTTGAGAGGACCCTGTCTGACGCCATTGGGGGGGCGAGGTCGATCGCCGCCGAGGGAGTCGAGGAGGCTGAAGTAGTGGATCAGAAGCCCGCAACGGATTCCATTGCTCACAAGGTGAAGACGAACCCCGAAGAGCTGGATCCTGAGTACAAGGTCAGGGTACTGCTTGAGTCGGATGAGGCTGCAAGAACCTACAGCGACAGGGTGAAAGACACGTTCACTACCTATAGGGATGCCGTCACAACCGCAGTCGTACACAATTCATTTGGCACGTACGTCGAAGAGGTGACTCCGCGGACCTACGTCTACTGTCGCGTGATCTCCAAGGAAGGCTCCAACATGCAGACGGGTATCGAGTACGGAGGTGGCGTCGGTGGCTTCGAGATCGTCAGTCATCTTCAAGACGAGCAGTTCTCGAGGAAGGCGGCCGAGAAGGCAGTGAAGCTGCTGAGCGCTAGGTCGCCTCCATCAGGCACTTACACTGTCGTAGTGGATCAGAGGGTGGGCGGTCTCTTCATGCACGAGGCTTTCGGTCACAACTGCGAGGCCGACCATGTGTTAGGAGGGCAGTCCATTGTCGCCGACAAGATGGGCGACAAGGTCGCGAGCGACATCGTGACCATCATGGACGACCCGACAATGCCGAAGAACGGGCACTTCATCTATGACCACGAGGGCGTCAGGGCAGAACCGCACGTGATAGTCAAGGACGGCACGCTGGTCGGGTTCCTTCACTCACTGGAGTCCGCGGCGAAGTTGAAAGCGCGGCCAGGGGGCAGTGCGAGGGCAAGGTCGCATCAATTCCCTCCGATCATCCGCATGTCCAACACCTACTTGGCCCCGCGGGATATGACCTTCGAGGAAATACTGGAGGGCGTGAAGCTGGGTGTGTACCTGACTGGTATGAACTCCGGCTATGTCGAGACTCAGAAGGGCCAGTTCACGTGCAGAGTGGAGCAAGGCTGGATGATAGAAGGAGGGGAGCTGAAGGATCACCTCAGGGATGTCGGGATCAACGGGCTGACGCTCGATGCCCTCAAGAGCATCACCGCGGTCGGCAAGGACTTCAAGATGGAGGCACCCGGCACGTGCGGCAAGATGGGCCAGGGAATCCCGACAGACGCGGGAGCGCCTCATTTCAGAATTGATGGGATCGTGGTAGGTGGTAGGTAATGACGGACCGTGAACGAGGGACGGATCTCACTGCGCCGGTGGAGAGGGCGGCGAGGCTCCTATCGAGAGGCGGTCTGGACTTCTTCGATGTGTACGCCTCGTACTCGCGTTCGATGAGAATAACGATAATGGGGAAGGGGATCAAGGACACTGGGTCGTCGACCGATGTGGGGCTCGGCGTTAGGGCGTACAAGAACAAGGGGCTCGGGACCGCCTACTCTCAGAGCTTGAATCCAATGGATGTCGAGGAAACCACGAACAGAGCCATTGCCTACGCCAGAGCGGCACAGCCCGACCCGTTCTTCAGGGAGATACCCGGGCCATCCAAGGCTCCGGATGTGGGCGGCTTGTTCGACGAGAAAGTGGCTGGACTTGACATGGGGAAAGTGGGGAAATTCGCCAAGGAGATGATAGGTGCCGTGGGAGATGTCCGCCCCGGCGCCATGCATGATGGAGGTGTCAGCGCAGGTTGCACAAGGAGCTACTTTGTAGCGTCCACGGGCGTGTCCGTGAAGGACGAGCGCACGATCCTGTCCGCGAGCATCGCCGCGACATACAAGCAGGGACAGGATACCGGGAGCAGCTTCGAGTTCGAATATGGTGTGTCCTTGCCCGAGGTTGACTTCGCCAAGGTCGGAAAAAGGGCCGCCGAGAAGGCAGTGGAGCAATTTGGGTCAAGGAAGGTGGAAAGTGCCACATTGCCTCTGGTCATCGTGCCTGAGCCCGCGAGTTCGGTGTTCTTCGGCCTGATGGCAGCAATCTCCGGCGAGCAAGTGGTCAAAGGCAGGACGTTCGCCTCGAGTCTACTTGGGAATCAGATAGGCCCTGAGTGGTTGGGGATCCACGATGACGGGACGCTGCCTGGCGCCGTAGGCAGTGCCACTTACGATGGCGAGGGGGTGCCTACGAGGAGGATGTCAATCGTAGACCACGGCAGCTTGAAGACCTTCCTGCACAACTCTTACTCGGCCGGGATTGCGGGAGTCGAGACCAATGGTCATGCGCAGAGGGGAGGATATGGTGTGTACGTCGGTGCAGGTCCGACCAATGTCACGGTCAGGCCGGGCGACAGCTCATTGGACGAGATGATAGCCGAGACCAAGAGAGGGATCCTCGTGACCGGCGCCGACTTCGCGCCCAGCATGGTCACGGGCGAGTTCTCCTCGACCATAGATGAAGGATTCCTGATCGAAAACGGAGAGAAGAAGCATGCAGTGAAGAACCTGATGGCAGGAGGCCACATCCTTGATCTCTACAGGAGCATGGACATGATATCGAGGGAAGGGCGCACTTTCGGCAAGGGGCACTTCTTCCCTTCCGTCAGATTATCCGCGGTCAGGCTCTCGGGAGACTGAAGCTCGAATGCGCTTCAGTATTGCCCCAAGGCGCCCTCTCGTCTGGTCGAATCGTAGGCCATCTTGAAGACCCAAAGGGAGATGGGCAGCATCACGAGTATGAACACGACAAGCTTCGCTGCATCTCCGAGGATCACCATCGAAGTGAGGTCCTCGCCGTTCATCAGACATCTCCTCAACCCATCAAGTGAGTAGGTGAGCGGAAATGCAGCGCCGATCCATTGCAGGTACTCTGGAAGCAGACCCAGTGGGTAAAGCACGCCTGAGAATAGCTGAGTCAGCCACGTGAAAGCCCAGACTATCGGGTCACCTTGCTTCAGTTTGAGTATCGCACCAGCCCCCAAGACTCCGACGACCATGTGACTCGCTATCAGGAGAGCCGTCAGAACGGCAGCCGAAAGAGCGGAGCCCAAGGTCAGATTGAACCTGGCGCCTATGATGAGCCCCATCACCAGCGAAGCGATCAGGAAGTACGACCCAACCAGGAACCTAAACACGGATTCTCCGAGGAGAAATACCCTGAAGTTCGTCCTTGATGACAATATCGTCTCCATGGTGCCGTCATACTGCTCGTCCCTTATCGCCTCGGAAAGACTGGAGACAGATGACCAGACATAGTGCTGGAAAGATATGCCTATGACCGTGAAGGTAAGAAAGTCTGCGGTGTACCCGGCGTTGACCAGCGCAGTTGGCGTGACGATCCTTGACACGAAATAGTATGTCGCCACAGATGTGAGCGCGCCGGTGATGTCCAGCAGTACCCACAGTCTGTATGTCCACCAAGTCTTGAAGTCCCTGATGACGAAAGCCCTCACTTTTTCAAGGACGCCGACATCAGTCCGAGGAACGCGCTCGCCGAGGAATTTGATGATCTCCTCGAGTTTCATCCGAGTTCACTTAGTACGACGACGTCGACCCGTTCATGCGTATGGTCCTATAGCCCCAGTTCAGGACGACGAAGCCTATCGGGGCCAGTAGCACACTGAAAGCGGAGAGTGCTACTACGTCAGCTAGCACGCCGGCGTCGGCTAGCGATGCACCGAGGATCAGAGCCCTTCTCATGCCATCAAGGGCATAGGTGTACGGAAACATCATCGATGCCATCTGGAGCAGGGGAAACACCTTCAGCATCTCAAGCGGATAGAGCACGCCTGCAAGGAACTCATTCATTGACGCGACCATGAACGCCACCGGGTCGCCTCGCTTGTGAACCATTATGATCCCAGCCGCTACAAGTCCCAATCCCTGATTGGAGATGAGCATGAGGATGAAAACTACCAGTGTTGCCATTAGCGATGAAGGAGTTGTCACGAACTGGACGCCCAGCCCCGCGATCCCTACGACGAAGACCCCGATCAGGAAGATGAGGCTGACAAGATAGCCACGCACAGTCTGGCCTATGAAGAAGGTCAGCATGTTCACTGGTGTCACAGCGATCGTCTCTAGGGTTCCTCCCCGTATCTCGTGCTGGATGGAATGGCTTAGCCTAGTCAGACAGGACCAGAGGTAATTCGATGTGGCCACTCCGATCAGCGAGAATGCCAGATAGCTTGTGCCCCAGCCGCTTTGAGAGAGCGTGAGTGGATCGACCTGCAGACCGACAAAGTAGTACATGACAACTGACGCGACCGTGCTGAGCAGATCCATTATTATCCAGGACTTGTAGGCGAACATGATCTTTATGTTGGCCCACACCACGCCATAGAACTGTCTGAGGGTTGACTTCACTCGGGGCTTGTCTTTCTTGAACATTCCTACGATATCCGCTCGCTTCAACCCTTCTCTCCTCCCGTCAGACTCATGAACACTTCCTCCAAGCTCGGGAGTGCTACTTGGACCCCGATGAGTCTTATTCCGTTTGCCCTGAGGACCTCGGGTATCTTCGCCAGCGCTTCGTCCTCGTCAACAACCTCCAGTTGAATGACGGTGTGGTCTTCCTCCGGTTGGATATTCCTAACTCGCTTGACTCCTTCAACTCGTTCGAGTATCTTCAGCGCGTCATCCTGCGATCCCGAGACTTTTACTTCCACTCCCCGGAATCTCCTGGTCATTTCGCTTAGCTTCAATGGAGTGTCAATCGCAACCACCTTGCCCTTGTCCATTACGGCTATCCTTTCGCAGAGCCTCTCCGCTTCTGCAATGTTGTGGGTTGTGAAGACGATCGTCTTGCCGAGTTCCTTGCAGAGAGAGCGCAGGAGCCTGCGGGTCTCGATAGCGCCTAGTGCGTCTAGGCCGACGGTGGGCTCGTCCATAAGCAGCACGGGCGCGTTAGGGAGAAAAGTCCTGGCGAGCATGACCCTCACCTTCATGCCAGTGGAGAAGTCCTTTACGAGTCTGTCCGCGTCCTTGGTCAGATCAAAGAAGTCAAGGAGCGCGTCTATCCTCTTCTTCGCCACGTCAGATGGTATGTTCTGGAGGTAGGCGTAGAATGTCAAGTTGTCCCTCGCGGACAGCCTCCAGTAGAGCGCTCTTCCACCAGTCTCACCGTGGAGCCAGCCTATGCTCTCCTTGACCCCATCGGGCTGCTTCATCACGTCGTAGCCCGCCACCTTCGCCGTTCCCTCGTCAGGGATTATGAGGGTGCACAGTATCTTGATGAGAGTGGTCTTGCCCGCGCCGTTTGGCCCTAGCAGACCGAAGAACTCGCCTTCCTCCACTCCGAAGCTCACATGATCAACAGCTACAATTCTAGCTGACTTCCCGCCTTCTTTCTTGAAGTACTTCGTGAGACCTAGGGTTTCGACTGCGTACATAGCACATACCTTTAGCTGTTCCTAGCACAAACGTCGGAATACCCCGTATATTAGCGTTCGAGTTTCCAGTCTGACATAACGAGGAATGTGGTTGTTGTTCGGGGCAGCATCCCTATCATTTGTGACATGGAGCTCGAAGATATTGGTGGATCTGAAAGGGATTGACCCCCTCTCGGCTACGAGCGACCATAGCCCACACTATGAGAACTGACGGTGGTCATTGACTCTCTTCGTTGCTGACAGCGTTGCGCTGAGGGCACGGTTCCCGCGTCATGGACAGTCGCATCAAGTACACCTTTCTCATACTCTGATGCTTTTATACCGCAGACCATGATTCTCACACGGTTTCGCCTTGGGATCGGAGGCAGAGTCTCACTCGATTTGGTCCGTCGTCAGACTTGCATGCAGGTTCTCATTGCTTCTTGCCCTCTCGCTTGCGCTCGCAGCCCCCCTTGTGGTCCAGCGATTCGGCACTTTGGCCGCAGACACCGATATCGCTGTTCGCGTCGAAGGAACCATAGAGAAGGTCTGGCAACTCGTTGGCGACTTCGACAAGGAGAGGAATCAGGCAACGCTGAGCTTGACATACACGAGATACGGCGTAGCTGGAACAGACCTCGGGGTTTCATTCGAACATGGGGGCAAACTGATCTTCCTGTTTGGCGATACGGTCGGAAAGAACAGCAGGCCCCTTTCGAAGAAGGATGACAGTTGGGCGTATACCACGGACACCAATCCCGACGACGGCTTGGAGTTGGTGTTCTACACGGGAGCTCCGGGGAAGTTCTTGCCGCCAGCTGTTCCTGGCCTGAACCAAGGCCCGTTTGAAGTCCCCATGGAAGGAATCGACATCAACGGAGTGGCATACGTGTTCTTCACCACGAACCACACAGAACAGAGGACAATGGGGTCCTCCGTGCTGGCGAAGCTCAACGACTCGGCATCATCGTTCACTTACCTGTACAGCCTCTCAACTGACAAGTTCCTCAACGTGCAAGTCGTAGCAGTGAACAACTCAGAGATACATGGCCTGCCGCGAAGCACTGGCAAAGGTCTCCTGATTTGGGGAAGCGGAGAATACAGGAAGAGCGACCCCTACCTTGCTTGGATGCCATATGAGTCGATCGAGGACAAGACCACGATCAGGTACTTCAATGGCACCGACGCTACTGAGAGTCCGACCTGGAGTGAAGACGAGAATGACGCGGCCGCGCTCTTCCACGACCCGGTGATTGGTGAATTCTCAGTCCACTGGAACAGGTATCTCGAGAAGTGGATCATGCTATATGATGGTGTGATGATGAGATCCTCAACCCTGCCCTGGGGACCGTGGTCGCAGAAGCAGACGCTCTTCAACGCACTGAGGGAGGGATATACGAAGTTCATACATTGGCCCAACAGGGACAACCTGTCGGACCGATTCAGGGAAGGGGATTTCGGCGGCCCGTACGGACCCTACGTCGTTGAGAGATTCATAACTGGAACCACGGGAAGGTCTACGATCTACTTCACGCTTTCTACATGGAATCCGTACACTACGGTCTTGATGAAGGTGGACATCGAGCTCAGGTCGTCAGGTCAGCCGGCTGATGGCACTGTTCAAGACTCCGGATGGGCAACGAACCAGACTGTCACCGGGTTCAAGAATGAGTCCTCGGTGCCGCCTGCCAAGGTCACCCTGAATACTCCCGGGTCAAGCGACACTACCGCGACCTCGGTCGCACTCAGTTGGTCAGAGAACTCGAACAATGACTTCGCCAGATACGAGGTCTATCAGTCTGGATCGGCAGGCGACATGGGGGCAAGAATCGCCACTACAACTGACAGGGAGGAGACATCGCAGACGGTGGCAGGTTTGTCTCCAGATACGACCTACTACTTCACCGTTCGCACAGTCAATACTGGGGAGCTATACTCTGACTCGAACACGGTCAGCGTCAGAACGGAGCCTCGGCCATTCCCGTTCCTGTTAGTGGCCGCAGGCGGGGTGGCAGTGGTCGCAGTGGTTGCCGTAGTGGTCGTGCTTGCGACGAGGAAGCCGTCGAGGCCGCAGCCTCCTCCACCCCCACTGTAGAACCAGATGTCTGGAGCTTAACAGGCTCGCTCCTTTGTGCTACCCGGGGTTATGGAGTATGCACAGCGCGCTTGAGGGCGGAAGTCATTTCCTAAGCGACAGCTCAATGACCTCATAGTCGTCGAGAAGTGGGATGACGAACGAAGCCACATCTTTGCGTGTCCGAGTCTTCAGCTTCTTGTGGGACCTCAGGGTTCTCACTTGCTTGCACTTCGCGCCGGGTACAAGAACCTCGACATCGGTGAGGGTCTGAGTGTGGGTCAATGGCCTCTTGAGCCCAGATGTCTGATTCACCAGGTGCACGAATATCGTGTCGTCGTTTCTCCTGATGCTCACCTCGACCCAAGGCGCCTTCTTCACAGTGACTGCGGTACTGCTCAACCTAGCCGCCAGGTTGCTCGTCAACGTCAAGTACTCTGGGAAGCGGAAGTTGCTCAGGGAGATGCCGAAGGTTCCGGCCAAGTACACGGCCTTCCCTCTTCCGTACTGGTTCGCTACCATGAACGGCAGCTGAGAGACCTCTGGCGCGTGGTCGTAGCGTCCCACAAGCTTCGTACAGAAGCGTGCCAGAATCTCACCAGTGGTAGCCTTGGTTTCGATCCCGTAGGTGGGTGCCGGGATGAATTCCTTGGTTATGCCCTTGAGCAATGGAGAGCGCGATCTCGTGTCAGGGGCAACGTAGTCCCAGTCCATCGGGCCGAACACTCTGCCCGTGAACTCAACGCCGAATAGTTCGGCCAACCCGAAGTCACCTTTCCTCCTCCCATTCTCGTCGTATAAGGAAGTCTCGAAACTCGCAACTAAGTTTCCCCCTTCTTGCACATAGTCCGCAACTGTTCGGCATGAATCAGCTGAGAGGCAGGCCGCGTTCGGCAGGACCAGCAGTTCATAACGAGGCAGGTCAGCGAGGTTCTGCTCATCAATGACATCGAAGGGGACCTGCGACCTAGCCAGCCCCTCATAGAACCCGAGAAACTCCTGTCCGATGTCGCCGACTTTCGTGGCCTTGATTTCCTTGGTGAAGTCGGTCAATTGTACTGACGAACCCTCGTAGGACTCAACTGACACTGCTGGCCAAAGCAGGGCGACCCTGGCCATCGACCTCGTGTTGCTGAAAGCCTTGGGGTTCCTCTTGACCAGAGTGTTGTACGACGCGACCACCCGCAGCTCGGGCTGAGAAAGATCGCTCGGGAAGAAGGGCACCCAGTAGTTGGCGCCGCCGGCCAGCGACTCGGCGAGCAGCAAGCTGATCTCTTTGTCAGGCAGCAGGTACCATGACCATGGTTTGTGGTTGGCACAGTCGAAGACGGACACGGGCTTTCCACGGGATTGGCTTGAGAGCAGCTTCGCAGCCATTCCGGGCTTGTAGATTGGAGTGAGGTTCAGGTCGCCGTAGATGAACCCGCCCTCGGCACCGAGGAG